>Ga0299913_10005809_pt1 | contig 10601 bp, 11 predicted proteins | sample RVTome_9_FD_201360 | JGI IMG/M metagenome (GOLD analysis project Ga0299913, IMG submission 201360) | Soil microbial communities from uranium-contaminated site in the Upper Colorado River Basin, Wyoming, United States - RVT155D38 (version 2) ... | reverse complement strand
AATCCAGCCGGCGAAATCGAACAGAGCGGATCCCTCGGCCATCGGGTCAGACAGGAATTGGGGCGAGGACGTGAAATCCCGAGCCACTCGACGCATTCCTTCAGCCGCATCGGTAACGGTCCGGGCTCTGAGAAGCGCCAGGTGAAGATTGCTCGACGGCGTGCCAGGGTGGGTCTCGAGCGATTCCTCCCCCTGAGTTGGCAGCATCGTTTGCGGCGGACGCGCTACGAGGAATCGGAAAACATCCTCCGCCACGGATCAGGCTCCTCCTTGCGGGCGAACTCGCTTGAATTGAGTCACTCTGCCATGGACTGAACAGAGGGACGTTGCGCCTACGGAATCATCCGTACGGAGCTAAGCTCGCTAGGGCGGTAGCAGGGGCACCACCGGGACTCCGAAGTAGGCGGCCATATCGGCTACTGCCGAGTCCCCTGACTCGTCGTAGATCTCGACGACGCGGGACTTCTCGGCGCGGAAGCCGAGCTCCCCCTCGATCACGCGCCCGGAGTTCTGGACGCGACCGATCGCCTTGACTGTTCCGATGTCGGTTGGGGAGAAGCCCCACATCCCGCGAGAGCCAGAAACCACCTGCGAGGCGCCCGGAAGATCGTTGAGCATGCCCTCGAACTCGCGGAAGGACCAGAACCCACACCCGCACCCCAGCACGGGGATACGCTGAGACTCGTTCGCGTTCTCCGCCGTGTGCTTCTTGTTCGAGCGGCAGCGGGCCACGTTGGTCCCAGGCCCCCAGTCGTCGAAGGCGCCGCTGTGGTTGAAGAGGTGGTATCCCGCGAACTCGTTCACGCTGGCACCGGCACCTTCTCGGGCTCCGGCTGGGCCACGACAACGTCGCGACGACGATGAACCTGTACCAGCACATCCCCGTCGACATGGCCCGCGAGAGCGCCCAGAGCGTGGCCGATTACATCCTCGGTTAGCACCTGGTTAGCACGGGAGTGGTTCCGTCCGCCGGACCATCGCCCGAAACGTCCGTTCACCAGCCCTCATAGGCCCGTCGAGGTGGTGCCCGGGGTGGGATTCGAACCCACACGCCCCTTCCAGGGCAAGCGCTTTTAAGGCGCCGTCGTCTGCCTGTTCCGACACCCGGGCTGGTTCGATGCTAGCGCTCCGTAGGACATCCGGGTACTCATGTTGGTCCTTCGGGTGACCGATACAAGCGGGGTGAGAGACGAACGTGGATTCACCCTCATCGAGCTGATGACCGTGGTGCTGATCATCGGTGTCCTCGTCGTGATCGCGCTTCCCACCTTCCTGGGCGCACGGACGCTGGCCTACGACCGCGCGGTGCAGTCAGATATCCGGAATGCGTTCGCGGCCGAGAAGGCCTACTACACGGACACGCTCACCTATACGACCGACCCCACAGAGATGACGGCGATCGAGGCCGCCATCGCGTATGTGGACGGAGACACGCCGCTCGTCACCGGCGTGGCGTATCTTCACCTCCACCCCATCCCCAACGAGATCTTCGTGTCGGGGATGAGCGAGTCCGGGACCTGCTTCTACCTCCGTGAGATCGACGGCGGCGGTGTCCGGTTCGCGACGGATCCCGCGTGCGGCGTGGCCGACATCCAGGCCTTCGGGAGCTCCTGGTAGTCGGGCGGTACCGCAGCCCGCCGACGAACCCTCACGGTCGACCCGCGGTCGCTACCATCCGCGGATGCGCGACCTCGCCACCCTCCCCAAGGCCGAGCTGCATGTCCACCTCGAGGGGGCGATGCGGATCGTCACCGTCCGGGAGCTCGCGGATCGCGGGCGTACCCCGGCGCCTTCGGGTCTCGTCGGCGAGGACTGGCGCTTCGCGGGTTTCGACGACTTCATCGCCCAGTACACCGCGACCTGTGCCCTCTTGACCGAGCCGGAGGACTTCCGGCGGATCGCTTACGAGTTCTGCGAGGACGAGGCGCGCAACGGCGTTCGATACGCCGAGGTCGTGTTCTCCCCCAGCAACCACGCCCCGCGGCTCGGTGACGACTGGTTCGGGCCGACCGAAGCCGTGCTGGACGGGCTCGAGGCCGGCCGGCGCGACTTCGGGGTGACGGCCCGCGTCGCGCCGGACATCGTGCGGGACGCGGGCCTCGACATGGCCGAACGGTCGTTGGAGGTCGCTCTGAAGTACGCCGGACGCGGCGTGGTGGCGTTGAACGCCGCGGGCAGCGAGCGGTCCCCGGTCGCCCCCTTCGGCCCTTTCTTCCGTCGAGCGAAGGATGCCGGCCTCCGATCGGTCCCACACGCGGGTGAGTGGGGCGGACCACGAAACGTCTGGGAGACGCTCGAGCACTGCATGCCCGATCGCATCGGGCACGGGGTGCGATCGGTCGAAGATCCGAGCCTCGTCGCACATCTCGCGGAGGAAGGGATCCCGCTCGAGGTCTCCCCCGTGTCCAACCTCGCCACGGGTGTGTACGCGTCGCTCGCGGAGCACCCGTTCCGGGTGCTCCGTGACGCCGGCGTCACCGTGACCCTCAACTCCGATGACCCGCCGATGTTCGGAGCATGGCTCGCCGACGTCTACCGGTCGGCCGCGGAGACCTGGGGCTACGAGGACGACTCGCTGGCGGAGATCGCTCGCACCGGCGTACGCGTTTCCTTCGCCGACGACGAGCTCAAGTCGGAGATCCTCGAGGGCATCGATACCTGGCTCGCTGAGCCCGGTGAGACCTGAGCCACCCCGCTACGAGCCGCCCGGCTTCTTGATGGTGACCTTCTCGATGTAGACCGCGAGCTTCGGCCGCTGTCCCGAGAGATCGGCGGCGTTCGGATCCAGGATCTCCAGGGCCTGGATCTCCTGCGCGACGGGAAGTCCCTCAACGACCTTCCCGAAGATCGTGTAGTTGGGGTTCCCGTCCAGATTGGTGCCGTTCGAACCGGTGATGATGAAGAACTGGCTTCCGCCGGTGTTGGCGCCCGCGTTGGCCATCGCGAGCGTGCCGGGCGTGTACGTCAGCTTCCCGTTGAGCTCGTCGGGGATCGCGTAGCCGGGACCGTCCCCCCCGGTCCCGGAAGGATCGCCGCCCTGGATCACGTCGATCGAGGTGTCCAATCGATGGAAATACTGGCCGTCGAAGTAGCCTTCGTTCGCTAGGAAGACGAACGAGTTCACGGTCTGCGGGGCGCGCTTCGCATCGAGCTCGATCACGATCGTGCCGCACGACGTCACCATCGTGGCCGTGTAGGTCGCGTTCCTGTCGATCGTCATCGGCGGGGGACCCGCGAACTGCGGCTTCGGCTTGCCGGCCTTGGCTGGCGCCTCCGCGCCGCACGCCACCTCGCCGGAGTCGTTGGCGGCGGTGGGGGTGAGCGTCCCGATCTTCGTACCGGGTTCCGCGGAGGGCGACGCGCTCGGCGACGGGCTGGTCGATGGGGTCGATGATGGCGCCGCGGCGTCGGTGTCATCGCCGAGCAGCACGCCGAGACCGACGACGACCACCGCCAACGCGAGCACGCCCACCACGAGGCCGACGATGAGGTTGCGCCGACGCATGGCCGCGTCGCGCTCCGCCTGCCGTCGGGCGGCGAGCTTGGCGAGCTGGCGATCTCGGCTGCGTTTGGACATCGGCGGTCGAGGTTACCGGACGTCCAGCAGTTCCAGGGCCAGGCCGTCCAAGATGTCGGTCTCGCTGACGAGCGCCCACTCGGATCCGAAGCGCCGCATCGCGTTCACCAGGATGATCGCGCCCGCCACGATCACGTCGCCTCGTCCCGTCGGCATCACCGGGATCGCGGCCCGCTCTACGTTCGTCATCGCGGCCAGCTCCCGCAGGGTCCGCTCGGCGTCCGCGATCGTGAGGGTTGATCGGTGGATCAGGTCCGGGTCGTAGCGCTCGAGACCGAGGGCGCACGCTTGGAGGGTGGTCGCCGTGCCCGCGACGGCGACGAGCGTTCGAGCGTCTCGAGCCGGCACGGCTCGCTCGACCTCGTCGAGGTGCGGCTCGATCAAGGCTTCGAACGCCCGCAGGTCGTCTTCCGATGGTGGGTCGGAGGGTCGGACCCGCTCGGTGAGCCGGACGCTCCCCATCTGCGTCGAGATCGCGTGGTCCACTATCTCCGGCGTCCGTCCGCAGACGAATTCCGTGGACCCGCCGCCGATATCGATCAGGAGGAACGGTCCGTCGGAGGGGTCGAGCCCTCGCGTCCCTCCGAGGAAGGAGAGCGCGGCTTCTCGCTCCCCGTCGATGACCTCGGAGTCGGTGTCGATCAGCGTCCGGAGAGGCTCGAAGAGCTCCTCCCTGTTGGCGGCATCACGAACGGCGCTGGTGGCCCCGAGGCGGATGCGCTCCGAGTGCAGCGCGTGAGCTCGGCGGACGAACCGGGCGACGACGCTCAGCGTCCGTTCGATCGACTCGGGCGCGAGCCTGCCGGTGCGATCCACATCTTTCCCCAGACGCGTGATGCGCATGTCTCGCGTGATCTCCACCGGGTCCTCGCCCGCACCTCGGGGTTCGAGCACCAGGAGCCGGGTCGAGTTCGTGCCTTGATCGATCGCCGCTACCCGACCGGTCGGCCCGATCTCGTGGATCGGCTCCGCCCGCTCGGCGGTCCACCGCCCCACCGGATCGTCTCCGCCCGCGAGGTGATACGCGTGATGGGCGTGCAGGCACTTGATGCCTCGACGCGTGCCGCCGACCCCGCCCCACGCCTCCGCGCCCTGCACCATCTCCCCGCGCTCGGCCGCATAGGCGCGATGGGCCTCGTCCAGACCTGTCCTGATCGCCGGATCCTCGCCGAGACGAGCGATCCACCCTTCGGACTCCAGCCGCGAGACGGCCTTCACCGCGGCGGGACACGTCAGCCAGTAGATGGTGGGGAACGGGCGGCCATCTGCGTCCAGCGGCCGGTTCCGGATCACGAGCGGATGGCCGCCGGTGCAGCGAGCGACCACCGAGAATGGAGTGGTGGGCTCGCGGCCCAGTTGCTGACGGACCGCTTCGAGGTCTGCTGCCCGGAGCTCGTCGCTCACGAACTACTTGCGCTTGTGCTCGACCGCGCGCTTGTAGTCGACCAACCGCTCCTCGGACTGACGCATGAACTTCTTCAGCATCTGCTCGAATTCGGGATCGGACCCGCGCCGAGCGCGGGGTGGTGCCGGATCCTGCAGCGCCTTGATCGAGAGATCGATCTTGCCGTCCTCCTTGATGGCGACGACCTTCGCCTGGACGACGTCTCCCTCGCGGAGGTGATCGTGCACGTCCTTGACGTAGTTCCGGTCGACCTCCGAGATGTGGACGAGGCCCAGCCGTCCGTCTTCGAGCTGGAGGAACGCCCCGTACGGGGTGATGCGGGCTACGGTGCCGTCGATCACCGCCCCGACTTCGATCTCTGCGATGAGAGCTATCCCTTCCATCCAGCGCGCCGCGAGGCGCGACCATCCGAGGCGCGGCCAACCCGCGCGACAGGCGCCAGTGTGCGCGAAGCGGAGCGGGCCGTCAATGGACCCGAGGAGCGAACCCGCAGGTCACCCCCCGTGACTCTCACCCCGGGCTCGCTGCGCTACCGTCGGCACATGCTCGTCCGGCGCATCGATCACCCCGTGGCCTTCCAGGAGGCGGCGACCCCATTCCTCGTGCGTGACGAGGCCCGACACAACCTGCTCCTCGGGATCTCGACCACGCTGATCCAGCGACCCGACCTCTACGAGGCGTTCGACCTGTGGGTGGTCTCAGAAGGAGACGACGTGACCGGCGTCGCGCTCAGGACCCATCCGTTCAATCTCGTGCTCGCGCAGCCCTCCGAGGACGCGGCGCTCGACGCGCTCGTGGATCGCCTGCTCCAGGAAAGGCAGGCGCTCCCCGGCGTGATCGCCGCGATCCCCGAGCTCGAGGCTTTCGTCGGCGCGTGGACGTCGGAGAACGCTCTGGACGCCACGATGGTGCTTCGTCATGGGGTCTACGAGCTGCGAGAGGTCCTGCCCATCCCGGCGGCCCCGGGGAAGGCGCGCCCGGTGACTCCCGGCGATCGGGATCAGGTGATCCCGTGGATCGTCGCCTTCGCGGAGGAGGCGCTTCCCGAGGACAACGAGGCGGAACGGCAGATCCGCTTCGTGGAGTCGCGGCTCGCGGCCACCGACGATGCGGGCCTGTGGTTCTGGGAGGACGGCGGCCGACCCGTGTCGATCTCCGGCTACGGCGGGGCGACGCCGAACGGCATGCGCATCGGCCCCGTGTACACGCCACCCGAACTGCGAGGGCGAGGCTACGCGACGACTCTCGTCGCGGAGCAGAGTCGCTGGCTGCTCGGGACCGGTCGCAGCCTCTGCTTCCTGTACGCCGACCTCGACAACCCGACGTCCAACGCCGTGTACCGCCGCATCGGCTATCGGATGATCGCCGAAGCGGGCGAGGTCAGGTTCGATCCGCGGGACGCGGCCTAGCGCGCGAGACTCGTCTCACGTCCGCTCGCTAGCACTCCGGGGGAGGGGCCGGCACGCCTTCCTTCGGAACCACCACGAACGCGATCTCACCGCGTTTCACCATCCCCAGGCACTGGCGCGCGAGCCGCTCGAGGAATGCACGGTCGCGCAGCTGCTCGGCACGAGCTGCGAGCGCGTCGTTCTTCTGCTCCAGCGCCTCGGCCTGCATCTCGAACCGAGCGAGCTCCGCCTTCTGCTCGAAGTACATCTGCGCGGGCGCGACCGAAAGGGCGAGCACGCCGAAGATGAGCGTCAGCAGAACGGTCGCGCGCGCCGTCAGGCGCGCGCGACGGCGCCGGCGCGGCGAGGCGTCTCGTGTCCGGATGGCGCCGGCAGAGACGGCAGGGGAAGGGGCCGTCATGCGCACTGCTATCCGCCGCCTCCACCGAGCAGCTCGGCGCCCGCGTAGCGTGCGTCATCGCCGAGATGCTCTTCGATCCGCAGGAGCTGGTTGAACTTCGCCGTGCGTTCGCCTCGCGAGGGAGCACCCGCCTTGATCTGCCCCGCGTTCGTCGCGACCGCGAGATCGGCGATCGTGGTGTCCTCGGTCTCACCGCTGCGATGGGACACGACCACGCCGAAGCGGCTCCGCTGCGCCAACGCGATCGCGTCCAAGGTCTCCGTGAGCGTGCCGATCTGATTCACCTTGACCAGGATCGCGTTGGCGCCGTGTTCGCGGATACCGCGTTCCAGCCGTTCCATGTTCGTCACGAACAGGTCGTCTCCGACGATCTGGGTGCGGCCGCCGGCCGTCGCGACGAGCCTGGCCCATCCCTCCCAGTCGTCCTCTCCGAGCGGGTCCTCGATCGAGACGATCGGGAAGCGATCGAGGAGTCCGGACCAGAAGGCGATCATGTCGTCCGCGGTCCGGTCGGCGCCCTCCAGGTGGTAGCGACCGTCGCTGGTCGCGAGCTCGGACGTCGCGGCATCCATCGCCAGAGCGACCTCGCTGCCGGGCTCGAAGCCGGCCGACTCGATCGCCTGCAGGAGCAGCTCGAGCGCCTCCGCGCCGGTCGCGATCTGCGGCGCGAACCCGCCCTCGTCGCCGACCGCCGTCGACAAACCTTTGTCGTGGAGGATCCTCTTCAGCGCGTGGAAGCACTCGGCTCCCCATCGGAGCGCCTCGGAGAACGACGAGGCGCCGACCGGCATCACCATGAACTCCTGCAGCTCGAGCTCGTTGTCCGCGTGCGCGCCGCCGTTGATCACGTTCAACATCGGCGTGGGCAGGACGTGCGCGTTCGGCCCGCCGAGAGAGCGCCACAGCGGCAACCCTTGCGAGTCGGCGGCCGCCTTCGCGGCGGCGAGAGAGGCTCCGAGGACCGCGTTCGCGCCAAGGTTCGACTTGTCGTCTGAACCGTCGAGGTCCAACAGCGCGCGGTCGACCGACCGCTGCTCGTACGCATCGATCCCCAAGAGGGTCGGCGCGATCGCATCGTGGACGTTCGCGACCGCCTTCAGCACACCCTTGCCGCCGAACCGGCTCGGTTCTCCATCGCGGAGCTCGAGCGCCTCGTGCGCTCCGGTCGAGGCCCCCGACGGGACCGAGGCACGGCCGGATGCGCCATCGTCCAGCCACACGTCCACCTCGATCGTGGGATCCCCACGGGAGTCGAGGATCTCGCGCGCGCGAACGGACTCGATCAGTGACATCGGGCTCCGAATCGTAGTCGACGCTGAGCCGCCGCCCGGGATTTCGAGCAGCTCCGAAGGGACTCGCCTCGATGCGGGTGCTGGTGGCATCCTCCCGCCACCGGAGATATGCCTCGATCCGATCGCGGTCCTCGCCCACGTCGGCCGACGATACCGGTTGCCGATGCCAGCACGGCGACGCACACTGCCCTCGTGGATCCGGACGAACGACCGCCGGCCTGCTGCTTCGACGAGTGGGCGTCTCAGAACGCCGCGCGTGCTCGCAAGCGGGGCACGGCCGCCGACATCACGCGATCGCTGCTCGCCGCTCTGGAGGATCAGGGACTCGACGGAAGGACCGTGCTCGATCTCGGCTGCGGCGTCGGTGACCTGGCGCTCGGGGCGCTCGCTCGGGGCGCCGCGAGCGCCGACGGGATCGACCTGGGCCAAGGCGCCATCGAGGAGGCCCGGTCGCTCGCCGCGGAGCGCGGCCTGGCGGACCGAGCGACCTTCTCGGTGGGCAACGGCGCCGTCGAGCCGCTCCTGCGGCACGATGTGATCGCGATGAATCGGGTGCTGTGCTGCTACCCGAGCGTGGATCAACTGCTGGAGAACTCGCTGGGCGCGGCGGGCGACGTCTTCGCGTACACGGCCCCGATCCACTCGGGGCTCATGGGACGCTTCAACCGAGTGTCCGTCGGCATCTCGAACAGGTGGTTCCGACTGCGAGAGCGGAAGTTCCGCGGGTTCCGCGCCTTCGTCCACGACCTCGACGCGGTCGATCGACGGATCGCGGACGCGGGCTTCCGGAAGACACACGGGGCGCATCGCCGCGTGTGGCAGGTCGCCGTGTTCACACGCGCCTGACCGGCTACGGGTCTCGAGTTTCGCGGAAAAGGTTGCGAACCTCCTCGTCGGAGACGAGCTCCAGGTCGACGCCGCGTTCCTCGGCGAGCGCCCGGTAGCGCTCGTACCGCTCGGCGAAGCCGCGGGTGGTCCGCCGGAGTGCGCTCTCGGCGTCGACGCCGAGCTTCCGGGCAGCCGCCACGGCGGCGAACAGGACCTCCCCGATCTCCCGCTCCGCATCGTCCGATGCGCCCGAGAGCTCGCCGACCTCTTCGCGGAGCGCCGCGACGGCGGCCTCAGGACTCCCCCACTCGACGCCCCACCCGGCCGCTCGGCGCTGCACCTTGGCCGCCCTGGCCAGAGCGGGCAGCGTGGCCGGGATCTCTTCCTCCACGCCCGGCCGCGGACCCGTCACTTCTGCCGCCTTGAGCTTCTCCCAGTTCGTCAGGACCTCTTCGGCTCCGGAGACCTCGACCTCCCCGAAGACGTGAGGGTGGCGATGCACGAGCTTCTCGATGAGCCGCCGCGCGACGCCGTCGACGTCCCAGCGTCCGTCGTCGGAGGCGATCTCAGCGTGGAACACGACCTGCAGCAAGAGATCGCCGAGCTCGTCACGGATGGCCTCGGAGTCGCCGGCGTCGATCGCCTCGATCAGCTCGTGCGTCTCCTCGAGCAGATGCCTCGCGAGGGTCTCGTGCGTCTGCTCCCGGTCCCAGGGACACCCGCCGGGCCCCCGGAGGCGCGCCATCACCTTGACGAGGTCGAGCACGCGGCGACCCTCCTCGGAGGAGGGAACGGGACCGGCCGGAACGTGCGACGTCGGATCCGGACGATCGCCGCTCACGGCGAGGGCGAAGCGGGTTCACCTTCCGGATCGGTGCTTCGGACGGCGCCCAGCGAGAAGGTGTCGGGCTCGAAGCGCCCGTACTTCGGGTTGACCTCGACGCCCAGCTCCTCGGCACGATCCGACAGCCATCCCTGGAACTCGCGATCGGCGAGCGGCTCGAGCAGCCCCGCCTTCGCTTCGGCGTACGGCGTGACCTGTTTGTCGACCAGGTAGATCACGTGCCAGCCGAACTGCGTGTGCACGGGGCGCGAGACCTCTCCGGGTTCGAGGGCGATCGTCGCGGCGGCGAACTCGGGCACGTACCGCGTCGCGGGAACGCTCCCGAGGCTCCCGCCGCTGTCCTGCGCGCCGGGCTCGGTCGAGACCTTGCGGGCGAGCGCCTTGAACCGGGCCTCCGAAGCGTCGTGCACACGTCGGAAGACGCTCCGAGCCTCCGCCTCGGTCTCGACGAGGATGTGGTTCGCGTCCACGGTCGTGAACTCGAGCGCGCGCTGGTCGTACTGCGAGCGGAGCTCCTCGGCTCCGACTCGTTCTTCGGCGATCGCCGCCCGCACGGCACGGATCGTGAGGATCCTCCGACCGAGCTCGAACAGATCGTCGCGCGTCACGTCGTGCGCGTCGAGCGCCTGTTCCACCACGTCGGGGCCGAACTGCCCTTCGAGCTGGGAGATGGCCCCGTCGACCTCGTCGTCGGCGGCGGTGATGTCGTTGGTGTCCGCGTAACCGGCGACCGCCAGCCACAGCAGCTCGCCGGAAAGCGCGATCCGGTTGCACGCGGCGCCCTCACCCTCTCCACCCGCGACGGCCTCACCTCCGCACACGGTCCCCTGCAGGTCCGCCAGCGCC
>Ga0299913_10005808_pt1 | contig 10601 bp, 12 predicted proteins | sample RVTome_9_FD_201360 | JGI IMG/M metagenome (GOLD analysis project Ga0299913, IMG submission 201360) | Soil microbial communities from uranium-contaminated site in the Upper Colorado River Basin, Wyoming, United States - RVT155D38 (version 2) ... | reverse complement strand
AGGTCCCAGCCGATGATCCAGGCGAACAGCTCGCCCAGCGTCGCGTAGGCGTAGGTGTAGGCCGAGCCGGCCACGGGCGCCATGGAGGCGAACTCCGCGTAGCACAGGGCCGCGAAGATGCAGGCCAGGCCGGCGGCGACGAACGACAGCATCAGCGCCGGTCCGGTCTTGTCGTGGGCGGCCACGCCCGTGAGCACGAAGATGCCGGTGCCGATGACGGCGCCCACCCCGAGCGCGGTCAGCTCCACCGGCCCGAGGATCCGGCGCAGGCGGTTCTCGCCCTTCATCTCCTCGAGGAGCAGGCTCAGCGGCTTGGTGGCGAAGAGCGGGTTGCCGGACAGGGTCAGGCGTCCTTGCGCAGGATGCCGTCCGTCGTGTCGTCCAGGTCCTCGGGCTGGGGCGAGGTCAGCACCAGCCAGAAGAACCGGACGGTGAAGTAGATCACGATCGTCCAGGTCACGCCGAGCATGGTCCAGGCCGCCGCGGTCATGAGACCTTCCTTCCCCCGGCCGGGGTGGCCTTCAGCCTCCACGCCTTCCAGACCAGGAAGGCGCAGGTGGCGAACACGACCAGCAGGAGCGTGCGCGTGACGTCGAGCACGAGCGCGCGCGTGGCATAGCCGTCGGCGTCGCGGTAGACGTACTCCTCCCCCACGTGCATTACGCGGCCGATCACGCTGCCCGGCGCGAACGGCCAGCCCCGCCCGGCGAGGAGCCCATCGAGCGCCGGACCCCAACCCCCTTCGGGCTGGATGAGCGAGCCCAGGAAGATCACCAGGATGAAGGTCGGCGTCACGTACTGGATCACGAACCGGAACACCCGCGGCACGCGGATCTGCGCGCCCCGCGTGATCTCCTCCCACCCCCGGTCCATGCCGAAGATCCAGGCGAAGATGAACGACTCGAAGAGGGCGAAGACGACCAGGGCGAAGGTGCCCGTCCAGAAGTCGAACTCGTCGTGGGCCCCGCCCGGCAGCAGCCAGACCGTGAAGTAGCCGAGCGCGAAGATGGTGGCGCCCCAGGTCAGGGCCGCGCGCCTGCGCCGCATGCCGAACTCGTCCTCCAGGAAGGCCACGATCGGCTGGCCCATGGCCAGCGAAGACGTGATGCCGGCGAAGAAGAGCAGGCCGAACCACATCGCGCCGGCCAGCGGCGCGAACCAGCCCCAGTTGTTGAAGAGGGTGGGCAGGGTGAGGAACCCCAGGCCGAACCCGCTGCCGCCGGCGGTGGAGGCCTGGACGACCTGCAGGCCGAGGTAGGCCGTGGCGATCGGGATCAGCAGCGTGCCGCCCAGCACCACTTCCACGAACTCGTTCATCCAGCCGGCGGACGCCGCGTTGAGGGCGATGTCCTGGTTGCGCCGCACGTAGGCGGCGTAGCAGTGGATGGACCCCATGCCGACCGACAGCGTGAAGAAGATCTGCCCGGCCGCGGCCAGCCACGTGCTGAGGTTCGTGAGGCCCTCGAGGTTGGGGTTCCACACGAAGTTGAGGCCCTCGAGCGGGCTCTGGGTCACGCCGGGATCCACGCCCGGGGTGAGCATGAGGCCGCGCACGGCCAGGACGGCGCCGAACAGCAGGAGCAGGGGCATGCCGATCTTGGCCGCCATCTCGATGCCCCGGGCCAGGCCGCGGGAGATGATCCAGGTGTTCAGGCACAGGGTGACGACGAACCAGAACGACGCCTCGAGCGGAAACGCGAACAGCGACCGCTGGTGCTGCCCGAGGTAGGCCGGGAAGAAGTCGGTGGGCGCCACCTCCCGGAACGTGCCCACGAGCGAGTGGAACACGTAGGCCAGCGTCCAGGACTCGATGTAGCAGTAGAAGGCGGCCACGCAGAGGTTGGTGAACAGCCCGAACACGCCGACGTACTTGAGCCAGGGCTGCTTGCCCAGCTTGTCGAGCATCCCCGGGGCGGAGTGGTGTCCGTACTGCCCGCCGTGGCGCCCGATGGCCCACTCCACCCAGAGCAGCGGGATGCCCATCAACACGAACGACACGAGGTAGGGGATGAGGAACGCGCCGCCGCCGTTCTGGGCCGCCTGCGCGGGGAAACGCAGGAAGTTGCCGAGCCCGACCGCGTTGCCGGCCATGGCCAGCACGAGCCCGACCCGCGAACCCCAGCTCTCCGTCCGCGCCATGCTCGAAAGGTCCTCCGGGATGCGGGAAACGCTCGGAACCGCGAGGCCGCCAAGGATAGGAGATCCGAGACGAAAGTCAACGACGATTCCGGTCAGGCCCCCAGGCGGGTGGCCTCGCCCTGGATCAGCTCCCAGGCGCGGCGGACGTGCCGCTCCCGCGTGCGCAGGTTCGCCACGGCCAGGCGCAGGGTCAGCCGTCCCCGCACGCGGGTGTGCGACATGTAGGCCTCACCCGTGGCGTTGACCGCGTCCATCAGCCGCTGGTTGGCGTCGTCCTGGCCCGCCGCCGGCAGCCGCTCGAACCGTCCCCGGAAGCACACCACGGAGAAGGGCGCGGGGGCCATCCGCTCGAAGCGCGCGTCCTTCTCCACCCAATCCCCGAAGAGGCGCGCGAGCCGGACGTGCTCGCGGATGCGCGCGGCCATGCCTTCGTGACCGAAGGCCCGCAGCACCATCCACAGCTTCAGGGCGCGGAAACGCCGCCCCAGGCTCACGCCGTAGTCCATCAGGTTCGGCACCGCTCCCTCCTCGGCCGTGCGCAGGTAGTCGGGGAGCAGGCTGAAGGCGGCCCGCACCACCTGCGGGCGGCGCGTGAAGAGCACGGAGAGGTCGAGCGGCACGAACATCCACTTGTGCGGGTTCACGACCAGCGAGTCCGCGCGCTCGGCGCCCGCGAGCACGTGGCGCAGGCCGGGATCGAGCGCGGCCGAGCCGCCGTAGGCCGCGTCCACGTGCAGCCACAACCCCTCGCGCGCGCAGAGCGCGGCGATCTCCGGCACCGGGTCGATGCTGGTGGTGGACGTGGTGCCCACGGTGGCCGTGACCGCGAAGGGCGTGAAGCCGGCGGCGCGGTCCTCGGCGATGGCGCGGCCCAGCGCCTCCACGTCCAGGCGGAAGGCGGCGTCGGCCGGCACCTTCCGGCATCCGTCCTGGCCGATGCCGAGCACGATGCCCGCTTTCTCCACCGACGAGTGCGCCTCCTCCGACGCGTACATCCGCAGGCGCGCCTGTCCCACCAGGCCACTGCGCTTCACGTCCAGGCCCGGCACCATCTCGCGGGCCGCGGCCAGCGCCACGAGCGTGGAGGCCGAAGCCGTGTCCTGGATGACGCCGAAGAGGCCCTCGGGCAGGCCCAGCATCTGGCGCAGCCAGTCGAGGACGGCCATCTCCATCTCGGTCGCGGCGGGAGACGTCTTCCACAACATGCCGTTGACGTTGAGGGCCGCCGCCAGCATCTCGCCCAGGATGCCGGGCGCGGCCGCGGAGCTGGGGAAGTACGCGAAGAAGCCGGGGTGGTTCCAGTGCGTCACCCCGGGCAGGACGGTCCCGGGCACGTCGTCCAGGATGCGCGCGAGCGCTTCTCCCGCGGCCGGCGGCGCCGCGGGGATCGTCTCGCGCACGGCGCCGGGGCGCAGGGGCGACAGCACCGGGTAGCGCTCGGGATCGGCCAGGTAGCCGGCGATCCAGTCCACGAGCCGCCGCCCCTCGCGCCGGAACTCCTCGACGTCGACGTCGCCCGTCTCGTCCATCCCGCGCTAGAGCTCGGACAGCACCTGGGCGGGATGGCTCGAGGCGTCCACCTTCTCCCACGCCTTCTTGATGCGGCCGTCCTTGCCGATGAGGTAGCTGATCCGCTTCGCGCTGCGGGCCTGCGCGTCGTCCGCCGCGCCGTAGGCCACGCCGAGCTTGCGTTCCGTGTCGCACAGCAGCGGGAAGTTGAAATGGTGCTTCTCCGCGAACGCGCTGTTCGCGCCCACGGTGTCGAAGCTGACGCCGAGCACCTGCACGCCCTTGTCCGAGAGCTCCTGGTTGAGGTCGCGGAACCCGCAACCCTCGCGCGTTCACCCCGGAGTGTCGGCCTTGGGGTAGAACCACAACAGCACGTCCTTCTTGTCCTTGAAGTCGGACAAGCGGACCGTGCGCCCCTGGTCGTCCTTCACCTCGAAGTCGGGCGCGGCGTCGCCGGGCTTGAGCATGGTGGTGGGAGCCTCCGCGGGCCATTATGCCTTGACCAATCCCCGCGAGCGCGTGATAGTCCGCCTCGTCCTCGAGCGCCCCATGACCCTGCTGCCGGCCGACCGCGATCCCTACTTCGAGGAGCGCCACCGGGCGCTGGTCGAGCGCGTGCGCGCGTTCGGCCACGAGCACCTGCGCTCTCCCGCGGCGGACGAGGAGCATCCCGCGCGGCGCACGCGCGAGCTGGCCCTCGCCCTCGGGGAATCGGGGATCCTGGGCGCGGCCGTGCCGCCGCCGCACGGGTTCATGGACCTGCGCTCGCTGGTGGCGGCGCGCGAGGGCCTGGCCTGGCACTCCGCCCTGGCCGACCACGCCTTCGCCGCGCAGGGCCTGGGCGCCCACGCGATCGCGCTCGCCGGCACCGACGTGCAACGCAACCGCTGGCTCCCCGAGGTCGTGGCCGGGCGGATCCTGTGCGGCTTCGCCGTCACGGAGCCCGAGGCGGGCTCGGACGTGGCGGGCGTGCGCACGCGGGCGGAGAGGGACGGGGCCCTGTGGCGTCTCCACGGCGTCAAGACGCTGCTCTCGAACGCGGGCATCGCCGGGCTCTACACCGTGCTGGCGCGCACGGCCGAGGCCGGCCCGCGCTCGCTCTCGATGTTCCTCGTGGACGCGGAGGCGCCCGGACTCACGGTGAAGCCGCTCGAATCCATGGCCGGACGGCCGCTGGGCGAGGTCCGCTTCACGGCCACGCCGGCCGTGCTGATCGGCGAGGAGGGGCGCGGCCATGGCGTCGCGCAGTCCGCCCTCGACACGTTCCGGCCCGGCACGGGCGCGGCCGCCTGCGGGCTGGCGGCGCGCGCGCTCGACGAGGCGGTGCGCCATGCGCTCGTACGCCGGCAGTTCGGGCAGCCGCTGGCCGAGATGCCCTCGATACAGATGGCGCTGGCCGGGATGCACGCCGAGCTGGCGGCGGCGCGGCTGCTGGTGCGGCACGCCGCGTTCACGCGCGACCGCGGCGCGGAGCGGATCCCCCTCGAGGGCGCCACGGCCAAGCTCTTCGCCACCGAGGCCGCGCAGCGCATCGTGGACGGCGCGCTGCAGATCCACGGCGGCCAGGGCGTGCTCCGTGGGACCACCGTGGAGCGCCTCTATCGCGAGGTGCGCACCCTGCGCATCGAGGAAGGCACGAGCGAGGTGCAGAAGCTCGTCATCGCCCGGCACATGCTGAGAGAGGCGCGACACTAGCCACGCACGCCCGCGCGCGGCATGATGGGGATCTGGAGAGAGGCTACGCCATGGGACGCATCGTCGACCTTTGCAGCGAGATCGCGGAATGGGCCGAGGAAGGGACCGAAGGCCTGGTCCTGCCCCCAGACGCCTGGGAGCGCCTGCGCGGGGACTGGACCGACGAGGACATCGAGGACGCGCTCACGCTCGTGCAGGAGAGCCTCCTCCATTCCGAGCTCGTGGAGACCGCGGACAGCCTCAGCGCGCGCCTGGTGGAGCTGCTCGGCCCCTACGGCGAAGCGGCCGGGTTCCGCGAGGTGCAGAGCGGGCAGGCCGTGCTCGGCCTGGATGTGGTCGGGCAGCTCGTCCGGCGCGTGGCGCGGCTGGAGGAGGTCCTCGAGAGCTACCGGGAGGGTTCGCCGCCCGACCGCACCGGGTTCGACGCCTTGCACCGGCGGCTCAGGGACCACGGCATCGAAGAGGAGATGACCGCGCCGCGCGACGAGGAATCCGAGCTGCAACCGGCGGCCGGCAACGGCGACGACGACGAGGAGGACGATCGGTAGCACGCGGCTGGCCGGAGAGCGCGAGGCGCATCACGTACAATCACGGGCCATGCGCATTGGCCTCCTGATGGGACTGCTGGCCGTTCCCGCGGCGGCGAGCGCGGGCGGCCTCGAGCTCTCGGGCTACGCGGGACCCGTCATCTCGCTCTACGACCAGTCCGTCTCGCTCGACCCCGCCGGCCTCGTGTTGCCGGGGGGCGGGGTCGTCCCCGGCGGCCAGGCGCTGCGGCTCGAAGCCGACGGCGGCAACTCGCTCGGTGGTGCGCTCACGCTCTACCTCTCCGACTGGCTGGGCCTGGAGATCCGCCTCGACGCGGCGAAGATCGACCTGCAGGTCACGGGCGCGACCTACCGGGTGGTGGTGGACCTGCCCGCGCCGCTCGCCGACGCCACGGGGGACCTCGAGCTCGGCTCCGGGCCCATGGACTTCGAGCGCATCCGGCCGCTCTCGCTGAACCTCAAGCTGCGCACGCCGGGCAGCGTGCGCCTGGCGCTGTCGGGGGGGCTCAGCTATCTGCCCGAGCTGCGCGTGGTGAGCGCGCAGGCGGTGCGCCTCCGTGCCGTGCAGGTCCCGGGCGTACCCGCGGGCAGCGTGCTCGCCACCGTGGGCCTGCGCGCCGAGGCCCTGCCCGAGCAGGAGGAGAACGGGCGCTACGGGGCCAACGCCGGCCTCGGCCTGCAGATCGCGCTGGGCGAGCACGTCATGCTCGTGGGCGAGGGGCGCGCGTTCGCGTTCCGGGAGCATCGCCTGCAGTGGCAGCGGGCGGGCGGCACGCTGGCGCCGCTCGAGCAGGCGCTGGCCACCGAGCTCGAGCGCCGCCTGCAGCCCGTGGACTTCAACCCGAACTTCTTCCAGGTGACCGCCGGCCTCGCCCTGAGCTTTTGAGCATGCGCACCGCGGCCGTCGCGGCGCTGGTCACGGCCGGCCTCGTCGCCTGGGTCGTGGGCCCGGCCGTCCACGGCCAGGCGCCGGCGGCCACGGCCCGGCCGGTGCCGCCCCCGGACGACGACCTGCCGCCGGCCCCGGAACGGTCGCCGCGCAACGCGAGCTACGCCATCCAGGCGCGGCTCGACCCCGCCGCGCACACGATCGAGGGCACGCTGGTGCTGGAGTGGCGCAACGTCACGGACGTCCCCCTCCAGACGTTCCCGTTCCATCTCTACTGGAACGCGTTCTTGAACAACCTCTCGACCTCGGCGCGCGGCGATGGCCGGCGGGCCGCCCGCGCCCGCGAGGGGGACCGCGGCTTGGGCTACACGCAGGTGCGTTCCGTGCGTCTCGCGGCGCCGGCAGGCGGCGCGGAGACGGACATCACCGCGACCCTGCGCTACGTCTCGCCGGACGACGGCAACCCCGACGACCGCACGGTCATGGAGGTCACCACACCGGCGCCGGTGCTCCCCGGGGCCAGCGTGCGGTTCGCCATCGACTGGACCTCGCGCATCCCCTACGGCGACGTCGGCCGCGCGGGCTGGGTGCACGACTACCACTTCATCGTGCAGTGGTTCCCCAAGGTCGGCGTCTTCTGGAAGGGCGCCTGGAACGCCCACCAGTTCCACCCCTGGACGGAGTTCTTCGCCGACTACGGCGTGTACGACGTGAGCCTCACCCTCCCGCGGGGGTTCGTGGTGGGCGCGACCGGGACGCTGCGCGACCGCCGGCCGAACCCGGACGGGACCGAGACCCTGCGCTTCGTCGCGGAGGACGTGCACGACTTCGCGTGGACGGCCAGCCGCCGCTACCGCGAGAAGACCGCGCGGTTCGCGGAGGCGGGCCATCCGGCCGTGGACATCCGGCTGCTGGTGCAGCCCGAGCGCGAGCACCTCTCGGAGCGCTACCTCGAGGCCACGAAGATCGCGCTGCGCCACTACGGCGCGTGGTCGTTCCCCTACCCGTACGGCCACCTCACGGTCGTCGATCCGGCCTGGGGCTCCGCCTCCGGGGGCATGGAGTACCCGACGCTGTTCACGGGGGGCGCGAACATCTGGGCGCCGCCGTCCCTGCAGAGCCCGGAGAGCGTCACCATCCACGAGGCCGGCCACCAGTTCTGGTACGGGCTCGTGGCCACGAACGAGTTCGAGGAGGCCTGGCTCGACGAGGGGCTCAACAGCTACCACGAGGAGAAGGCGGCGCAGCGCGCGCTGGGTCCGGTGGGCTGGGGGAAGCGCTACTTCGGCCTGACCACGCAGACGCGCGGGCGGCGCGGCGGCTGGCCGGTGGTGGCGCCGGGCGTGTGGATCGGCCGCGGCGAGAACGACCTGGCCGCGCTGCGCGAAACGGGACAGACCGACGTCATGGCCCGTCCCGGCTGGCACTACCTCAACCCGTCGTCGTACACCCTCAACGCGTACGGCAAGCCGGCGTTGTCCTTCCAGACGCTGGAGGGGCTCCTGGGCGACGAGACCATGACGCGCATCCTCCGCACCTACGCGCGGCGCCACCTTTTCGGCCATCCCACGACCGCCGACTTCATCGCGGTCGTGGGCGAGGTCACGGGGGAGGACTACGGCTGGTTCTTCGACCAGACCTGGTTCTCGAGCGACCTGTGCGACTACGCCGTGGCCGTGACCCACAAGCCGCAGCGGCGGCCGGAAGGGTTCGTGGAAGCGCCCGACGGCCGGCTCGTCCTGGCCGAGCGGCCGCCCCCGCGCGAGGCCGGCGCCGACGCGGCGGTGGACAGCGAGGTCGTGGTCCGCCGGCTCGGGGGCGTTCGCCTTCCGGTCGAGGTGCTCGTCGAGTTCGCGGACGGCCGCACGGTCACCGCCACCTGGGACGGGAAGGACCGCTGGACGCGGCTCTCCTATCCGGGCGCGCGCGTCACGCGCGCGATCGTGGACCCGTCCGCCCGGATCGCGCTCGACGTGAACCCGGCGAACAACGCCTGGGTGGACGAGAAGGGCGTCGCCCGCCGCGCCGCGCGCAAGTGGACGCTCCGCTACCTGCTCTGGCTCCAGCACCTGCTCGAGATGCACACGGTGGCGATGTGACCGCGCTGCGCGCGCTCGCCGCCGGCTTCCGCCTGGTGGGACGGAGCTGGGGGCTCCCGGTCCTCCTCCTGGCCGTCAACCTGCTCACGGCCGCGATCCTGGCCGTGCCGCTCGCGGGCGAGATGGAACGCTCGCTCGCGAAGTCCGAGTCCGCGCACCGGATGCTGTACGGGTTCGACTTCCCCTGGTGGAGCCACTGGCACGGCACGCGGGCCGGCCACGAGCTCGCGTTCGCCCCCGACCTGTTCGGCGCGGGCTTCGCCTTCAAGAACGCCGAGCTGCTGCTGCGCGGCCACCTGCCGCTCGGCCTCTTCGCCAGCCCGCCCGGCGAAGGCGACGACCCGCTGATCGATCCCTTGACCCTGGCCATCGGCGGCGCCTACCTGCTCGTGCAGGTGTTCCTGGCCGGCGGCGTGCTCTCCGCCTTGCGCGGCGTCGGAGGCGCCTGGACGGCACGCGGCCTCTGGCACGGCTCCGGTTTCTATTTCGGCCGGTTCTTCCGCATCACGGTGGTGACGCTCCTGTTGCTGGGCGCGGTGTTCCTCCTGAACCGGCCGCTCACGCGCGGCATGGAGCACCTGGCCCGCGAGGCGGTGAGCGAGCGGACGGCCATGGCCTGGCTCCTCGGCCGCCACGCGCTGCTGCTCGCGGTGCTGCTCCTGGTGCACCTCCTCGCGAGCTACGCCCGCGTGATCACGGTCCTGGAGGAGCGGTCGAGCGCGGTGCTGGCCTGGTGGTCGGCGCTCGCCTTCTGCCTGCGCCACCCGCTCCGCACGGCCGGCCAGCTCGCGGTCGTGGGCCTGGCCGGCGTCCTGCTGCTGGCGCTGTGGCACGGCATCGACTCGGCGTGGGTGACCACCGGCTACAAGACGCAGCTGGTCACGCTGCTGCTGGCCCAGGGCCTGATGCTCGGCCGCATCACGCTGCGCGTCGGCCTGCTGGCCGGCCAGATCGCGCTCTACCGGCGGCTGTCAGCGCCCTGAACCGATTTCCGGCACGTGAGGCGGACGGCTCAGCCGGTTCGGCGCGAACCGAGAGCGAGGGATCGCCGGAGCCGGCCATCGACGCCGGCAAGGTCAGCCGCATCCAGCCGGCCGATTCGTCGCTGCAGCATGTCGCGCCTCACCGTGCGAAGGATTCCCGTCACGAGCGACGGAAACAGCAGCCCGGCACGCCGCCACTCCCCGACGAGGTGGTCTCCGAACAGACGCCGGCGAGTGTTGCTGGTGATGGCGGCCACGATCACCTCTCGGCGGCCGACGTGGTACGCGGAGGAGCTGACGACCAGCGCCGGCCGCCGTTTCGCCCCGGACTCGTCGCTGAAGATGAAGCCCACGAGCACCACGTCGCCGCGCTCAAAGGTCGTCGTATCCGGCATCCTTGGGGTTGTCCCAGAGCTCGGCCAGCACAGGGTCGGCGTCGGAGGTCAGGGCCAGGAGATCGGCCGACGCCAGATCGTTCTCCAGGCGCTCCTCGAGCGCTTCCACGACGTACTGGCCCACCGTGACCTCACGCCGCGCAGCGGCGAGCCGGACGCGACGCCGCACCGCCGGACTGACGTCGATGCTGAGACGCGGGCGCTGAGGCTTGCGGGACGGAGGGGTCATGGACGTTGACACCATGACACAATGGTGTCAACGCGTCAAGCTTCCGCCCGCTCAGTAACCGCGCGCCTTGTCCACGACGTTGCGCAGCGGCTCCCCGCGGCGGAACCGCTCGACC
>Ga0299913_10005806_pt1 | contig 10603 bp, 11 predicted proteins | sample RVTome_9_FD_201360 | JGI IMG/M metagenome (GOLD analysis project Ga0299913, IMG submission 201360) | Soil microbial communities from uranium-contaminated site in the Upper Colorado River Basin, Wyoming, United States - RVT155D38 (version 2) ... | reverse complement strand
CAAGCCGCCGCCATGCAGGAGCAGAGGCGGCGCGATTTCGACCGAACGCTCGGCGCCGGCACAGACGCGCAGAGCAATTTTTGATGCTGCGTGATTGAGACGAGGACGTATTCGGTGCCGAGCACCAGTGTCCAGTAAGCGCGGCCGCTCTCAGCCTGAGCGATGGCGACGCCGGCGGCGTTGACAGTCGGCAGCAACAGGTTGCGCCGGTGACCGGAGCTTCCCTCCCAGGTGCGCATGGCGTCGCTGAACGATTTCTGCCCCGAGGCGACATTCTCCGCCGCGATCTTCGGCCGATAGCCGGCGCGCGCGGCGCGGTCCTTGGGCTTCGACCCGTCCGCGCCGTAATGGGTGGTTCGGCTCCGTCGCGCCTGATCCTCGGATTGCACGGAGGCGGCACGGGACAGGCGCACATCGTCGCCCTAAATAGGATTGCCCTCCAGGGAACGTTTGCGCAAACAACAGTCTTAATAACGTCGGGTCCGTGGGTCAGCGTGTTCCCAACCTCTGCCAGCGCAGTGAAACGATGCGGTTTAGGCGCGGTGATTGCGGCGGCTTATCAATTCACCCGTGATTACGATGCAGCGAACGAACTCGCTCACAACGCGCTACGACCACACTCCGGCATCAGCACCCTCGTCCATGTTAATGACGAGAGGGGCCATGCGGCTGTGCTTGCGCTATTCGACGAAGTTATCGCGGCCGTCGCTCAATGAAGATGTACAACCGCGTCCTTATTGCCATGTTTTGTGTGTTTGCTTGGAGCGGCGCGGCTGCTGCCCAACATACCTATAGCAAGGCAGTGCAGAAGGCTTGTGCGAAGGATTACAAGGCTCATTGCGGCCAGTATGGAATTGAAACCGAGGCCCTCCGTCTCTGCATGGACCGCGCAGGCCAAAGGCTAACGAAGACATGCGTGGATGCACTACTCGCTGCTGGCGAGGTTAGCAAGCAGGAGGTCGAGCGGCGAAAACGAAGTGGCCGTTAGCTGCGGGTGGGCCTAGGTGGGCGACGTACGTCTGTAAATAATCTCAATTCAATCGGCGGGCCTTCGCCTTCTCCTCGGGACCCGATCCGCGGAGGGCATTATGGCCAGCGGTCATGTGAACCGCATCAATAGGCCGAACATATGGCTGCACCGACCAACGCTGCGACGTGACGTTTTGACTTGCCAACCCGGAGCCGTCCACACATGGCACTAAGCGGACGTGAGGATCGCAAGCCCGATGTCTTGTGAACCCATAGCGGACCACGACGTGGCTTCGAGACCATCTGGTGGAAGGCTTGGGCACCCTTTGGCAACGCTGTTCGGCTTGTTCCATGAATACCGATACCGAGCTTCCGCAACCGGGCCTGGCGCCACCATCAGCCTTGCATCACGGTGTGTATCGAACTTCGAATCTGATGTCCCCTGGCTAACCAGCCCCGGCTGCGGGTGCGTAGCCTTTGAGTCTCCATGTCGGTTTCTTGTCACGGAAGGAGGTGCCCCACCGTGGGAGTTCAAATGCTAATGTCGCTGGTGCGACCATCAATGGCCCTAAGGAGAATGGGGATGATGAAGTTCAGTAGCTTGCCCGACGTTATGCCGTGAGGCTCAGCGAAGCGAGAAGCGCGGAGCGTCATCTGGGTTTTGTGTCGCAACTTTGAATGGTCGAACGCTCGGGGGTGGAGCTGACTTAGCATATCTCGGTTTTCATGTTTTAAGGACAGCGCCCTCTCGGGCTCGTGGGCAAAGGCGGCAGATATGCCGATAAGCGATCCTATACGACTTCGTTATGACGAGCGTCCCTTGCGTGGCTTTCTCATCCACCTCGGCGTTGGCATCGCCGCGCATGGTGGCGTGATCTGGATGAAGGCGCATCCGGGGCAGCATCATTGGTTCGCCGAAAAGCGCACACGCGGCTTCGCGGTACATGCCTTTGTCTATGTGGCGGTTATCCTGCTGCTTTTCGTCGTGGATCTCGTCGCATCACCCTCCACATGGTGGATCTATTGGGTGGTGCTCGGCTGGGGCGCCGGCCTCGCGCTGCATGCATGGCTGGCGTTTGGCCGCGACCGGTCTTAGGCCTTCCTTCGCAATACTCGGCTCTCGCACCGTTGCCGAGCGGATGCGCTACCCGTCCCCGTGATTGCGACGGTCCAAAAAGGGTAGCGGTCAAATCCTTGCAGAGGGGCTAAGCGTCGAGGCTTCACGGCGATCTGCCATAGGACGGCAAGTCGTTCTTTTAGGTGTCGGCCTGCGCTTCTCGCCGGGCCTTCTTTTTTAGCGGCGCTCACTTCGGGGGTAGTCTTTTGTTGTATCCTCGGGTCAATGGATGATCGAGGAATTTGCCGCCGATGGCTTCACGCACATCGACTGCCATTGCCCGCGCCCTGCCGCATCATTAGGCTTCTCGCCTCAAACCGCCTTCGTGTCAGTCTGCTGTTCTCCCACCGCCCTTCCAGGAGCCGGTGGACCAACCACGGTTTTGCCCAGGGCTTTATCATCACACATATCCCCACACTCAAACTTTCATTATGCTCCGCTCCTTTGGTCTGTTCGCGCTCGTAGCTAGCGCCATTGCTGTCTGGTGGTACGTTTTAGGGGGGCCAATCTCGATGCCGCCCTCCCCGCTCAGTGTCGGCGAGAAACTAAATTGCATCTCCTATAGCCCGTTCCGTGGCGACCAAGCGCCCTTCGCCCCTAATCTCCGAATCTCCGACGAACAGATCAGGGCCGACCTCGCGCGGCTGGCTCCGCGGGTTTCTTGCCTACGCACCTACTCCGCGACCGGAGCGCCGGGCAGGATTGTGGCACTTGCCGCGGAACAAGGTCTGAAAGTCTTGCAAGGAATCTGGTTTGACCGCAATCGGGCCGGAAACCGGCGCGAAATCGAGGCGGCGCTGAGGCTGGTGCGTCGCTATCCCGACACGATCGAGGCTCTGATCGTGGGCAACGAAACGCTGCTCAGGGGCGAGCTGCCGCCGGCCAAGATCAAAGCTTACCTCGAAGAGGTAAAACAGCGCTCAGGGATTCCCGTTACTTATGCGGACGTTTGGGAGTTCTGGCTGAAAGCGCGCGAGCTTGCGACTGCGACGGACTTTATAACGATCCACATCCTCCCCTATTGGGAGGACAAGCCGGTGAGCATCGCGCATGCCATCGATCATGTCCGGCAGGTCCGGACACAGCTGCAAGCTGTCTTCCCGAACAAGGAGATTCTGATCGGCGAAGTAGGATGGCCCAGCCGCGGCCGGATGCGGGAAGGTGCCCGGCCCTCGCCTGCAAACCAAGCGCTCTTCATTAGCGGCGTGGTGACAATTGCCAAAGAGAACGGCTGGAAGGTCAATTTGATCGAAGCCTTCGACCAGCCCTGGAAACGGGCGCTGGAAGGCACGGTCGGCGGCTTCTGGGGACTGTATGATGGCGGGAAACGCGAGGCGAAATTTCAGCTCGGAGAGCCGGTTTCAAATCATCCGGACTGGAAGCTGAAGGCGGCGCTAGGCAGCGGGATTGCGCTGTTCGTGTTTCTCTGTTTTTCGCTTGGGCTCCGCCAGAGAACAGGCCGGCGGACTTGGCATGCAGAGGCGGCATGTGCCGCAATCGCGTTTGGATCGGGACTCATGATCGGGACAGCTGCCGTCAACGTCCCCATCGAGGGCGAAATAGCGGTAGACAGGCTCAGAGCTGCCGCCATGCTCATCCTTGCGCTCGCCGCGCCAATGGCAGCTGGCTTCGCTGTGGGGCGTGGCGATCTCCTCGCTGGCTTTGCAAGGGCTCTCGATCCCAGTTTTTGGCAGCGCACCGGTCTTGTTGAGATTATCTTGTCCGCACTGCTCGCTGCGACCGTCGTCGCGGCCATGCATGCTGCCCTGGGTCTTGTCTTCGAGCCTCGTTATAAGGACTTCCCGATCGCCGGCTTGTTGGGTCCAGTGGTTGCTTTTGCGGTTTTAGCCTTTGCAAGTGGCGATTTCTCATCCTGGCCAGGGGCAGCGGAAGTTGCGGCCTCGATGATCCTCATAGGCTCCGCGCTGTTCGTGATCGCAAACGAGGGGATTGCAAATTGGCAGGCGATGGTCATGGCCGCACTGGTCGCAACTCTCGCGCTCACCTTGCTACGGGCGAAGGCCGCGCCAGGCTGAGCACAAGCAGCGCCACGGCAAGCGCAGAGATGCGCGCATAAAGGACAAGACCGAAAAGGGCGGGAGAGCAGGCCGATCCCGAAGACAACGATATTTGGCCGCCAGAGCTGGAGGCCTGCCGAGACCATAGCCGTCCAGCCGAAACAATTGTGGACAAACATCATGATGACGGCGAGGCGTATTTTGCATCTGAGGCTTTCCTCGCCGGCCTCGCAAGCAAGACCGAGCGGCGTGTTCTGGATCATGCCGTAACGGAAGAAAAGCGCGAGGCCGAGCGCCGCCGTTCCTAAGGCTGTGAGGAGGAGTGCTGCCCGGATCGAAGGCAGAAATAAGGTTGGAACAGCGTGGGAGCGAAAATCCCAGCCAAACCTGCCAAAGCCCCGATTGCGATATATCTGAAGGTCATGCGGTATACTCCCTTGGCCACTCAGCATCGAAACAGACTAAGCAACCTACCCCGCGCGGTGGTGGGCGGCTATGACTGCGGTGGACGCGGCCTGCGTGGCCGCGAGGGTCGGTGTAAAACGCCCCTGCCGATACCAGCATAAGGGAATACGCTATTAAGACTCTTTCGGATATGGTCGGCAACAATCGAGCCTGCGAAGCCAACAACCCCCTTGGTGGGACAGACAAGCTCCTTCATGCTGCGGAATATGAGCGTGGGATCACCGATCATCCTTATTCGGGGGCTCGTGGAGCGGCTTCCGAAACCGACAGGATCTGGCCTCTCGACGATCGTGTGAAATGGCTTCGCACTGCGACCGGCATTTTTGATCTCGTTTACAAAGCGGGCGATGACTAGTGAGATCAGTATCGCGTTCATCAAGTAGGGCCATGAGGTGGTGGTTCTCCAGAGCACCTTTGGGCATGCTGTTCCCAGCCGCTCGTCGCGGCAGTGATTGACCAAATTGAGGCTTGCTGTTTCTCCTTTTTAAGTTCTGCGGCAATGCGCGAGCCACGCCTAATCTTGTCCTGCCCGGCGTGTGGCTTATCCACTGGCCAACGCTATCTCTATTCGAAAGAGGCTTGCGATATCCTGCAGTGCGAGAAATGCGGCCTTGGGCGAGCGGAGACCGCTGGTTTTGATCCAGTCAGCTACTACAGCCAGGAATATTTTTCCGGAGGGCAGCCAGATGGTTACGCAGATTATCTCGGCGCCGAGCCGGTATTGAGGCGCGACTTCGCGCGGGTGCTTGCCTTCCTCCGTCAATATCGTCCTCGTGGCAGATTGCTCGAGATCGGCTGTGCCTATGGCTTCTTCCTGCAGGAGGCCAGGAGGCATTTTGATGTCTCGGGAATCGAGCTTGCCAAGGACGCTGCCGCTTATTGCCGCCGCTCAGGATTGAATGTTCTCCAGGGCGGCGTGGACGAAGACAAGTTCCGGCGGCTCGGGATGATGGATGTGATTATTCTCCTCGACGTGATCGAGCATCTGCCGAATCCCAAGGAAACGATTGAGCTGTGTAGTCACCATTTAAGCCCCGGCGGAGTGCTCCTTTTGACGACCGGCGATTTCGGATCCGTCGTCGCGCGAGTTGCCGGCGCCAAATGGCGACTCATGACTCCGCCGCAGCATTTGTGGTTCTTTACGCGCGAGAGCTTTAGGCGCTTTGCGGAAAGTGCTGGGCTGGAATTCGTGTCCTATGACCATCCATGGAAGCTCGTGCCGCTTTCGCTTATCACTTTTCAACTTGCCCGCATTCTGGGCTTGCGACCGACTAGGCTCCCGCAGGTAAGCGGTTTCGGAATTCCCATCAATTTGTTCGACGCCATGCGCGTGGTGCTGCGCAAGCCATCCCGCGGAGATATTGCCGATTAGAACGGCCTTTGCTACTTGAGCTGCCATGACCTGGAACAAGCTGAGCGTATTGCTAATCGTTGCCCTGTTGTTGGCTTGCGGCCAAGTGTCGTTTAAAGCCGCGGCGCAATCAATCAAGGGGCCGGTCGGGTTCGATGTTCAGACCACTCCAGATTGTCCTCAACCCATATCTTCTGCTCAGTCTCACACTCTACAGAATCGCTACGGTCTTTTGGGTTTTGCTTCTGCGAGACACCGAGCTTAGCAAGGCCTATCTCGTTGTGGCTCTCTCGATTGTATTGTGGCAATCGCCGCAACCCTTTTGCTTCGAGAACCGTTATCTGCGCGGCTACTGCTCGGGACCGCTATCATCCTTGTCGGACTGGCGATCGCCCTTTGGTAGCTTGAACTATTAGCGGGCCTGGCTCCGCCCTTCCTACTGGGTTTAATGGTCGTACGTCAGAAGACATGCTGCCGACCTCGGTTTGGGTCGTTTTGCCGGGGCTGCGAAGGTTCCGTCCAAATGTCGTTGTCGTTGATGATTGCTCCACGGATGCAACAGCGGTGGTCGCAAAAACTGCTGGCGCTCCGCTTGTGAGCCAACCCGATTAACTCGGCCAAGGCGCTGCCTTGCAAACTGGCATTACGTTCGCCTTGCAAAGAGGGGCCAGTCACCTCGTCACCTTCGATGCCGACCTTCAGCATCGCCCAGACGACATCCCAACGCTGCTTGATGCATTTGCCAACTCTAGAGCCGATTTCGCGCTGGGGAGCCGGTTCCTTGGAAGCGCTACTGATATCGATGGGTCGCGCAGGCTCCTACTTAAGGCGGCTATACTGTTTGCGCGCTTCACAACTGGTTTGAAGATCACCGATACGCACAATGGCCTGCGGGCAATGACACGTCGAGGAGCGAGTACCCTGCAAATCCGTCAAAATCGGATGGCCCACGCCTCGGAGATTCTTCAGCAGATTGCGAAGAGCGAGCTACCTTATGTCTAGGTGCCGGTAACCGTCCGCTACACAAACTATTCCAAAGCCAAAGGCCAGAGGATGAGCAATTCTTTGAGCATCATGTTGGAGCTTGTTACCAAACAGTCGGGAACAGTTGCAAATCGTGACGGCTCTGGCACGCGCCATAGCTCTCGCCGAAACGCGCACTAATTCCGAGCAGTCAAACGCGCGAGCAAAGCGGGCCGATGCTAATCCCTAGCACTGCGTTTATTTGCGTAGGTCCAGGCAAAGGTTCGACCAAAACGCTCCACCCGATCGATTAACACGCCATCCTTGCCTTGTCCGCAATTCCACCGCTCCGTGCCGATAATAAAATCGGCTTCGGATTGATCGGTCTCGACGACCCAGCTTCGCCGAAACAAGATTGAGGCCCTGGCCTCGCGCCATGGGATGCAGACGAGAACGCGCGGCGAAGGAGTGACATGGGGCAAGGATCCGTCCTGGTCGAGTCGTTGCTCAAGACGGCGCACGGCCTCAGTTGCCGCGGCCCCCCAGTAGTCAAGTTCAAAGCGGGCATAAGCGCCTTGCGTGCCGCCAGCCAATGCATTCGTCGCTATATATTCGAGCGGGTGCAGGACTGCGAGGTTTCCGATCGTCGACCCGAGATGAACGACTACGAGAAGAATTGCTATTGACGCCATTGCGGGAGAGGCACGCAGAAAATCGATCACGCGTAACAGTGCGCCACCAGCGAGCAGCGCCAACATTGGAATAATGAATAGCAAGTGGCGCACCCCATCATAGAGCGTGGAGCCGCTTAGAATCACGGTGATGGGAGGAACGAGGGCCGCCGCGACAATGATAAGCGTTCCTCGCGCGCGAGCAAGCGTGAGCAACGGCTCTTTCACACCGGCGAGCCCGTGCTCGTGCCAACCTGCAAACAATTTACGTGCGAATGTCGCCACGGCCATAATGCCGATCGCAAAGGCCATCGCGAGGAGGAGGAGAAATCCTTCGGGAAGACGGGCGAGCAATTGTCCTGGCACATAGTGCCAAGGCAACGCGTTCGTCGTGACGGATTGACCCCAGGAAGGAAAAGCGAAGACGTTCTCCAGTGTCCAAAAATGCCGATGAGCCGCCGCAAATTGGGTAAACGGATTGCCGATCTGTAACCATGGCCAAAGCAAAATTGCCGTAATCCATGCCACTGCGATGGCAGCCAGGGTCCGGAGTGCAATCGTAAGCAGCCTTGTTGTCTTGGCTTGCCGGTGAGCAAGCACGATTTCCAAGGTGGAGAGCAGCATCGCGCCGATGAGATAAGCATGAGTAATGATTCCACCGGTTCGCGTCGCAATGGCGAGCCCAGTCGCCAAACCAACGGCAATCGTGGTGGACCACGACGGGACCTGTTGCGCCGCCATCACGATGATGGCGAGCGTGGCAATGTTCATCGCCGTCATGAAGGGCACATCGATTGGCGTGAAGAACAGGTGACCGTAGAAGTAACCTGTCGTGAGGCAGAGAATAATTGCAATGACTCCAGCCCAGCCCCCGACCGTCAATCGGGCAATCGGCAGGATCACCGCAACGCCTGTGAGCCCGACAAGGAACGTCATCGCGTGGCGTACAGTGATTGGATCAGCAAGTTTTAAGGACTGGACGAAGGCGGTGAGGATCTGGAACCAGGGTCCATAGCCCCATAACCAATCCTCTACACTCTCAAATTGAGAGCGATCAGTGAATCCGCTCGTGTACCAGGCGAGCGCCTTTGGTCCGTAATCGTCGGCATTGAACTCATCGATAGTGAAGCCAAAGTCGTCTGCGGTTGCGAGTCCGACTACAAGTGCCGTGACCAACACAACTGCGCCAGCTAGAATGTGGGTTGGGATCGGAAGCGGCCGCACGGAGCGAACCGTCATGACCGGCGCGCGAGAACTAGTCTTGACGAACACGTTTGTTTCCTATGCGCAGGTCCGACGCTGACCCAGCCGGCGTTATTAAGTCTGCAACTCCTCAATAGAGGAGTTGCCATCGGTCGCAGACGATTATTCCGAGGTGTGATTAGTACCATTGAACCCCAAACTGCGCCTCACTACGACCTTGGTGCCCACGCCAGTGCAGCCCTATTCGGTGCCATTTTTGCTGCTCATCCTTGCCCTAGTTCTTGTTGGTGTTTGGTTTGTGTTTGGGACGTAAAGGTGCATGCCTTACGGGACCGGGCTACTCCAAATTGCTTCCTAGGAGTGTCCTTTCGCTGAGCCTCACAACCAGTTGGGCCTCCACCGGCTCGCGCACTCCAAGAGGGCTTTTGCCTGACCGCTAAGCGCCATAAACGGGCACTCGGTGGCTCTGAGAGCCACAGGCCAATCAGCGTTTCCGGCATGGTATCAACGTAGATCGTTTCGCCGCCTAGCATGACCACCGTGGTTAAGTCGCCTTGACGCTCTATGGTGATAACGTTGTCGAGATTGATAAAAACCGGGGTTGGGGGTTTGTCGGGACCGACATGCCTCCCGCAAAGGGACCAATTAGCCATCGCTTTCCTTCCGTCATTGCAAAGCTTCCTCGACCGTAACACATGCACGCTCAGCGATCTCCGTTAGGTTCGGTCGCCCCTTGCTCTTCCTCTGGCGCTGGTGGAGGGATCACTTCCTCCTCATGCCCGGCCTCCGGGTTGGGAGCTTCGGTGTAGATGTCTTCATCACCAATCGGCGGCGGCGGGATCACGCCGTTACGCTCGGGTAACGCAGGGGTCTGCTCCCCATTATCAGCTCCGGGTGGGTCCTGGCCCTGGGGGATGGTCTTTTCTGGCGCGCCAGTCGCACCAGCAAGTGAGGCATCGGGTTGGAGAATTGCGAGCGTCGCCCCGAGGGCTACGGTCGCGAATAGTCTAAGCATGGCGGTTCTCCTCTAGGGAAAACCAGGCCAGCGTCCTTGTCGTTCCGAGGCTCAGGAAGCGATGTTTCTGAGCGCGCTTTCAAGCCTCCCACCGATCAACATTAAATCCTCAACGCTCTAACGCCGCGGGGCCCCGGGTGGGGCCCCGAGGGGCAGCGAAACGCTCGTAGGGACTTGGAGTTGGCTCCCCGGGCCGGACTCGAACCCGCGACCAGCGGTTAACAGCCAGCAGCATAGATAGAAGGCCCACCCGAATGCCCCGCTCCGTTACCCTTATAGTTACCCTGACAGTTTTATCTCAACCTATTAATCATCTAAGTGCTGGTGCCGGGTAGAGGATTCGAACCCCTGACCTACTGATTACAAATCAGCCGCTCTACCAACTGAGCTAACCCGGCGCTGGTCACGGAAAAGTCTTAGACCCGTTCCCCGGCAATTTCCACCGGCGGAAACCGCGACATAAATATGGGCGAGCTTGGCCAATATAGGCGAGATTGGCGGGCAATGCCGCCATTCTCGTCTGATTGCGCCCGTATGCGCTGGATTCGGGTTATTTGCGCCGGCTCAGCAGGACGCCGGCGATAAAGGCGATGGCAAGCATGCCGACCGGGCCCACCTGCTGCATCGCCTTGCCCACACTCTGATCGACCACGCCGATGCCTTCGCTTGCGACCGCCTGCATGCTTGGCGCCTGCGTCTTGCGCTTGCGCGCAAACAAGGGAAGGGTGACGAGGATCAGCACGCCGAGCAGCGCGAGCGCGGCAGCGACGATGCCCGCGGCCTCGGTCGGGGTGAAGCCATAGGACAGCACCAGCGCGTGATAGGCCGCGA
>Ga0299913_10005805_pt1 | contig 10603 bp, 10 predicted proteins | sample RVTome_9_FD_201360 | JGI IMG/M metagenome (GOLD analysis project Ga0299913, IMG submission 201360) | Soil microbial communities from uranium-contaminated site in the Upper Colorado River Basin, Wyoming, United States - RVT155D38 (version 2) ... | reverse complement strand
CCCTGACGCGGGGTGTCACCCTCGGACCCGAACGCCACCATGTGCTCACTGACGATGCTCGCGCCGGCTGAGGTGCCCCCGATCAGTGCTCCGCGGTGGTAGGCAGCCCGCACGGCATCGCCGAAGCGAGTGCCGGTGATGACCGCGGACAGCTTGACCTGGTTGCCGCCGGTCATGAAGACCGCGTCGACGTCGGCAAGCTCCTCGGCCGCCGCCGGGTCATCGGCCTCGGCGCGGTTCTCCGGTCGCAACCGCACCGACTCCGCTGCTCCCAGGTCGGCGAAGACGTTGTCGTAGGTGTCGAAGATCTCGGGGCCTAGTGAGGAGGCAGTGGCCACGATGGCGATCCGCGAGCGGTTGCCCCCGGCCATCTTGACGAAGTGCCGCAGCACTGCCCGGCGCCCGATTCGGTCCTCCGCGCCGCCGATGACGAACAGGGTCCCGGGGGAGACAGGTGTGACGGAGCGGTGTGGCACGGCCCTGAGCGTACGACGTCATCGCGGCGCCAGGCTGCGAACAGCCACCCGTCGGGCATGATGCCGCTATGCGGTTGATCCTCGTGCGACACGCGAAGGCAGCAGCGGAGGAGGGGCAGCCTGATCACGACCGGCCCCTGACGGAGCAGGGCGTGCGGGACGCCAGGACGATGGGCGGGTGGCTGCGCGACCATGACGTCGAGCCTGACGCCGTGTGGTGCTCCTCGGCGCTGCGGGCAAGGCAGACCTGGTCGGCGGCGGCTGCGGAGATGGGTGCGTCGGCGGTCGAGCCGTCGTACCTGCGGTCGGTCTACCAGGCCGGGCCCGGGGACTTGGTCGACCTGTTGCGCGACGTGTCACCCGACGTGGACTCGGTGCTGGTCCTCGGCCACAACCCGACGATGGAGCAGGCATTGGCAGCACTGACCGGTGAGCCTCGCGACTTTCCCGCGGCCGGTGTAGCAATGATCGAGGTCACCGGACCCTGGTCGGCCCCGTCCGCGTTCCGGCTGCTCGAGTTCGCCTCGCCGAAGGACGCCTGAGCGGCGCGGGAACTATGTCCGGTCCCGGTGACGTCAGGCAGAGAAGAGGTTCGGCGATCCCGGCAGGGGGATGTCCATGCGGCGCGTGACCGGTCTGCTCGGCGTTCTCGCGCTCTCGCTGCTCGCCGGCTGCACGGACGGTGACGCGCCGGCAGCCGACGACATCCGCAACCCGACCACCTCGTCGCCGACGACCGCGTCGTCTTCCCCGGCCACCAGCGCGTCGTCCCCATCGGGAAGTCCCTCGCAACCGGTGCGGGTGTCGTTCGACCGGAACGCGGCGATGGACACCGTGCGGCGGCTGTCCGAGGACATCGGGACGAGAGAGGCGACCTCGCCGGGGTTCGCCCGCGCTGCGGACCTTGTCGCCGCGGCGTTCGAGGAAGCCGGGTACGACGCGCGTCGTGACACGTTCCGGGTCCCCCGGGGTGTGTCGTGGGGGGTGCCGGTGCCCGCGGGCCGCAGCCTCAACGTCGTCGCCACGCCGCCTGGATTCCGGCCGGGCCGGCCGCACATCATCGTCGGGGCACACCTGGACACGGTCCCGCAGTCGCCCGGCGCGGTGGACAACGCCAGCGGTGTCGCGGTGGTCCTCGAGCTGGCCCGGCTCGCCTCGGCCGAGCCCCCGGACCTGCCGGTGGTCCTGATCGCCTTCGGCGCGGAAGAGCCACGGGGGCCGGGCGACGATCTGCACCATTTCGGGTCCCGGCACTACGTGCGGACGATGCCCGCGGGACAGCGGCGAGCCCTGGTCGCGATGGTGTCGCTGGACCGGATGGGGGCTGGGCGGACCGTTCGAGTCTGCACGGGCGGGCTCTCACCGCTTCGCGTGCAGCGCGACCTCATCGCCGCGGCCGGCCGCCTGGACATCCCGGCGCAGCGCTGCGAGAACCGAACCAGCGACCACTGGCCCTTCGAGAAGGCCGGGCAGGCGGTGGCTCGGGTCGGTGGCAACAGCTACGCCGCCTACCACTCCGCCCGCGACCGGTTCGCCGTGGTGCGGCCCGTCCAGGTCGACCGGGTCGGCCGGCTGATGTGGGAGTGGCTCAGGACCGGCGGCGGTGCGTCCCCGTGAGCGGGCGTCCGCTTGCGCCCCAGATCCGGTTCAGGATCGCCTGACCGCCTGGCCCGGACGCCACCCGCGGCGCGAAGTCGGCGCCGATCCGCACCGGAACGAACTCCGCAGCCTTGAGCTCCGACCCCCAGAACACCAGCTCGAGGAACGCGCCCTCCTGCGTCTCGCGGGAGAAGTCCATGTCGAAGACGTAGTTGCCGAGCGAGTAGGCGATCGGCGCGCCACGATGGAGCTCTACGCCTTGCACCCAGTGCGGGTGCCCGCCGACGACGAGGTCGGCGCCGGCCTCGACCAGGGCGCGGCCGACGCGGCGCTGGTCGGCGACCGTGCGGGTGGTGTACTGCGTCCCCCAGTGCGGCAACACCATCACCACGTCAACCGTGGGGCGCAACGTGCGCACCGTGTCGAGCACCCGCTCGAGGTCGCCGGGTACCAGCGGCCCGGTCCGCGGCTGCATCCGGAGGCGGAACGCGCCCGGCCGCGCCGCGCGGGCCGCCGGGGTCTCGCCGATCGCGTCGAACGCGACGACGCCGAAGCGGACACCGTTGCGCACGACGACGGCCGGCTCTCGGGCTTCGGCCAGGTCCGCGCCGGCCCCGACCGGCACGATGCCGGTCTCGCGCACGCGACGAACCGTCTCGACCAGCGAGGCCAGCCCGTAGTCACCGGTGTGGTTGTTGGCGAGCGAGAGCACGTCGAAGCCCGCCAGCTGCAAGCCCCGACGCACCCGCGGGTCGGCGCCGAAGGAGTCGCCTCCCTGCTGCGGACGGCCCAGGCGGGACAGCGTGCTCTCGAGGTTTCCCACGGTCAGGTCGGCGCCTGCCAGCCGGGCCGCGGTCGGACGGAGCGCCGCGGCGAAGTCACCCGACGCCGCCATGCTGCTGCCGACTCGTCGCGCGAGCATGACGTCTCCCACCACCGTCGCAGTCGTGACCGGGGGCGGCGCGTCGTCCGCGGTCGTCAGCGGGTAGGTCGCCGGACGCCGCAGGGGGTGCGTGCGGTTCACGCGCAGCACCCGCACGCCGGGTCCGACTGCTGAGGCGGGGACCGCCCCGAGCGCGGCGCCGTCTCGTCCGACGGCGGCGACCACGTCCTCGGCCGCGGTGACCAGGTCAGCTCCGCTCACGGTGACGCCGGATGCGGCCACCAGCCGGAGAGGCCCGGGCGCGGCACCGAGGTCGGACCAGTCGTCGACCCGTCCGGCGAGCAGGTCCGCCGCCACCGCCGACGAGATGTCGATCGCCGGTCGACTCGGGTGGGTGACCAGCGCCAGCGGGCCGACCGTCGCGGGAGCGGAGGTGCTCGGACCAGCAGGGCCGACCGAGGTCGTCGCCTGCGCGGAGCTCGACCCGCCTGGCTCGGGTTGAGCCTCGGGTCCGGGCGAGCACGCCCCCGCGAGGGCCGCGGCGACGACAAGGGCGCACGCGTACGCCGGGCGAGTCCCCATGGTGTGGTGCCAACGCCTGGGCTCGTCGCGGCGGTTCCCCGGCGTGGTCGCCGCGCTCACGTGGGCGGGATGGAAACCGGCAGCCCTTCCTCCGCGTCCGCTGCCTCGATCTCCTGCCGTGAGATACCGAGCAAGAACAGGATGGCGTCGAGGTACGGCACGCTCAGCGAGGCGTCGGCCGCCTCCCGGACGAGCGGCTTGGCGTTGAAGGCGATGCCGAGCCCGGCCACCGCGAGCATGTCCAGGTCGTTCGCACCGTCACCGATGGCAACGGTCTGGGTGACGGGGATTCCCGCCTCCCGGGCGAAGCCCTCCAGCGCGCGGGCCTTGCCGGCCCGGTCGAGCACCGGCCCGACGACGCGGCCGGTCAGCCTGCCGTCCACAACCTCCAGCGTGTTCGCGGCTGCGTAGTCCAGGCCCAGCTCGGCCACCAGCATGTCGGTCACCTGGGTGAAGCCGCCGCTGACGATGGCCAGCCGGAAGTCCAGCCGCTTCAGCGTGCGCACGAACGTGCGGGCCCCCGGCGCGAGCCGGACGTCACGGCGTACGGCGTCCAGCGCCGAGGCCTCGACGCCCTCGAGCAGGGCCACCCGCGACCGCAGCGCGTCCGCGAAGTCGAGCTCGCCGCGCATCGCGGCCTCGGTGACCGCGGCCACCTCGGCACCGCAGCCGGCGTACTCGGCGAGCATCTCGATGACCTCGCCCTGGACCAGGGTCGAGTCGACATCGAGAACCACCAGCCGCTTGGCCCGCCGGTGCAGACCCGAACGTTCCACCGCCACGTCGACGCCCAGGGTCGCTGCCGCGAGCGCGAGCCTGGCCCGGAGCTCGGCGGCCGGTGCGCCGGAGACCTCCATCTCGACCGCAGTCACGGGGTAGTGAGCGATGCGAACGATTCGGTCGATGTTCGCGCCGCAACCCGCGATGCAGCCCGCGAGCCCGGCCATCGCCTGCGGGCGGAGCGGATGGCCGAGCACGGTCACGTGGCTGCGACCGCGCCGCCTCGGGTCGTCGTGCTCGCCGTCGCTCCCGCTGCGCGAGACCTCGACGTCCATGCCCATCGGTGCCAGGGCGGCCGTCAGCGCGTCGTCGACCGAGCGGTCGGTCGCGGCGGGTGCCGTGACCAGGACGCCGAGGATCAGGCGGCCCCGGATCACGACCTGTTCGACGTCGAGGACGGTGACGTCGTGGAGGGAAAGTGCGTCGAACAGCGCCGATGTGACGCCGGGACGGTCGTGCCCGGTGACGGTCACCAGCATGGTCGTCAACTAGGCACCCGTTGGCCCTTTCCGACGACCGTGACCCCGCCCGTTGAGACGACGAACCCGCGGGCCTGATCCTCCTCGGGGTCGACTCCGACGCTCGCCCCTTCGGGCACCGTGACGTTCTTGTCCAGGATCGCGTTGCGTACGACGGCGTGCCGGCCGATGGTCACGCCGTCCATCAGCACGCTTCCCGCGACATCCGCCCACGAGTGCACGGTGACGTTCGGGGAGAGCACCGAGTTCTCCACCGAGGCCCCGGAGACCACGACGCCGTTGGAGATGAACGAGTTGACGGCCCGCCCGACGCGGCCCTCCTCGGCATGCACGAACTTCGCCGGCGGCAGCGGGTCGTGAGTGGTGTAGATCGGCCAGTCGTTGTTGTAGAGGTTGAACTCCGGCAGCACCGAGATGAGGTCGTTGTGGGCCTCGTAGAACGAGTCGATGGTGCCGACGTCGCGCCAGTAGTCACGGTCGCGCGCCGTGGACCCCGGCACGTCGTTGTCGCGGAAGTCGTAGACCTGCGCCTCGCCCTTCTCCACGAGCATGGGGATGATGTCGCCGCCCATGTCGTGCTTGCTGGCGGGGTTCATCGCGTCCTGGCGCAGCGCATCGAGGAGCACCCGGGTGGTGAAGACGTAGTTGCCCATCGACGCGTAGACCTGGTCCGGCGCGTCGGCGAGACCCTCGGCATCCGTCGGCTTCTCCCGGAACGCACTGATGGTGCGGCCGTCCTCCGCGGCCTCGATCACGCCGAACTGGTCGGCGAGCTTGATGGGCTGGCGGATCGCGGCCACGGTCACCCCGGCGCCGGCGGACACGTGCTGGGCAACCATCTGGCTCGGGTCCATGCGGTAGATGTGGTCCGCGCCGAACACGATGACATGGCTGGGTCGCTCGTCGTTGATCAGGTTGAGGCTCTGGTAGATGGCGTCGGCGGACCCGGCGAACCACCGCGGGCCGAGCCGCTGCTGCGCGGGAACCGGCGCGATGTAGTTGCCGAGCATCGCGGAGAGGCGCCAGGCCTGGGCGATGTGCCGGTCCAGGCTGTGGCTCTTGTACTGGGTCAGGACCACGATCTTGCGGTAGCCGCCGTTGACCAGGTTGGACAGCACGAAGTCGATCAGCCGGTAGATCCCGCCGAAGGGCACGGCGGGCTTGGCCCGGTCGGCGGTCAGCGGCATCAGCCGCTTCCCCTCCCCGCCCGCGAGCACGATCGAGAGAACTTTCTGCGCCATGGCGAGACGTTATCGCGCGCCGGGGGGTCTAGCCGAGGGCTTGTCCGAGGCGCGATCATTGCCGGATGCGCGCCGACCTGCTGACCCGTGAGTACCCGCCCGAGGTCTACGGCGGTGCCGGCGTGCACGTGGAGTACCTGGCCCGGGAGCTGCGCCGCCTGGTCGACGTGCGGGTGCACTGCATGGGCGCCCCGCGGGACGAGCCCGGTGTCACGGCGTACGGCGTGCCGGTGGAGCTCACCGAGGCCAACGGGGCGCTCCGGGCGCTGGGCACGGACGTGCTCATGGCGGCCGGATGCGAGGGGGCCGACGTCGTGCACTCGCACACCTGGTACGCCGACCTCGCCGGGCACCTGGCCAAGCTGCTGCACGGGATTCCGCACGTGGTCACCGCGCACAGCCTCGAACCCCTGCGACCGTGGAAGGCCGAGCAGCTGGGGGGCGGCTACGCCGTCTCGTCGTGGAGCGAGCAAGTGGCTTTCGAGGCGGCCGACGCAGTCATCGCCGTCTCCGCCGGGATGCGTGAGGACGTGTTGCGCTGCTACCCGGACGTCGACCCCGACCGGGTGCACGTGGTGCACAACGGCATCGACCCCGACGAGTACCAGCCCGACGGTGGCACCGACGTGCTCGAGGCGTACGGCATCGACCCGTCCCTGCCCAGTGTCGTGTTCGTCGGGCGCATCACCCGGCAGAAGGGCCTGCCGCACCTGCTGCGCGCTGCGCGGGCGGTTGACCCGCAGGCACAGCTGGTCCTGTGCGCGGGAGCGCCCGACAACCCGGAGATCCTGGCCGAGGTGACCGTCCTGGTCGAGGAGCTGCGGCGGGAGCGCAAGGGCGTGGTGTGGATCAGCGAGATGCTGTCCAAGCCGAACGTCGTCCAGATCCTCACCCACGCGAGCGTGTTCGCCTGCCCCTCGGTCTACGAGCCGATGGGCATCGTCAACCTGGAGGCCATGGCGTGCCACGCGCCGGTGGTAGCAACGGCGACGGGAGGCATCCCGGAAGTGGTCGCCGACGGCGAGACGGGGCTCCTCGTGCCGATCGAGCAGGTTGACGACGGGACGGGTACGCCGGTGGACGCGGCGCGGTTCGAGTCCGACCTCGCCGACCGGCTCAACGCCGTGCTTGGCGACGAGGCTCGTGCACGCGAGATGGGCGAGGCTGGCCGGAGACGGGCCGTCGAGCTCTTCTCCTGGACCAACGTTGCCACCAGGACGCTCGACGTCTATCGCTCCGCACTGACCTAGCGGTCACAACTGCGGACAGTTGCAGGCAGCCTCGACTGCCCGTCTTGCGGCTGCTGCCAGCCGGCTCAGCACCGCGGTGCGCTGACTCATCTCGCTGGCGTTGACCGCGGCGCTCTCGCTCCGGGAGCCGAGGTCGGCCAACGCCGTGAGGCGCAGACCACGTTCGAGGACGGCGTGCGCCTTGAGTGGGTAGGTGCTCGGGAGGACCGGGGCCGTGGTGTGCTCGCGCTCGCGAAGGAAGGTGGCCGCCTCTGGGGCCCAGCGGGCGACGTCGAGGCGAAGCAGCTCGTCCGCACAGTCCCGCAGCTCCTCGGTCAGCATGCGTTCGGCCTCCGCGAGCGACGGCAGGCTCAGCCGCGACGCGGCCACGTCGTACACCTGCCATGCCGCCCGTCCGGCGGGCACCAGCGCGAGCGAGACACCGTCTGCCGTCAGCGCCGCCTCACCCGCCTCCAGGGCAACGGCGTTGACGGCCGGTGGGCCGGGCAGCCCGCCCGGGTCGCCCGGCACGGGTAGCACCAGGCGCAGCGCCGAGACGCCACCCGAACGCAGGCGGCCGAGTGCGAGTGAGACACCGACGGGCGCCGGCTCGGCGGGCAGTCCGGCGACGCGGTGCGGTGGGTCGTCGCCGACGATCCGGTCGGTCGCTTCGTCCGGGCTGACCCCGCCGGCGAGCAAGGCGTTGCCCCATGCCACCAGGCGCGCCGAAGCCGGCAGGTCGAACATGCGCGCCAGGGTAAGCACCGGTCGCTGGTGGCGCTCTCGGTAGGTTGCGGGTCATGTCCGACGTGCTCGACTTCCGCGGGGTGAGCGTGCGGCGTGACGGGGCCACGCTGCTCGACCGGGTCGACTGGCAGGTGTCGGAGGGGGAGCGCTGGGTCGTGCTCGGCGCGAACGGTGCGGGCAAGACGACGCTGCTCCAGCTGGCCGCGGGAAACCTGCACCCCAGCCGTGGCGAGGCGACCATCCTCGGCGAGACCCTCGGGGCCGTCGACGTGTTCGAGCTGCGACCCCGCATCGGGCTGTCCAGCGCCGCGCTCGCCGACCGGCTGCCCGCCCGGGAGACCGTGCGCGACGTCGTGCTCACCGCGTCGTACGCCGTGGTCGGCCGGTGGCGCGAGCGCTATGACGTGCTGGACAGCGAGCGCGCCGACGAGCTGCTCGACGCCCTCGGCGTGGTCGGGCTCGCGCAGCGTCGCTTCGGCACGTTGTCCGAGGGCGAGCGCAAGCGGGTGCAGATCGCCCGGGCCCTGATGACCGACCCCGAGCTGATGCTGCTCGACGAGCCGGCGGCCGGGCTGGACCTGGGCGGGCGTGAGGACCTCGTGCGCCGCCTCGGCAACCTGGCTGCCGACATCTACGCACCGGCCATGGTCCTCGTCACGCACCACGTGGAGGAGATCCCGACGAGCTTCACCCACGTGCTGCTGCTCAAGGAGGGTCGGGTCGTGGCCGAGGGGCCGCTCGAGACAACGCTGACTGCCGCAGCGCTCGGGGAGACGTTCGACATCCCGCTGGAACTACAGCGTCTCGGGCCGCGTTGGACAGCACGAGCGACGTACGGCGCGTGAGCCGCACCCACCGCCCGCGTTGACACCTAGGATGCTGCCAACGGGCGGCGGACGGGACGGGCTGATGGGCGACTACGACTGGGCGGCCTGGCTGGGCCTGGCCGTGGTGCTGGGCGTGGTCGAGGTGACGACGCTCGACCTCACCTTTCTCATGCTGTCGGCCGGCGCGCTTGCTGCTGCCGGCGCCGCAGGAGTCGGTCTGCCGTTCGCGCTTCAGTTGATCATCGCGATCGTCGTGTCGATCGGCATGCTGGCCGTCGTGCGGCCGGTCGCCCTGCGGCATCTGCGCACGCCGGCCGCCATCCGGACCGGAACCGCGGCGCTGGTCGGGTCGGGAGCCGTGGCCATCGAGCGTGTCGATGCCCACGGTGGTCAGGTCAAGCTCAAGGGCGAGGTCTGGTCGGCCCGCACCTATGACCCCTCGATGGTCATCGAGGCGGGCCGCAACGTCGAGGTCGTGCAGATCGACGGCGCCACCGCGATCGTCTACGAATCGGAGATCTGATGGACTCGCTCGTCGCCCTCGGAGTCGTGCTCGCAGTCGCACTGCTCGTCCTGGTAGCCCTGGCCAAGACGGTGCGGATCGTCCCGCAAGCACGGGCCGGGGTGGTCGAGCGGCTCGGCCGCTACCAGCGGACGCTGCTGCCCGGACTGACGGTCCTGGTGCCGTTCATCGACCGGCTCCGGCCGCTGATCGACCTGCGCGAGCAGGTCGTGTCCTTCCCCCCGCAGCCGGTCATCACGGCGGACAACCTGGTGGTCGGCATCGACACCGTCATCTATTTCCAGGTCACCGACGCCAAGGCCGCGACGTACGAGATCGCCAACTACATCCAAGGCGTCGAGCAGCTGACCGTCACGACGCTGCGTAACGTGGTGGGCAACCTGAACCTCGAGGAGACGCTCACCTCGCGCGACCACATCAACGCGGCGCTGCGCGGAGTGCTCGACGAGGCGACCGGCAAGTGGGGCATCCGCGTGAACCGGGTCGAGATCAAGGCCATCGACCCGCCAACGTCCATTCAGGACTCGATGGAGAAGCAGATGCGCGCCGACCGGGAGAAGCGCGCGACGATCCTGACCGCCGAGGGGTTCAAGCAGTCGCAGATCCTGACGGCCGAGGGGGAGCGGCAGGCCTCGATCCTTCGGGCGGAGGGTGAGGCGCAGGCCGCCGTGCTGCGCGCTGACGGGGAGTCGCAGGCCATCCAGCGCGTCTTCGATGCCATCCACGCGGGCAACCCCGACCAGAAGCTGCTCGCCTACCAGTACCTCCAGGTGCTGCCGAAGATCGCCCAGGGCGACTCCAACAAGGTCTGGATCGTCCCGAGCGAGCTCGGCGAGGCGCTCAAGGGCATCGGCGGCATGCTCGGCGGTGGGCAGCAGGGCGACAGCCCCGACGCCATCCCGCCGAAGCCGCCGGCCCAGCCTGCCTGAGCACTCACCAGAGCAGGCTGGGAACGAAGGCCAGCACACCGAACCTGCCGAGCCGTCCGGCGAAGGCGCTGGCCAGGAACAGGCGCGGACGCATCGTCGTGGAGCCTGCCATCGGGGAGACCACGACCAGGGGAGGCACGCTCGCGAGGGCGCTGACACCGACGATCGCCGCGAGGTGGCTGGGGTGTCGGTCGTCGAAGGTGTTGACCTTCGAGACGAGCCGGTTGTTCTGGAGCCGCCTCATGAGGCGGAAGCGCTGGAGAACCCGGACGCGCACGGAGAGGAACACCAGCAGCTTTCCGGCCGCC
>Ga0299913_10005804_pt1 | contig 10604 bp, 13 predicted proteins | sample RVTome_9_FD_201360 | JGI IMG/M metagenome (GOLD analysis project Ga0299913, IMG submission 201360) | Soil microbial communities from uranium-contaminated site in the Upper Colorado River Basin, Wyoming, United States - RVT155D38 (version 2) ... | reverse complement strand
CCACCCATCTGAAAACACCTGCTTTGGTTTTCTCGACCAGCCCAGGGAGTCGGGTGCCGTTCTACAGAAAGCCCAGATCAGCCGGAGCCTGATGACGATTGACTATCGCCGGCCGTTGCCGTTCCCAGGGCGATTCTTCTGCTTCAGCCGTGGTGGCGGCCCAGAGGCTCAGATGGCTGGGGAACGATGAAACGGGCGGACGCGAGAGGGCGTCACCTCAGTCCCACGCTGCGGGATTCAACCTTCGGGCCACTCCGAACCGATCCTGTGAAGAACCAAACAGCGGACGACCAGCATGACGTCGTCTCAACTCTCTCGCATGATTCTCAATGGCTCGACATCCACGCCAGATGAGATGAAAGCCGTCCCTGATAAGAACGGGTTCTATGACCCGATCGACGGACTGCTCGAGGAGATCGCTGCTAGGTCACGAACTGGATCTCGGGCTTCTGATGATCGACGGCCGGGACGTCGATCGCCGACTGACTCGCCGGTGCGGACCAGCCGGCCCTTTTGATGATCCCCTCGACCTCCTCCATGTCGAAGGCCGAGGTAGATGATGGCGTGTCGGGTTGGGGTTGGCGGGGGGTGGCCGAATCGAAACGCCGCTTGATCAGGGTGTAATAGCGGCCGCGCTGATACTCAGACGCCCCTGGTTGCCGCCCCCTGAGCCCCCGCCGACTTCTCGCTGAATCGGTTCTCTTCTAGGCGGGCAGTCTCATCGAGATATCGCTCGAGGTACCAAACGCCATCCGACTCACGATGCCAGAAAACGAGGTAACGACCCCCGTGTCTTGTTGAAACTCCGTCCTCTGCGGTCATGAGAGTATCAAAAGCCCCAGTTTCGACCACCCAATCGCCGCTGACCTGGATTAGGGGATTCTCAAGCCGAAACTCGTACTCGAAACGTTCGAAGAAAGGTCTCAGCCAGGCCTCGAACGCCTTGCTACCTTCGATAGGCGGCTGGCCAGGCGGTAGCCACAGAACATCCTGGCTTACCAACTCCACATAGGCGGCAAGGTCACGTGAGTTCACGATTGACACCCATTCAGTTCGACGCGCAGCGATCTGGTGCTCATCGGACGGATCCATTGCTCTGGCAAACACTAGGTGTTCAGATTCGCAGGGTCGTCGACGTTGTGAATTCAACGACGAACGAGGGTGGGTATACCTCTCCGTGACCCTCGAGAGATTCAACGAAACTTGGATAGTCAGCGGATACTCATCCTGCGCTCCGCCCGGGCTTTGAACGAGCACGAAGTGCCGTTCTCGTGCATCTTCTGTGGTGCTCGTTATTCGCTCATATCTGGTGATCTGCGTGCCATCGAGTGCGCTCTCGACGTAGGCATAGTGTCATAGGAGTGATGACATCATCCGATATGAATCCAGACGCGTTGTCCGGCGCAGCAGAGCCGACTGTCCATTGGATTGAGGTCGACGGGGCGGGGATCTACACGGAGGTCCGCGGCTCGGGAGCCCCCGTGCTGCTCATAGGAGCAGCCGACGAGGACGCCGAGGTGTACCGGGGGATCGCAGAACGACTCGCTGAGTTCAACACCGTGGTCACCTACGACCGGCGAGGGACCGGACGAAGCGACCACGCCGACTGGCCGTCGGATTCAGCTCGGCACGCTGACGACGCCGCCGCCTTGATCACGAGTCTCAACCTGGGCGACGTCGTGGTTCTGGGAGCTAGCGCCGGGGGCATCGTTGCCCTGAGGCTTGCCCTCCGACACCCCGACCTGTTGAAAGCGGTCCTTTCTTACGAGCCCGGGATCTTCGGCATAGCGGAAGGTGGTGAGGTGCTCCGACGTCGCGTCGAACACGCTGTCGACCACCATCTCATGTCGCATCCTGGCGACTGGCAGGGAGCGACCGACGCCCTCGGGCGGGAAGCAGTCGGTTCCGTAGATGACCTGACATCTCTGTTCACACCACCACATGGCAAGGAATGGTTCGTCCGTCGAACTGATGCAAACGCCCAGTCGCTCATACGTGGAGATTTACCACTGACAAAGGAGAGCTTCGACCCAGATGCGATTGCAGATTGTCCTATCACCCTTCGCTTCTCCCATGGAACGGCCTCCCTTCCGATCTTTGGAGCCGTCGCGAAGGGATTGGCTGCCCTTCGTAACGAGAACCCCGACGTTCTTGAAGGAGCCAGCCACAACATCTTCTATCACCCCGATCAGGCGACCGACTACATCAGCGCCTGGACCTGAAACAAATGGTCTCCCACCCGGGCCCGGACAGACCTACCCCGCACGCCAAAGTGCCGTTATGGGCGGGTGTCTTGGAGGTAGGGTCGTGCAACCACTTGGGAGGAAACGTGATGGGTGCGAGTAGTCCGAGCGAAGCAAGCAAGCTGTTTGAACAGCGATTCGCCGACGGTGATCTCGACGGGTTGATGGACCTCTACGAGGACGATGCCGTCTTCACCAACGCCCAAGGTGCCCACGAGGGACCCGAGGCCATACGCGAGGTGCTCGCCGGGTACCTCTCGACGGGTGCGTCCATCGTCATGAACGATTCGGTCTCATTCAAGGCGGGAGAGCTTGCGCTGGTCCACTGGGCATGGACCATGAACTTCCCAGATGGCCGCGTTGCTGAGGGAGCAACCGCCGAGGTGCTGCGCCATCAGCCTGATGGGTCTTGGAAGTTCATTATCGACAACCCGGACGGCCCTGCCCTCATCGGTCACGACTGATAACGGGCGAGATGCCCGCTCACATGTGCCGATATCGCGGACCTGTGGAAATGTGCGTTATTGCCCGGGATCAGTTGATCTGTGGTTGCTTCGCAGTTCGTTCGGTAAAACGCCTTTGAGGTTTAGCGACAGCCGACGCGAGGTCTAATGGCGGAGTCCATAGCTGCCTAGAAGTGAACGTGACGCCACCTGCGAACCAAATACTTTTAGGGCCTCGCCTTGGCGAAGGGTGCATAGGTCTCGAATCCGAAGCTATCGAGTAGATCACGGACATCGTCGTCGACCTCCCCAAGAGAGATGTTGAGGTCGAAATCGACCAACTCCCCCATCCGGGCTAACACCCCCGTCTCCATCAGACGCTCTGCGTGCTTCTGGAACGCGGCGCTGTCGACGTAGTCTCCTCTCGCGACAAAACGGGACGTGTTCTCGTCTCCGTAGATCTCGTATACGAGAGTGCCCGGAAGGTCGCTTTCGACGATGGCTGCCGCTTCTTCAAAGACCACACGGAGTGCATCTAGGTCCTTCGCCGTTCCTCCGGCGAGGTTGGTGATCCTACTGATTGACATGCTCCTCAATCTGGGCGCGATTCGGACCCTACAAGTGGGTTGTATGGGCATCCAGATTGCTGAGGGCGATCGAATGTGGCCTCAGGAGCTTGCCGGGTCGTCGGGGAGTGTGACGATTACAACCAGCACATCCTCGGTGCCGGTTACTCGGGTCTTGTGACCTTTACCGGTTGTGTCCTCCGCGAGCAGGATCGTCCCTGGATCTAGTGGCCGAATCGTGCCATCGCTGGCTTCGATTTCGCCCTGGCCAGTGAGGTACACGGCGAGTTCTCTCACCGGAGCGGCGTGCCAGTCCAATTCCAATCCAGCAGAGGCGCGGGCTATGAAGTAGCTGGATGCATTCTCCTGCGGGGTGAGGAGCATCGAAGGCGCGGATGGCAGGAAGTCTGATTCCTTGAACTCGAGTTCTTTCTCTTCCAGGTGAGATTCGCCATCCTCGCCAGCCCAAATCCGCAATACAGACGCCACTAAGCCGAGCCTACCCGACGCACAATGTGCCGTTCTGCTCGGTTCGCGACGGTGTTCGTTATCGCCCATACCGGGCGATCTGTGTGCACTGTGGGTCGATTGGCGTTCGGACCGGGTATCCACCTATTGGGCGAGAGAGAGGCTCCTATGTGCCGTGATCTAGGTGCTGTAGGTGACTCGGAACACGGGGTAGTACTCGACGATGGTCCGGATGTCGTCGATGGACGGGTTAGGGTCGAGGCCGAAGTAGTAGCGTGCCTGCTTGGCGTTGGCCTTGGCGCCGCTGCGTTCGCGGCTTACACGCAGGTACTCGGCGATGATCTCGGGCCGGTCGGCCGGGGGGAGCTCTTCAAGACGGACTTGTCGTGTCTTGCGGCGGCGGAGGACCGCGTGACCGTCAGCTGCTCGGACGTTTCTGACCCACTGTGACTCGCCGGCCAGCGCCACCAGATAGTCCTCGCTCCGGTAGCGCGTCCTCAGGATCGGGATCCGACGTAGCTTGCCCGACTTGCGGCCGCGCACCTGCAGCGTCACGGCGTCCCGAGGCGCAAGCCCGATGGAGGTGAGCAGCACACCAAGCTGGTTAAGACGCTGATACCAGGCGGCCGGAGGTCGGTAGTTAATGCGATTTGCATAGTCCTGAGGGTTCATCTTGGCTCCTCACTCCGCTCGGAACCGTTCCGCAGGTCCTCCCATTCTCTTGGGTGGCACCGCATTGGGGTAGGGCCGAACGGCCTTCCGGCGACGGGACCGGTGACCCGATGACGTTTCTTGCCAGCCGGGATGGTCGGGGCGATCGCCCGCGGTGCCCTAAGTCACGGTGGATGTCGCACCGCAACCGGCCGCTTGAAGAGAGCCCAGCAATACGCCTCGACGCTGCGTTCCGGCAGTTCTGAAACGATTCTGGATGTGCCGATATGCGTGGTTTTAGTGGGTGCTCGTTATCGCCCTGGATCAGTTGATATGGGCTAGCGCTTCTTTGGGCAGGGCTCGGGGGACGTGGGCTTAGTCTGGGTGATCGCCGAGTCCCTCAGTCGACGGAGCTAGAGCCGCCGCCGAGCATCGCCTCGACTGCGGGGATCGCCGACGGCGTGATGTTGATCGCCACTTCCACGTCCTGGCGCTTGTGCTTAGTGATCCCTTGGTAGCTGAATGCGAACGGCAGCAATCGACTGATCTCGAAGTCATCAACTAGGCGGACGTCGCCGCCTGATCGGATGATGAGCCGTTCTACGGGATCGCCCCGTGGATAGCCCCATTCGTCCAGCATGGCGTCCTCTTCGCGTGTCAAGTGGCCACGCTTGTCTCGCCGCCACCATTCCTGGCTGAGGTTTGCCGGTTCCCTCGAGTCGATGGTCGTCCCTGTCTCGTCCTCGACAACCTCGACTCTCCAGGATGTGGCCAAGCCGTCGCCGACGATCGGGACGGCCAGCCACTCCTCGCTCCAATCCGGTTTCGGCGGTGTGCGTTCTACGGTTCCGTCCAGCTCTAAGCCTTGGCGCGTGATCGTCACGGACGGGCGAATGAGAGTTATACCTGTCTCTCCTGCCAGCGTCTCGATGCGCAGCTCCTCCAACTCAGTTTCAGCGCTGTCCGTGAGCCTCAGAACTGCGGGGACGAAACGGTCCGCGGTCTCGGTTCCCCACTTGATGATCTTGCGCTCGGCTTTCCAATGAATCTGTGTCATCCGAGGACCAACGTAACGGCAGCCAGTGACAGAATCCCTCGCGAAATCGCCCCGTCTCACCCGCGACACGTGGTCGACGGCTATTCGCTCATTGAGGCGGCTGGCAAAGCAGGACGTGCCGATAGGTAAGCGAACTCAGATAGGAGCGATAACGTCCGGGATCAGTCGTTCTGCAGTGCCTTTCTATGCTCGGGGTTGAGGTGAACCTTTTCGACCGGGTCTTGGCAGCCGCTCTCTAAGCCCAGCGACGACCGAGTCGACGCGTGCTGGGCAACTCTAGATTGAGCGGATGTTGACGAAGCTCCGCCCGATAGGCGCGCTGGTGGCGTGGCTCCTCAATGGTGGAATGCCGTTCGTCTTCGCCATTGGTGTGGCGATCTTTGCGCCTGCCATGGCATCTGGGTGGGTGGGCCAGGGGCTCCTTCGAGTCGCAGTCGTATTGCTGCTGGTGGGCTGGCTGGCTCTGATCCGCGGCGTCAAACGCGACGAGTTCACGAGGCTCCTGTCTTCGTCGAGGAAGCCCGTCGTTCTTGGTGTTGTAGTGGGGCTGGCCTTCTTCATCGTGGAGTACCTGGCCGTGGTCGTGATCCACTTCATCGACCGAACGCCCAACCTCGTAGACGGGACGTGGAATCCCTGGGTGGCCACGCGCTCACTGGCTGAGTCTTCGATCGCGTTCGTTCTCGTGTTTGGACTGCTAGGACCATTCGTTGAGGAGCTCGTTCATAGAGGAGTCGCCTATCCGGGTCTCCGCAACCGGTTCGGGATTGCCATCGGAGCGGCAGTGTCCACGGCGATCTTCGCCTTGGGACACGATTGGACTGTCCACGACCTGGCCAGCGCATTTGTCCTTGGGCTGATCGCAGTGTGGCTCGTCGAACGGTACCGATCACTTCTTCCCGCCCTCGCTACCCACATGACGATCAACCTCAGCGTCGTAGCCGTCGGATGGTCGCTCTACAACGTGTTCGGGATCCCTGGCTCCAGCATTTGACTAGTCGAGTGTCCTCCTCATGCACCGGACACTCAGGACCGCACACATAGGTGCCGATCTCGCGTACCTCTTGAAATGATCGTTATTCGCTCAGAATTGTTGATATCGAGCGGTGATCAGGATGGGACGTGAACCGCACCGGCCGAGCGAAAGAGGTTCTCGGAAGGCGTGTTTCCTTCGGTTATATAGAAGACGACTCTTTCATGCCCGTCCTCGGCTAAGGCATGAATGATTAGGTGCCATGCCAGCCCGTGTTTCTTGCGTGAGGGGAGAGTCATCACATAGCCGATGAATGGCCAACCAGGTGACATTGAGACGAGGACCGCGGAGACGATCTCTCCCTCGTCTTCCACTATGTAGGACCTGTCGAGCAGCGAATCGGGATTGTCGAGGAACGAACGGACCTCATCCACGGCGTCATCGAGGTTTTCGTCCTCATAATCGATGGTGCCGACGTATGCATCGAGCATGAGCCTGGCAAGGCCAACGAGATCGGTCGGGCTAACCGTTCTGATTTGGAGGCCGACGTCGAGCGCGGGAATCGGGACCGTGTTCGATAAGTCGATCTCGTATCGCAGCTTCTCAGACACACGAGCAGCGTATCTGTTTGTGATGCTGCTTGACCAGCAGAACCACGTCGCGTCGCCCGCCGAATAAGTGCCGATCGAGAGCGGGTTTGCGAGGGGGGCGTTATCGTCCGGGGTCAGTTGTTCTGGGCGCTATTGACTGACAAGCTCCCCATCCTCGATGTCAACGAAGGCCTGGTAGCAAACAGGCTCACAAAACGCTCCATTCGGACGGTCAGAGTCGAATTCGATCGATGAGCTCTCAGCCTGGAAGGTGTCGTCGGCAGTCGTGACCGTGATCGACAAGCGATCTCTATCGGCGTCGTTCGGAATCATGTCGAAGGAGACCTGGCCTTGATTGTTGGTCTGCAATTGCTCCGCTCGCTCCTGATCGATCGACTGCGACTCGCAGTAGTCGCCAACACACAACTCCACCCTGAACGATTCTGTCCTACCCACTGCACGAGACTCTCCAGAGACACCCGTACAGCACTCAGGCATCCGATATCGGTGCATCCACATGCAACGAGAAAGACAACACCGACGAAGACTCCGACGGTCCGTTTCATCGCAGAAATCCTAGATCTGGGACGCTCGTGGAAGATGGGTTGTCACAGAGCGCCGAGGTGCCGAGTTGGACCGCCTTCGGGCTTCTGCGTCGGATACTTGGTGGTAGCTTTCCGACACTCGACTAGGAGACGGCGTGGCGGAAGTGCATCGGCTCCCGGAGCCCCGACGAGAGTTCATCACGGACGGCGACCGGTCGGCTCTGCGTGCCACGTGGCACAACGATTCCGGCTATGTGGTCATAAGCCTCTGGCGTGGGGATACCTGCTTTGCCACGTCTCATCTGAACCCTAAGGAGGCCGGACGACTCGCGACCTTCATCACTGGTGGTCTTGCCGACCTGGCGCACGAAGGGATGCAAGCCGCGACTCCGGCGCGGCTCTCATCACGACGGGCTTGGACCGACCGAGTCCAAAGGGGAGTCAGGTCGTGGCGAGACAGTGTCGGTTTGTCTTTGGAGATGGTGGCTAGGCGCCTCAGAGACAAATAAGACGCGTCAGCTCGGCTCGCAGGTAGCTCGGGATGTGCCGCTATGCGTGGTTCCTTGATGAGAGCGTTATTCGCCCAGAAATGGTGATATCGGGCGGACAAGTCTGCCTATCGGCAGTCCGGGAGCTCGAGAGATGTCCTTGCCCTCTGGCCTTTGGGGCTCTTAGGTTCCGAGAATGACCGAAAACGCCGCGAGCTTCGAGCGATTTGTGGAGGAGGTCCGACGACGCGGTCACGGTCCCACATCCGAAGACCTCGCCATCTGGCGAACGATCGTCAACGACCCAATCTCGTTCTGGACCTTGCGAACCCTCGCTGGAGACGTGGTTGACGAAATGCCGCGACTCCTAGCTGAAGAGAAAGAATTGGTCGTCACCGTCGCACGAGCCATCAAAGTGTTCGCACGACATGGGTGGGCCGCGTCCTTCAGAATGCCAATCCCGGCAGTCAAGGAAGCTCTGCGAGCCTACGACTCTGGCGCGCCGTGGACTGACGTGGAACAGGTCCTACATGACGGCTGGTCAGAGTCGGCAAGCTTGGATCGCCTCTCGGTCCAAGTGGGAGCAATGGGTGCGGCTGATGATGAGCTCTGGGCTGTCAGCAAGCAGCGAGCCAGGCTCATTCAAGCCGCGTGGAGTCATCACACGAGTGGAGCATTTGAGGCAAGCATCCCAATTGTCCTTGCGCAGGTCGACGGGATTGTCGCGGACGCAACCACCTCCGATAAGACGCATAAAGGCAAGAGATTCTTCAGTTCCGGACGTGACCAGGCGGATGTAGTCGACGACGAGACCCTCGCTGGATTTAGCGAGGCGCTTCCTGTGGTTCGTGACTGGTTCTCAGAGGCCTACTGGCACACCGATGACCAAGGAAGCGCAAACCGCCACGGTGTGATGCACGGCCGAGAACTTGCCTATGACACGCCAGTCAATTCAACCAAGTGTTTCGTTCTTGTGCTGGCCGTATGGGAATGGGCGAACCGGCTATTTCAGATAGAGGCCGACCGACGGAAGGCTGACCGCTATCAATCGCACGCTGGATCAGACGAAGTCGATGAGCGCGGTCGGAGATACGACCGCCGCGGATTCACAGAGACACGTCTGGCACTCAAGAATCTCGATCTGGCTCAACGGAGCTACCGCGATCGGAATGATCGGTATGGGACCCTCGAAGACCTACAGAGCGACGTCGTGGCGAAGTTGCTCTACAAGGAGGAAGGCCCAGACGTAGTCGTGCGATCGTCTGCTGACCATTGGTCGGCCTGGAGCCGATCCGAATCAGGCTGGATATTTGCGATCGCAAGCTCTCCGAATGCCGGGCCCTGGTACTACGACGATCGAGTGCCTCCGTCCGCACGACCCCCCGGCCCTGGATGGCGACTCAATGACGACGGCAACTGGTCGGGTGACTGTTACTGGTAACAGCTGGTCGGGGGAGCGCATACGTGATGCCATGAAGAGCGGGGACCTCCTCGCTCTTTGACCCGAGACGAGACTCGGGCCTTGTCATCTAGTGAGACAAGGAGGCCCCGGATGACACGTTACGTGGGTGTGGATCTGCACCGCCGCCGGTCGGTGATCGTGGTGTTGGATTCGGATGGCACCGAACTGTGGACCAAACGGATTGATAACGATCCATTGACCCTCGGGTTGGAGATCGAGAAGGCCGGTCCCGCGCCGGAGGTGGTGTTGGAGGCGACGTGGGGGTGGTATTGGGCTGCGGATGTGATCACCGAAGCGGGAGGCCGGGTGCATCTGGCGCATCCTCTTGGGATCAAAGGGTTTGAGAACCGACGGGTGAAAACCGACCGGGTCGACGCACGGCTCCTGGCAGACCTGCTGCGGATGGGCCGGCTGCCCGAGAGCTGGATTGCTCCGGAGGGCATCCGCCATCAGCGAGAGCTGGTCCGTTACCGGAGGAAACTGTCGCAGTTGCGTGCGGGGTTGAAAGCCCAGGTCCATGCGGTGTTGGGCAAGGAGGGACTAATAGCGCCGATCACCCACATGTGGGGTCCCGGTGGCAGCGCCTGGTTGGACGAAACTGACATGGCCGACGCCTATGAGACTCGAGTCAGGTCGCTGCGAAGGTTGATCAGGCTCTACGACACCGAGATCACCAAGCTGGATGCCCGCATCGCCGAAGTGTTCAAACACGACGAGGGCTACCGCGTGATCCAACAGCTCAACGGTGTCGGCCCGGTGATCGCCGCCATCTTCTGCGCCGAGCTCGGCGACGTTGAACGGTTCCGGTCGGCCAAAGCAGTCTGCTCCTGGGCGGGACTCACCCCGAGACACCGAGAGTCGGACACCACGGTGCATCGGGGGTCGATCACCAAACAAGGATCAGGCCTGGTCCCCTGGGCCGCGGTCGAAGCCATAATCCAAAAACCATGGCGACGACCCCATCAAAGCCCACTACCGGAGGGTTTCTGAAGGACGAGGCCGCAACAAAGGTCGGGTGGCTGCGGCCCGCAAACTCCTCACGCTGGTCTACTACGGGTTACGCGACGGCGAGATCCGGAGCCTCGTTCCGCCCGAGGCCACGTGACTGGCGGACGCGG
>Ga0299913_10005803_pt1 | contig 10605 bp, 13 predicted proteins | sample RVTome_9_FD_201360 | JGI IMG/M metagenome (GOLD analysis project Ga0299913, IMG submission 201360) | Soil microbial communities from uranium-contaminated site in the Upper Colorado River Basin, Wyoming, United States - RVT155D38 (version 2) ... | reverse complement strand
GGTCGCGATTCGCCTGGCCGGCGCCTCGAGGGTCGGTCTCTGCATGCGCCTCGACACTGCGGTTCGGCCTAGGGTACCCGCCAGGGCCGATGGTCACGCTAGAGTGCGGCCGATGGCCCGCCGCACCCCGCTCCTCGCCCTCTACCTCGCCGACGCGATCAGCGTCACCGGCAACGTCCTGGCCCTCGTCGCCATCCCGTGGTTCGTGCTCGAGCAGAGCGGCAGCGCCGCGCTCACCGGCATCGTGGCCTTCTTCACGACGCTCGCCACCGTCCTCGCCTCGTTCTTCGGCGGCACGTTCGTCGACCGCCTCGGCTTCCGGCGCATGAGCGTCATCTCGGACGTGGCCAGCGGGGTGTCGATCGCGCTCATCCCGGTGCTGCACTGGACGCTCGGCGGCATCGAGACGTGGGCGCTCATCGGCCTCGTCTTCGTCGGCGCGCTGCTCGACGCGCCGGGGACCGCCGCGCGCAGCTCGATGCTGCCGGACGTGGCCGCCATCGCCGGGACGCCGCTCGAGCGGGCGGCCGGGATCTCGCAGGCAATCCGCCGCGGGGGGACCATGCTCGGCGCGCCGATCGGCGGCGCGCTCATCCTCCTCGTCGGCACGGAGGGGGTCCTCGTGGTGGACGCCGTGAGCTTCGGCGTCTCGGCGCTGCTCATCGGGCTGCTCACGCCCACCGTGCGGCATGCGCCGGCCGAGGACGCCGAGCCAGCCGCGCGACCCGGCTACCTGGGCGAGCTGCTGGTGGGGATCCGTTTCATCTGGTCCGACCGGCTGGCGCGCGCGATCGTCGCCACCATCATGCTCACCAACTTCCTCGACGCGCCGCTCTTTTCGGTCCTCATGCCGGTCTACGTCCGCGACGTGTACGGCTCGGCGGTGCAGCTCGGCATCCTGCTGGGCGCGTTCGGCGGCGCGGCGCTGGTCAGCTCGCTCGTCTTCGGCGCGATCGGCCCGCGGCTGCCGCGCCGGCTCACCTTCGGGCTCGCCTTCGTCGTCGCCGGGCTGCCGTTCTGGGTCCTCGCCGCCTCGCCCCCATTCGCCCTGGCGGTCGCCGTGTCGGCCGTCATGGGCCTGGCGGCGGGGCCCATCAACCCGATCCTCTCCACCGTCATGTTCGAGCGGGTGCCGCCCGAGATGCGCGGCCGCGTCATCGGCCCGTTGACCGCCGGTGCGTGGGTGGCGATGCCGCTCGGCATGCTCATGGCCGGCTTCGTGAGCGAGGCGTTCGGCGTGATCGCGGCGCTGGTGGGGATCGCCGCCGCCTACCTCCTCGTGACGCTGAGCATTTTCCTCAACCCGGCGATGCGCGAGATGGACCGGCGACCCGCGGTCGAGCCGGATGCGCCGATGGCGTGACGCTCCGGCCCGCCGCGGGTCGTGATGGGGCGCGGGGCGGCAGGCGGCCCCGCGCGCTGGCCCAGCATCGGCCGGGCGGCCCGCCGGGTGTAGTGCCGTTCGGCCCGGCCGAGGCGGGCCAGGCGGTGGGTGTGTAGGGTGGACGCATGATCGCCTCGCGCCAGCGGCTCGCCGCGCTCGCCGAGCGTCACGGCCTCCAGGTGGTGGGGGTGACCGACGCCGCCCCGCTCCCAAAGGAGCGGGCGCGCCTCGAGGCCAGCGTCGCCGCCGGGCGGATGGGGGCCATGGGTTGGATGGGCGGCGACCGGCCGCGGCTCGCCACCGAGCCACGCGCCCACGATCGGGAGGCCCGCTCGGTCATCGTGGTGGCGGCCCCGTATGCCGGCCGCGACCGGGACGCCTGGGACCCCGCACCGGACGCGCTCCGTGCCGCGCTGGCACCAGTGCTGGCGGCGACTCCCGCGGAGCCGGCCGGACGGATCGCCCGCTACGCGCTCGGCAGCGACTACCACGTCGCGCTGCGAGCCAGCCTCGAGGCCCTCGCCGCCGACCTCCGCGCGGAGGGCCTGCCCGCCGGCGAGGTGGCCTACGTGGACGACCGACCCCTCGCCGAGCGTGCGCTCGCCGCCCGCGGCGGCCTCGGCTGGATCGGGAAGAACACGAACCTGCTGACGCACCATCGGGCGGGGTCATGGGTCTTCCTCGGCGCGCTGCTCAGCTCCGCCGAGCTCCCGACCGATGAGCCGGTGCGCACGAACTGCGGATCCTGCACCCGCTGCCTGACCGGCTGCCCCACGGGCGCCCTCATCGGTCCGCAGGCCATCGACGCCCGGAAGTGCATCAGCTACCTGACCATCGAGCATCCGGGCGCGTTCGCGCCGTGGGAGGCCGATGCCATCGGCGACTGGATCTTCGGCTGCGACGTCTGCCAGGAGGTCTGCCCGGTGAACGCCGATGCTGACGACGCAGGCCCGCTGCGCGTCCCGCTCCTGCCGCTCATCGCGTGGCTGCTGCCGCTCGGCACGCGGGCGTTCGGGCGGGCGGTGGGGGAGACGGCGCTCACCCGTGCGGGGCGGCATCGGCTGCTGCGCAACGCCATCGCGGCCCTGGCCAATGCCGGACCGATGCCTCCCGACGCGATCCCATTGCTCCAGCGAGCAGCCTCGGACCGGCGTCCGGAGGTGGCTGCCCAGGCGGCCGCCGCGCTTGCATCGGTCCCTGGGTAGTTCTCCCCCGCGTCGCGCTATGAGCGGGGCTCGTGTTGCGACGAACGAACGGCCCGAATCCGGCCGATCAAGCACCCCGGCTCATGGAACGGACCATCCTCCGGTCGTTCTCGGCCTTCGTTCGCCATAACAGCAGCCACGTTCATATCTCGGCTGGACTCCACCCGGGCGGTGGGAACGGAACGGTTGCGCGGCTATACTGGCGCGCAGGTCGGGACCTCGGGGCGTGGCGCAGTCTGGCAGCGCACTTGGCTGGGGGCCAAGGGGTCGGAGGTTCGAATCCTCTCGCCCCGACCACGATTCTCAGCACGAACGGTGTGCTCGTACAGGAAACGGCCGTTCGTAGGACTTGTTCCCTTCTTGGTACCCGGACCTGCTGACCATCCTGCCGTTTGCGGTCGGCGAGCTGCTGCCCCTTGGCGTCGGGGAACAGACCGACACGTCCGCCGCGGTCCGGATGGTGGTATTGCCGAGTCCGCGCGCTACTTCGGCGAGGTCCGCCCCCTTGATCGCCAACGTGGTGCAGTCATGGCGCAAAATCGTGGAATCGCTGACGAGGCGCCTCGAAGCGGGCGCGGTCGATGGTGGAACCCCTCACTTCGCCACGGCGTTTCACCGTGTCTTTGGCACATCCTCCTCAGGAGGCAGAGCGGCTTCGATGGCGGCTTGCAGGTCGACGAACTGCCCGACCATTTCCAGCTTTCCTTCTTCGGTGTAGCGGCCCACCTGGTAGACGCCGCGCGTCTGCCACCAGTACAGCTGCAAAAGCGCGCCACCGGGAACTCGGAACAGCGCCCACTCGCGCAGCTTTGACGGCTGAATATCAGTGGCCCCACGGGCCGATAGCTCCTGGACCAGCGCCGTCATCCGCCGCGCCTCACCGTTCGCCGTGCGGTCGAAGGGGACCGAGCGCCCGACGGCCTCAGCGACGCGCACAATGAGCTCGTCAATGTGAAACGGCTTCGGCAGGACCGACGCGAAGTGGGCCCTCACGGCGCGGTCAGACTGTCCCTCCTGCGCCTCCATGGTGGCCGCCAGATGCGCGGAGAACATCACGACTGGGACAGGCCGTTGGCGCGCAGCCACATCGGCCGCCAACAGCCAGCTGCTGCCGTACTCGATTGCGCTGTCGCTGTCGAGCAGGATGCAGTCGGGCTCGATCCGCCCGACGGCGCGCAGCAGCGCATCACCGTCCACGCTGTACAGACAGGAGACGAGGTAACCCTCGTCGGTGAGGATGGCCTGGACGACGTCGGCCAGGTCGCGGTCGTCGTCCACGCACAGGACTCTGTGCTGCTGAGAATCTGACACGGCGTTGACTCCCCGGCCGCGGCCGCGGCGACCCTCGGCGGGTTTGCCCCAAGGCCTCGGCGCGATATCGTAGCGCGTCGTGCCAGCCCAGAATTCGTCGACCGGGCGGGACTGCTCGAGTGGGCCTGCTCGTGTATCGAAGGATTCGGCGCTAGCGGTACTCGTCGCGATGCTCGGCGCGGTCCTTCGCAAGCGTCCGCTCGAAGATGTCGAGCGTCTCCTCGACCGTGTTGCCCGCCTCATCGGCCGCGGCCTTCAGATCCTCGTAGCGGATGTGCTCCGGGCCCATGTCGAGGTGCGCCTGCATGCAGCCACAGGTGAGGCACATGTCGGTCTCCTTCGTGGTACGAACGCTACCAGCGAGTTGGCGGCCCGTCTCCCCGGACGGCGCGTCGGAGGCGGTTGATCGCGACGGGTACCCAACGGTGCGCGCCCGTGCTGTCGATCCCCAGCGCGGCGAGGACGATCACTCCGCCGATCGCGCCCCACAGCTCCATGACTGGACCCCTTCCCACGCTGTCCCTATCGGTGCTTGGTTCGGTGCTTGGTCGCCCGCGCCTTCACCCCTCGGCGCGGGCCGCCGGTCGCCGCGATGGCCGGTTGCTGGCGGGGTCCGGCCTTCGCGCATGCCCTTCGTGGGGTGCAGCATCCATGCCGGCCACGTGTCGCCGAGGTCGCCTTGACGTTGAGAATTTCATAACGATGGGCGGGGAGCGCTAGTCGCGGCGCCGGCGCGCCTGGATGCCGAGGTAGAGGCCGGTCACCACGATGATCAGCACCGCGGCACCGATGATGAAGGGTGCGGCGGAATCCATCGGCTCACCCTAGCTCAAAGATTGCGGTGACGGTAGTCAACCACATGATCAGACGCGCTCGTATCATGATCGGTCCCGGCGACCCCGTCCCCCAGCAACGTTGCCGGATCCCAGGAGGAGACCTGTGCGCACCCGACTCGCGGTATTGGCCGCACTCGTAAGCATTCTGATCACCGCCGCGCCGGTGGTGGCCGTCACGAAGGGCGGCGTCCCGGACGCCGGCGAACACCCGATGGTCGGACAGCTGATCTTCTACGTCCCGGATGCTCCCACCAGCCTGTATCCCGATCCGGGTGGCTGGTTCAGCTGCAGCGGCACCCTCGTCAGTGCCACCGTGGTGGTGACGGCCGGTCACTGCACCTTCGCGATCGGCGAGGACAGTGTGTCGACCACGACCGAGGAGGACCGTTTCACCGCGGCGAACGGCAACGGCTCGGGCGGCAACGACGTGTGGTTCAGCCTCAACGAGGACGACGACCACTGGGACGGCTGGCCGGAGACCTTCGACGCCGACGGCAACCTCAACTTCACGACGCAGGCGGCACGCTACGAGGCGCGTCGTGACTTTCTCAACGGCAACTCGCTGTGGACGCGAGCGACCTCGTTCCCGCACCCGGAGTACGACGATCGCCTCTTCTACGTCCACGATGCCGGTGTGATCGTGCTCGACGAGCCGCAGGACGGCCCGTACGCCAGCGTGGCCGGTGAGGATTACCTCCAGCGCTATGCCGGGCGCCGCAACGCGCACCGATTCGAGGTGGTGGGCTACGGCCTGGAGAAGGTCCTGCCGTTCGCCGCCCTGGGCGGAGACACCCGCATGAAGGCGGAGCCGCGGCTGCTCAACCTGGTGAGCAACCCGAAGGAGACATACATCCAGCTGTCGAACAACCCACGGACCGGCGGAACCTGCTTCGGCGACTCCGGCGGCCCGACATTCGACACCACGAGCTCACTGCTGCTCGTGGCAGTGACGTCGTTCGGCTACAGCCCGAACTGCACGGGCGTGGGCGGCGCGTATCGGCTGGATCAGCCGGATGACCTGGCGTTCCTTGCGGAGTTCGGTGTCACGCCGCAGTAACGCGTCGACCCGATCCACAGGCACGAATGAGCCGGCGGACCGACTACCTGGGGGAGAGGTAGCTGAACCGCCGGCTCCAGACTACTGTACGCCCGCCGCGAACGGACGGAAAGGGATCGTGCAGCGTCAGTCCTCGGTGAGGGGCAGGTCCACGAGGTGCTCGGCCAGGAACCAGACCTGCATCTCATGGCGGCGCAGGACGTCGCCCATGAGCAGGTCGTTCGTGCCCCAGTCCTTGCCCTTCTCCGTGGTCTCGATGCCGTCGCGCACCTTGCCGATGATCGTCCGGTGCGCCTCGAGCAGGCGCGTGATCATGGCCGGCACGTCCTCCGCCCCGTCCGGGGCGCGGTCGATCGTCGTCAGCTCGGCCGCATGACGCGGGTCGCCCACCGCGATGCCGCCGAGCATCTGCACCCGCTCGGCGAGCTCGTCGACGAGCTCCTGCTGCTCCTCCGCGTGCTTGTCGAAGAGGAGGTGGAGCTGATAGAAGGTCGGGCCGACCACGTTCCAGTGGTGCTTCTTGTAGAGCGCGTACAGGACGAGGCTGTCGGCCAGGATCTCGTTCAGCAGGCCGCAGCTCTCCTTGCGCACGTCGGCGTCGAGCTCGATCGGCAGCTCGAGCACGGTGCCGAAGCGATGCACTTCCTTGCCGAGCCGCGCGTAGTGCGGGGCCGCGATGTCGCCGTTGCCATTGCGCCGGGTGGGCGTGAGCTTCGTGCCACTCGTGCGGGTGGTGGTCGCCATGCGGAATGCCTCCTCGGGTCGTGTTGCGGTCGCTCTCAGGCTGCGGTGCTTGCAGATGGCCTGCCAGTGCCGGGCGTCACCAAGTCCTAAGGCTGATGTCCCGGTCTCGACCTGCGGGCCGCTATCCTCGGCCGCATGCTCCGCACGACCGGTCCCTGGCCGCGCGCTGGCCTCACCATCGCCGTCGCGGTCTTCGCGCTGGCGATGGCCTACCTGGAGTCGGCGGTGGTCGTCTACCTGCGCGAGGCGCTCGGGGTGGGGACCGGCGACGTCTTTCCCATCGACCTCGAGAGCGAGCTGAGCGGGCGCCTGGGCTGGATCGAGATCGGCCGGGAGGCCGCGACGCTGCTCATGATCGGCGGCATCGGCTGGATGGCTGGACGGACCGGGCTGGAACGGCTCGCCTGGGCGGCGGTCGTGTTCGGGATCTGGGACATCGGCTACTACGCCTGGCTGTGGGTCTTCTCTGGCTGGCCGGAGAGCCTCCTGACCTGGGACCTCCTCTTCCTCATCCCGGCGCCGTGGGCGGGGCCGGTATGGGCGCCGATGGCCGTCAGCCTGGCGCTCGTGGGCTTCGGTCTTGCGATGGCGGGCCGCTACCGGGCCGGGCTGGCGCCGACCTCCGGGCGGTGGCCCCTGCTGGGGCTCGTCGCGGGTGGCGCGGTCGTGATGCTCAGCTTCCTGACCAACGCGCCGCTCGTGCTCGACGCGGGCACGCCGAGCGACTTCGCCTGGCCGATCTTCGCGGTCGGAATGACGATCGGCGTCGTCTCGGCGATCGCGGTCCTGCGCTCGGCCCGCTGATGGCCCGATAATCGCGCCGATGGTCGAGCCTGGTCTCCCCGGCGTCCTGCGGCCGGAGTTTCCGCTCCTCACCGCCCGCCTGCTGCTCCGTCCATTCGAGGACGGCGATCTCGATGCGCTCCACGCCATCCACGGCGACCCGGAGGTGGCGCGCTACCTCTACTGGGAGCCCCGCTCGTCGGATGAGGTCCGGGCCTCGCTCGACCGGTTCAAGCCGATGACGCGCATCGACGACGAGTCCGACGCGCTGCGTCTGGCCGCCGTGCGGCGCGACACGCGGGAGCTCGTCGGCGACTACAGCCTCCGGCTCGAGAGCCGGGAGCACCGGCAGGCGGAGATCGGCTTCATCACGCACCCGGCGCACCAGGGACACGGCTTCGCCACCGAGGGCAGCCTCGTCTTCCTTCGGCTCGGCTTCGAGGTGCTCGGGCTGCACCGCATCTTCGGCAGCTGCGACGCGCGCAACGTCGCCTCGGCGCGGGTCATGGAGCGGCTCGGCATGCGCCGGGAGGCGCACTTCCGGCACAACGAGATCTTCAAGGGCGAGTGGGGCGACGAGCTCATCTTCGCCATGCTCGAGGACGAGTGGCGGGAGCGCGGCCACCCGGCGCCGTCCGGCCCGATCGCGTAGGCTATCGGGGACCGCGCCTGCGCTCCTCCTGGCCGATGCAGCCAGCGAACGCGGTCCCGAACGTCCGAGCGCCGCGCCACCGTTTCGGAGGTTCTCTCATGGCCGATGCGCTCGGCCCGCTCGCCGCGGGCTACGGCGTGCTCATGGCCGTCTCACCCATGCTCCAGATCCGGCGCATGGTCGAGACGCGGTCCTCGTCCGACATCTCGCTCGCCTACCTCGCCGTGCTCGAGTTCGGCTTCGCGCTGTGGATCGCGTACGGGATCGCGCTCGGCAACTGGGCGCTGATCGTCCCGAACTGCGTCGCCTTCAGCGTGGGGCTGGCGACGATCCTCGTCGCGCTCCGCCTGCGCCGGGGCGGCTAGCATGGCGGCGTGAACGCGCCGCCCGAGCCGATCGCCCTGCCCCAGCGGCCCCCGTTCACGCTCCGCGCCCGGCTGCTCACACCCCTGGCCGATGGCGGGACGCTGCACCTGCCGGATGCGCGGCTGGAGGTCGACGCCGACGGCCGCCTGGCGGCCGTCTCGGCCTGGACCGATACGCCCGCCACGACATCGGTCCTGGACGTGCGACCGATGGTGGTCATGCCTGGCCTGGTGGACCTCCACGTCCACCTGCCGCAGGTCCCCAACGCCGGCCTGGGGGCGGGTATGGAGCTCCTCGACTGGCTGGACCGCTACATCTTCCCGCTCGAGCAGGCGTACTCGGGGGAGGTGGCGGCAGCTGAGGCGCCCCGCGTGTTCCGAGCCATGGCGGCGGCCGGCACGACCACGATCTCCGCCTACGCCGCACTCTGGCCGGACAGCACCGATGCCTGCTTCGCCGCCGCGGAGGCGCACGGCATCCGGGCGGTGATCGGCAAGGTGATGATGGATCGCGTCACGTACGACGCCGATATCGCGCGGAGCGACATCCTGGAGGTGTCGCTGCGCCAGTCCGCCGAGCTGTGCGAGCGCTGGCACGGGGCCGATGCTGGCCGGCTGCGCTACGCGTTCACGCCGCGCTTCGCCGTCTCGTGCAGCGAGGCGATGCTCACCGAGTCCGCGCGCCTGGCGGCGCACTACGGCGCGTACTGGCAGACGCACCTCGCCGAGGACGTCGGCGAGTGCGACACGGTCCAGCGCCTCTTCCCCGCGTCGCGCGACTACCTCGACGTCTACGAGCGGGCCGGCGGACTCTCCGAGCGGGCCATCCTGGCCCACGCCATCCACCTCTCCGACTCGGAGGTGTCGCGGTTGGCGGCATCCGGGGCGAAGGTGGCCCACTGCCCGGCCTCGAACCTGTTCCTCTCGAGCGGGATGATGCCGCTCGGCCGCTACCGGGCGGCCGGCGTGCCCGTCGGGCTGGGCTCCGATCTCGCCGCCGGCCCGGAGCTGTCGATCTTCAGCGTCATGCGCGCGGCGGCCGTCACGCAGCGCGCGTTGATCCTGCTCGCGGAGGGCGACCCGCGCGGTGCACCGCGACCGCTCGGCCCGCTCGACTGGCTGCGGCTGGGGACGCTGGACGGGGCGCGAGCGCTGCGGATGGGGGAGGAGATCGGGTCGCTGGAGGTGGGGAAGGAGGCGGACCTCGTCCTCGTCGACCCGTCGCTGACCGCCCCGCTGCCCAGCGACGGTGACGACGCCGATGCCGGCGGACCCGCCGAACCGGAGGAGCTCATGAGCCGCCTCATCTTCCGGCCGCATCCCGACATGGTCCGCGGCGCCTGGGTGCGGGGAAAGCTCCTGCCCGCCTGACGCCGGGCGATATCGGCCGTCGGTCGAACGCGGTATGTGATGCTCGGCGGTCGCCGAGAAGGCGAGCGGGGTGGACCGGATCGGCTACCCTGTGCGCGATATGGACCGGGTGCTCCAGATCCTCGTCAACGCCGGCGCGCTGTATGTCGCGGTGCTCGTCGTGCCGGGGCTCGACTTCGACATGACCGGCGACGATTGGTGGTGGAAGTTCCTGCTCATCGCGGTCGCGTTCAGCCTGATCAACTCGTACATCAGGCCCGTGCTGCGCATCCTCACCTTCCCGATCAGCATCGTCACGCTGGGGCTGTTCCTGCTCGTCATCAACGCCCTCATGCTCATGCTCACCGGCGCCATCAGCCAGGAGCTGGGCCTGGGGCTCGTGGTCGACGACTTCTGGGCCGCGCTGCTCGGCTCGATCGTGATCTCGATCGTGGGCTGGTTGCTGTCGATGGTCGTCGGCGCCAGCCGCCTGCCCGGCAAGGTCCTCTGAGCCTGCGCCTCCTGCCCACGCAGGCCCGATGATCCCGTCCCGCGCCCACCCCTTCATCGGCTTCGTCTTCGCCGTCGGCTTTGCCCTGGCCATCCTGCTCACCGGCCCGATGCTGCTCTTCGCCCCGCCGTTCGTGTCCTTCACGCAGGACCGTCATGAGGTGCCGGCCCGGCTGGGCGCGGAGCCCGCGGCGGTCCACGACGCGACGACCGCGATGCTCGCCGACCTCCTCGTCGACGGGCCATTCACGGTCAGCCTCGACGGCGACGCCCCGATCCTCGACGCGAGCGAGCGGAGCCACATGAAGGACGTCGGTGCCGTCGTCCGCGGCCTGCTGCTGCTCGACGTGCTCGCGCTGCTCGTCACCATCCTTGCCGCGCGACGGCTTTCCGGGGAGCGGCATCGGC
>Ga0299913_10005802_pt1 | contig 10606 bp, 3 predicted proteins | sample RVTome_9_FD_201360 | JGI IMG/M metagenome (GOLD analysis project Ga0299913, IMG submission 201360) | Soil microbial communities from uranium-contaminated site in the Upper Colorado River Basin, Wyoming, United States - RVT155D38 (version 2) ... | reverse complement strand
GGGCCCCGAGCGGCTCGTCGGCGTCGTCGACCTCGGCCCGCAGGCCGGCGGCGCGGGCCGCGTCGGCGACCCGGCGTACGGCCTCGGTCTGGGCGGCATCGGCCGGGTTGACCGGCAGCAGCACCACCTGGGCGGGCGCCAGCCACACCGGCAGGTTCCCCCCGTGCTGTTCGAGCAGGAACGACAGGCACCGCTCCATGCTGGACAGCACCGACCGGTGCAGCATCACCGGCCGGCGGGGTCCGTCGGCGGCCGCGTAGGCCAGTCGGAACCGGGCCGGCAGGTGGAAGTCGAGCTGGATCGAGGAGAACGACTCCTCCCGGCCGCCGCGGCCGGGCACCTGCACGTCGATCTTCGGGCCGTAGAACGCGGCCTCGTCGCGCACCGGCTCATGCGGGACGCCGAGGTCGTCGAGTGCGGACGCGAGCGCCGCCTCGGCCCTGTCCCACAGGCCGGGGTCGGCGACGTACTTGGCGCCGTCGCCGCGCAGGGACAGCCGGTAGTGGTGCCCGGACAGGCCGAGCGCCGCGTAGGCGTCCTCGATCATCGACAGCGCCAGCGCCACCTCTTCGGCGACCATCGCCGGGTCCAGGAAGTGGTGGCCGTCGTTGAGGGCCATGGCCCGCACCCTGGACAGGCCGGACAGCGACCCGGACGGCTCGTTGCGGAACATGGGGCCGAGCTCGGCGATGCGCAGCGGCAGCTCACGCCAGGAGCGCCGCCGGGACCGGTAGGCGACGATGTGGTGCGGGCAAATCATCGGCCGCAGCACGATCTGCCCGGACCCGTCCTCGATCGGCGGAAACATCGCGTCGGCGTAGTGGTCCCAGTGGCCGGAGATCTCGTACATCTGCCTGCGGCCCAGCGGCGGGGAGTACACGTGCCGGTAGCCGGCGGCGCGTTCGGCGTCGACGATGTACCGCTCCAGCGCGTCGCGCACCAGCGCGCCGGCCGGCAGCCAGATCGGCATCCCGACCGGCAGCAGCGGGTCGAAGGCGAACAGGGCAAGCTCGCGGCCGAGCCGTCGGTGGTCGTCCGGCGCCAGCGACTCCATCGGCTCGGCGGCGGCGTCCACGGCGGGCCGGACAGGCCCGGCGGGTGATGCTGGTGAGGTGGGTGAGGCTGGTGAGGCGTTCATCGGGTTGCTCCCTGTGGGTGTGGGCGGGAGCCGCCCGTGGTGCCGCAAGCGCCGATGCGACAGGCCCCGGAAAAGCTCCCGGGGCCTGGTAGGTCTGACGGTGGCGGCGCGGGTCAGCGCGCACGCAGGTCGACGGCGCCGGGAATCTCCGGCGTCGTGGTGAGCGATCTGGGTGCTGCCACGCGTCTCAGTGTGCCAATCCGGCGCCACACCGCAACGTGGTTTTGGACCGCGCAGCGGGCGTCAGGTCGCCGGTTCGAGCAGGATTAGCGGGATCTCGCGGTCGGTCCTGGTCTGGTAGCCGGCGTAGTTCTTGTAGTCGGCGGCGATGCGCGGCCAGAGGCGGGCGCGCTGCTCGGCGTCGGCTATCCGAGCCCGCATGGGGCGCCGCGCGCTGCCGCCGATCTTGGCGTGGACGGCGGGGTTGTCGCGGAGGTTGAGGAACCAGGCGGGGTGGTGGTCGTCGCCGCCGCGCGACGCGACGATCACGTAGGCGTCGCCGTCGCGCAGCGGCGAGGTGAGGAACACGGTCCGGGGCTGTCCGCTCCGGCGGCCGGTGGTGGTCAGCTCGATGACTGGCATGGCGCCCACCCGCCATCCCAGCTTGCCGAGGCTCAGCAGCTGGATCGCTCGATGAACGGCATTCATGGTCTTCAGGGTGAGGTCGCTGGGCACGGCCGGACGCTACTCCACCGGCCGCCGAGCGGAGCAATGTCCTTGTGGGCTCGCGCTCCCCGTCTTAACGTCCAGAGCGCCCGCATCGTCACGCAGCGAGTTGCTGCTGCCACGGTCCGGCGTCACACGAGGGGCGTGCCTTGGGGGTCCGTCCGTCCAACTCGACGCGAAGGAGCGCGATCATGTTCCGAAAGTTCGCGGGGCTCGCCGGCGCGCTGGCCCTGGCCGCCGGCCTGGCCGCAATGCCGTCGGCGGCCGGCACCGAGGCCCAGGCGCTGCCGGCCGTCAACATGGAGGCACTGGTCAAGGCGGCGCAGTGGGACCCGCGCAAGTCGGGCACCGGGATCACCCCCGGCAGCGGCGACAGCGTGCGGCTCGTCGAGCAGGCACTGGCCGCACGGGGCCTGCTCGCCAGCCAGTACGTCGACGGGCACTTCGGCACCTCGACGATCAGCGCCTACGCCGCCTACCAGCGGTCGCTGGGCTACACCGGGCTGGACGCCAACGGGCTGCCCGGCCGCACCTCGCTCACGAACCTCGGGACCAACCGCTTCACCGTCACCTTCGTCATCTCGCCCGGCTCGCGGGTCAGCTTCCGCGGCTACCCGATCAACACCCGGACCAGGGCCATGCTGCTGGAGGCCGAACGCCGCCTCGGGCGCACGCTCACCATGACCCAGGGTTCGTACAACCCCGGCGGCGTCGGCGGCTCGGCCGGCACCCACGACGGCGGCGGTGCCGCGGACTTCTCCGTCTCCGGCATGACCACCACCACCCGCACCACCGTCGTGCGCGTGCTCCGCGAGGTCGGTTTCGCCGCCTGGTACCGCTCACCCGCCGAGGGCAACTGGGCCGCGCACATCCACGTCATCGCCCTCGCCGACACCGACCAGTCCACCCAGGCCCGCAACCAGGCCGGCGACTACTACCTCGGCCTCAACGGCCTGGCCAACCGCGGCCCGGACACCGGCCCCACCGTCACTCCCATCCGCACCTGGGAGGAGTACCAGCGCGCCACCTGAGGCCAGATCGAGACATGACTGCGCCCCGTGGCGGGTACCCCAAGTGCTCGGAGGTGGTGGACATGGTCTCCGCGAGGACCCGGCAGGCCACCATGTGGATCATCGCCGCGGCCGTTGTGGTCGTGGCCATCCTCATCGCCGTCCTGCTCATGACCGGCGGCGGTGGCGGCCCCGGTGGCGGCGGCTACTGACCGCGGTGCGCGGCCGGTACGGCCGCACCCTCGATCGGTGGTTCCTGCTACTCCGACGCTGAGAGTCGCGGCCGGCGGTTGGTCTCCCGGGCGGTATTGCGGCCCCCGCAGTTGTCGATAGATTCAGCATCCGACCGTGGAGGCGCTATCCCGGGCGCTGGCTCGGCCTAGCTCCTGGCCGAGCCGGACTCCGGATGATCAGGCCGCTCGGCGCGAGCGCGCGCCCGTCCGCCATGCCGCGGCGGCCAAGGGCGTGGCGGTCAAGGGCAGAGCGCCGTGGCGGCCGAGGGCGGAGACAGGCCATGATCGACGAGGCCGCAGACAGCAACGACATCGCCATCATCGGGCTCGCCGGCCGGTTTCCCGGCGCCCCGGACGTCGGGGCGTTATGGCGAAACCTTCGCGACGGCGTCGAGTCGATCTCCCGGTTCGCCCCCGAGGAGCTGGAGAGCTCGGTGCTGCTGCCGCCACGGCTGCGCGAGCACCCGGACTTCGTGCCGGCCGGCGCCGTGCTGGCCGGCGTCGACCTGTTCGATCACGAGTTCTTCGGCACCTCGCTTCGGGAAGCGCGCTGGACGGATCCGCAGCAGCGGGTGTTCCTGGAGCTGGCCTGGGCGGCGCTGGAGGACGCCGGCTACGCCGCGGGCCAGGTCGGCGACCGGGCGTCGGTGTACGCCGGAGCGAGCGCCAACGACCACCTGCTCGCCCTGCTCGGCGAGATCGGCGACGACCCGGCCGCGCAGTACGAGGCACTCATCGCCGGCACCAGCGTGAACCTGGCGACCAGGGTCTCCTTCCAGCTCGGGCTGCACGGCGAGAGCGTGACCATCCACACCGCCTGCTCCACCGGGCTGGCGGCGGTGCATCTGGCCTGCCAGAGCCTGCTGGCCGGCCAGTCACGGCTGGCGCTGGCCGGCTCGGTCCGGATCGTGGTGGAGCAGCGCACCGGGTACGTCTATCAGGACGGGATGATCCTGTCCCGGGACGGGCACTGCCGGGCGTTCGACCATCGGGCCAGCGGCACGGTGGCCGGCAACGGCGCGGGCGTGGTGGTGCTCAAACCGCTGGAGGACGCCCTGGCCGACGGCGACCACGTGTACGCCGTGATCAAAGGGGTCGCGCTGAACAACGACGGCCAGCGCGGCGTCGGCTACACCGCGCCCAGCGTGGCCGGGCAGGCCGAGGTGATCGCCGAGGCGCTGTCGTTCGCCGGGGTGTCCGCGGCCGACATCGACTACGTGGAGGCGCACGGCACCGGAACCCCGCTCGGGGACCCGATCGAGATCGCGGCCCTGACCCGGGCGTTCCGCCGCACCACCGACCGGGTGGGTGACTGCCCGATCGGCTCGATCAAGAGCAACGTCGGCCACCTCGACACCGCGGCCGGCATCGTCGGCCTCATCAAGGTCGTGCTGATGTTGCAGCACGGCGAGATCCCGCCGAGCCTGCACGTGGAGCGGGCCAATCCGGCCATCGACTTCGCCAACAGCCCGTTCGTGGTCAGCACCGAGCTGCGCCCGTGGCCGCGGCACCCCGGCCGGCCGCGCCGGGCGGGGGTGAGCTCGTTCGGCATCGGCGGCACCAACGTGCACGCCGTGCTGGAGCAGGCCCCACCGCCGGCGCCGTCGAGCGACTCCCCGCGGCCCTATCAGCTGGTCACGCTGTCCGCCCGCACCCGGCCGGCGCTGACCAGGATGGCGCACGAGCTGGCCGACCGGCTGCCCGCCGACGGCAGCCTCGCCGACATCGCCTACACCAGGGCGGTCGGCCGGGCCGCCTTCGGCCACCGCAGCTGCCAGGTGGTGTCCACCGCGGCCGAACTGCAGGTGGCCCTGCGTGGCCGCAGTCCGGACAGCCCCGCGGTGCTCGGCGAACCGCGGGTGGCGTTCCTGTTCCCCGGTCAGGGGGCGGCCCGGCACGGGATGGCGGCGGAGCTGTACCGAGCGGAAGCGGCCTTCCGCGCCGCGCTGGAGCCCTGCCTGGCCGCGGCCGAGCAGCACCTCGGCCGGCCGCTGCTGCCGGTGCTGTGCGAGGGCGAGGGTCCGATAGCCGACCCGCCGCTGGCCCACGCGGCCCTGTTCACCATGGAGGTGGCGCTGGCCCGGCTGTGGCAGGACTGGGGAGTGAGCCCGGCGGCGCTGGTGGGCCACAGCTTCGGCGAGTACGCCGCCGCGTGCGTGGCCGGGGTGCTCTCGGTATCCGACGCGGCGGCACTGGCGATCACCAGGGGCGAGCTGGTCGCGCGGCTGCCGGCCGGGAGCGCGCTGGCGGTCGGGCTCGGCGAGGAGCAGCTGGCCGACTGGCTGGACGACGACCTGACACTGGCCGCCGTCAACGGCCACGCGCGGTGCCTGGTGTCCGGACCCGTCGAGTCGGTGGCCCGGCTGCACGAGCGGCTGACGGCCGCCAAGCTGCCGGCGGTGCCGCTGCCGGTGAACTACGCGTTCCACTCCCCCGCCGTGGAGCCGGTGCTGGCGGAGCTCGCCGCGGCGGCCGCGGCATTCCCGCACCGGGCCGCGACGCTGCCCTGGCTGTCCAGCCTGACCGGCGACTGGTGGGCTGCCGAGGGCTCGGCCGGCGCATACTGGAGCGCGCAGATGCGCGAGCCGGTGCGGTTCGCCACCGCGCTGGACCGGCTCGCCGACGCCAGCTCGCCGGCGGAGCCGTTGGTGCTCGTCGAGGTGGGACCCGACCAGGCGCTGTCCGCGCTCGCCCGCGACCACCTCGGCGCGCGAGCCGTGGTGGCGCCATCGATGCCCTCGCACCGCGCCACCGGCTCGGCCCACCGGGTGCTGCTGGCCGGCCTGGGAACGCTGTGGTGCGCCGGCGTGCCGGTCGACTGGCAGTCGTTCTACCGCGCCGAGCGGCGCCGGCGGGTTCCGCTGCCGGCCTACCCGTTCGAGCCCACGCCGGTCGGCTCGCCGTCGGCGTCGGTGGATGCCCTGGCCACGGTGGCGGCCATGACCAACCCGCCGGGCGGCGGCTCACGGCGCGAGCCGGCACCGCAGGCGACGCGTGGGGGCGGGCCGCGTGACGGGGCGCCGCCGGCGCGCGAGGACGGGCCGCGCGACGACGTGGAGCGGCAGGTCTTCGACATCTGGCGGGAACGGCTGGGCACCGACACGTTCGGGGTGCACGACAGCTTCCTGGAGCTGGGCGGCAACTCGCTCACCGCGGCCCAGCTGCTCACCCGGCTGCGCGAGGTCTTCGCCGCGCCGATCCCGCTGAGCGCGCTGTTCGACGCGCCGACGGTCGCCGGCATGGCCGACCGGATCCGCGCCATGACCGGGAACGGCGCGACCGGCAACGGCGCGCCGGCCGCGCGAGCCGAAGCCGGCGGCGCCCACGGCATGCCGCCGATCCGACCGGTGCCGCGCGCCAGCGCCCTCGTGGACACCCCGAGCCCCGGGTCGCTGTCGGCGGTCCAGGAGCGCACGCTCACCCTGGAGGCGGCCGATCCCGGGAATCCGGCGCTGCTGATGTCGGTCGCGGTGGCGATCGACGGCGACCTCGACCGGGCCGTGCTCGACCGGGCCGTCCGCGCGGTCGCCGACCGGCACGAGACCATGCGCACCACCTTCCACCTCGACCGCGGCCGCGGCTGGACCGCGCGGATCGCACCCGCCGCCGCGGTGACGCTCGAGTGCGAGGAGGTGACCGGCGGCGAGGAGGAGGCACAGCGGATCGCGCGGGCCGACCTGACCCGGCCGGTCGACCTGACGGTCTCCCCGCTCCGGGCACGGCTGCTGCGGCTGGCGACCGCCCCGGAGCACGTCCTGCTGCTGACCGTGCACCACGTCGTGTGCGACACGCTGTCGCTGGTGATCCTGGTGCGTGAGATCGCCGCCTGCTACCGGGCCTTCGGCATGGGCGAAACCGCGCCGCTGCCGCCGCTGGCGATCCAGTACGCCGACTTCGCGGCCTGGCAGCGGCAGTCGCTGGGCTCCGGGGCGCTGGACCGGCAGCGGGCGTACTGGCGGGAACGGCTCGCCGACCCGCCACCGCCGCTGGCGCTGCCCACCGACCACGCCGGGCCCCAGCCGGCCGGCCAGCAGCCGGCCCGCGGCGGGGCCCAGCTGGACGTGGGACTACCCGCGGACCTCGCCGGCCAGGTGGTCGAGTTCAGCCGCCGGGCCGGGGTCACCCCGTTCGTCACCATGCTCGCCGCCTACGTCGCGCTGCTCGGCCGGGTCACCGGCGCGGACGACCTCGTCGTCGGCACCCCGGTCGGCAACCGGGACCGGCCGGAGCTGGAACCGCTGGTCGGCTACGTGGCCCACGCGCTGCCGCTGCGGGCGGACCTGCGTGGCGACCCGCGGTTCGTCTCGCTGGTGCGGCAGCTGCAGCAGACCATGCTCGCCGCGTACACCCACCCGGACGTGCCGTACGAGGCGCTGGCCACCGTCGGCGCCGGCCGGCTGTTCGACGCGGTGTTCATCCTGCATGCGGACCTGCCGCACGAGGAGCGGCTGCCGGGCGCGACCTGGCGGCTGTGGCCGGTGCCCGATGCGCCGGCGACCTTCGGTGCGGCCCTGGCCGCGGTGACGCTGATGCTCGGGGAGTCCCAGGACGGGTTCACCGGTACGCTCAGCTATCCGGACGAGCTGTTCGACGCGGCCACCGCGACAAGGCTGTTCGACCAGTTCCGGACGCTGCTCGCCGGCGCGATCCGCAGCCCCGAGACCCGGGTCTCCTGCCTCCGCTTCGACCAGGCGCCGCCGATCCCGGCCCAGCCGGACGAGCCCGGTGGCCACCGGTTCCACCTCACCGAGCCGGGGCTGGAGCTGCCGCGCTGGGTCCCGCCATCGCAGCGCCGGCACCGGTCGATGCAGATCAGCCTCTCGTACTTCGCCAACGACGAGGACGACCTGACCGGTCCGAAGTACCAACTGCTGCTGGAGGGGGTGCGGCTGGCCGACCGGCGCGGGTTCGCCGCGGTGTGGACCCCGGAGCGCCACTTCCACTCGTTCGGCGGGCTGTACCCGAGCCCGGCCGTCACCAGCGCCGCCCTCGCCGCGGCGACCACCCGGATCGGGATCCGGGCGGGCAGCGTGGTGCTGCCGCTGCACAACCCGATCCGGGTGGCCGAGGACTGGGCGGTCATCGACAACCTCTCCGGCGGCCGGGTGGGCGTGTCGTTCGCCTCTGGCTGGCACCCGGACGACTTCGTGCTGGCCCCGAACCAGTTTCCGCAGCGACGCGAACTGCTGCGCGCCGGCATCGAGGAGGTGCGGGCGTTGTGGCGGGGCGAGTCGGTGCGGCGCAGCAACGGTGTCGGGACGGAGGTGGAGGTGACCATCCGGCCCCGGCCCGTGCAGGCCGAGCTGCCGTTCTGGCTGACCGCCGCCGGGAGTCCGGACACCTTCCGGCTGGCCGGCGAGCTCGGCGCCGCGGTCCTCACCAACCTGCTGGCGCAGTCGCTGGACGACCTCAGCGCGAAGATCGCGCTCTACCGGCAGGCGTGGCGGGCGGCCGGCCACGGCGGCGAGGGTCACGTCACGCTGATGCTGCACGCGTTCCTCGCCGACGATGCCCAGTCGGCGTACGCCACCGCCCGCGGGCCGCTGCTGCGCTACTTCCGCAGCTCGGTGGACATCGCCAGGGGGTTCGCGGCGGCGCAGGGGATGACGGTGCGGCCGGAGGACCTCTCCGAGGCGGACATACAAGCGCTGCTGGAGCACGGCCTGGAGCGGTACGTGCGCGGCGGCGGCCTCTTCGGCACCCCGCAGACCTGCATGGAGATGGTGGAGCGGGTGCGCCGGCTGGGGGTCGACGAGGTGGCCGCGCTGGTCGACTACGGCACCCCGGTCGAGGACACCCTGCACAGCATCCGGCTGCTTGGCCAGCTGGTGGAGCAGGAGGCGAAGCGGGCCAGGGCGGCCGCCCAGGCCACCGCCACCGACACCACCGCCAGGGCTCGCGAGCTGGCCCGCGCCATCGCCGCCCGCAGCGCCGACACGGTGTCCGGGCCGGCCGACGCGCTGGCCTGGCTGGCCGAGACCGCGCCGGACGTGCTCGCCGGCCGCACCGTGCTGGTCACCGACGTGGACCCGCCCGCAGCGGTACTCCGGGCGCTGCACGCGGCCGGCGTCCAGGCCTTCGTGCCGGCACCGGAGCTGCCGGACGGATCACTGCCGGCCCGGTGGGCGGTGTGGTGCGACGACTCCTCGCGGGTCATCGCGCCGGCGCCCGGCGCCACGGTGCTGGACGCCGCCGGGAACCCGCTCGGCATCGGCGTGGTCGGCGAGCTGGCCCTCTCCGGCACGCCGACCGGCCAGCGGGCCCGCTGGCGCCCCGACGGCCGGCTCGACCTGCTGCCGGGACCGGTCGTCCGGATGGCGCCGGCGCCGCTGTCACCCGCCCAGCGGGCCATCTGGTCGATCGACCAGCTGATGCCCGGCAACATCGCCTACAACAACGCGGTCGCGCTCCGGATGAGCGGGCCGCTCGACCCGAAGGCGCTGCACCGGGCGCTGCGCGAGGTGGTGCATCGCCACGAGGTGCTGCGCACGACCTTCCACGCCGGCGACGACGGCCAGCCGGTGCAGGTCGTGCACCGGTCCGTCGAGGTCGGCCTGCCGGTGCGGGACGCGGCCCCGGAGGAGGTGGACGAGCTCGCGCGCGCCCACGCCAGGGAATCCTTCGTGCTCGACCGCGGCCCGCTGTTGCGCGCCCGGCTGCTGCGGCTGGCGGACACCGAGCACGTGCTGCTGATCAGCATGCACCACATCGTCTCCGACGGCTGGTCGGCCGGCGTGCTGTTCGGCGAGCTCGGCGGCCGGTACGCGGCGCTCGTCCAGGACCGGCCGTCCCCGCTGCCTCCGCTGCCGATGCAGTACGCCGACTACGCGGCGGCCCAGCGGGAGCGGCCCGACGATCCCGCCGGCCTCGAGTACTGGATGCGCACCCTGGCCGGCCTTCCGTTGCTGGGGCTGCCCACCGACCGGCCCCGCCCGGCGGTGCTCGGGCAGCACGGCGGCCGGGCACCGGTGCACATCGAGCGATCCACCGTGGACGCCCTGGCCGGCCTGTGCCGGGCCACCGGCACCACCCCGTTCATGGTGCTGTACGCGGCGCTGGTCACGCTGCTGGGCCGGCACAGCGGCCAGACCGACGTGGCGATCGGCACGGCCGTGGCCGGGCGCACCACCCCGGAGACCGAGGTGCTGGTGGGGGTCTTCATCAACACCGTGGTGATCCGCGCCGACCTCGCGGGTGACCCGACGTTCACCGAGCTGCTCGGCCGGGTCAGGGTCGCGGTGCTGGACGCGTTGGCGCACTCGGAGGTCCCGTTCGAGCGGCTGGTCGACGCCATGAAGGTGCCTCGCGACCTCAGCCACGCGCCGCTGTGCCAGGCGCTGCTGGTGCTGCACAACACCCCCATGCCGCGGTTGGAGCTCGGCGGGCTGACCCTGGAGGGGCTGGACGTCGACCCGGGCACCGCCAAGCTCGACCTCACCATGGAGCTGCGCGAGGGACCGGACGGGATCCGCGGGTTCATCGAGTACAACTCGGACCTGTTCGACCGGCCGACGGTCGACCGGCTCGCCCAGGAGCTGGCCACGCTGCTCGCCGACGGC
>Ga0299913_10005801_pt1 | contig 10606 bp, 7 predicted proteins | sample RVTome_9_FD_201360 | JGI IMG/M metagenome (GOLD analysis project Ga0299913, IMG submission 201360) | Soil microbial communities from uranium-contaminated site in the Upper Colorado River Basin, Wyoming, United States - RVT155D38 (version 2) ... | reverse complement strand
GAACTCGGAGCACGGCCGTCCCACAGCGACAGCTCGTCGAAGTTGTCCCCGAACCCGATCGGCGCCAGATCGCCATCTCGGGGGGCGGTCCTGACCGCGTCGAGACCCATTACCGACACGACGGCGAAGATCGCCTCGTCTTTTTGCACCTGCGCATCTGGGCACAAACGACGGTTGGTCGGCTGGTCACAGGCCATCAGCCCGCCTTGTGTCGCCAGCAGCGCCAGCGGCTGTTTGAACACGGAGTCGGCGACGTCGGAATACTTCTCGGGATTGGGGTTCCCCTTGGTAGGAAAGGCCCTGGCGATCATGGCCGCCATCTCCCCCCTGGTGATCAGACGGTTGGGGCATACCCGCCCCTTCTCGCAACCCATGAGCACGCCTGACTCTGTCAGCCCGTTGATGGAGGCTTCTGCCGGGTGGCCATTGTCGTCGGTGAAATAGTCCCCTGAGTTGGATTCTGTCCCGAGGGCCCGGGCCAACATGATCGCCATGTTTCCTCTCGTGAGCAGCCGATGGGGACAGACTCGGTTGTTCGCAGGCGGGTTGCATCCGGCGACCAGACCGCGCGCTTTGGCAGTTTCGATGAAGGGCTCGAAGCGGCTGTTGTCGTCGTCTATGAAGCTGTTGACGGGCTGGGCGGTAGCCGACGGAGCGGGAAAAACGAGGGTTGCGAGGACGGCGAGAAGCGCCGGAAAAGTTCGAGACGATGACCGCATTGCACTCACAACGTCGGAAGAGAAAGACCGGTTCCTAAGCAATTGCTTGATCCCTATCTGGGCTGAGCAAGGTCGGGCAGAGTAGGGCTGCTCCGTCACCTAACGGCGGCAGTTTGAGTGAGTTTCTGCTTTCAGTCGATGGTCCGGGCGTGTTCGATGGCCTCGTCGAGGCTCATCTCCAGCCCCTCGGCGTAGGCCGCCTGAATCAGTTCGTCCTCAGAGTCCATTATGTGTTCGAGGTCTTGGTAGCGGTTGATGTCGACATCATGGATCTGGACGCCGGTTTCCAACCTGAGCCCATTGGCCGCGCCATGGAGTCTCGCCGCCTCGACAGAGTCCCCGAGACGCATGCCCACCGCCGCCAGCGACTCCAAGACGAGCGTCAGCGCCGAGGTGTCGCGCACGTCCACAAACAATTCGAGGGATCGTTTCATCTGATTCAGGGCGAGATCGTTGTCCCCAGTCCGCAGACCCACCCAACCCTGCATGAACCAGGTCCATCCCAGGTCGAAAGGTGCGTCGGTGCCTTCCAGGTACCCGGCTGCCGTCTCGAGGTGCTCCAGTGCCTTGCTCCAGTCCTCGCGGTAAGCCTCGTTGTTGCCGAAGCCCCAGTGGACACGTCCGATCCCAACGCGGTCGTCGAGGCGTCCATAGATCTCCAGGGCCTCGCTCAAGATGCCCGCGGCCTCGTCGCTGCCCTTCAGGTAGCCAACCGGGAAGCTCAGGTTGTAGAGGGCATCGGCGAGCTCTTGGTCCGTCCCCGTGTCCCGCAGGGCCTCAACAGCCCGGGCATAAGGGTCGAGGGTCGCCGGCCAGTCGCCGCGCCAGTAATAGATTCCTCCCTGTGCGGTCAGGGCCTTGGCCCGGGCGTTGGCATCGCCACCTTCGAGGGCGAGGGCATCTGCGATGCGGGTCTCGGCGTCGACCAGGTGGCCGCGGAATTGCCAGAATCGCCACAGGGCGCCAACCAAACGCTGTGCCAGAGTCGTCTCGCCGTTGCCAATTGCCCAGTCGACGGCAGCTCTGAGGTTGTCGTGATCGAGGGTCAGCCGGTCGAGCCAGTACAGCTGTCGCGAGGTGAGGATCTCAACCTCGGCCATTTCGGCGAGGTCGAGGTACGCGGTGGCATGTGCGTGGGCCATGTCCTGCTCCTCGCCACGCGCCACCAATGCCCCATAGGCGAACTCACGGATCACCACGAGCATCCGGTAGCGGAGCCCGCCCTCGTCCTCGCGCTGCTCGAGGAGACTGTTCTCGACCAACCCGGTCAGCCCGTCGAGGACATCGCCCACACCTTCCCCTCGGCAAACCATTTCGACCTGTTCCAGATCGAAAGAGCCGCTGAACACCGAGCAGCGCTCGAAGAGCAGCTTTCGTTCTCCATCGAGCAGGTCATAACTCCACCCGATGGCGTTGACTATGGTCTGCTGCCGTTCCGGCAGGTCCGCCTCGCCCGAGGAAAGCAGCCGGTTGTCGAGGCGCTCGATGATGAGCTCAGGGGGCATTGCCCTCATCCGGGACGCGGCCAGCTCGATGGCCAGGGGGAGACCTTCGAGACGAGTGGCGATGGCGGCAACGGCACCGCGATTGTGCTCGTCCAGATGGAAACCGGGTCGGGCTGCGGTGGCCCGGTCTATGAGTAGACGTGTCGCAGCAAAGGCCTCCAAGTCATCTCCGGCGGACTGTGGAACAGGAAGCGGTGGCACCGGCAGCTCTCTCTCCCCACGGACCCTGAGACGGGCCCGGGATGTGGCGATGACCTTCACCCCCGGTGCTGCGGTCAGCAGGTCGGCGATGACCGGGCCTGCGCCGGGGAGCTGCTCGAGATTGTCCAGGACGAGGAGCAGGGTCTTGTCCAGAAGGTAGGCCTTCAGATGATCGGTCGGGTCGACGGTGGCCGCGGTTTGGAGGCCGATGGTCTCCAGGATTGCCGGGATGACCATGCCGGGCTCGTGGGTCGATGCCAGAGACACGAAGAAGACCCCGTCGTGAAATGGATTCTCCACGCGGCGGGCCAGCTCCACCGAGAGACGGGTCTTGCCGGCACCCCCGGGCCCTGTGAGAGTCACCAGTCGGTGATCGGCGAGAAGGCGCTCGCCTTCGCCCAGCTCATTCTCCCGGCCGAAGAACTCGGTCAGCTGGGCGGGGAGCCGCGATGCTGTCCGGACACCATGAAGAGGCGGGAATGACGAGCGGAGACCCGCCACGAACAACTGACTGATTCGTTCTGGCGCTGACAGGCCGGCGAGCCTGACAGTGTCCAACTCGAGGAGTGTGGTCCCGTCCGGCTGCCTGCCAACGAGCAATCCGGCAGTCGTCGCCGACACCAGGATCTGACCGCCATGCCCGGCCGCTGCGATCCGTGCCGCCCGATGGACGTCCACTCCCACGTAGTTGTCGCCGCCGACCACGGCGGTCCCGGTATGCAACCCGATTCGCACCGACACCCTCTCATCCGACCACGGTTCGGATTCCAGCGCGCGGGTCATCTCGGCGGCCGCCGACGCAGCATCCAACGGGTCGGTGAACACTGCGAAGAAGGCGTCGCCATCGGTTGATACCTCAACGCCATGATGGGCCCGGAGAGCCGCTCGTATCAATTCATTGTGACGTTCCAGCACCTCTGTGTACGCGTCGTCGCCCAGCCGCTGGAGGAGCCGTGTCGAGCCCTCGACATCGGTGAACATGAAGGTGATCGTCCCTGTCGGGAGGGTCTCGTGCTGTGCTGTCTTCGCCACTCTCCAACATTATGTTCGTGAGCCGAGACGGTGCCATTGGTATGTCCCCGAAGAGCTCTAATTCAAAGCCCATCCACCGTTGTTCACATAGGCTCGGATCAGCTCCTGGGGGTAAGCGTCGTCGAGGCGCTTCGCCTCCCGGTCGGCTTCCGCCTGCAGGTCCGCACCACAGGGCCGCGTTTCCTCCCGCCATTCGGCGATGTATTCGTCGGTGGTGGTCTTCCCGGCGATGGTGGCTGCTCGGTCCACGGCGGCCATGAATCGGTCGGGGAGTGGGGTGCTGACCCTGTTCCGTCCGGCCCTTGCCTTGACCTGGGCAGGTATGTCCCGCCAGTAGATGACGGCCAGCCGCGGACTCTCCCGTCCCACCCTCACACCATCGAATCCTGGAGATGAAGGTGCCGGCCGACCGGCGCCTGTTTGCCCGGGGATCTTTGGTACAGCCGGGGGAGTGAGGGTGAATCCCCTGCTAATTCGGGGCCGGGCGGTCCAGGAGACGTCGGGCAAAGTCGGCCGGCCATCAGAACGTGCCCGTCGCCGCGGGGCGGAAGCTGCCGGCCGACCGGCGCCTGTTTGCCCGGGGATCTTTGGTACAGCCGGGGGAGTGAGGGTGAATCCCCTGCTAATTCGGGGCCGGGCGGTCCAGGAGACGTCGGGCAAAGTCGGCCGGCCATCAGAACAGCCCTGAGACGTTGCCGTCGTCGTCGACGTCGACCTTCATGTACGCCGGATTGGCTCCCAGGCCCGGCATCGTGCGCATCTCACCGAGCAGGGGGTAGATGAACCCGGCACCCACCGAAGCTCGCACTTCACGCACTGGCACGGTAAAGCCCTTTGGTGCTCCCTTCAAGGCAGGGTCGTGACTGATCGAGAGATGGGTCTTGGCCATGCAGATGGGAAGGTATCCAAAGCCGGCCTTCTCGAAGTCGGCGATCTGGGATTCGGCGACCGAGGAGTATTCGACGGCTCCCGCTCCGTAGACACTCTTGGCAATGGTCTCGATTTTCTCCTTGATCGGTCGCTCCAAGGGGTAGAGGTAGTTGAAGTTCGAGGGTTGCTCGCAGGCGGCAGTGACGGCTTCTGCGAGCGATCTCGCCCCTTCGCCCCCGCGGGCGTGGTGCTCGGTGGTGACTGCATTTTCGGCGCCGGTGGTGAGGGCCACCTCCTTGATCAGGTCGTGCTCCCGTTGGCTGTCGGTGGGGAACCTGTTGATGGCCACCACCACGGGAACACCAAACGAGCGGGCGGTGGAGATGTGTGCCTCGAGATTGGCCATGCCCGCCCGCAGGAGGGGAAGGTTCTCTTCGATGTAGGCGGAGTCGAGGGGACGACCGGCGATCACTTTCGGTCCGCCACCATGTGTCTTCAGGGCGCGGACCGTGGCCACCATCACCACACAGTCGGGCTTGAGACCGGACACCCTGCACTTTATGTCGAAGAACTTCTCCATCCCCATGTCGGCACCGAACCCGGACTCGGTGACGACGTAGTCACCGAGATGCAGCGCCACCCGGTCGGCCAGAATCGAGGAGTTGCCGTGGGCGATGTTGGCGAAGGGCCCGGCATGGACGAACGCCGCCTGCCCCTCGAGGGTCTGCATCAGGGTCGGGTGCAGGGTGTCTTTCATGAGCACGGCCACGGCACCCGCGACGCCGAGATCCTCCAGGGTGATCGACTTGCCGTCCTTAGCTGATCCGATGACAACTCTGCCGCAGCGATCGCGGAAGTTCCGCAAGGCCGAGGCGTAGTTGTCACCATCGGCGAGGGCAAGGATCGCCATCAGCTCGCTGGCCACGGTGATGTCGTAACCGGCCTCTCGGGGGCGGCCGTCGGCGGAGCCACCGAGGCCCGTCACGATGTTGCGCAGCGCGCGGTCGTTGACATCGACGACGCGACGCCAGCTGATCTTGTTGGGATCTATGTTGAGTCGTTCGAGCCCGAGCTCGGCGAGCCGCTCAGTGGTGAGCCTTCCCTCGTGATACCAGCGAGCGTCGATCGCCGCCGCGACGAGATTGTGGGCGACGGAGATGGCATGCATGTCACCGGTGAGATGGAGGTTGAACTCGTCCATCGGCACCACCTGGCTGTACCCGCCGCCGGCGGCGCCGCCTTTGATCCCGAATGTGGGCCCCATGCTCGGCTGGCGGATGCAAGCGATCGGCTTGTGACCGAGAGCGCCGAGACCTTGAACGAGCCCGACGGTCGTGGTGGTCTTTCCCTCACCGAGAGGAGTGGGTGTGATCGCGGTGACGTCGACGTACTTCCCCCGCGGGTTTCCCCCGATCCGGTTCAGGGCGTCGAGGTGGATCTTGGCCTTGGTCGCTCCGAAGGGGATGATCTCCGATTCCTCCAGCCCGAGGTCGGTCGCCACCTCCATGATCGGCTTCAGCTTGGCGGCGTAGGCGATCTCGAGGTCGCTGGGGAATGGTTGGGCGGGACTCAATGCTCCTCCTCACCTGGAGCCGGTGCGTGTGCCGGGTGATGGTACAAGTGCCATGTGACGGCACAAGTAGTTGAGTCGGATCGCTTGCCCGGCTAGTCAAGCCCAGGGCTCGCCGCCTCGCGAGGGAACGCTCACAACCCATGTTCGCAGGCCTGCCCCACGTTCGCTGGCCTGTCGCCAAGCAGGGACTTCCGTTAGTTTGGCGGGCTCCGTGGCGATTGGAGGAGAGTTGAAGACCCAGTATCGGGTGGTGGTCATTGGTGGAGGGGTGGTTGGCGCCAGCGTTGCCTACCACCTGACCAAGTACGGATGGCCCGACGTGGCCATCGTGGAGCGATCCGTCCTGACTGCCGGTTCGAGCTGGCACGCCGCCGGCGGGTTTCACGCCCTCAACGCCGATCCCAACATCGCCGCCCTCCAGGCGTACACAATCGACCTGCTCTCCGAGGTCTCCGTCGAGGCCGACCACGACATCGGAATGCACATGCACGGTGGCATCAGCTTTGCCTCGGCGCCGGAGCGGTGGGAGTGGCTCCAAGCAACCTATCGGATCTACCAGACGATGGGAATCGAAGACTGCCGGTTGATGACCCCAGAGGAGATCGCCGAGAAGTGCCCCATCATCGACGTCGATGGCGTCTACGGAGGGCTGTGGGCCGATCGGGAGGGATATATCGACTGTTCGGCCGTGGTCCATGCCTATGCCAAAGCTGCCCGCGGGCGCGGGGCTGACGTCATCGAGCACAATCGGGTGATCGAGCTCAATCATCGTCCCGATGCGACCTGGGACGTGGTCACCGAGCAGGGCATTATCCATGCCGAGCACGTGGTCAACGCCGCCGGGCTCTGGGCCAAGCAAGTGGGCCGAATGGTGGGATGGGAGGCGCCGGTCTCTCCACTTGCTCATCACTATTTGATCACCGAGCACATCCCCGAGTTGGCCGACTTCGATGGGGAGATCCCGATGATGATCGACCTGGAGGGCTTCACCTACATGCGTCCCGAGCTGGACGGGATCTTGATGGGGATCTACGAGATCAACCACCAGCACTGGAGCACGGACGGAGCACCCTGGAACTACGGGTTCGAGCTTCTTGCACCTGACACCGATCGGCTTTCTGATGAGCTCACGCTGGCAATGCATCGTTACCCGGTGTTGCAGCGCACCGGGATCAGCCGCTGGGTCAACGGTGCCTTCACCTTCTCTCCCGACGGCAACCCCCTGGTTGGCCCGGTCCCCGGTATCAGGAACTATTGGTCGGCGTGTGCCGTCATGGCTGGATTCCTCCAGGGCGGGGGTGTGGGCAAGTCTCTCGCCGAGTGGATGATCCACGGCGAGCCCGAGGAAGACATCTTCGGCATGGACGTGGCCCGATTCGGCTCCTACGCGGAGAACCGCCAATACATCAAGGAGATGACAGGCCAGTTCTACTCCCGCCGTTTCGTGATGACCTATCCCAATGAGCAGCTGTGGGCGGGCCGGCCGCTACGGAAAGCCCCTGCGTATGACGCCATGGACGAAGCCGGGGCTTATTGGGGTGTCTTGTACGGGTTGGAGGTCCCTCTCTACTTCGCCGAGAAGGGATTCGAGGAGACACCGACGCTGAAACGGTCCAATGCCTTCGGCATCGTCGGCGAGGAGTGCCGTCAGGTGCGGTCCGGAGTCGGCATCATCGACATCTCGGCCTTCTCCCGCTACGAGGTGACCGGGCCCAAGGCTCGGGAGTGGCTCGATCGGATGATGTCGGTGAAGCTGCCCGGCCCGGGTCGTATCAAGCTGTCACCGATGTTGGGCCACGATGGTCGTCTCAAGGGTGATCTCACCCTCCTCAACTGGGGTGACGGCACATGGTGGATCATGGGCTCCTACTACTTGAGGTCGTGGCACATGCGCTGGTTCAACGATCACCTGGAGGATGGAGTCACGGTCCGCGACATCTCAGATGCGGTTGTCGGCTTCGGGTTGTCCGGTCCGAAGTCACGCCAGCTCCTGGACCTGATCACTGATGACGACGTGGCCAACGAAGCCATGGGCTTCATGTCGTGCCGGGAGATGGACGTCGGACTGATCCGGGCCAGGGTTGGTCGGATATCGGTAACGGGTGAGCTCGGATACGAGATCCATTGCTCGGCGGCTGAGCACACCGAGTTGCGACGGATCCTCCTCGAGGCCGGCCGTGAGCTCGGCGCCACCGAGTACGGCTTCAACGCCATGAACTCGCTGCGCCTCGAGAAGAGCTTCGGGATCTGGTCCAAGGAGTTCCGTCAGGAATACACGCCGGGGATGACCGGGATGGACCGTTGGATCGATTGGTCAAAGTCTTTCATCGGGGCCGAGGCAGCCAGCAAGGAACGCGATGAGGACAACGCCCCGTTGAAGCTGGTGACGTTGGAGGTCGACGCCCTCGATGCAGACGGGTCCGATTACGAGCCCGTCTGGTCGGAGGGACGTCGCGTCGGCTACGTGACTTCCGGAGGCTTTGGACACGCGGTGGGCAAGAGTCTGGCCATGGCTCTGATCGACCGGCAATACGGCGGGGTGGGAACCGAGCTGGCCACACATGTGGTCGGCGTGGAGCGTCCCGCGAGGGTGATCGAGCCCTCTCCGTACGACTCTGCGGGCTCGGCGATGCGGGGCTGATGCCCCGTGGCCTCAGCCGCCCGGCTGGAACCACAACCACGAGCCCCGTCGTGTCAGAGTGACTGAACGATCTGAATCGGATGACCGTCCGGATCGGCGAGCCAGGCGATTCTGAGGTGATCCAGCCAGGTATGGGGTTCCGCGATACCAGGACAGCCGGCCGCCGTCATGGACTGGTAGGCGGTATCGACATCGTCGGTCCAGAGAATCACCGCTGCTCGTTGGCCGTGGGCGACGGGATCGAGGCCGTGATCGGCCCGTGTCGATTCGACCGAAGCGACTCCGATCTTGTACCCGTCGAGGACCATGTCGACATGGATCGGGGCGCCTGTGTCGGGAACTCGAAATGTCTCGGCGAATCCGAGGTCTGCGTAGAAGGTGGCAGCACGCTCCACGTTCTCGCTGAACAGGATCACCTGGGGGTCGTGGAACATGTCGCGACCCTATGCCATGGCTGGTCAAGTTTCACCGCAGTCCTGCCGATCTCGGGTCGATGGCAGAGAGTGATCGCAAGACCAGTGAAGACCTGATTCGCGAGGCGAACCAGCGACTGAGGAGTACCCCCGAGCCCGAATCGACTCATGAGATCTCGACGGCGCCATCCGATGTGGTCTCGCCACCAGTGGCTCCGCAAGGCATCGAGTATCGGTCTCAACAGGTCACGGAGCCCGCGGACGTGGCGACGGGCCCTCTGCAAACCGAGTCTGAGCCCCGCATACGGATCAATAGAACCTGGGCGCGCTTGATCTTGTCTGCTCTTCTTTTCGGTGGCTGGTTCCTGTTCACAACCCTCGACGACGCCGGCCGGGATGACTCGGGTGGGATCGTCGATGCCGGTGACCTCGATGTCATGAGTCTCCGCGTCGGAGACTGTTTCGACGACCCCGAGGATCTGGAGGAAGTCGTCTTCGATGTTGCGGCAGTGCCTTGCACCGGACCTCACGACAACGAGGTGTTCGCGGTGCAGCCACTGGGAGCTGCTTTCGGCGACTCATATCCGGGTGATGACGCGCTCAGCGACCACACATATGAGGTCTGTAGCGGTGGGTTGTTCGGCTCATATGTCGGCACGTCGCACGTCGACTCGTCGTTGGAAGTGTTCACATTCACCCCGACGCAAGAGTCATGGGATGAGGGTGACCGGGAATTTGTCTGCGCTCTCTTTCGCCTCGACTTCGCCAAGCTCACCGGAACTGCACGGAACAGTGGGCTGTAGGGCCGGCACTGATCGGGACTAAAGACCCTGACGATTCCGGGCCGCGATAGCCGATGATCGGGCTGAGATGTCGACCTGGACTCGAGGCACACTGCCCACCGAACACCGGCATTCCCAACCCGGTGTCTACCTGTATTGGATCCCACTCGGGGCGGGTGGCTCCGGGTTCGTTCGAATGAACGGATTCATCTATGAGGCGGGCAAGGCCCTGTGGGAGCATCGTCGACCCCTTCGTCTCTTTCACACCGCCTTGGAGGTTCGTCTTCCCGAGGGAGACTTCATAGTCGAAACCATGTGGCCGAGCCCCGACGACGCCACTGCATCACGAGGTGTCGTCCTGGAGGGGCCGGTCTTTGCACCGTGGCTCTCGTCCACGAGGGTGTTCCGCTATGAGGTTCGTTGCTGGAGGGATGGAATCCTCCCCGACGCTGGACATGCCATTGGCGGCCCCCATCGAGTCAGCGGCGACCTCGTCGTGGCCCGTGGTCTCCTCGATCAGGTCGGCTCGGTGCCCGCTCTGATTTGGGGTCGGGATCAGCTCGAGGCGGGTGACATGTGGAACTCGAACTCAGTTATCTCCTGGCTCCTGGCGACGGCAGGGTTGCCGATGGACGCCATAAGTCCGCCGGAGCGCGGCCGGGCCCCAGGGTGGGAGGCTGGAGTGGAGATGGCCCGGCGGTTGTCCGTGTCGATGGCACAGAGTTGACGAGGGCTCCGAACACCCCTCAAGGTCCAGAGTGTGAGAACCCGACCGACCGGGTACCGGATGACATGGCCGGCATCATCGTCACTCTGTTGATCATCTGGCTGGTTCTCGCCGTACTGGGGGCTGTCCTGGAAGGGTTGTTC
>Ga0299913_10005800_pt1 | contig 10607 bp, 9 predicted proteins | sample RVTome_9_FD_201360 | JGI IMG/M metagenome (GOLD analysis project Ga0299913, IMG submission 201360) | Soil microbial communities from uranium-contaminated site in the Upper Colorado River Basin, Wyoming, United States - RVT155D38 (version 2) ... | reverse complement strand
GCTGGACGCGGCCTCGCTGGAGCGGCTGCCGGCGCAGGTGCGCGAGGTCTACGAACACGCGGTGGCCGACGGCACACACACGGTCTTTCTGGTCGCCGCAGTGACCGCTCTGATCTGCTTCCTCGCCTCGTGGTTCATCGAGGAGGTCCCGCTCAAGGGCGGCGACGAGACGCCACAGGATGCCGGAGACCCCTCCACGGAGCCCGAGAAGAGCGCCACATCCGTGTGACAGTCTGGCCTGCATGAACACGCCCGGGATGGCGCGGCTGCGTGCGCTGCGCCTCGCCAAGGACGCCATGGACCGCGACTGGGCCGATTCCGCTCTCGACCTGGACGCGGTCGCCGCGTACGCGGGCTACTCGCGCTACCACTTCGTGCGCGCGTTCAAGGCCGCGTACGGGGAGACACCTGGCCAGTACCTGAGCCGTCGCCGCATCGAGCGGGCCGAGGAACTGCTGCGCTCGGCGAACCTGTCGGTGACCGAGATCTGCATGCTGGTCGGCTTCACCAGCCTCGGCACCTTCTCCGCGCGCTTCAAGAAGCAGACCGGCACCAGCCCCAGCGACTACCGGCTGCGGCACGGACGACGGGCGGCGGCGATGATCCCGGGGTGTTACGCGATGCTCTTCACCGGGGGCTTCAAGGAGAGCCCGGCAGCGCGAGCCGCGGATGCCCCCGGGGCCGCCACTGCTGCCAGGACCGTCACTGCCGCCGGGGTCGCCACTGCCCCCGAGCCGGAAGAGCGCAACAACGAAGAAGCGGGCTGAGCGCCGCTCTGGCACGGTGAATCAGCACGGGGACCTCGCGCCCCGGCCCCCTCACCGCGACAGACCCGGAGCCCCGTCATGATCAAACATCTGGCCCTCACCACCGTCTGGTCCACCGATCAGGAGCGCGACAAGAAGTTCTTCGTCGAGACGCTCGGGTTCGAGGAGCGCATGGACATGCCCATGGGCGACATGCGCTGGGTCACCGTCAGCCCGCCCAACCAGCCGGACGTGCAGCTCACCTTGATGCGCCCGGACGGGCCGGGCCTGGACCCGGAGTCGGGCAAGGCCCTGCTGGCGCTCGTCAGCAAGGGCGCGCTCGGCGCGGGAGCCTTCCATACGGACGACTGCCGGGGCGATTACGCCGAGCTGAGGGCGAAGGGCGTGGAGTTCCTCCAGGAGCCGCAGGAGCGGCCGTACGGCATCGAGGCGATCTTCCGTGACCCGACCGGCAACTGGTACTCGCTCACCCAGCAGCGGGAGAACCCCGACGAGCTGGACTTCAGCAAGCCCTGGACCGGCAGCGCCGACGATGCCGGCGCCCCCGCGGACGGAGTCAGCTGAGCGGCAGCCGGTAGACCCCGCCCGGCAGTGGCTCGACCAGCCCGTCGGCCACGAGTCCGTCCAGAGCACGGGCGCGCTGTACGGAGTCGCCCCAGACACGGTCGAGGGCGGCCTGCGGCACGGGGGACAACGCCTCGCGGAGGACCGCCAGCAGCTTGCCGCGCACCTGACGGTCCGTGCCGGCGTAGGTCTGGGTGCGGCGCGCAGGCCCCACGTGCTCCGGAGCGCCCGCCAGCTGCCAGGCACACTGCTGGGCGATCGGGCACTGTCCGCACGCGGGTGTACGCGCCGTGCACACGAGCGCGCCCAGCTCCATCGTCGCCGCGGCCCAGTGGGCAGCGGTGGTCTCGTCCTCCGGGAGCAGCGTGCGGGCGAGCTTGCGCTCGGCCGCGGTGGTGGCGTTCGGCGGGTACTGCTGTCCGTTCACGGCGCGGGCGAAGACCCGGCGCACATTGGTGTCCAGCACCGCGTGCCGCTGCCCATAGGCGAAGGAGGCCACGGCCGCCGCTGTGTATTCACCGACCCCGGGCAGGGCGAGCAGCTGAGAATGTTCACGTGGTACGTCGCCGCCGTGCCGTTCCGCTATGGCGGCTGCCGCGCCGTGCAGACGGAGGGCGCGCCGCGGGTAGCCGAGCCGGCCCCAGGCACGTACGGCCTCACCGGGCGGATCGGCGGCGAGGTCGGCGGGGCGCGGCCAGCGGCGCAGCCACTGTTCGTACACCGGCAGCACACGGTTCACCGGTGTCTGCTGCAGCATGAACTCGCTGACCATGACTCCCCACGCCCCCGCGTCGGGGCTGCGCCAGGGAAGGTCACGGGCGTGTGCGGTGAACCAGTCGACGACGGGGGAGTGGAGGGCGCGAGCGGTCTGCCCGACGGAGTCGCTGGTCGTGGGCGACTCGGGCTCTGGCTCGGGGGTGCATGCAGTCTCGGTGGTCGCAGTCATGGCAGGACTGATCCTGACACGGAGGCGCGCGCCCGAGAAACGCGACGCACAGGCCGGGGCGGGTGGGTTGAGACTCTTCGGGACCGGCGGCGGCCGGTTGGCGGCGGTGGTCGCGAAGTCGGGCGTGCTGCGGGCGAGATCGTACGTACGGCTTCGCGCAAGACTCGCGCGTGTCCTGGTTGAAGCCAGTCGGCCGACAGGGCGTCAGAAGCCACGAGAAGCCGGTCAGATCAGCCCATCAACCGGCCGTGCACTGGGGGTTCGTCAACGGGGACGTGTGCGCTGCGCGCGTTCATCGTAAAAGTTGCCGCATCGTGCGCTGGGCGGGGGCTGCGCCACCCGCGTTGTCTCGTAAGGTTTGCGCGTGGGATCTCTGCGTAATCCGATCGGACCGCTCCCTTCTTCCATCTACTGGCGCCGAAGGGCAGTTGCTCTTGCCATCCTCGCGTTGCTGGTTCTGCTGAGCGTCTGGGCGTTGAGCCTCAACGGCGGCGACACCGGCGACCAGGGCAAGGGCGACGACGGGAAGGGGCCCGCCAGCAGCATCACGCCGGGGCCGACGGATTCCGGTCCCGCGGTCAGCGAACGCCCCGGCGGGCGCGACGATTCGGACGAGGGCGGCGGTTCCGAAGGCGGCTCGGGCGACACGGGTGACGGCGGCGCCTCGGGCGGTGCGGGAGGCGCAGGCGGCTCCGGCGGCGGCTCGGGCTGGGAGCCCGGTGGTGGCGGCTCGGGCGACGCAGGCGGCACGGACGGCGGTGACAGCGCGGGCGGCGGATCGGGCAGCTCGGGTGGCGGCGCGGCCGTGCCCGCCGGTTCCGAACTGCCCGACTGCAAGGGCTCCGACGTGACGCTGTCCCTGCGCAGCGTGCACAAGGAGTACGCGTCCGGGGAGAAGCCCGAATTCGAGCTGACCGCCAAGAACAAGCGGGGCACCGCCTGCAAGCTCGACCTCGGCCGTACGGCCACCGTTGTGACGATCAGCGACTCCGGCGACAAGAAGGTCTGGACGTCGGACGACTGTGTACGTGACGCGGAGCCCGCACTCTTCCAGCTGTCCGGCAGCGGACGTGCCACCCACACCTTCACCTGGTACGGCAAGCCCAGCGCGGCCAACTGCGGTACACCGGCGAAGGGTTCGGCGAAGCCCGGGGACTACGAGATCGAGGTCGAGGTCAAGGGCGTCGGGAAGCTCGATGCCCCCTTCGAACTGAAGAAGGACTGACCGGGCCGGCCGAACGGGCCGCCAAGCCGGAAGACGGGCAGCCCGGCTGAGCGGAAGAACGGCAGACCCAGCAGGACCCAGGGCCGCCCGGGGCCCTCCTACACGTACCGCTCGAGAATGCTCGACTCCGCCAGCCGGGAGAGTCCCTCCCGCACCGACCTCGCGCGAGCCTCCCCCACACCGTCGACCGTCTGAAGGTCGTCGACACTGGCCGCGAGCAGCTTCTGCAGGCCACCGAAGTGCTCGACCAGCCTCTCGATGACCGTGCCCGGCAGCCTCGGCACCTTCGCCAGCAGCCGGAAACCGCGCGGTGAGACCGCGGAATCCAGTGTCTCGGGGGCGCCGCTGTAGCCCAACGCGCGTGCCACCGTGGGCAGTTCGAGCAGCTCGGAGTGGGACAGCCTGTCCAGCTCGTTGAGCGCTTCACCGACCGAGCGTGAGCGCCGTCCGTTCGGCTCCGGTACGTAGTCCCGCGCGACCAGTTCGCGCTCCGGCTCCACACCCGCGATCAACTCGTCCAGCTGCAGGGAGAGAAGCCGCCCGTCCGTCCCCAACTCCACGACGTACTCAGCGATCTCCGTGGCGATACGGCGCACCATCTCCAGCCGCTGCGCGACCGCGGAGACGTCGCGCACCGTCACCAAGTCCTCGATCTCCAGAGCGGAGAGCGTGCCCGCGACCTCGTCGAGGCGGAGCTTGTAACGCTCAAGGGTGGCGAGGGCCTGGTTTGCGCGGGACAGGATCGCCGCCGAATCCTCGAGGACCCGCCGCTGACCGTCCACGTAGAGCGCGATCAGCCGCATCGACTGGCTGACCGAGACCACCGGATATCCCGTCTGGATGGAGACCCGCTGTGCCGTACGGTGCCTGGTTCCCGTCTCCTCCGTCGGGATCGACGCGTCCGGCACCAACTGCACGCCCGCCCGCACGATCTTGGTGATGTCGCGGTCGAGGATCAGCGCGCCGTCCAGCTTGCACAGCTCGCGCAGCCGCGTCGCCGTGAAGTCGACATCGAGGATGAAACCGCCTGTGCACAGCGGCTCGACGTTCCTGTCCATGCCGATGAGGATCAGTCCGCCGGTGTTGCCCCGCAGGACCCGCTCAAGGCCGTCACGCAGGGCCGTACCAGGCGCGACCGCGCTCAGTGTGGCGCGCATCAGGCCCTCGGCACCGGATCCCCCACCGGTCCTGCCGGGAGCTGCTGCCCGGTCGTTGGCTGCCACAGCACTCCTTCGGTCGTGCGTACGTACGGGCGAGACCGGGGCAAAGTCTACCGGCGGCGCGCGCCGCGCCCTACTGCGCTGATGCTGCGGCGCCGGGCTCGATCTTGCCAGGTTTCCCGGAGCGAGAGGGCAGCACCGCCAGCGCCTCCCCGATGTCGGCGACCTCCCGGACGCGCATACCCGCAGGGATCCTCCCAGGGTCGGCCGGAACGAGCGCATGCGTGAACCCGAGGCGGGCCGCCTCCGCCAGTCTGCGCTGCACCCCTGTGACGCGGCGCACCTCGCCCGCGAGACCCACCTCGCCGATGGCCACCAGGTTCTTCGGGAGCGGGGTGTCACTGGCGGCGCTGGCGAGCGCCAGAGCGACGGCGAGGTCGGCCGCCGGTTCGGACAGCTTCACGCCACCGACCGTCGCGCTGTAGATGTCCCGTTTGCCCAGGGCGCTGATACGGCCGCGCTGCTCCAGCACGGCCAGCATCATCGAGACCCGGGAGGTCTCCAGGCCCGAGGTGGTGCGCCGGGGGGAGGGGATCTGGCTGTCCACCGTCAGCGCCTGCACCTCGGCGACCAGGGGCCGGCGCCCCTCCAGCGTCACGGTGAGACAGGTGCCCGGCACCGGTTCGGTACGGCGCGTGAGGAAGAGCCCCGAGGGGTCGGCGAGCCCGGTGATGCCCTCGTCGTGCAGTTCGAAGCAGCCGACCTCGTCTGTCGTGCCGTACCGGTTCTTCACGCCGCGCACGAGACGCAGGCGCGCGTGCCGGTCGCCCTCGAAGTGCAGGACGACATCGACGAGATGCTCCAGCAGCCGCGGCCCGGCGATCGAACCGTCCTTGGTGACGTGACCGACGAGCAGCGTCGAGATGCCCCGCTCCTTGGAGACGCGGATGAGCGCACCGGCCACTTCCCGTACCTGGGCGACACCGCCGGGCGCTCCGTCGAGCTCGGGCGAGGCGACGGTCTGGACGGAGTCCATGACCAGCAGGCTGGGCTTCACCTCGTCCAGATGTGCGAGGACGGCCGACAGGTCGGTCTCCGCGGCGAGGAACAGATGTTCGCCTATGGCGCCGATACGGTCGGCGCGCAGGCGCACCTGCCCGGCGGACTCCTCGCCCGTGACGTAGAGCGTGCGGTGGTCCTCGTCCGACGCCTTCGCCGCCACATCCAGCAGCAGCGTCGACTTCCCCACTCCGGGCTCCCCCGCGACGAGGATCACCGCGCCGGGCACGAGCCCGCCGCCGAGCACGCGGTCCAGCTCGGGGACGCCGGTGCCGCGTGCGGTGGCCTGCGTGCCGTCCACCTGACCGATGGGGAGCGCGGGAGCAGAGACGCGGCCGGGCGTGGTCGTCCGTACGCCCGTGACGCCTCCCACCTCCTCGACCGTCCCCCAGGCATGACACTCATGGCACCGGCCGAGCCACTTGGGGGTCTGCCAGCCGCACTCGGCACAGCGGTAGGCGGGGCGGTCCTTGCCGGAGGTTTTACGGGCAGCCATGACCGTCACCGTAGCCGTGGGCGCCGACAGCGGGGGAGTTGGCAGTGGCGACACCCAGGAGTGGTGTCAGGAGCGCGAGTTGACGTGTACCTCGTCCCCTTTCGAGGGAGATGGTCACCCGTAAGGATTAAACCCGGGCGACTGGGTCCGCAGGGGGCACGTCGCCCGCCTACCGTCACCGGGTGATGAGCAGCAGGCGCGACCATTCCACGCACGCCACCGGCGCACACCGTGCGCACACGGGGCGGCGGCCGAAGCAGCACCAGCGCTCCGGTCCGCCCAAGGTCTTCAGCAGAACCGGAGCCTCGACGAAGGCTGCGGTGAAGGGCAGCGACGGCGTCAACCCCGCGAACGGCGCGCCGGGGACGGCCGGTTCGACCGCCGCCGCGGATGCGGGCGACGGGCCCTCAGTCGAGTCTTCCCGTGCGACGGTGCCCTCCGGCAGGGCGTCCGCCGCCGATGCCGGCGAAGAGCGCGGCATGATGCGCTACGAGCCGTATCTGGACGGCCTGTTCACCTACTGCCTGTCGGTCATGTGCGAGCACGACGCCGCGACGAGCGCCGTCGGTGAAGCGCTCGTCCTCGCCGAGCGGCAGCACGAGCGGGACAGAGCCCCCGTGCAGCGCACCCTGCGCCGGCCGTGGTTGTACGCGCTGGCCCGCTGGGTCTGCCTTCGCCGCCTCGCCGAGCAGAGCAGCCGTGAGGGCCGTGCCGACACGATTCCCGCCACCGCGCCGCATCTCTCCGACGCCGCCCGCACCCAGCGCCGTCGTGAACTGGCCGCCCTCGCCTGGCCGGAGGCCGCCGGCACCACGCCGGAGCAGCGTGAGGCGCTGGAACTGGCCGTACGCCACGGGCTGCCCGCCGCCGAGGTCGCCGCCGTGCTCTCGCTGACCTCCGAGGCCGCAAGCGCGCTGCTCTCACACGCCGCCTGCGAGGTGGAGCGCACCCGCGCCGCGCTCGCCGTCGTCAAGTCCGGTGGCTGCCCTGCCGTTTCCGGCCTCGCCGGAGAGGACCAGCTGCTGCTCGGCCCGGCATTCCGGCGCGAACTCGTCCGGCACGTCGACGAATGCACCAACTGCCGCCGCGCCGCCGAGCGTGCCATGGCCGGGGTGCCGTGGCCGGGCACGGCACCCGCCGGTACGGCGGTGCTCGCCGTGCTCGAAGCACCGCGTCCCGCTGTGGAGGCGGCCGTGCTGGCGGTACGCCGCGCACGCGTACGGCACTCGCCGCGCTTCGACAAGACAGGCTTCCCCGTGGAGGTCAAGGACCGTGGCGCGCGCCGTGACCGGCTGCGCAGCCGGGCGGTCACGACCACCGTCGTCGCCACCGTCGTCGCCGCTCCGGTGCTCGCGCTGTGGGCCGCCTACCGCGGTGCACCCTTCACCGGCGAGTCTGACGGGGCGAGCATCTCCGCCTCCGAGCGCGACGAGGAATCCGCGCTGCGGGCCCAGCCGTACGAGAACGCCGCCCAGGACCGCTCCAGCGCCCACGATGACCACCGGCGCCGTCACGGCCGGTCGGACGCCGACTCCCGCAAGGGCAACGGCAAGGGCCGTTCGGGCGAGAAGGACGGCAGGAACGGCGAGGGGGAAGGGCAAGCCACCGGGGCAGGCCGGCTGAGTGTCGACGCCCACCCTGTGAGCGGCGCGACCATCATCAGGCTGACGGCGAGCGGGAGTTCGCCGGTGCGCTGGTCGATGTCCGGCGGTGCTCACTGGCTCGCGCTCAGCCGTACGGGCGGGGTGCTGCGCCCTGGTGAGAGCACCACCGTACGGGTCTCGGTCGTACGCAGCCGCGAGCCGTCCCGCGCCTGGTCCGCGCACATCAGGGTGTCGCCGTCGGATGCGGTCGTCACGATCCAGGGACGGGGGTCGGGCTCGACGCCGCCCACGAACCCGCCCTCGGACGACCCGACGACGCCTCCGCCTTCGGACCCGCCGCCCTCGGACGACCCGACGACGCCTCCGCCTTCGGACCCGCCGTCCTCCGGCGAACCGAGCACGCCGCCGAGCTGACGCTCCCCGATGAGCTGACCCCCCCGCAGGACGGTCAGTTCTGCGGATCAGCAGGGTGCGGGGCGAGCAACGGCAGAGCCGGGAAACCGGATGCGGCCGCCGTGGCGGCAGTTGCGGCGAGCCGCTGATCGCACAGCTCGGCGAGACGTTCGTAACCGGCCTCGCCCATCAGCTCGGTCAACTCGGGCCTGTACGACTCGTACACCGGCTTGCCCGCTCCGTGCGCCGACGGGGCGGAGGTACACCACCAGTGCAGGTCGTGGCCGCCGGGGCCCCAGCCGCGCCGGTCGTACTCGCCGATCGAGACCATCAACACCTGCTCGCCGTCTGGTTGTTCCACCCACTCGAACGTCCGGCGGACCGGCAACTGCCAGCACACGTCGGGCTTGGTCTCCAGCGGCTCCCGGCCTTCCCGCAGCGCCAGCTTGTGCAGGGCACAGCCCTCACCGCCGGGGAATCCGGGCCGGTTGTGGAAGATGCAGGCCCCGTCGAGGCGGCGCGTCTGCCGCTCGCTGCCCTCGCTCTCCTCGCCGTCGACGTCGCCGTCTTCCTCGGTGTCCTCCCCGTCCTCGGCGGCCTCGGCGACTTCCCCGTGCAGGCTGATGTCCTCGGGGTCCTCTTCCCCGGGCTCATCGGACTCTTCGTCCTCGGCGTCGGCGGCCTCCTGGATCCAGCCCGAGGCCTTGCCCTCGTCATGGAACTGCCAGATCTCAGGCGTGAGCCGCGCCACATGTGAGGCCACACGCTTCTCGTCGTCCTCGTCGGCGAAGTGGGCGCCGAGCGTGCAGCAGCCGTCGGTGGCCCGGCCGGGACGGATGCCCTGGCAGCCCTGCCCGAAGACACAGTTCCAGCGGGAGGTCAGCCAGGTCAGGTCGCAGCGGAAGACCTGCTCGGCGTCGGCGGGGTCGGGAAACTCGACCCAGGCACGGGCGAAATCCAGGCCGGTCTCCTCCGCACGGGGGCCGGCGGGGTCCGGGCCCCCTCCCGGTGCCCGGGTCACCTCCGGCGGGGGCGCCGGTGATGTCGTTGCCTGTACGGGTGGTGCTGGTGACGGTGCTGGTGACGGTGCCTGTGCCCCTTGTCCCTGCTGTGCCGACCCGTCCTGCTTCTGGCGCTTCGCCGCTTTCGTCTTACCCACGTGCCCCAGCGTAACCGTGGCTCCGTCGGATACGGATAGCGTGAACTCCATGAGACTTGGTGTCCTCGACGTGGGCTCGAACACGGTCCACCTCCTCGTCGTCGACGCGCACTCCGGCGCGCGTCCGATCCCGGCCTACTCGCACAAGGCGGAGCTCAAGCTCGCCGAACTCCTCGACTCCGGCGGCGCGATCAGTCCCGACGGCGTCGACCGGCTGGCCGGAACCGTCGCCGAGGCGCTTCAAGTCGCCGAGGACCAGGGCGTCGAGGACCTGCTGCCCTTCGCCACCTCCGCCGTACGCGATGCTGCCAACGCCGAATACGTCCTCGCCCGCGTCGCCGAGGAGACCGGCGTCAAGCTGGAGGTGCTCTCCGGCGAGGACGAGGCGCGCCTGACCTTCCTCGCCGCTCGCCGCTGGTTCGGCTGGTCCGTGGGGCAGTTGCTGCTCCTCGACATCGGCGGCGGCTCGCTGGAGATCGCGTACGGGCAGGACGAGGAGCCCGACGCGGCTGTCTCGCTCCCCCTGGGCGCGGGCCGGCTGACCACGGCCTGGCTGCCCGGCGATCCGCCCGACGCCTCGGACCTGCGTTCGCTGCGTCGCCACGTGCGTACCGAAATCGCGCGCGTCGTCGGCGAGTTCAACCGCTTCAACCCACCGGACCACGTGGTGGGCACGTCCAAGACGTTCAAGCAGCTCGCGCGCATCGCCGGCGCGGCACGTTCCGCCGAAGGCCCGTACGTGGAACGGAAGTTGAGCCGCAGCTCGCTGGAGGAGTGGGTGCCGCGGCTCGCCGCCATGCCCGCTTCGGAACGCGCCGAGCTGCCCGGCGTCTCCGAGGGCCGGGCCCGTCAACTCCTCGCCGGTGCCCTCGTCGCGGAGGGTGCGCTGGACATCTTCCGCGTGGAGGAGGTCGAGATCTGCCCCTGGGCCCTGCGCGAGGGTGTGATCCTCCGCCGCCTCGATCACCTTAGGCGTGCGTGAGATCGCTCACGGCTACGGGCGCCGGGGCGGGCCGGCCGCGGCGCCCGCAGAACGTTGCGACAACGGTGTGACCAGCGGCATGACCAGCATGTGCTCAAGAGGCGGCAGCCTGCCGCACGCCCGGTTGATCACTCGGCGGGAGCCTTAGGCTGTCTGCTGTGGCTCAACCTGCGGTGCGCGTACCCGATGCGAAGGTCGCCCTGTCCACGGCCTCCGTCTATCCGGAGTCCACGGCGACGGCCTTCGAGATCG
>Ga0299913_10005799_pt1 | contig 10610 bp, 10 predicted proteins | sample RVTome_9_FD_201360 | JGI IMG/M metagenome (GOLD analysis project Ga0299913, IMG submission 201360) | Soil microbial communities from uranium-contaminated site in the Upper Colorado River Basin, Wyoming, United States - RVT155D38 (version 2) ... | reverse complement strand
TCGCCACGACCCGCGGGCAAAGACACGGGCGTTGACCTGCACGTGGAGGTGACGGTGCGGGTCGCCGGCGCGCGAGGTGTAGTGACGTACGACGGCCGCCTCGACCATCTCCACCGGCACCTGCACCTGACGGCCGCGCGGTCCGACCCGGGTAGTGGCGTGCTCGGCCACCCAACCGATCACCTCACCAGCCGCCCGATCCATCGCCGCGTCGTACGCCGCCGCGATGCCCGGATGCAGCGCCGCGGCGAGCGACCAGGACTTCGGCTCGTTGACGACGACCTCGACGAACCGCAGCGCACGCGCGTCATCGCGCAGCCTCCCCTTGGCCGCGCCCGTCAGCACGTCGTACCCGGCGACCCAGCGCTCGTACGTCCGGCCGTCAAGGTCTCCGACACGCTGCACCGCGCCGGGGCCGGCGACGTAGTGCTCGGCGAGGCCGCTGCCTTCGGCCAGGTAGTAATCGTCGGCGCGAGAGTGGTCGGCCTCGACGTAGGAGCGCGCAGCGGCGGCAGACCCGCGGTAGAACTTCACGCCACCGTGCATGCCCCTCGTCACCGCCCGTCAGTACTCGTCACTTAGCCTTGAAATGACGCTCGGCCCGCCCCGAGGGGCGGACCGATCTACGGACCTTCGTAGCATGCGTGCCGCTCGGTTTGGAGTCTTCGGGTGTGCGTGCGGCGAGCAGATTTGGGGACTCGTCAGTCCTCGTCATAGATCATCACCGGTCCGGTGACGGGGTATGCGGCTGGGATGAGGTCGTCGAGGTGTTGGGGTGGATCTGCCAATGGCGGGGGGAGGTCCCACCTGCCAGGACCATCAGGTCTCCGGGTTCGCGTTGACAGTCCCGGATCGAGATGCAGACGGGGGTTCTTGCCCGGGTTGCGATGGATTGTGGTTCGGCGCGCACACAGACAGGTGGCTGTCGATGATCGGGGGCAGGACCCGCCTGCCAACTGCTACATGTCAAGCATGGCTTGACCGAGCAGGATGAGTCCAAAGCCGATCACCACGCTGACCCAAGGGTCGAGCGGAAACCGGCCGGCTCCGCCAGTGCTCACAAGCACGACTGCCCGCAGCACGCCTGCCAGCCCGACGGCCATGGTGGCGACGGCGAGAACGACGATCATCGGATGTCACCTCCCAAGCGCTCTTGGTGAATCAGGGTTCGAACCGGTAGCCGAGCCCGGGCTCAGTGATGAGGTGTTGCGGTCGGGAAGGGTCTGACTCGAGCTTGCGTCGGAGTTGCCCGAGATAGACGCGGAGGTAGTGGGTCTCCTTCTCATACTCGGGCCCCCAGACCTCGGCCAGGAGTTGACGCTGGGTGACGAGCTGGCCGGGACTCCGGAGCAACACCTCGAGCAGGTGCCACTCAGTGGGGGTAAGCCGGACATCGGACCCCCACGGTCCGGTCGCCTTCTTGGCTGCCAGGTCCACGCGGAACGAGGACGTCTCGACTACCGCCGGCGTGAGCTGGCCGCCGCTGCGCCTCAGCGCTGCTCTGATCCGCGCGAGCAGCTCATCCATGCCGAACGGTTTGGTGACGTAGTCGTCCGCGCCAGCGTCGAGCGCGTCGACCTTATCCCACTGCGCGTCCCTCGCTGAGAGGACCACGACCGGCACGTCACTCCAGCCGCGCAGTCCGCGGATGACGTCGAGTCCGTCGAGGTCCGGCAGGCTGAGGTCGAGCAGCACCAAGTCGGGGCCATTCCGCGCTGCGAGATCCAGCGCATCAGCCGCTGTGCCGGCGATGTCCACGTCGTAGCGACGTGCCCGGAGGTTGATGCGTAGCGCGCGAGCCAGCTCATGCTCGTCCTCCACGATCAGGATCCGGGTCATGTCGTCTCCAGCCCGATGACCATGGTGAGCCCGCCGCCAGGTGTCTCGGCGGCAGTGAGCGTGGCTCCCATGGCGTCGCAGAATCCGCGAGCGATGGCGAGCCCGAGTCCGCTGCCAGTGTGGCCCTCCCGGTCGTCCAGGCGGCGGAAGGCGGTGAACATCTCCGCCCAGCGGTCCGGCGGAACGCCCGGCCCATGGTCCACCACCGCGATCTCCACGTGGCTGCCGGTCGCTCGGGCACCCACCTCGGCATCGACCGGGTCGAAGCGCACGGCATTGGCGACAAGATTCGCGACCACGCGCTCAAGCAGATCCGGGTCGGCCACGACCGTGGGCAGGTTCTCCGGCACGTCGACCCGCAGGTGGACGGCATGCCCGCCCAAGCTGATCAGCGCCCTGGCTACCACCTCATCGGCCACCACCGGCTGAATGCGGACCAGGAGCGCACCCGCCTGGATCCGGGTCATGGCGAGGAGGTTCGTCACCACGCCGTCGAGCCGATCGGCGCCATCCTCGATCGTCGCCAGCAGCTCCGCCTGTTCCTCAGGTGTCCAGTGGATGTCGGGCTGCCGCAACGTCGACGCAGCGACCTTGATCGAGGAAAGCGGCGTGCGCAGGTCGTGGCTGACTGCCGCAAGGATGGCGGACCGGGTGCGGTCGACCTCGACCAGCTCGCTCGCGCGTGCCGCCTGCACGGCGCGGTTGCGAGCCCCCACCTCGACCGTCACGCTGACCAGCACCCCGACCACGACGAAGAGGACCAGCTCCACGATGCGTTGGCGGGATCCGATCTGGAACGTGTAGTACGGCTCGGTCAGGAAGAAGTTGGCCAAGAGGAACGAGGTGAACGCTCCGGTGACAGCGGGGGCGATTCCGCCTAGCACCGCCGTGCCGACGACCGCGAGAACGTAGGACAGCATGACAACCGTAAGTGAGTCGGAACTGCGGTACGCCGACCCTCCCAAGGTGAGGGCCGGCAGGCCAACGACCACGATCGCCCATGCTGCCGCCCGGCGGCGGGTCGAGAGAGCCGCCTGCTGACGCTGGGGCCAGTGCAGTGCAGGCAGAGACGCTGATCGTTCCATGCCCGCCACGCTCCCACGCCCCGCCAGCCTCCCGACGCTGCGACCAGTCGAGCTCAGAGTCCGAGCTGCCACGGCACCTCCGCGATCATCACTCGGTCGATGCGCGACAGCCGACGGGCCAGCGTCGGGTCCGGCAAGCGGTGTAGGAGGCCCTGCCACCATCGACTGACGGCGATCACGGGCAGCACGACCATGACGACACCGGCCGGGTGCTCGCGACACACGCTGTCGACGTAATCAGCTACTGGATCGGAGTTGTCGTCGTTCACGGCATAGACCGCCTTCAGCGGCAGGTCGATCCGACGGCTGGCCCACTGCTCGATCAGCACAGCTGTCTCCCTGACATCCGTACAGACGTTCAATGCGACTAGTGAGCGCGGCCGAAACGCCTGTGCGAACTGCAACGCCCTCTGGGTCGGTCCATCAAATTCCGTGACCACCACGACTGCGTGGATGTGGTCGGGCCGTGACTCATGCACCACGGGATCGGCCCGCGCGTCATGCTGCAGGGGGGCGGCCACTCAACCGACGGAATCACCCAACGAGCGGGGTCGGCCGTCCATCGACGCACCCTTGACGCGGGCGCGCGAAATCTTGACGGGATCCTTACGCCATCGAATCCCCGGCGCTACCGCAGATCGGACCTATGCTCGATCGGCCCGCGCGCCGCCCGGTGGTCGCTGGCATGTCCGAGGAGGAGGGCGCACCGCGTGCAGCGCAGTTTCACGCGCCGGTTCGTTCGTCATCCCGCCCAGGCGACCGTGCTCGCGTTCGCCGCCACGATCCTCATCGGCACCGTGCTGCTCGCGCTTCCGATCAGCCGCAGCGGCGACGGATCGGCTCCGCTCGTCACAGCGCTGTTCACCTCGACCAGCGCCGTGTGCGTCACCGGACTGGTCACGGTGGACACCGGTACCTACTGGTCCACCTTCGGCGAGGTCGTGATCCTCGCCCTGATCCAGGTCGGTGGGTTCGGGATCATGACCCTCGCCTCCCTGCTTGGCCTCCTGGTCGCTCGACGCCTCGGCCTGCGAACTCGGATCACGGCCGCCGCCGAGACCAAGGCGCTCGGTATCGGAGAGGTCCGCCGCGTCCTGATCGGAGTCGCCCGCATCACCCTGCTCTTCGAGGCCGTGGTGGCGGTCATCCTGACGACGAGGATTGCCACCGAGTACGACGAGCCTCTCGGCCGGGCGGCGTACCACGGCGTGTTCCACGCCATCTCGGCCTTCAACAACGCCGGCTTCGGCCTCTACTCCAACAGCCTCATGGGCTTCGTCAATGACCCCCTGGTCTGTCTGCCCGTGGCCATCGCTGTGATCTTCGGAGGACTTGGCTTCCCGGCCGTGTTCGAGCTCCGCAGGCACCTGACACCACGTGTCTGGAGCATCCACACCAAGCTCACCGTCGGCACCACCCTGCTGCTGCTCGTCGCCGGGACCTGTTACACGCTGGTTGGCGAGTGGGGCAACCCCGGCACCCTCGGACCGCTCACGGTGCCGGAGAAGCTCCACGCCAGCTTCTTTCACTCGACCATGACCCGCACCGCCGGCTTCAACAGCATCGACATCAGCGCCATGAACGAGGCGACCTGGCTGGGCACCATCACTTTGATGTTCATCGGCGGAGGATCCGCCGGAACGGCCGGCGGCATCAAGGTCACCACGTTCATCGTGCTCTTCTTCGTGATCCTCGCCGAGGTTCGGGGAGACCGGGACAGCAACGCCTTCGATCGCCGGATCGACCCGCGCGCCCAACGACAGGCGCTCACCGTCGCGCTTTTGGGCGTCGGCGCGGTCATCGGCGGCACGTTGGCGCTCATGCAGACACATAGCTTCTCGCTCGGCCAGGCCATGTTCGAGGCGACCTCCGCGTTCGGCACCGTCGGCCTCTCCACCGGCATCACCCCCGACCTGACGCCGAGCGGGCAGATCCTCGTCGTCGCGCTGATGTTCCTCGGCCGCCTTGGGCCCATCACGCTGGTGTCCGCACTCGCACTGCGCCAACGGGAACAGCGCTACCGCCTACCGGAAGGACGGCCGATCATTGGCTAGCAAGACCACACGCCTACGCAACAGCGTCGTCGTCATCGGAATGGGACGGTTCGGTCGATCGCTGGCCCTCGAGCTGATGGCCGGCGGAGCCGAGATCCTCGCCATCGACGCCGACGACCACGTGGTGCAATCGCTCACCGGCCGCCTCACCCACGTCGTTGCTGCCGACAGCACCGACGAAGAGGCACTTCGACAGCTGTCCGTCCACGAGTTCCAACGCGCGGTGGTCGCGATCGGCACCGACCTGGAATCCAGCATCCTGACCACCTCGATCCTGGTCGACTTCGCCATCCCCAGCATTTGGGTGAAGGCCATCTCCAACTCCCATGCGAAGATCCTGGCCAAGGTGGGCGCCCACCACGTCGTGCGCCCCGAGCACGACATGGGCCGCCGCGTCGCGCACCTGATCCGCGGCAAGCTGCAGGACTACATCGAGTTCGAGGACGGCTACGCCATCGTCAAGACAACGCCACCGAGCTACCTGTGGGGAGTTCCGCTTGGCCAAAGCGCCCCGCGCACGAGGCACGGGGCGACCGTCGTCGGGGTCAAGACTCCGGGCAAGGGCTTCACCTACGCCACACCCGACACGGTCGTCAATCGCGGCGACATCATCGTCGTTTCGGGCGAGCGCGACGACGTCGAAAGGTTCAGCAACCTGGACTAGCAACCAGGAACAGGCTGTCCGCCAAGCGCTAGCTGCATGGAGTGACCCTCAGAGCGAGACGTTGGTTGCCTGGTCCGAACCAAAGTCTAGTCAGGCTGGCGGCAGGACCGACGCCAGCCTTCGGTAGACATCGTCAACAGCGTCGATGTCTACGGAGCCACCGGCCCGCAACAGCGGATACATCTTCTTGGGCGCCATCACCCCGACGCCGCGCGTCGTGAGGGGGCCCCCGAACAGCGGCCAGTCGGCTTCCACGAAGCAAAGCAGGCCTTGGACAGCGGTCTGGTCGCCGACCGCGCCGCGCACGATGTCGATCTGCTTCAGCATCCCGTCGACGAGCTTCGTGCAGTTGCGGCTGCCGACCATCAACTTCTCGACCCGCGGTCGCAGGAGCCCTCCCTCGATCTTGAGGTGTGGACGTCCTGCGTACTTCTTCGCGTCGATGACGAAGACACCGGTCGGCGTGACGGCCAGGTGGTCGATGTTCGCCCTGCTTCCCGGGATCCGTCGGTCATGCAGGACGCGAAGGGTATCCGAGGCGAGCTCGTTGAGGCGGCTGCCGAGTCGCTCCTCGCCCAGGGCGCCGGTGTCCCACGACTGGGTCGACTGCGGCTCGTGGCTGAGCGCGTGGATGAGCCCGCCCAACCTGGGGTGCTTCTCGCGGATCCGCCGTTCCCTGTTCTCTTGACGACGTTTGAACTCTCGGCGGGCAGAAGCACCCGGGGTGCCTGCGTCGATCGGCTCCTCGGCCGTCTGCACGGCAACCGGTTCGTCGTGGCCCAGACAACGTACGGTCTTGGTCGACCGCTCGTAGACTGCCTCGGTCTTGGCTGGCAGCGCGACGTCACAGACTCGACACTCACCGGCGTACCGCAGGCGCATCCGCTTCTCGTCCGGCAACACAGCATCGTCCATGCCCCGGACCGTATCGATCACGAAGCGACTGCGCCCCGGCTTCAACAAAGTCACAGAGTTCGAAGGAGCGGAGGGATATGCCTCCCCCACCAGTCCCCCACACCCCGCAAATTGTTGGCAGGGGATACGCCCCGAAACTGAGAAGAACCATGGTCTGACCTGCGGTTTCACGTGGTGGAGCCTAGGGGACTCGAACCCCTAACCCCCTGCTTGCAAAGCAGGTGCGCTACCAATTGCGCCAAGGCCCCCGGGCTGGTGAGCCGGGTGTCCGTCAGGACCGGTCGGACGGGGCGACGTTGTCGGTCGCCTCGGCCCAGAGCGCCTGCTCGGTACGGCCCTCGTCCATCTTCTTCTTCGCGAACGCGGCAGCGGCGGCGGCCAGCAGGACGAACAGGATCTTCTTCATCGTGACTCCTCGGATCGCATCAGGGCGAGGCTGGTGGTGGGCCTAACAGGACTTGAACCTGTGACCTCTTCCTTATCAGGGAAGCGCTCTAACCGTCTGAGCTATAGGCCCGCAGTGCGGCGCGGCCGCGCCAGCCGCCGGGCGAGACTACCCCACCGCGAGACGGCCGGACAAAATGTGACTCAGGCGTCCTCGGCCAAGGTGAGCTCGACCCCGCCGAGCAGGGCCGCGGCCATGTTGTAGAGGAACGCGCCGAGGGTCGCGACGGCGGTCAGCAGCACCACGTCGACCACGGCGATCAGCATCGTGAAGCCCATGACGCGCGACGTCCCGACGTAGTCGGTCACGTCGAACGTGCCGGCTGCCTCGTCGCCGAGGATGTCCTGCGCGGTCGCGTTGATGGACTCCCAGACGCCGGCGGCACCGAGCACGCTCCACACGATGAAGACCGAGACCACGGTGACGATCCCGAAGGCGACCGACAGCAGGAACGCCGTCTTCATGACCGACCAGGGATCGATCCGGGTGAGCCGCAGCCGGGCCCGGCGGGGGGCCTTCTTGCCGCGGCCAGTGGCTCGCCGCTGAGCGTCGGGGGAGTCGGGCTGTGCATTCGCACGGTGCTCGTCCGCGGCCCTCGTGAGCTTGGCCTGGATCCGCTCGGTCAGCGGAGGGCGGGTGGCGGTGTCGTCGTCGCGGACAGCGGTCCGCTCGACGCTGCGCTCCGTCATCAGTCCTCCTGTGGGGCAGGTTCGTCCGGCTCCTGGGACGCGCCGGACTCCTCGATTGTTGCATCCGGAGCCACAACCTGCGATTCCTCGCCGGACGGCCCGGTGCCCTCAGCGAGCCCGTCGGCGCCGTTCTCGGCCCCGTTCTCGACCCCGTTCTCGACCCCGTTCTCACCCTCGTCGTCGACCACCGCGGCCTCGACCGAGCGGGTGACCACCGCCACCGAGTCGTTGCCCTTCGGGCCGACGAACTTCACGCCCTGCGTCGAGCGCCCCATCGGCCGGAAGTCAGCGTTGATGGGGCTGCGCACGACCTGGCCGCCTTGGGTGATCGACAGGATCTCGTCGCCGTCCTCGACGATGAACGCGCCCACGAGGACACCGCGCGCCTCGTTGGCGAGCGTCATCGCCTTGACGCCCTTGGTGCCGCGGTTGGTGAGCCGGTAGTCACTGATCCGGGTGCGCTTGGCGAACCCACCGTCGGTCATCGTGAAGACGTACTGGATGTTCTCCTCGGAGTCCTCGGCCGCGGCCTGCGCCGCCCGGATCACCGACATCGACAGCACGTTGTCGCCCGTGACGGTGTTCATGCCGGTCACGCCGGAGGTCGCGCGACCCATCGGGCGCAGCTGGGTGTCGTCGGCGCGGAACCGCACGGCCTGGCCCTTGCGGGACACCAGCAGGATCTCGTCGTCGGGGTTGACCAGCTCTGCGCCGATCAGCTCGTCGTCGTCCTCACGGAAGTTGATCGCGATCACGCCCGCCTGGCGGGGGCTGTTGTAGTCGCCGAGCCGGGTCTTCTTGACCAGCCCGTTGCGGGTGGCGAGCACGAGGTACGGCGCCTGCTCGTAGTCGCGGATCGCCAGCACCTGCGCGATGTTCTCGTCGGGCAGGAACGACAGCAGCCCGGCGACATGGCCGCCCTTGGCGTCGCGCGAGGCCTCCGGCAGGTTGTAGGCCTTCGTGCGGTAGACCCGGCCGGCGGTCGTGAAGAACAGCAGCCAGTGGTGGTTGGTGGTCGCGATGAAGTGCTCGACCACGTCGTCGCCGCGCAGGGTCGCGCCGCGCACGCCCTTGCCGCCGCGCTTCTGGATCCGGTACTGGTGGCGCAGGGTGCGCTTGGCGTACCCGCCGCGCGTGATGGAGACGACGAGCTCCTCATCGGGGATCAGGTCCTCCATGGACAGGTCGCCGTCGGCGGGGATGATCTGGGTCCGACGCTCGTTGCCGTACTTCGTGACGATCTCGCCCAGCTCGTCGTTGACGATCTGACGCTGCCGCTCGGGGTTCGCGAGGATGTCCTCGTAGTCGGCGATCTCGCGCTCGAGCTCGGCCAGCCGGTCGATGATCTTCTGCCGCTCCAGGGCGGCGAGCCGGCGCAGCTGCATGTCGAGGATGGCCTGGGCCTGGAGCTCGTCGACGCCGAGCAGCTCGATCAGGCCGGACTTCGCCTGCTCGACGTCGGGCGAGCGCCGGATCAGGGCGATCACCTCGTCGAGCGCGTCGAGCGCCATCACCAGGCCGCGCCAGATGTGCGCGTCCTCCTCGGCCTTGCGCAGGCGGAAGCGGGTACGCCGTTGGATGACCTCGATCTGGTGGGTGACCCAGCTCGAGATGAACTGGTCGATGGTCAGCGTGCGCGGCACGCCGTCGACCAGGGCCAGCATGTTGGCGCTGAAGTTGGTCTGCAGCTCGGTGTGCTTGAGCAGGTTGTTGAGGACGACCCGGGCGACCGCGTCACGCTTGAGGACGACGACCAGGCGCTGGCCGGTGCGGCCCGACGAGTCGTCGCGGACGTCGGAGATCCCCTGCACCTTGCCGGAGTCGGCGAGCTCGGCGATCTTCAGTGCGAGGTTGTCGGGATTGACCATGTAGGGCAGCTCGGTGATCGAGAGGCAGGTGCGGCCCTTGTTGTCCTCGTCGATCTCGATCACGGCGCGCTGGGTGACCGAGCCGCGGCCCGTCCGGTAGGCCTGCTCGATGCCGTCGCGGCCCACGATCAGCGCGCCGTTGGGGAAGTCGGGGCCCTGGATCCGCTCGATGAGGGCGTCCTGCAGCTCCTGCCGGCTCGCCTCGGGGTGCTCCAGCGCCCACCGCGCGCCGTCCGCCACCTCGCGCAGGTTGTGGGGCGGGATGCTGGTGGCCATGCCGACCGCGATCCCGGCCGACCCGTTGACCAGCAGGTTCGGGTAGCGCGCCGGGAGCACGGTCGGCTCCTGCGAGCGGCCGTCGTAGTTGGGCTGGAAGTCGACGGTGTCTTCCTGGATGTCGCGGACCATCTCCAGCGCGAGCGGCGCCATCCGGCACTCGGTGTAGCGCATCGCGGCGGCCGCGTCGTTGCCCGGCGAGCCGAAGTTGCCCTGGCCGTGGATCAGGGGCGCGCGCATCACCCAGGGCTGTGCGAGCCGGACCAGGGTGTCGTAGATCGCGGAGTCGCCGTGGGGGTGGTACTGACCCATGACGTCACCGACGACCCGGCTGCACTTGGAGAAGCCGCGGTCGGGCCGGTAGCCGCCGTCGTACATGGCGTAGAGCACCCGGCGGTGCACCGGCTTGAGGCCGTCGCGTACGTCGGGCAGCGCCCGGCCCACGATGACCGCCATCGCGTAGTCGATGTAGGCCCGCTGCATCGAGGTCTGGAGCTCGATCGGCTCGATCCGACCGCCGCCACCCCCGCCGTTCCCGCCGTCACCGTCGCCGAGCAGGTTTCCGGTCTGTTCCGTCATGATTCGTCTTTCTCAGCTTGTCTAGCCCGTGACTTAGATTTCTCGATACGCGCATCGAGACCCTAGATGTCGAGGAATCGGACGTCCTTCGCGTTGCGCTGGATGAACGAGCGTCGCTGCTCGACGTCCTCGCCCATGAGGATCGAGAAGATCTCGTCGGCACGGGCGGCGTCGTCGAGGGTGACCTGCAGCATCA
>Ga0299913_10005798_pt1 | contig 10611 bp, 6 predicted proteins | sample RVTome_9_FD_201360 | JGI IMG/M metagenome (GOLD analysis project Ga0299913, IMG submission 201360) | Soil microbial communities from uranium-contaminated site in the Upper Colorado River Basin, Wyoming, United States - RVT155D38 (version 2) ... | reverse complement strand
GGCGTGGAGCGGTCCGAGCTGGGACCGTAGCTCATGCAACCGGCGGGCCAGATAGCCGGAAGCCGTATCGCGGGCGGTATCGAGCGCAGGCAACGCGTAGGCCAGGAGCTGGTCGCGGTCATGACGCTGGGCACCAATGAGCGCGAGGTCGACCAAGACGCTGCCGCGACGCCTGGCGGAGAGGTCTTGGCCAAGGGCGGCCGTTAGTGCCGCCTCAGCCAGGTCGGGGCGGCGCAAAGAGACGTAGCAGGTACCGCGTTCCTCGGCCAGACGCGAGCCGTCGAAGCGGAGCCAACCGCCGTTGTGAACCTGGCAGTCAAGATCGTGCACCTCCTGCGCCTGGTCAAGAGCATGCTCGCAAGCGTCGAGGTCACCGAGGCTGGCGAAGGCTTGCGCCTGCACAGCGGCGACCCAGTGACGGGTGGAGAGCTCGGAATTACCGCGACGGGCGACGCTTCCGGCCAGCTCCAACAGCGGCAGAGCCTGGCCGGCGGCACGCTCGCGCAAGGCGATGAAGGCGTGGCGGACGAGAGCGCAGGCCCAGAGGTCGAAGGCGTCAGCTTCACGGCTGGCTGAGGCAGCCAGGGTGTAGCAGTGGGCGGCCTCGGTGTAGTGGTTGGCGTCGAAGCAGACCTCGCCAGCGAGCTGGAACAGATCGGCGGCGAGGACGCACAGCCGGCGTCGATCGTCGGTGTGCTGTGTTTGCTGCAGGCTCGTGGTGACGGTGTCGAGGTGGCTCTTAATCAACGGAAAGACTGCCGGCTTGGACCGCGAGAGCACGAAGACTTGCCACAGATGCGCATTGAGCGCGGCGTAGTCCTCGAGGGCGCCCCCATCCCGGCCCCGCAGGCGCTCGTCTGACAGCGGCCAATCCGCCAGACCACCCAGGGGACCGGCCAGGCTCAGCAGCCGTAGCAGCTCACGACGATTCATGTCGTCAAGCTCGCCCGCGCACAGCTCGGCCGCCGACTTGGAGCGGTCGACCTGCCACGCGGCGTCCTCGGCATCTGGCTCAGTAGTGGTGGGCACGAGCGCGGCACGGGCCATCGCTCGTCCGGGTAGTGCAAACCACAGTAGGTCCGGCGGCACGCCAAGGACACGAGCCCAGTGCGTGAGCTTGCTCAAGCTGTCGGGGGCCGGTCCGGTCTCAAGGCGGCTGAGCTGGGTCTGGGTCAGATGCAGCCAGCCAGCGGCGCGGTCCTGGCAGATGGGCTGTGGATGGTGCGGGTGCGTGCGGTAGACGCGGATGACCTGACCCATGTGCCTGCTGGACAAGGCCGCACGCATCTCAGGCGTGTTCCAGAAAGCGGCCGGCACGGGTGGCGGCTGTTGCGACCAGTCGCGAGCGCGCTGCACGCAGCGGGCGCACTGCGAGCCGTGATGGTCACGGGCGAGGCGCGTCCTGCACGGACACCGGCGCACGTCCGGCCCGTCCATGAGCATCCTTGCGTTGTGGAGGTCACGGTCCGGGTCAGTTAACCACGGTGCGCGTTCCGTGGTGATCGTCTATGCAATTTGTGCATACCGGTTCAGGCGATTATTGACATGTCGATCCGTAAGCGCGTCGGTCACGGTTGCAACTACGGCACCGGACGTCGGAGGAATGCCATGTTTTGCCGACGCCTTCCCCGACAGTTGGTCGTCACGGAGCGGCCCATGCCTGCGGCGTCCGGTGCTTTCCAACTCTCGATCTGCGAGAGGGAGGCAAGTGCTAACGCTGGCCGATTTGCCCAGTTACCGGATGTAGCCCGTCCTGGTCTTCTGGTCGTAGCTACATGATCTCGACGGCAGTGATCGGGAGTGACCAGGAACATGCCGAGGACGCCGAAGGAGTGACAACCGTGATCGAGTACGACGTCGACCAGGACGACCTGATGGAACGGCAGCGGCGGATGGCATCTGGTTCACCCAGCGACCAGCGGGCCGAAGCGCAACGGCGCATGCAGCAGTCGGACTTGCACAGCACGCGGTTGGGTCCAGGTGATCGTATGGATGGTCGTGCGTTGTGGTGTGAGCTTTGGATGGAGCCCAACGGGGATGTCACGTTGACCCGTGGACGCGGTTGTACTCGGGCGGACGCGATAGACCTGTGTCGTCTCGCGGTGGCCGACGATCCCGCCGTTTGTGACCGAACGGAAAGCGACGCGCCTGACCCGGATCCGCCGGCCTTCTCGTGGATTCGATCCGTGTCGTGACGGTTCCAGCGGCTCTGATCGCGCGATGGGAATCGGCATACCGGCAGTACACCAACTTGGCGCAGGTGAACGGTCGGTCGGAAAGGGTTCAATCGGACGAGGCGCACGCTATGGCGTCGGCGTCGTGGGATGTCGCGACTGCCTGGCGGGGCATGGCCACATCCGCGGTTCTGCCGTGGTGGGTGCTGGCGGCCGTTCGTGCCGCGGCGGATGCGTTCGAGCAGCAGGCATGCGACTGGCACGCCCGGAGTTCGGCTTGCGACCAGGAAGGCACATGATCATGCGTGAGTGCGTGGAGCCGTGCCCGGATCAGCGTTTGGTGTATCCGGTGTATGCGGTGAGTTTGAAGGACATCGAGGGCCTTTCGACGGTGGTGGTGGCTGGCTGATCGCCGCCGACCGGCGGGCCTGGCCGCCGACTCTGCGGTTGGTCGAGCCAGGGGTGCGCTGGTGTGGACGCTGCCCAGGAGGAACCGCACCACCCACCGACGCAATCTCAAGATCGTCGGCGTCGTGTCGTGCACGGCTGCACGTGTTCGCCGCGTCGCCGTCGGTGGTGCGGCTCAACCGGCGCACGGTGGAGTTCCTGCTCACCGTGCTGGCCACCCTGCCGGCACACGACGCTCATGGCGGACGCTGCTGGACGGGCCAGCCGACCGGCGCCGATTTGGTCCGGCCTGGCCGGGTGGCGGAGGTGGCGCGCCGTGACCGAGGACGACCGGCAGCTGGCCGACGAGGAACGGGGCGGGGCGCGGGTTGTGTTGCGTGCCGCTGCCCTGGTGGTGATCGGCGCGATCAATCGGGGGGTCGCCGAGGTCGTCAGCCGAGTCATGGTGAACTGGGTGAATCCGTACTTCGATGACGGGTCGCCCTGGGCGCAGCGGGCCAACTGGTATGAGCAGCGGGCGTATCGTGCACTGTGGCCGTGGTGGGAGCACCAGGACTGGCTGGCCCGTCGGCGCGCGCAGCGAGCCGCCGAATGGGAGGCCAACCGGGGTGATCCCGATGCGTAACCGACCCACCTCGCGGCCGGTGCCGGTGGCGATCGGCTGCACCATCCGGGTCACCAGCAAGGGCGCGGTCACCGCGCACCGCGACCACGGCTGCACGCCCGAGGATGTCCGCGTACTCTGCGATGCGCTCGTCCGCGGTGAACTGGAGGTCATCGACCTCACCCCGGCGAGCCGCTCCGGCGTGGAGCCAGCACCTCACGCGCTATGACCACGCGCTGGATCTGCGAGGTGCCCTCGTAGATCTGCATGATCTTGGCGTCGCGCAGCAGCTTCTCGACGGGGTAGTCCTTCATCACGCCGTGGCCGCCGTAGATCTGCACGGCGTCGGTGGCCACCTCCATCGCGGTGTCGGCGGCGAACCGCTTGGCGTGCGAAGAGGCCAGCTTGCTGCGCTTGCCCTGCTCGAGCAGCATGGCGGACTTCCAGGTCAGCAGCCGGGCAGCCTCCACCTTGGTGGCCATGTCGGCGACCATGAACTGGATGCCCTGGTGCATGGCGATCGGCACGCCGAACTGCACGCGCTTGCGGGCGTAGTCGCGGGCGAACTCGAAGGCCGCCGACGCGATGCCGACCGCGACGGCTGCGACGGCCGGCCGGGTCCGGTCGAACGTCGCCATGGCCAGGTCGAACCCCGCGTTCTCCGCGCCGAGCAGGTTGGCCGCCGGCACCTCGACTTCGGTGAACGAGACGAGCGCGGTGTCCGAGGCGCGCTGGCCGAGCTTGTCCTCCTTACGCTCCACGACCACACCTGGCGTGTCGCGCGGCACCACGAACGCGGAGATGCCGAGCGGGCCTGCGTCCGGTTCGGTCTTGGCGAAGACCGTGTACCAGCTCGCGTGCGAGCCGTTCGTGATGAAGCACTTGGAGCCGTTCAGGACGTAGGTGTCGCCGTGCCGCACGGCCCTGGTGCGCATGCTCGCGACGTCGGAGCCGGCCTCCGGCTCGGTGAGGCAGAAGGACGCCAACCGCGGCTCGTCGGTGAGCATCCGCAGGTAGCGCTTCTTGAGCTCGTCCGATCCGGCCATCAGAACCGGCGCCGCGGCCAGGCCGTTGCTCATCAGCGACGTCGCAATGCCGGAGCAGCCCCAGCCGAGTTCCTCCCCGATGAGGCAGCCGGCGAAGAATCCGAGGCCCGGCCCGCCGTAGTCCTCGGGGATGTGCGCGTTCATCAGCCCGAGCCGCCACGCCCGCTCGACGATCGCGGCCGGCCAGGACGAGTCCGCGTCGTGGCGCGCCGCGTGCGGCCGGATCTCCTTCGCGGCGAATTCGTGCGCCAGCGAGCGGATGTCCCGCTGCTCGTCGGTAAGCGTGAAGTCCACCATCTGCCAACCTCGGGTCTGGGCGACGCGGCGAGGCTATCGGCAATTTCGCCCACGTGATGCGGGCGTGATGCCAGAATGACGTTCGGGCAATACAACGACGCCTACCCGAACCATGGCCAGCGGCCTGGCGGGATCTCGCTGTGCGCTGATCAGACCATGGGAGGTCGGGTGACGGTGACTGTCGCGGGCGATGCCCTGCCCGCATCGGCGCGCGGCCTCGACGCGAACCAGTTGCTCCTGCTCGATCGGCCCGCCGCCGCCGTGCTGGTGGCCGGCGCGCTCACCGAGCTGTACCTGCAGGCCAGCGGCCAGGACGACGGCCTCGACGACAGCGGGGAACAGTGGGAGGTAGACCACCACGCGCCGCTGTTCCTCGAGTCGCTCGTCGCGGCGCGGCTCAACGCCGTGCTGGAGGCCTGGCTCGGCGTCACCGTGCCGCTCGCGATGCTACTGCAGGAGGCGCCGACGATCGCGGCGCTGAGCGAGCAACTGGTCGACGAGCTGCACGCCCGCGCCGGCCAGCCGACCGGCCCCGCGCAGCCCGAGCTGGCGGCCGACCCCGAGTCGCACCACCTGGAGTTCCCGCTCGCCGAGATCCAGCAGGCCTACTGGATCGGCCGGGACCCGGTGTACGAGCTCGGCAACGTCGCCGCGCACCTCTACGTCGAGCTGCGGGTCATCGACTTCGACGTGCCGCGCGCCGAGCTGGCGCTGCGGCGCATGATCGCCCGGCACGACATGCTGCGCTCGTTCGTCACGCGCAGCGGCCAGCAGCGCGTCATGCCCCAGGTGCCGGAGTACCGCATCGAGGTCATGGACCTCTCCGGCGCGGACCCGTCCCGCGTCGACGACGTACTGGCCGCCGAGCGGGACCGGATGCTGCGGCTGCAGCTCAGCGCGGACGACTGGCGGCCGTTCGAGGTGCGGGTGACCCGGCTGCCGGACCGCCGGTCACAGCTCGCACTGCTGTTCAACATGGTCAAGCTGGACGCCTGGAGCGCCCAGCTGTTCATCGCCGAGTGGTTCGCCCTGTGCGACGACCCCGGACGGGAGCTGCCCGACATCGGCCTGTCCTTCCGCGACTACGTGGTGTGGACGAAGGAGCTGGAGTCCACCGAGTCCTTCGAGCGCTCCCGGCGGTACTGGCTGGACCGCGTCCCGGAGCTGCCGCCGGCGCCGGAGCTGCCGCTCGTCAAGCCGCTCGGCTCGGTGCGGCAGCCGAGGTTCGGCTCGCGCTCCGCGAAGCTCGACGCGCCGACCTGGTCCGCGCTCAAGGCGCGCGCCGAGCGCAACGGCCTCAGCCCGTCGATCGTGCTGTGCGCCGCATACGCGGAGGTCCTCGGCGCGTGGAGCCGCCGGCAGCGGTTCACGCTCAGCGTCGCCGGTGGCCGCCCGGTCGCGCACCCGGAGATCGCCAGGGTCATCGGTCCGTTCGCCCGCCCGATGCTGCTGGCGGTGGACGGCACCGTGCCCGGCGGCTTCGCGGCGCGCGCCCAGGCCGTCGCGAGGAGGTTCGCCGCCGACTTCGAGCACCGCGACTTCGGCGGGCTGGAGGTCCTCCGCGAGCTCGCCAGGACACGCGGCCTGACCAGGGCGGCCATGCCGGTGATCTTCACCAGCGTGCTGCCACAGGGCGGCGATGGCGGCCTGCAGCGGCCGGCCTGGCACGACGAGCACCGCTACGTGGTGTGGGGCATGCCGCAGCTGCTGCTGGAGAACCAGGTGCTCGACCTGGACGGCGAGCTGATCATCACCTGGGTGGCGGTCGACGAGCTGTTCCCGGACGGCCTGGTCGACGAGATGTTCGGCGCGTACCAGCGGCTGCTCGGCCGGCTCGCGGCCTCCGACGGCGCGTGGACCGCGCCGGAGCCGCGGCTGCTGCCCGCGGCGCAGCTCGCCAGGCGCGCGGCCGCCAACGACACCGCGGCACCCATGCCGGAGGGGCTGCTGCACAGCGGATTCTCCCGACAGGTCGCCCTGCGGCCGAACGAGCCGGCCGTGATCAGCGGCCGGCGCACGCTGTCCTACGCGGAGCTGGACCGGCACGCCGGCTACGTCGCCGACCAACTGGCGGGCGTGCGGCGGGGCAGCCTCGTGGCGGTGTGCATGGAGAAGGGCTGGGAGCAGGTCGCGGCCGTGCTCGGCGTGCTGCGCGCCGGCGCCGGCTACCTGCCGCTGGACCCGGAGCTGCCCACCGAGCGGCTACACCAGCTGCTGGCCAGCGGCGAGGTGCGGCAGGTGCTGACCCAGCCATCGGTCGACGAGTGCGTGTGCTGGCCGGACGGCGTGCGGCGGGTGCTGGTCGACGAGGACGCGGTCGCGGGCGGCGCTGCTGCCGTCGACGCCGCTGCCGGCGCAGCCGTCGGCCAGGGCGACCTCGCCTACGTGATCTTCACCTCCGGGTCGACGGGCGTGCCCAAGGGCGTGATGATCGACCACCTCGGCGCGCTCAACACGATCGCCGACGTGAACCGCCGCTTCGGGATCGGCCCAGAGGACCGCGTCCTCGCGCTGTCCGCGCTCAGCTTCGACCTGTCCGTCTACGACATCTTCGGCCCGCTGGCCGTGGGCGGCGCGGTCGTCATGCCCGACGCGGCCGCGGCGAAGGACCCCGCGCACTTGGCCGAGCTGATCCGGCGCGAGCGGGTGACCGTGTGGAACTCGGTGCCGGCGCTGATGGAGATGCTGGTCGAGCACGGCCGCGTGGACCCGGGGGCGCTGCGCCTCGCGATGCTGTCCGGCGACTGGATCCCCACCGACCTGCCCGACCGCATCTGGCGTGCCTTCCCCGGCGCCGAGGTGGTCAGCCTTGGCGGTGCGACGGAGGCGTCGATCTGGTCGATCACCTACCCGATCGCGGAGAGCCAGCGGGGCCGGCGCAGCGTGCCGTACGGGCACCCGATGGACAACCAGCGCTTCCACGTGCTGAACCAGCGCATGGAGCCGTGCCCCGAGCTGGTGCCCGGCGAGCTGTACATCGCCGGCGTCGGGCTGGCCAAGGGCTACTGGCGCGACGGCGAGCGGACCGCGGCCGGCTTCGTCACCCACCCGGCCAGCGGGGAGACGCTGTACCGCACCGGCGACTTCGGCCGGTACCTGCGCGACGGCGAGATCGAGTTCCTCGGCCGCGAGGACTCGCAGGTGAAGGTGAACGGCTACCGCATCGAGCTGGGGGAGATCGAGGCCGCGCTGGAGGAGCACCCGGCGGTGCGTTCCGCGGTGGCCGTCGCCCGCGGTGAACGCGAGGGCTCGAAGTGGCTGGTCGCCTTCGTGGTGGGCGAGGCGCTGCCCGACGAGGCCACGTTGCGTACGCACGCCGCCGACCGGCTGCCCGAGTACGCCGTGCCGGTCAGGATCGTCGAGCTGCCCGGGCTGCCGCTCACCGCCAACGGCAAGGTCGACCGGGCCGCGCTGCCCGGGCTCGAGGAGCTGGCGGCCGCCGACGGGGAGTACGCGGCGCCGGACACCGAGCTGGAGGCGCGGCTCGCAGGGCTGTGGGCGGAGGCGCTCGAGCAGCCGCGAGTCGGCGTGCACGACAACTTCTTCGCGATGGGCGGCACCTCCCTGCGGGCCGTACAGCTCGCGACAATCGCGCAGGACGCCGGGCTGTGGCTGGCCGCGGCCGACGTGCTGCGCAACCAGACGGTTCGCGAGCTGGCCGCCGCCGTGCACGGCCGCACCGGCCTGCCCGCCCCCGACGAACTGGCCTGCGCCGCGGTGGTCGAACCGGGCGGTGCCGGGCCGGTCGAGCCCGGCCGTGCGGCGGTGGCTGAGCCTTGCGGTGCGGCGGCGGCTGGGGCCGGCGCTGCTGCGGTGGCTGAGCCTGGCGCTGCCGCGGTGGTTGGGGCCGGCGGTGCCACGCCGGGGGAGCCGGGGTGAGCGGGTTCTGCCCGCCGGAGGTGCGCTTCGGCCACGCGACGCTGCCGGGGCTGCTGGAACGGGCCGCGGGCACGGACCACGGGCTGATCTTCGCCGACAGCGCGCGCGGCGAGCGGCGCCTGGGCTTCGCCGAGCTCCATCCGGCCGCGATGGCCGCCGCGGCCGCGCTTGCCGGGCACGGCGTGCGGGCCGGCGACCGGGTGTGCCTGCTGGGGTCGACCTCGCCCGAGCTCGTCGCGGCGCTGTGGGGAGTGTGGTGTGCGGGCGGCGTGGCCGTGGTGCTGCCGCCACCCCGCCGGGGCGCCGACGCCGCGGACCTGGGCCTGCGCGTCCGGCAGGCCGACGCAGGCCTGCTGGTGGTGGCCGACGAGCTGGCCGCCGGCCTCGAAGGACAGGTGGACGGCGCACGGGTGCTGGCGCTCGGCCACCTGCGGCCACCGGCCCCCTCGCCCGGCGTGTTGCCCACGGCGGCGGAGTCGGACCTGGCGCTGCTGCAGTTCACCTCGGGCACCACGGCCAGGTCGCGCGCCGTCGCGCTGACCCACCGCCAGATCCTGGCCAACCTGTCCGCGTTCAGCGACGCGCTGCGGCTGTCCAGCGAGGACCGGGCCGTCTCGTGGCTGCCGTTGTACCACGACATGGGGATCCTGATCATGATCGCCGCGGTGGCCCATCCCGGCGACCTCGTGCTCGCACCGACCGAGGACTTCGTCCGCCGGCCCGGCTTCTGGATGGACGCCGTCTCCCGCCTGCGGGCCACGATCACCGTCGGGCCCAACCAGGCGTACGGCCTCGCCGCGCGGGACCTGCGGATGCGCCCGCGCGAGCTCGACCTGTCCTGCCTGCGGATCGCCGGCAACGGCGCGGAGCCGGTCGCGGCGGCGGTGCTGGACGAGTTCGCCGAGCAGGCCGGCCGTTACGGCTTCAAGGGCACCGCGCTGTGCCCGATGTACGGCCTCGCCGAGGCCACCCTGGCCGTCACGATCTCGGCGCCCGGCGAGTCGTGGCAGGACGTCTGGGTGGACAGGGACCGGCTGGAGAAGGACAGGGTGGCCGTGCCGACGCTGCCGCAGCACCCGGGAGCGCGGCGGCTGGTCGCCTGCGGCCCGCCGGTGCCAGGGGCCGAGGTCGACATCAGGGACCCGGCCGGTGCTGCCGTCGCGGAAGGCCTGGTCGGCGAGATCTGGGTGCGCAGCCCGTCGATCATGATCGGCTACTGGCGGGACGAGGAGGCCAGCCGCGCCGTGCTGCACGACGGCTGGCTGCGCACCGGCGACCTCGGGTTCATGCACGGCGGCCAGCTCGTGGTGTGCGGCCGGGCCAAGGACATGATCGTGGTCGGCGGCCGCAACCTGTACCCGGAGGACTACGAGCAGCTCGTCGCGACGCACGTGGGCGTCCGGCGCGGCAACGTGATCGCCTTCGGGCTCGCCGACCTCGAACGTATGGTGGTCGTCGCCGAGACGGCCTTCACGAACGACCGGGCCCGGCAGCTCGCCGTCGACGTCATGCGGGCGCTCACCCAGGAGCTCTCGCACGCCCCCGAGGAAGTGGTGATGGTACGGCCAGGAACGCTGCCGAAGACCTCGTCGGGAAAGGTGCAGCGCGGTGTCTGCCGTGACCGCTACCTGGCCGGCGAGCTGACCACCGTCGCCAAGGTGGCGCGGTGATGACCGGGCCCGTGCAGCGCATGCCGGTGGTCGTCGTCGGCGCCGGCCAGGCCGGTCTCGCCGCCGGCCACTTCCTCGCCGAGGCGGAGGTGCCATTCGCCGTCCTGGAGGCCGCCGACCGGCTCGGCGAGTCGTGGCGCAACCGCTGGGACTCGCTGGAGCTGTTCACCCCGGCCCGGTTCAGCGGGCTGCCCGGCATGGCGTTCCCCGGCGAGCTGTCGCGCTACCCGTTGAAGGACGAGGTCGTGGCGTTCCTGCGCGACTACGCGGAGCGGTTCGCGCTGCCCGTGCGCTTCGGGCAGCGGGTCACCGCGCTCAGCCGCTCGGCGGACGGCTACCGGCTGCAGACCGACGGCGCGGTCTACCAGGCCGACGCGGTGATCGTCGCCAGCGGCGCCTTCCAGCGGCCCAACCTGCCGGCGTGCGCCGCCGACCTGGTCGCCGACGTGGTGCAGCTGCACAGCAGCGCGTACCGCAACCCCGCGCAGCTGCCGGCCGGCACCACGCTCGTCGTCGGCGGCGGGAACTCGGGC
>Ga0299913_10005797_pt1 | contig 10611 bp, 5 predicted proteins | sample RVTome_9_FD_201360 | JGI IMG/M metagenome (GOLD analysis project Ga0299913, IMG submission 201360) | Soil microbial communities from uranium-contaminated site in the Upper Colorado River Basin, Wyoming, United States - RVT155D38 (version 2) ... | reverse complement strand
GGCCCAGGTGGATGCCTACCAGGAGGCCATCGAGCGGGCCGGCCTGTTCCTCGTGGTGATGAAGCGAAACCCCTACAAGTTCCTCTCCGACAGTGCCCGGGCGGCGAGCACCAAGTACGGCGTGCGAAGCATCTCGCTCCTCGCCCGGAAACCGCTCTGATCCCACGCCTCAGCAGGCACCGGCGGTAGGCGTCCCACGATCGTCGAGCAGGCCGAGACCGGCGGCCCGTCGTACGGCGTGACGACGCCGGTCGACACCGAGCTTGCCGAGCACCGCGGAGACGTGGCGCTCGGCTGTCCGGGGCGACATCGTGAGCCGGTCGGCGATCTCGGCGTTCGTCAGTCCCTCCGCCACCAGGCGCAGCACCTCGAGTTCACGCGCTGTCAGCCCGGCGGCATTGCTCCGGGTGGCGCGCTGGGGGCCGCGCCGGACCCGAAGGCCGAGTGCACGCATCCGTCGCTGCACGCGGGCCGCCAAAGGCCTAGCACCGAGCCTGCGCGCGATCGACAGCGCCTCACCGAGGGACGCCGCGTCGTCGACCAGCGACAACATGAGCGCCTGGTCGTAGGCCCAGCCCACCTCGGCGTAGACCGCGGCCGCCCCGGCCCAGTCGCGCCGGGCCATGGCCGCATGGGGCACAGGGCTGCGCGGCACCGGAGGCAGGTCGACACCGGCCAGCGCTGCCCAGCCGATGAGCCTGGGACCGGCCCAGCCATCGCGCCCCCAGCCCCCGCCAGCCACCCGGTGCGCGTGCTCAAGGCGCGCTCGGGGCATGGGCAGGTCGTGAAGCACTGCCTGCTCGACCTCGAGCTCCACGACCGGGCCGACCCACTGGATCTCGTCGGAGCGTTCCGCACGGTCGCGCACCCGGTCCAGCATCGCTGCTGCTTCCGGGTCACCGCGGCGCACCGCAAGCTCGGCGAGCACCAGCTCGGCCAGGAGCTGGGTGAGCGTCGACCCGCGTGCCGCCTCGGCGGTCGCGTTGCGGGAGGCCCCGACCCACTCCCCACGGCGTGCTTGGAGCCAGGCCTCCATGGCTGTCTGGAACGCGAGCAGCGTGTCCACCTGGTACTCGCGGGAGTACGCCAGGCCCCGCTGGTTGAACTCCTGGGCCAGCGCCGGCTGCACCCAGCAGAAGTTCACGTCCACCAGACCCACCAAGGCACGAGCAGCCTCGTGGCGCTCGCCCAAGCGGTCAGCGGTCTCATGAGCGGCCACCAGCGGAAGCCAGCCGTCGGGATCCTCGATGGCGTGACAGTCTCCGAGTGTCACCAACGCGTGAGCACGCGTGCGATGGTCACCGCAGCGCTCGGCCAGGGCGACCGCTCGGTCACCCCAGCGTCGGGCGTCCGGAAGATCCGCGGCAAGCATCGCCAGCTGGGCAACGGCCGCGCACGCACGGGCCAGCTCGGAGCCGTCGTCGAGGGATTCAGCAGTCTTCACAGCGGCGCCCGCGTCCTCCCGCGCCCGGCTCCCCTCCCCGGCGTACCAGTGGAAACGTGAACGTCTGCGCAGGCAACGGGCGACGGCCCCGCGATCCTCGAGACCACGGTAGAGATCCAGTGCCTGCTCCAGCTCCGGCAGCGCTTCGGACAGGCGGTCGACGGCATACGCGCTCTCGGCGAGCTCCTCGTGGAGCCGCGCCCGGTCAGCCGCGTCCCACCGGTCGGCAAACTCCGCCGCGCGGCGGAAATGGGCGTATGCCTCCCGGTGCGCACCCAGAGCTGTAGCACGTCGGGCTGCGATCGGTGCGTACTCCGCGACCGCGTCGAGTTCGCCGGCCTCCTCCGCGTGATGGACGATCTCGGCGGCGTCCGCGCTGGCGTCGAGCAGAGCCTGGAGGACCCGCGCGTGTAGTTCGCGCCTGCGCGCAACCGGCACGCTCGAGCGGATCGCGGCCCGCACGAGCTCATGGCGGAACCGGACGTGGCGCGGCCCGACGGTGAGCAGCCCCCGACGTTCGGGCTCCTCGGCAGCCTGGGCCCACCCCGGCACCACCCGGTCGAGCAGCTCAGGAGCAACCTGCGACGGCACCATCGACACCAACTCGAGCAGTTGTCTCGACCCCTCCGGCAGCCGCGACGCCCGCCCCAGGACCGCGTTGGAGACCGACGGCGGCAGCGCGTCCGGTGCCGACGCGGCCAGCTCTGCGACGAAGAACGGGTTGCCACCAGTCATCGCGAAGACCCGGTCCACCTCCTCCCCGACCATGGCGGCCACGGCTTCTCGCGAGAGGGGGGCCAGAACCAGATTCCGGGCGCCACCCCCGGAGAGGGCCGCGAGCGTGCGCCACAAGGGATGCCCGGCCGCCACCTCACCGCCCCGATAGGTCAGCACCAGGAGGGCGGGCAGTGCCGCGATCCGACGCCCCATCCCCATCACCAGGTCCAGCGTCGCCGCGTCCGCCCAGTGCACGTCCTCCAGCACGAGCACAGTCGGCTCTGTTCCGGCCAGCTCCGCGAGCACCAGCCGGCGCACCTCATCGGGACGCGACCCTCCCAGCAGCTCGTTGACGAGATCAGTCGACACCTCACCGGTGATATCGGCCAAGGGTGCGAATGGCCGCGGGATAGAGAGGTCGTCGCAGCCTCCCCACAGCACGCGGGCCACACCCCCGAGCTCCTGGGCAAAGCGCGAGACGAGGCTCGTCTTTCCAATCCCCGGCTCGCCCTCGACCAGCACGACGCCACCGTGGCCGCCGACGGCCTCCGCGCATGCCGCACGGAGCGTAGCGAGATGCGGCCCTCGCTCGAACAGGTCCACTGTCTGACGATAGCCGGGGACGCAGCCGCAGGAGGCGGAGCAGGCAGGTCCTCCGTCGCCACGGCCGCCACCGGCGCGTAGCCCCAAGAACCCGGTGTCCATCGCGTGGCCTTGTGAGTGCGTCATATCGCCGCGAGTGACTGTCAAGGACTCAGGTGGCATCGGACACAGCCACTCCTGGACAGCGGCAGCCCCGCTCCCAGTGAGTCCTGCCGGAAGTCTGCCTCAGCCCAACATTGGCAGTGTGCACTTTCAGGCTTGGAGCGTGAGAGTACGAATCGCCCGCAAGCATGCGATAGGGAGAGTGCAACGCCGCGTGCCCGACACGAGCGGCCTTCACGTCATTACCTCGACCCGGGGGCATCCACGCCAGCGCTGGCGAACCTGCCCTGCGCGTCCTCAGACCTGCTGCTTACCGCCCCCTGCCGGCGCGCCCCATTCAGCGAATCTGCCGAATATGGGTGGCCCTGCGCGCCGGAAGAGCCGACCGATGCGCGCCGCGACGATGGGTGCCCGAGGGCGGACGGCGCGCACATGTCTTCATGGGTGGACCCTCAGTCGGCGCAGGTGACGGCCTCGTCGACCGGTTCGGGGCCCTCGGTGAGGACGCCGACCCGCCCGCGGGCAAGGACGAAGCCGGCCAGGGCCAGCGACGAGATCGCGGCAATGAGCGCACCGAGGTGGAGGCCGGTGGTGAACGCGGCCTCGGCGGCGGTCACCAGCGCCTCCCCGGACGCCGTGGGGAGGCCGACCGAGACCTCGAGAGCCCCACCGAGCGTTCCCTGGGCTGCGTCGGCCTGCTCGGTGGACAGCGAGCCGGGGAGGGCGCCGTCCACCCCGCGCCGGTAGGCCGCGACCCCGATGCTGCCAAGCAGCGCGATGCCGAGGGCGCCACCGAGCTCGGCTGCGGTCTCGGAGACGCCGGCTGCGGCACCCGCACGCTCCGGCGGAGCGGACCCGATGATCAGGTCGTTGGTGAGCGTGAAGGCCGGGGACATGCCGAGTGAGAAGCCGATCGAGCCCAGGACGATGAGTGGGAGCCCGGATCCGGCCTCGATGCCGAGGAGCACGCCGAACCCGAGGGCGGCCAGCACCAGTCCACCGCCCATCAGCCAGGCCGGGTCGATCCGGCGGGCCAGGATCGGCGTGAGGTTGGAGCCCACGATGAACGACAACGCCCACGGCAGCGTCCACAGTCCGGCCTCGAGCGGGGTCATGCCGAGCACCAGCTGCAGGTACTGCGGGATGAACAGGAAACCGCCGAAGACAACGAAGATCCCGATGCCGTACGTCGCCAGCGCGGCGCTGAACGCCGGGATGCGGAACAGGGACAGGTCGATGAGCGGGTCTGCCAGCCGGCGCTGGCGTCGTACGAACACGATCCCCAGGCCCAGGCCGGCGAGTGCGGTGAGAAGAGCGGTCGTCGTCACCCCGTCCTGCGCGACCCGCTTGAGCCCGTAGACGAGCGCGAGCATCGCGGCCAGCGACAGGGCGGCGCTGGGCAGGTCGGCGCGGCCGGCATTGGGATCGCGGTACTCCGGCAGCAGCCGCGGCCCGAGCACGAGCAGCGCGACCATGACGGGCACGTTGAGCAGGAACACCGCCCCCCACCAGAAGAACTCAAGGACCACACCCCCGAGGACCGGCCCGACCGCCGCGCCGGCCGAGAAACTGGTGATCCAGATCGCGATCGCGGTGGTCCGTTGCCGCGGGTCGTGGAACATGCTCCGGATCAGGGAGAGCGTCGACGGCGCCAGCGTCGCGCCGGACAAGCCGAGCAGCGCCCGGGCGACGATCAGCATCTCCGGCGAGGTGGAGAAGGCCGCCAGCACCGAGGTGACCCCGAACGCCGCAGCCCCGATCAGCAGCAGCCGGCGGCGTCCGATCCGGTCGCCGAGGCTGCCCATCGTGATCAGCGACCCGGCGATCATGAAGCCGTACACGTCGATGATCCACAACAGCTGGGTGCTGCTCGGCTGCAGGTCGGCACTGAGCGCCGGCACGGCCAGGTGCAGCACGGTCAGGTCCATCACGTACAGCACACAGGCCAGCGCGATCACCGCCAGGCCCAACCACTCGCGCCGCCCAGCCCGTGGGGTCGGGCTCGTCTGCTCGATCATCGATCCGTCCTCTCACAGCGGTCTCTCAGGATGACCGCTCCGGTCGGCAAGACTCATCGGTGGCTCGAGGCGCTCCGGACCGATCAGTTCCCGCGCTCGGCCGTCCACACCAGGTAACAGCCCTGCGACCGTAGGAGACACCGTTGAGACCACCGAGCCCCGACCGACGAGCCCGACCGGCGCCGACGAGGCCGAGTTCATGAACTTGGCCCGCAGTGGCGACGCCAGCAGGTTCGCTGCCAACAGGTGCAAGGTGCAGTGCCACGCCTGAAGCGTGGGAGGTACGATTCGCCCGCCAAAGTTCCAAAGGGAAGTGCAAGCGACACGCCAGCGCGCAGGCCCAAGGTGGGCTCACTGGCCGGACAGGTCAAATCTGTCACCCGATCGTGCAGCAGACCCTTTCCCGCTGCGTCACCAATGAATTCGCAGCCTGGTCCAGACGCGGTCGAGCCTTGACGGGTGCCCGACCAACTGAGCCGTCAGGAACGCATTCGTCCGAGGCGGTCGCGGATACGGACAGGGGCCGAGGTCGAGGTCCATCTTCACCGACCGGTAGCGCCCGGGTGGAATGTCCAGCACGAAACCAGCAGCGGACCGAAGGCGGCGGGTGACGTCACTACCCCGGTAGTGGTAGCGAACCCGCGCGGGAGTCGGCGAACTTGAGCGCAGCCGGAAGCTCCCCGAGGTGATGGCGTCGTTGTGCACACGCACGAAGAAGCGGCGATGGTCGCGAATGCAGAAGGATTCGCCCACGACCTCGCTCCACCCAGTTTGTCCCCCCAGGTCGATGGGACCGCCGGTGTCGTAGGCGTTGTTCAACTCGAAGGGGCCATCCTGCCGACGGCTGATCTCCAGGTCCGGCCCCTCGTACCGCCCGACGGCGAGGCTGCCACGCCCCCCAGCGGCGATCTCCATCACCTTGACCGCATCGAGAACCGCCGGCACCCGGGCTGCGCGCTGACGCGTTCGGTTACCCCATGTGACGACGTTCGCGGCCGCCGTCAGCGCCAGGCTGTGGGTTTCGCCGGCGGCGACCTGAGTGACCGTGACGCCCTCCAGGGTTGCTGGAACGTCGGCCTGACCCCGACGGTTCGAACCCCAAGCCACGACACTCCCGTCCGCGGTGAGAGCCAGACTGTGACGACCCCCGGCGGCTACCTGGGTGACGGCTACCCCGTCGAGGGCCCCCGGAACGTCTGTCTGGCCATGGCGGTTCGACCCCCAGCCGACGACGCTCCCGTCCGCCGTGAGCGCCAGACTGTGGGAAGGGATGAATCCTGGGCGAGGCCCGATACGACGGGCTTGACCGGCGGCGACCTGGGTGACGACGACCCCGTCCAGCTCGGGTGGAACATCGGCCTGTCCATGGCGGTTCGAACCCCAGGCGACGACGCTGCCGTCCGCCGTGAGCGCCAGACTGTGACGACCCCCCGCTGCCACCTGAGTGACAACCACCCCGTCCAGGACCACCGGGACGTCGGCCTGGTGATAGCGATTCCAACCCCAGGCGACCACGTCCCCCTCCGCGGTGAGAGCCAGGCTGTGGGTTTCGCCGGCAGCGACCCCGCTGACGGAGACTCCGTCTAGGACGGCCGGAACATCGGTCTGGTGCTGACCATTGCGACCCCAGGCGACGACCGAACCGCCACGCGTCACCGCGAGGTCATGCGAGCCCCCAGCGGCAACTGCCACCACCTCGACCCGGTCCAAGATCGAAGGCACTTCCCGTGGCGATGGGCTCCAAGCGAGCACCGTCGGCACACCACGGGCGGCCACGTCTCGTTGTCCCGCCTCGAGGGTCGCTCCCTCCGTCGCAGCGCCTTCTGCGGGTGCAGCCGTCAGATCGCTCAACGATGCGGCGCTCGGCACGGGCGGGAGTGTCATCGCCGCGACGATGGCGGCCGCGAGCAGCGTCGTGCGGTCCATAAAGACCCCTGTCGTTCCCCGGAGCTCACACCCTACGCCTTCGCACCGGGTGCTCAGCGTGGCACAACGGCCGGCGGCGATCAGATCGTCATCGAGGTACGGAGGCACACAGACGACGCACGGCTAGCCGGAGACCACCCCCACAGGCGTGGGAGTGCTCGACATCTTCTCCGGGGGCGTCTGGACACCATCTCTGACACGACTCAGCGCGGCACTGACTGATTGCCACCGCGATCGGGGTGACTCGATTCCTGACTCTCCACGCCCGGCGCGAATCCTCTGGAAGTCGCGGCTGAAGTGATGCGCTGTCCTCGCGGGCTGACACCATGCAATACGTGACAGAAGATGACGGCGGCGCGGGCCGCGAACGCGTGAGGTACCACGACACCGAGCGCAGCTATCTGCTGCCGAAGGGGTGGGCAGGGGTGTCCGGAGCGACACTACGACTCGCGACGCAGCAGGCATGGGAAGCGTTGGCATCCGCCCCCGCAGCAGCGGGCGCCCGCGCGGTCGAGGGCCGGATGGCCGACTACTACCGGGTTGACGGGAACTACGCCGGGACCACGTTCTGCGAGGTGGAGCCGAACGACCCGTTCACCCTGAACGAGGCGGACCTGTGGGCGGTGACGACGTTGAGCGTGAAGGTGCCGCCTCGGGAGGGCCGGCGCTTGTTGGACCCAGGTCGCTTGCGAACCACGGTCCACCGGCACCTGCGGCGGCTTCCAGTGACGTTGCCGTTGACCGACCTGGAAGACGACACGCTCGATACGATGTTCAACCTCTACTCTGAGCTCCGCGAGATCGCCTCGACAGACGCCCGGCGGGACTCAAACTGGTGGGTGTTGGCGTCGAAGTTGTGCGCACGGAAGCGGCCGGAACTGTTCCCCGTGCGGGACGCGTTGGTGTGTGGATTCCTGTCTGGAGGGAAGCCGCTTGGACACCGGGCCGGGCCGGGCACCTGGGCCGGTTTGCGAGCGACATCCAGGTGTTCGCACACATCATCTCCAACAAGGACATCCGGGAGCGGTTGTGGAGGTTGCAGTCCGATTTGGACCAAGACAACACGTTGCGGGTCGATGGCAGCGCGTTGCGACTGCTTGATGCGGCGTTGTGGACGTACGCGAAGGAGAACGGCGTCGCAGCCAGCCCCGGAGCAGGTGGCTCAACCGAAGGAGCTGCAGTGGGTTTCGGCTCCTGATTTGGGCATCTCGGCCTCGGCGAAGGGTGGATCGCCGCGAGCTGACCCAGTTAACGCCCCCCACGCGACTTGCCGGCGCTGAACGCGCTTCACCCGGTGGCCGGCTGATCGGCCTTGCCGTCCCGGAAGGCCAACCACCCAGGCCCGTCCAGGTCCCTGCCCCACAGTCCACATGCGCGACCTGCGCGGCTAGGGCGAGTTGTTCGAGGGCATTCTTCCAGTTGGTGACGATCGCAGCGTCGAGGTCCACGAGCAATCGTGTTCTGACCGTTGGCGAAGGTCGTCGAAGCAGATCGCCTGCAATCGATGCCTTCTCTTGCTGACGAGCACCGGGTGGCGCCGGTCTCTGGGGCCGCCATCGGTCAGTCGTGACTAGCGTCGAGTCGATTCTGTCTCACGGCTCGACTCCTGTCCCCGTGCCCGCCGCCGGATCCTTCGCCGGGCAAGCCACAGGACGACCAGCATCAGGGCGAGGACGTCGGCGAACCCGGCGATGGAGGCCCAGGGCAGCTCGATGTCTCCGGCTTCCAGCTGGGCGAACACCGACCCGAGCGGGGTGAGCAGCGGCCACAGCACCATCACGGAGCGCGTCAGTGCGAACGCGGTCGCGTAGACGACGCCTAGGCCGGTGAGGAAGACCATCTCGGAGATGCCCATCCCGTAGCCGACGTGGTAGGCGCCGTATGCCGCTGCGGCGGCGAGCACACCTGGCACGTCGCCCCACCGTTCCTGCAGTCGGGTCTGGATGAAGCCCCGGAAGAAGATCGACTCGAAGACGCCAACGACCAGCGCCATGAACAGCAACGGGACCCAGTCCACCAGCTGGGGCAGGTCGTAGCTCCACAGCGTGATGGAGAACTGGACGCCCGCGAACAGCAGGGCGAGGAGCACGGTGCGGCGCCGGTCCCCCCATGTGAGCCCGAGGTGGGCCAGCGGTCGGTGCTGCACCCACACCGTGTAGTACACCGGCCCCGCCACACCGATCACGAGTGCCAGCCCGAAAGACAGGAACAGGCCGACCATGCGCTCTGTGCCGAAGCCGCGGAACGCGACCGAGAGCAAGGCGACCACCAGCGCGTAGAGGGCGACCATGACCAGCAGCTCGCGATCGGCTGACGCAGCGGGTCGGCTCGGGCGGCGCGAGTCGACGAAGAGGTGCACAACCAGCCCGGAGACGATGACGACGACGAGGTACGCCGGTCCCCCGACGACCTCCATGGCGAGGATGGCGAGCACGACCCATGCCACCCAGGCGCCATTGCGGAACCTGCTCGGCAGCCGTGCCCTGGTCGGCCCGCGGCCCAGCTCGCCCTGAGAGTCCGCAGCGTGCGTATCGCTGGTAGGCATCTCCGACTCCTCCCGTTGGTCCGCGTCGGGCTCGGGTCGGCCCGGCCGACAGGACTCTTCACCTCACGGTGCGCCCGTTCATGAGCCGCCGATAGGGCCGAAGGGGAGGGCTGCGAGGGGCGAAAGTCACCCCTCCGGCCCGCGCCTTCTCCTCAGCCCGGATCGTGTCGGTCAGTTCGGCTCTCGCCCCGGCCAAGTACCATCGCGGCCGGTGCGGGCGCCGACGTGGAGCTCCTCATCGGCGTCCTCGAGGCTGTCCTGCTGAGCGATGCCGCTGGACGTTCGGAGGGATCACGTGCCGCCGCTAGGCGCGCGGGAAGGCTGCGGTCTTGGAGCCGGGTTCCGAGAGCGAGTCCGTGGGTGATGAGGCCGGTGCCGAGCGCGGCGGCGGCAAACCAGCGGCCGATCGACCGGTCCTTGGCGGTCCGCTGCAGGGTAGGGGCGTCTGCTGGCGCTCACCCAGGCGCGAACGGCCCGTGCCGGACGGGACGTAAGCCCCTACCGGTTGCTCGGCAGCGGCGAGAAGCGTAGAGGTCGTGGAGACAGCTGCCATCTCGTGCCGCGCCTTGACCAAGACGTACGCCGACGTGCGCGCGCTGGACGCCCTCGACCTGGAAGTGCCGCGCGGATCGCTGTTTGGGTTCCTAGGGCCGAACGGAGCCGGGAAGACCACGGTGATGCGGCTGCTGCTAGGGCTCATCCGACCAACCAGCGGCACCGCGCATGTGCTCGGCCACGACGTCGTGACCGACAGCCTCGCGGTACGCCACCGGGTTGGGTACCTGCCACAGCAGCCACTGTTCCCTTCCGCGCTGACCGCCCGGCAGGTGCTTCGCTACGCACGCGGGTTCTTCCCGCGCGATCGCGACGCCCGGGTCGAGGACGAGATCGACGCCGCCCTTGACCTAGTCGGGCTGACCGGAAAGGCCGAGAGCCGCGCCGGCGCCCTCTCGGGGGGTCAACGCCAACGCCTCGGCATCGCCCAGGCACAGATCCACCGGCCCGAGCTGTTGATCCTCGACGAACCCGCCGCCGCACTGGACCCGCTGGGACGCCGTGACGTCCTGGACGTCATGCGTCGACTGCAGCACACCGCCACCGTCTTCTACTCCACCCACATCCTCGATGACGTGCAACAGGTCAGCGACGAGGTCGCCATCCTCAACTCCGGTCGCCGCCTCCTTCAAGCTCCCATGGCGGAGATCCTGCGCAGCCGGGCCGGACCCGTCTACGACCTCACCGTGACCGGCGACGTC
>Ga0299913_10005796_pt1 | contig 10612 bp, 12 predicted proteins | sample RVTome_9_FD_201360 | JGI IMG/M metagenome (GOLD analysis project Ga0299913, IMG submission 201360) | Soil microbial communities from uranium-contaminated site in the Upper Colorado River Basin, Wyoming, United States - RVT155D38 (version 2) ... | reverse complement strand
CTCGTGAACCCGTACCAGCGCTCGATCGTGGTCCCGGCGGGCAGGTACCCGATCTCGGTCGCGCCGGCGAACACGAGCTACGCCCAGCGCGTGTTCGGTCCGGCGGACCTCACCTTCGGCGCGAACACGCTGACGGTGGTCTACGCGGTCGGCAGCCTCAGGGGCGGCACCTTCACGCCGCTCGTCCAGGTGCTGCCGACGCGCTAATCGCACCCCGGGCGCTTCGGCCCCTGTGCCGGCGCGCCATCGGAAGGGCGGGGCCCGGCGCCCCGCCCTTTCCGTCTCGCCCGCCGGACGTCGACGGGTGGGTCCGATCCGGCCGGTACACTGAGGTCCTCGTGGGAGCCGAATCGCCGAAGGAGGAGTGCGGACTCTTCGGGGTCTGGGCTCCAGGCGACGATGTCGCCCGGCTCGCGTACTTCGGCCTCTTCGCGCAGCAACATCGCGGCCAGGAATCTGCCGGGATCGCGGTCAGCGACGGCACGAACATCCTCGTCTACAAGGATCTCGGGCTCGTCAGCCAGGTCTTCAACGAGGCGACGCTCACCACGCTCCACGGCGACCTCGCGGTCGGCCACACCCGCTACTCGACGACCGGCTCGACCACGTGGGACAACGCCCAGCCCGTCTTCAAGACCGATGGGTCCCATTCGGTGGCCCTCGGGCACAACGGGAACCTCGTGAACACGACGGAGCTCGCCGCCCTGCTCGGGAGCTCGGGCGCGGCGACGACCGATTCCGACATCGTGACGACGCTGATCGCGAACGAGGCGAGGGTCGAAGGGAACCTCGAGGAGGGCGCCGTCCGTGTGCTTCCGACGCTGCGGGGCGCCTACTCGTTCGTCTTCATGGACGAGCGGAGCGTCTTCGCTGCGCGTGATCCCCACGGCGTACGTCCGCTGTCGATCGGACGGCTGCCGAACGGCTTCGTCGTCGCGTCTGAGACCTGCGCCCTGGACATCGTCGGCGCGACCCTGATCCGCGACGTCGAGCCCGGGGAGCTCGTCCGGATCGACGACCGGGGGCTGCACTCCCGCCGGTTCGCCGAGTCGCCGAAGCGCTCGCTCTGCATCTTCGAGTTCGTCTACCTCGCGCGGCCCGACTCGAAGATGCGCGGCCTGAGCGTGTACGAGTCGCGGCGCGAGATGGGCCGCCGCCTCGCGGCCGAGCACCTCGTCGACGCCGACCTCGTGATCGCGGTGCCGACGACCGGGCACGCGGCTGCGCAGGGCTACAGCGAGGTCAGCGCGATCCCGTACGGTGACGGCCTGTACAAGAACAATTACGTCGGCCGAACGTTCATCCAGCCGTCGCAGGCGTTGCGGGACCGTGGCGTGAAGCTGAAGCTGAACCCGTTGCCGGACTCGATCCGCGGCAAACGGCTCGTCGTGGTCGACGATTCGATCATCCGGGGCACGACGACGAAGCAGATCGTCTCGGCGCTCCGCGAGGCGGGCGCGACCGAGGTGCACATCCGGATCACGTGCCCGCCGACGCGATGGCCGTGCTTCTACGGGATCGACATGCCGACGCGACAGGAGCTGATCGCCGCCGATCTCGCCGTGGATCAGATCCGCGACTACGTCGGTGCCGATTCTCTCGGCTACCTGTCGCTCGACGCGATGGTCGAGGCCGCCGGTGGCGACGGAGCATCGTTCTGTCGCGCCTGCTTCGACGGCGAGTATCCGATCTCGGTCCCGGAGGGCGCGGGCAAGTTCGTGCTCGAGGACCAGCTCCAGCTTCCGACGGCGTGACGCCGTGAGCGACGCGTACCGTCGGGCCGGCGTCGACACCGAGGCCGCCGCCGAGGCGGTCACCATGATCGGTGACCTCGCCGCCTCCACGAAGCGCGCCGAGGTCGCCGACGACGTGGGCGGGTTCGCCGGGTTGTTCCGCATCGGGGGAGACCGGCTGCTCGCCGCGGCGACCGACGGCGTCGGGACGAAGCTCGAGATCGCCCGGCTCGTCGGCCGGTACGACACCGTCGGGATCGATCTCGTCGCGATGTGCGCCGACGACGTCGTCTGCACCGGTGCGGAACCTCTCTTCTTCCTCGACTACCTCGCGATCGGCCGGGTGGTGCCCGATCGCGTGGCCGCCATCGTCGAGGGGGTGGCCGAGGGATGCCGTCGCGCCGGTTGCGCCTTGCTCGGCGGTGAGACCGCGGAACACCCCGGCGTGATGCCAGAAGACCAGTTCGATCTCGCGGGGTTCTGCGTCGGGCTCGTGGAGGAGCGCGACCTGCTCGGTCCGCACCGCGTGGCCGACGGCGACGCGATCGTCGCGCTCGCCTCCAGCGGCCTGCACGCGAACGGCTACTCGCTCGTGCGCCAAGCGCTGTTGCCGCGTCACGCGCTCGACGACGCACCGCACGAGCTTGACCGCTCGCTCGCCGACGAGCTGCTCGAACCGTGCGCGATCCATGCGCCCGACGTGCTCGCGCTGCATCGGGACGGGTCGCTGCACGCGGCGGCGCACATCACCGGCGGGGGGGTGCACGAGAACCTTCCGCGGGCGCTGCCGGACGGGCTCGGCGCGACGATCGAGCGAGGGACGTGGCCCGAGCCCGCGATCTTCGGCTTGATCGCCGAGGCGGCCCGTGCGACCGACGACGACATGTTCGGCACGTTCAACATGGGGATCGGCATGGCGCTCGTCGTCCCGCCTGACGACGTCGACGCGGTCCTGGAGCGGACGCCGGGCCGGTCGTTCCGGATCGGGACGGTCGTGGCCGGGAGCGGCGTTCGTTTCGCCTGAGCTCGAGCCATGTCCGCGACGGGAGACTGGTTCGCGGTGACTACGCTCGTATCACCCGTGGACCCCGGACCTTCGACGAGGTGTCGCGCGACCGGGCGAGTCTGAGATGTGGCCTTGCGACGCATGTAGGAGGACCCGTTCACGGCCGTTCCTTCCTATGTCATGCAGGAGCTCATGGAGGAGCGACCGTCGGGCCCGAGCGTGCTCGTCGTCGACGACGAGCCGCAGGTCGTGTGGGTGCTGCAGTTCAGCCTGGAATCCGAGGGCTACGAGACGTACACCGCGAAGAACGGGGTCGAGGCCCTCGACCAGATCGCGACCCACCACCCGCAGCTGATGGTGCTCGACGTGATGATGCCGCAGATGGACGGCTGGACGGTCCTCGAGCGGCTGCTCGAGCTTCCGCGAGAAGAGCGCCCCCGCGTCGTGATGGTGACGGCGCTCGCGTCGCTCCGCGACCGCGCGAAGGCCGCGGAGCTCGGCGCCGACGCCTACGTCCCCAAGCCCTTCGACGTCGACGAGCTCCTCGACGTCCTCCACGGGCTCGAGCGCGCCTCGTAGCCGGCGGGTCCACCTAGTGCTCGAAGCGCTGGTGTCCCTTCGGCACGACCGTGGTCCCGACGGCCTTCAAGGTCAGGATCGGCTCGTCGAGGAACTCGGCCGCGCTGTCGCTGATGTCGGTCCGAGCGGCACCGACCTTGTGGATCTCGAACTCGCAGCGCCGTGAGGTGTTGCCGGCCGACACGATCCGGCCACGCGCCTCGATCCAGTCGCCCGCGTAGAGCGGCGCGAGGAACTCCACCGACTCGTACGCGCGGAACAACCCTTCGTCACCGTCGTAGCGCATCGCGAGCTCCGTGATCAGGTCGCCGACGATCTTCAGCTGTGTCGCGCCGGCGACGAGGTTGCCGCCGTAGTGCGCGTCCTCCTGGCCGAGGCGCAGACGGATCGAGGAGGTGGGCAGGTCGGTCATCGATCGTTCCTCTCGGGGATCACCTTGCCGTGGCGGACGCCGCGCGCCGGGACGCGGACCTCGGTGCCGTCCTTCTTCCGGACGAAGTACGTCTCGGCCTCGCGATCCCATCGCTCGAACACGCCGACGGCCTCGCTGATGAAGCCGTTCGGGAGCTCGAACTGGAACGTGACACGACGTCCGAGATCCTGGGGGGTGACCTGGTTGCGTCCCGCTGCGTCTCCGGCCATGGCGGGCGTAGCCTACCGGGCCGTCGCGCGGGCCCGGCGCTCACCCGAGGCGGACGATCGTGCCCGCAGGGGGCTCCGGGTAGTCCTGCGGGTGCGCCGCCCAGGCGAGGATCTCGAGCCCGTCGACGATCCTGGGGCCGGGCCGTGAGAAGAACGAGGTGGCGTCCACGGCGAACACGTTGCCGTTGCGGGCCGCGGGTGTATCGGCGAACTCCGGATGGCCGAGGAACGACTGGGCTTCCTCCTCGGCCTCCTCGAGGTAGTAGCCGCACGGCATGAAGACGACCACCTCGGGTCCCGCCGCCCGGATCTCGTGCCACGCGACCTCGCGCGACGGTTGCCCCTTCTCGGCGAGGACGGGAACGGCGCCGACCGCCTCGACCATCTCGGGGATCCAGTGACCCGCCGAGAACGGAGGGTCGGACCACTCGAGGCAGAACACGCTCAGGCTCAACACGCGTTTCGCGGTGTCCTTCACCTTCGCGATCCGGGTTCGCATCGTCTCCGCGATCTCCTTGGCGCGCTCCTCGCGGTCGAGGAGCTTCCCGACGGTCTCGATCTGCCCCACGACCTCGTCGAGGGTGTTCGGATCGAGGGAGACGACCTTGGCGTCGGGGAGGCCGACCTCGTCGAGCGCCCGCTGCACCTGCCCCGACGGCACCGCACATACCCGGCAGAGGTCTTGGGTGAGGATCACGTCGGGTCGTTCACGACGCAGGAGATCGCGGTCGAGGATGTAGAGCTGCCCGTCGCCGGCCACCTGCGAGCGGACCGCCTCGTCGATCTCGCGCGGGGTCTGGATCCGACCCTGCGGGAGTGCGCTCCGCGACACGACGGGCTTCGTGACGGCGTCGGGCGGGTAGTCGCACTCGTCCGTGACGCCCACGAGATCGTCGCCGAGTCCGAGGGCGTACACGATCTCGGTGGCTGCCGGCAGCAGCGAGGCGATCTTCATCCGGGCAAGTCTCGCAGGCGCTCGGTCGACTGCAACAGGTCGACGAGGTCCGACAGGGCGCGTCCGGCGGCGGCACCGTCCAGGACACGGTGGTCGAACGTCATCGAGACCGTGGCGGCCGGCCGGACCTCGATCTCGGCGTCCACGACCAGGGCGCGCGGCGCGATCACACCGAAGCCGATCGTCACGGCCGTCCCCGGCGACAGGATCGGCGTGCCCGCCTCGCTCCCGTACGAGCCCGTGTTGCTGACGGCGATCGTGGCCCCGGTCAGCTCGGCGGCAGAGAGCCCCCCCGCGCGGGCGCCGTCGGCGAGACGCCGGATCTCCGATGCGAGCTCGGCGACGGATCGCGAGGCGGCGTCGCGGAGCACGGGGACGACGAGGCCCCGGTCGGTGTCGGCGGCCAGTCCGACATCGACGGCGGAGGAGTGGAGGATCGCGTCGCCGCCCCACGCGGCGTTCATGAGCGGATGAGCCTGCACGATCGAGGCCAGCGCCGCCACGACGACCGGGAGCGGCGAGACCCCGACCTCGCCGCGGAACGCCTCGATGGCGGTGCAGTCCACCGTCCGGAACGTGGTGACCTGCGGGATCGACCACTGGCGCTCGAGGTTCTCGGCGATCGTTCTGCGTGTCGCGGTCACCGGCATCCGCGTCACGGCCGCGTCGGCGGCCTCGGCATCCGGCGTTCCGACGGCCGCCTGCACGTCGTCGGCCGTGACGCGACCGCCGGGCCCGGTGCCGCGGATCACCCGGAGGTCGACGCCGAGGTCCTTCGCGAGCTTCCGGACCACCGGCGTCGCCGCGACCGCGCCCCGCGGATCGCGTCCCCCGTCGCCGGGGACGTCGGCGTCACCCGTCCCGCCGATCTCGAACGTGACGAGCGGAGCGCCCACCGCGACGGTCCCATCGGGCTCGCCGTGCAGTCGCGTGACCCGGCCGGCGACGGGGGAGGGGATCTCCACGGCAGCCTTCGCGGTCTCGACCTCCACGAGCGGCTGGTTCAGCGCGACGTCGTCGCCTTCCGCGACGAGCCACGAGACGAGCGTGCCTTCCTCGAGACCTTCGCCGAGGTCGGGCATCGTGAAGATGCGTTCGGCCATCAGTACGACACCACCGCGCGCGCTCCCGCCGCGATCCGCTCGACGCTCGGGAGGTACCGCTGCTCCAGCGACGCCGGCGGGTACGGAACGTCCCACCCGGTCACCCGCGCGACCGGCGCCTCGAGGTGGTCGAACGCGAGCTCCATCACCCTGGCCGCGACCTCCGCGCCCATCCCGAGCGTCCGTGGCGCCTCGTGGACGACCACGATCCGCCCGGTCTGGACCGCGCACCGCTCGAGCAGGTCGAGGTCCAGCGGCGACAACGACCGGAGGTCGACGACGCGCGCCTCGATCCCGTCGGCCGCGAGCTGCTCGGCGGCCTCGAGGCAGCGCACGACCATCGCCCCGTACGCGACCAGCGTGCACGCGTCGCCGTCGCGCAGCACCCTTCCGACGCCGATCCCGGGCTCGTCGAAGGTCAGCGCGCCCGTCTCCTTCGGCCAGTAGCGCGCCTTGGGTTCGAGGAATACGACCGGATCGGGATCGACGATCGCGTGGCGCAGCAGCCGGTAGGCGTCGAGCGGGGACGACGGCGTGACCACCTTCAGGCCGGCGGTGTGGACGTAGTACGTCTCGGGGCTCTCGCCGTGATGCTCCTTGCCGCGGATCCCGCCGAACGACGGGATCCGGATCACGATCGGCATGTCGACGCGGCCGCGGGTCCGCATCCGCATCTTCGCGACGTGATCGATCACCTGCTCGAGCGCGGGATAGGAGAAGGCGTCGAACTGCATCTCCACGACGCTCTTCCAGCCGGCGAACGCGAGCCCCACGGCCGCACCGGCGATCCCGGCTTCGCTGATCGGCGTGTCGAACACGCGCTCCGGCCCGAAGGCATCTCGGAGGCCCTCGGTGACGCGGAAGACCCCGCCGAGGCGGGCGACGTCCTCGCCGAACACGAGCACGCGCTCGTCGTCGTGCAGCGCGTCGTGCAGCGCCTGGTTCAGCGCACCTACCATCGAATGCTCGGCCATCGAATGCTCGGCCATCGAATGCTCGGTCAACCGAGCGCCTCTCGGCGCTGACGGTCGAGGATCGACGGCGGTTCCGCGTACACCCAATCGAACATCCACTCCGCGGGCGGCGGATCCTGCGCCACCAGCCCTTCGCGCACCGAACCCGCGAACGCGTCGGCGTCATGTTCGAACGCCTCCACGGCCTGCTCGTCGACGCGACCCTCCGCGAGCATCCACGTGCGGAACCGCGCGATCGGATCGAACGCCCTGGCACGTTCGACGTCGGCGTCGTCCCGGTAGCGGCCCGCGTCGTCGGCGGTCGAATGCGCTCCGATCCGGTACGTCATCGCTTCGATCAGTGTCGGCCCGTCGCCGCGCCGTGCCCGCGTCACCGCCTCGGCCGTGGCTCGATACACGGCGAGCACGTCGTTGCCGTCGACGCGGACACCCGGCATGCCGTATCCCTCGGCGCGCTTCCAGATCTCGCCTGCGGTCTGATCGCGCGTCGGAACGCTGATCGCCCAGCCGTTGTTCTGCACGAAGAGGACCGCCGGTGCGCCGAACACGGCGGCGAGGTTGGCGCCCTCGTGGAAGTCGCCCTCGCTCGTGGCGCCGTCGCCCACGTAGGCGATTGCGACGGCGTCGGAACCGTCCTTCCGGACGCCCATCGCATAGCCCACCGCGTGGACCACCTGCGTCGCCACCGGGATGCAGATCGGACCGAACCGCGTCGCGCGCGGGTCGTACGGCCCGCCGTGCCACGTGCCGCGGTGGTACCAGAGGTACCGGACGGCGTCGACGCCTCGCACGAGCGCGACCGCCAGCTCACGGAACGTCGGGAACACGAAGTCGTCGGCGCCCAGGGCGAGCGCCGAGCCCACCTGCGCTGCCTCCTGGCCCTCGAAGCCCGGGTAGACCGTGAGCTCGCCCTGGCGCTGCAGCGCGATGCACTCACGGTCGAGCCGCCGCGCGACGATCATCCACCGGAGCGCCTCCCGCAACCGCTCTGTCGACAAACCCACGTCGGGGTCGCCGACGGTGGAGCCGTCCGGCGCGAGGATCTGCATGGGCCGGGTGCCTGCCCAGTGGTCGGGTGCCTGCATCGCTCGGGCGGTCCTTCCGTCGCGCCGTGGTGCGGGCGCGGACGCGCCCGTGACCCGCGGAAGCATAGAGGCCGTCGCGGGGACGCCGGGAGGCTCGGCAATGGCGGGTCGGGCTAGACTCCTGCGGTCGTGGTTCCCTCCGCCTACCTCCGCGTCTATCAGCCGCTGGATGCGTTCGATCGCGTCGAGCAGGCGCACTGGGAGCGCTACCTCGTGGACAGACGCCGTCAGGGGGAGCCCGCCCACCGGTACGCCGATCGTCCCACGACGGGGAAGCTCGGCGTCCTGGCACCGGCGGGGGGTGAGCACGCTGACGTCCTCGTGGAGGGCGGGCGAACCTACGTGTCGCCGTGGCGGGTCCGCATGCGTGTCCTCGCCGCGATGCTGGCGTTCCGCGAGACGCGACCGATGGAGCTGTGGGACCAGGTGGTCCCGAAGAAGGAGGCGAAGCGGGCAGCGCGTGAGCTTGCACGGTTCCGGCGCCGCGATCCGCGGAGCGTGGCGTTCTGCCACCAGAGCCCGTGGCACGTTCCGATCCGCTGGTTCGTGCTGGTCGACGACGGCGAGCGGTGGATCGGCGAAGACGCCCGTGGCCGCACGCGCCTGCGCTACCGGACGACGACGCGCAAGGCCATGCGCCGGGCGGAGCAGGCGATCCCCGTCCTGCGCCGTTCGGATCTCGGACCGATCAGCGAGCTGCTCGTCGATCTGCACCAGTGGATGGCGGTGTTCGACCCGCACTCGATCGTGGAACTCGACTACGCGGAGCTGTGCGACTTCCTGACCTGGGACGAGCTCGACGACGATCACAGTGCCCGCGACATCGCCGATGCCCTGGACGCACTCGGCGCGCACGAGTTCGGCAGGCCGGCCGAGATCTACCAAGGCGTCCTGTCGCGCTGGGCCGAGATCCGCAGCCGCGAGATCCTCAACTGACGGTCCGCGAAGGACGAGCGCCCGGCTCGATGACGACAGCACTCGGGCGCTCGAGCAGCGACGCGAGCGCAGGACAGCACTCGGGCGCTCAAGCAGCGACGCGAGCGCAGCGAGCGGAGCGGTAGCGCCATCAAGAGAACGGTGGCTGGGGGCAGAATCGAACTGCCGACACCGCGGTTTTCAGCCGCGTGCTCTGCCAACTGAGCTACCCAGCCCCAGGTCGTGATCCGACCCAGCGCGCCTGACGGGCTTCGATCCCGCGATCTCCGCCTTGACAGGGCGGTGAGGACTCCGGACTCCTCCACAGGCGCATGTTCGGTTGTCGCCTCGCGCTGACGGCGTCGGTGCCGCGTGCCCCCAACGGGATTCGAACCCGTGCTTCCGCCTTGAAAGGGCGGCGTCCTAGGCCGCTAGACGATGGGGGCGGGTTCGGACCTCCCTCGGGGAACGCCGAGGAAGGATAGCAAGTGCGTCGGTGGGGGTCGGGCGGCTACCCTTGCGCGCCGTGACAGCGCCCGCGTGTGGTTCCGTGGTCCTGACCTGCATGGACTTCCGGTTCGTCGAGATCCTCCGCGCGTTCCTCGAGCGGGAAGGGATCGCCGGCGACGCCGACGTGCTGTCGTGGCCCGGCGGGGCGGCATGCCTCGCTCTGGACGACGAGCGCGAGCACGCTCTCCGGGGGTTGGCCCTCGCCCGTCGGGTCCACGGGTGCGACCGCGTCGTCCTCGCCGTGCACGAGGACTGCCTGCGGCTCGGCGGGTCGGTGGCTCACGGCGACCCGGCGGCGGAGTCGGCCGCGCTCCGCGACCACCTGTGGACGGCGGCACGGGAGGTGCGGGCGTCGGTGCCTGGGCTCGAGCCGCGACTCGTGATCCTGCGGTCGTCGGGTGCGGTCGACGAGCTCGACGCCGGCTGATCGGTCCGGACGAAGCGGTCACCGGGGCGCAGACGCGACCCCACGCCGACCTCGAGCACGTGGCGGATCCGCACCCTCGGCAGCAGCACACGTCCCGGTCGGCACGTCACGACCCGCCGCACGACGAGCGCCTCGTCGAGCCCGACGACCTCGATCGGGAACCGCATCCCGACGGTGTGCACGCTCCGAGAGGACAGCAGCGCGAGGCCGTGCCGCTCGGGCAGGCCGTCGAGCCTGAGGAGGCCACGCCGTCGCTCGCCGCGGGTCTCAGGGACCGCGACCGTCCATCGGCGCCTCCGGTCGTCGCGCCACGTCTCGATCCGCATCGACGCCACGCTACGCGTCGACGCCGACGCGGCTCAGCGCAGCGGCCACCACAGCGGGATGAAGATCGTCGCCACGATCAGCATCAGGATCGTGAGCGGGAACCCGACCCGGGCGAAGTCGCCGAACCGGTAGCCGCCCATGCCGTACACCATCGTGTTCGTCTGATAGCCGATCGGCGACAGGAACGACGACGATGCGCCGATCGCGACGGCGACGGCCATCGCGTGCGGCTCGATCCCCGCCTGGACGGCCGTGGCGATCGCGATAGGGAACATCAGCACGGCAGCGGCGTTGTTCGTGATCAGCTCGGTCAGCAAGACGGTCGCGACGAGGACGCCGAGCAAGAGGCCGAGGTC
>Ga0299913_10005795_pt1 | contig 10612 bp, 10 predicted proteins | sample RVTome_9_FD_201360 | JGI IMG/M metagenome (GOLD analysis project Ga0299913, IMG submission 201360) | Soil microbial communities from uranium-contaminated site in the Upper Colorado River Basin, Wyoming, United States - RVT155D38 (version 2) ... | reverse complement strand
CGCCCGGCATCGCGTCGCTGTCAGCGGACGTGTCGGCGAGGACGCAGGCGTTCCTCGCGCCCGGCGACGATCGAGTGACGCCGGCTGATGCCGTGCTGTACCTGATGCGCCATCTGCACGCGACCGACATCGGGTTCCTCGAGGCGTTCCACGACCAGGAGTTCGCGCAGGCCACGCCGGTCAACGCGATCGCGGTGCTGTCACGAGCGGATGAAGTGGGGGTCGGGCGCCTCGACTCGATGTCGTCGGCATCGCGCATCGCCAGCCGGTACAAGCACGATCCGAAGGTTCGGCGCCTGTGCCAAACCGTGGTGCCGGTCGCCGGGCTGCTTGCCCAGTCGGGCGCGACGCTGCGGGAGGCCGAGTACAAGGCGATCCAGCTGATCGGCACCGCGCCCGCGGAGAGGGCGGACCGGCTGTTCCTGTCGGCCGATCGGTTCGTGCACGCCCCGACGCCGATCCCGCTCACGTCGATGGAACGAGAGCACCTGCTCGATCGCTTCGGGCTGTTCGGTGTGCGGTTGGGCGCGGCGTTGGTCCGTCAAGGTGCGGTGACGACATCGACGCAGCTCGCCCACGAGCTCGTGCTGCGGAGCGGGCTGGTCGAGTTGCGGCAGGTGCTGCTGTCGCAGTTCGCGGCGCGGCGCGACGTGTTGAAGGCGCGCTCCGCGCTGCTCGCACTGGAAGCGATCGTGCGCGAGGCGAGCGTGCCCGGCTCGGATCAGATCGCGAGCGAGCTCGAGCGGGTCACGGCCGGCGCGCACGAGTTCGCCGAGGTGCGGCTGCTCAACGCCCTGCGGTCGGGCGCGGTGAAGGGCGTGAAGGCCGCCGAGAGCGAGGAGATGGAGCGGTTGCTCGGCGCGGAGGGCTCGGAAGCGACGACGCGCCTCGGGCTCGACGGAGGTGCCGGCGACGGCGAGATCCGCACTGCATTGCACAACGCCATCGGCCGGTGGCAATGGCGCGCCGAGAACCCACTGTCGAGCCGGGAGGTGGCCGACGCCGCCCGCGTCCTCATCCGCACCTGCGAAGGCCTCCTCGTCGACGTCTCCTAGGCCCAAATCCCACTCAGACCTACACAGAACTGTGTAGGTCTGAGTGGGATTTCGCTATTGGGCGGGGCCGCTAGGTCGCGGGACCCGACAGGGAGGACATGTCGGCGGAGAGGCCGTCGCTGATCTGTTGGGCGAGGGCGGCACGGGCGTGCCGCTTCGAGTGACTCACTGCGCCGGTGCGCAGGGCCGACAGCCGTTGCGCCGTCGCGAGCGCGTCGTCGATCACGTTCGCGGACGTGCGGTCGAGGTAACCGGCGTCCACCGCGTCCGCCGGGGCGAACACCTCGCCCAACAACGCGCTGTCGAACGCCGACGGCGGCATGCGATAGCGAGCGAACTCCACCGCGAAGATCGGCAAACCCATCCCGATCGCGACCTCGTTGAGCCCGATCTTGAACTCGCCTTCGGCGCCGATGCGCACGTCGCTCACCAGCAACAGGAGCGCGCCGGCGGCGAGCGCGTGCCCGGTGCACGCCGCGACCACCGGCACCGGATAGGTGAACACGCGCAGCAACAGCTCGGCGCCCCGCGTCACCAGCGCGCGCATCGGCTCGACGCCGGACGTCATGATCGACAGGTCGAATCCGGCGGAGAACTTCCCCGGCCGGCCCTGGAGCAGCACGGCGGTGGCGGCGTCAGCTTCGGCCTTGTCGAATGCTTCGCTGAGCCCGCTGAGGACGTCGGGCGACAGCGCGTTCGCCTTCCCGTCGTCGAACGAGATGACTGCAACTGCCCCGTCACGTTCCAATGAGACCGACATCGGAACGGCAACCTACTGTGCGGCCCATGGACTTTGCGTTGTCGGAAACTGCGTCGCGGCTACGGGCCGAGTTGCTCGACTTCATACAGAAGGAGGTGCTGCCGGCCGAGCCGGTGTACCGCAACCAGCTCGAAGACTCGGGCGACCCGCACTTCCACCCGCCCGTCATGGAGGACCTGAAGGCCGACGCTCGCAAGCGCGGCCTGTGGAACCTCTTCCTCCCGCACAAGACGCAGTGGACTGACGGGCTGTCGAACCTCGACTACGCGCCGCTGGCCGAGGTCATGGGTCGTTCTCCACTCGCATCGGAGGCCACGAACTGCGCGGCGCCGGACACCGGGAACATGGAGATCCTCACGATGTTCGGCACGGCCGAGCAGCAGGAGCAGTGGCTGCAGCCATTGCTCGAAGGGGAGATCCGCTCGGCGTTCGCGATGACCGAGCCGGCCGTGGCCTCGTCCGACGCCACGAACATCGAGTGCCGCATCGTCTCCGATGGCGACGACTACGTGATCAACGGGCGCAAGTGGTGGATCTCGGGCGCCGCCAGCTCCCGCTGCAAGATCCTCATCGTGATGGGCAAGACCGATCCGGACGGGCCGCGTCACCTCCAGCAGTCGATGGTGCTCGTGCCGATGGACACGCCCGGCGTCGTCAACGTCCGTTCGCTCCCGGTGTTCGGCTACCAGGACGTCGAGGGTCACTGCGAGCTCGTCTTCGACAACGTGCGCGTTCCGAAGACGAACCTGCTCGGCGAGGAAGGCGGCGGCTTTGCCATCGCGCAGGCCCGCCTCGGTCCCGGGCGGATCCACCACTGCATGCGCACGATCGGCGCGGCAGAGCGGGCCCTCGACATGTTGTGCGAGCGGGTCTCGAAGCGCACGGCGTTCGGCAAGCTGCTGGCCGAGCAGGGCGTCATCCAGACGTGGATCGCAGACGCACGCATCAACATCGACCAGGCACGCCTGTACACGCTCTACACCGCCTGGCTGATGGACAACGAAGGCAACAAAGCGGCGCGTACCGAGATCTCGGGCATCAAGGTGGCGGTACCGCAGATGGCGCTCGACATCATCGACCACGCCATCCAGGCGCACGGCGCCGCCGGGATCGGCGACGACTTCGGCTTGTCGTCGCTCTATGCCCACATCCGCACGTTGCGGTTGGCCGACGGGCCCGACGAGGTCCACCGCCTCACGGTCGCCCGGCGCGAACTCCGCAAACACGACGTCCGCGTGTGAACGACCGAGGTTGCCTGCCCGACTGAACTAGAACTACCGGCCGTACACCCAGGGCGAACGGAAGGATTCCAGTGCGCAAAATCATCAGTGTCCTGCTGGCCGGCGTTGTCGTCTTGGCGCTCAGCGCGTGCGGCGACAGCGACAACAAGACCGCGGCTTCCTCCTCGACCACCGACAGCTCGACGTCGAGCAGCAGCACGTCGGACAAGGAGGTCTCGGGCGATTTCTGCACGGAGATCCAAAACGTCGACCCGGTCGAGATCGCAAACGACCCCACCGGCGCCAAGGAAGCGGCGGCGACCCTGAAGCAGCTCGACCCGCCGAGCGAGATCGCGGACGAGTGGGACGACTACATCGAGGGCATCGAGGAGATCGCGAACACCAGCCAGAGCGACACCGCCAAGCTGGCTCAGATCGCGCAGGAGCACCTCTCGAGCTTCACGGCCGTCGGCCTCTACATCGCGCAGAGCTGTGTGAATGCGTTCAGCGGCTCGATCCCGTCGATCCCGCAGCAGAACTAGATCCGTTTCCCGGGTACCGGCGAAACGCTTACGTCGAGCGCAGGTGTGAGGTCAGCACCAGCCTGACGGTCGTACCGTCGCCCTCGGTGCGGAACTCGAGCTGATCGGTGAGCTCGCGCATGAGCGGGATCCCGAGCCCGCGCTCGAACTGCAACCGCGCCGGTTTCGTGACGTCGGGGTGTGGGGTCAGCGCGCCGGGATCGAAGCCGCCGCCCTCGTCGTGCACTTCGACGGCCACGAAGTCCGGTTCGAGCTCGCAACGCACCACGACGGACTGGCGCTCGGCGTCGGGCTTGCGGCGCTCGGCGTCGATGGCGTTGGCGAACGCCTCGGTGACGGCGAGGCGCAGATCATCGATGCGGGGGCTCGGCAGCTTCGAACCGGTCTCGGCGATCAAGGTGACGATGGCACGGACCATCGCCAGGAACTCCGGGCGGGCAGGGACCACGAGTTCGATGTGATCGCCCATGCCGAGGTGCCTACTCCCGCGCACCCCTGACGGCCTCGTCGACGGAATCGAAGAGGTCGAAGGCGCTGTCGAGGCGGGTGATCTCGAACACCTTGCGCACCCGAGGCTGCGTGCAGACGATGCGGACCTCGCCACCCTCGCTGCGGGCCCGCTTGAGCACGCCCACCAGGACGCCGAGGGCGGTGGAGTCGAGGAACCCGACATCGTCCAGGTCGACCACGAGCTGGCGCTTTTCCTCCGCGAGCAGGCTGTACAGACGCTCCCGCAGGCTGGGGGCGGTGGCGATGTCGATCTCGCCGCTGACCGTCAAGACGGCCCAATCGTCCTGCTCGCGTACGACAAGTCCCAGTTCCATGGCCCAACGACCCTACCTGACCAGGGTCTGATCCTCTCGGAGGGTGGGCCTCACACCCCTGTAACTACAGCAGTGAAACGCCTACAGTTCGCTCCGAAATGGCTGTCCTCGAGCTCCCGCGGATCGACGCCGTGCTCGACGAGCTCGCGGCCGCCGGCAGCCTCGTCCACGTGGAGCGGATCGAAGCCCGTGCGGCGCACTTCGCGGAGCCGGCCACACCTCTCTTCTGTGCGGTGCGTGAGCGTCTTCCCATCGATGCGTTCTGGTCGCACCAAGCCGAGGCCATCGACCTCGTGCGCGCCGGCCGCAGCGTGGCCATCGCCACCGGCACGGCCTCCGGCAAGTCGTTGTGCTTCCAGGCGCCGGTCGCGGAGGCGGTGACGGATCCGATCCGGCCGGGCACCGCGCTCCTCGTGTTCCCAACGAAAGCGCTCGCCCGCGACCAGTTGCGGGCCATCACCGATCTCGAGATCCCCGGCTTGGTCGCCGCGGCCTACGACGGCGACTGCACACCGGAAGAGCGCACGTGGGTGCGGCGCAACGCCAACGTCGTGCTGACCAATCCGGAGATGCTGCACTACGGCGTGCTGCCGCATCACGCGCGGTGGGCGACGTTCCTGATGCGCCTGCGCTTCGTGGTGCTCGACGAGCTGCACGCCTTCCGCGGCGTGTTCGGAACGCACGTCGCGCACGTGCTGCGCCGGCTGCGAAGGATCAGCGCCTCGTACGCCGCGCACCCGTCGTTCATCGCCTGCTCGGCCACGATCGGCGCACCCGCGGAGCTGGCGTCCGCGTTGTGGGCAGGGCCGGTCGACGCGGTCACCGACGACGGCTCGCCCCGCGGTGAACGCCTCATCGCGCTCTGCAACCCGCCGCTGCTCGACGAATCCTGGAGCCGCGCCCGGGCCTCCTCGCACAGCGAGACGGCGACCGTGCTCGCCAGACTCATCAGCAGCGGGCACAAGTCGATCGGCTTCTGCCGCAGCCGGCGCGGCACCGAGGTCGTTGCCGCGGATGTCCGTCGCCGGCTGCCGCCCGAGCTGGCCAACCGCGTCCGGCCCTACCGCGGCGGCTACTTGCCGGAGGAGCGCCGCGAGATCGAGAACGAGCTGTTCAACGGCACCGTGCGCGGCGTGGTCGCCACCACCGCGCTCGAGCTCGGCGTCGACATCGGCGGCCTCGACGGCTGCGTGCTCGACGGCTTCCCCGGCACCATCGCGTCGATGTGGCAGCAGATGGGCCGGGCGGGGCGCGCCTGCCAGACGTCGCTCGCCGTGCTCGTCGCCGGCGAGGACCAGCTCGACCAGTGGCTCATGGCCCACCCGACCCAGGTGTTCACGCGTCGGCCCGAGCCGGCAGTGATCAACCCGGCCAACCCGTACATCCTCCACCCGCACCTCGGCTGCGCGGCGTTTGAGCTGCCGCTCACCCCGGCCGACGACCGTTGGTGGCCGGAGCTGCTCGATGACGGTGTGCTGACGATGGTGCGCGACGACCGTCTCAAGGTGCGGCCGCCGACCTCGCGACGGCCCTCGGTCTCCGCCGTGTGGTCGGCCCGCGGCTTCCCCGCTCATGGCGTCGGCCTGCGCTCGGGTTCGACCACCGAGTACCGCATCGTGCGCGACGACGACTCGCTCGTCGGCACCGTCGACGAGAGCCGGGCCTTCGACCTCGTACATCCCGGTGCGGCGTACCTGCATCAAGGAGCGACGTATCGCGTGCGTTCGCTCGATCTCGACGATCATCTTGCGCTCGTCGAACCCTGCGACGGTCGCGAGTACACGATGGCGCGCACCGACATGTCGATGCGCGTGCTCGCCCTCGATCGCTGGCGACCGGTGGGCCGCGCGCTGCTGAACCTCGGCTCGATCGAGGTCGCGTCGCAAGTCACCGGCTACCAACGCAAGGACGTCGCGTCCGGCGAAGTGCTCGGCACGGAAACCCTCCACCTCCCGCCCTCTCGTCTCGTCACGCGCGGCGTGTGGTACACGATCGACCCACGCGAGCTCGCCGCTGCCGGCGTCGCGTCGTCGCGGTGGGCGGGCACGCTGCATGCCGTCGAGCACGCCGCGATCGGCATCCTGCCGTTGTTCACCATCTGCGACCGTTGGGACGTCGGTGGCGTGTCGACGGTCCTGCAGGGAGAGACGGGCCTGCCCACGATCCTCATCTACGACGGCTACCCCGGCGGCACCGGTATCGCCGAACTCGGCTACGACGTCGCCGACCGCCATCTGACGAGCACGCTCGAGGTGATCCGCAGCTGCGCGTGCACCGACGGCTGCCCGTCGTGCGTGCAGTCACCGAAGTGCGGGAACTGGAACGAGCCCCTCGACAAGGCGGGCGCAGCCGCGTTGCTAGAGCGGATCCTCGAGCTCGACGAATAGCGCGTCCTCCCGCGCCTGCCTCGCAGCTCGTCGCGTGAGGAACAGGATCAAACCAGCCCACACCGCGATGTCGAGCGCGGCCGCGAACGGCTTGAGCAACCCCGCGCCGTCGCGCCCGGCGAACCGTTGGATCGCGCCGGCACCCGGAATGGGCAGCTCGCCCACTCCGGGCTCGGCCTCGTCCACGAGCGTCCCGCGGTCGGACGAGTTCGCGCCGCTGCCACCACCGCCCCGGGAACCTGACCCGCCGCCGCCCGCGGATCCACCCCCGCCGGGACTGCCCCCAGCGACCGATTGGCCGGAGCCGTTGACGACGAGCGCCTGGCCCGTCGTGATGGGAAGCGACGCCAGCGGCGCGTTCCTTGGGTTGGGCGCCTTGCGCAGCGTCTCGATCGCGTAGAAGTACGAGCCGCCTGCGGCGGGGATGCTCGCGTCGGTGAACGTGAAGGTGGCCGGCGGCGTGGTGCCGAGCAGTTCGAAGGCCGCGATGCCTTTCTCCATCCGGCTGATGCGGAAGCCGGCGAGGTCGGGAGGCGCGTCGTTCGGAGCGGTCCACGTCAGCGTGACGGTGCGGTTGCCGTTGTCGGTCGCGAAGAAGTTGAGGGGCGGCTGCGGGGGGACGGCGATGTTGATACTCAGCAACGTGATCGCGTGCGTGTCTTCGACCGGTGAATCGAGGCTCGCGGTGGCGGTCACGTTGTAGACGCCGTTGCAGGGGAAGCCGACTTCGAAGAGGAAGTCCATCGTGCTGTTGGTCGGCGCGCTCGTCGGCGAAGGATCGGTCGGCGTCGTCGGGGTGGACGTCGGCGGCGGGTCCGGACTCGTGATCGTTGTGGTCGAACCGTTCTGCGTCGGCGGCGCCGGCGGCAGCTCGCACGTCGGTTCGTGCACCCCCGCGAACTCGAATCCAAGATCGACGCTCGCGATCTGCGGCTCGGTGCCCTGATGGACGAACGTTCCGCTGAACACCCCGTCGGACACGGTTTGGCCGCCGTTGCGCGGGCTCGACCAATGCGAGCCATCCCACGCGGTCTCAGCCGGATCCGGCGTTTGCGCCCTCGCCGGAACGATCGCGCCGAGCACGACGAGTGTGAGCGCCGCGCTCGCGAGGACGGCCAGAGGACGCGAACGCGAAAGTGCGCGGTGCGAGAGCGGCGTCATGCCCCGCCGGGGGCGGGTGCCTGGCTCACGAGCGCGGCCTGGATGATGAGCCGTTTGGCAGCAGAGCCCTTCGGGTGACAAGTCGTCAGCGTCAGCAGCGCATCGGGCACCGGGCTCTCACCCGGGCGCGCCACCGACGGGTGGCGGATCACACCGATCTCGTCGGGAAGGATGATGTATCCCGCACCTTCGTCGTTCATCGCGCTGCGCTCGGGCGGCGGCGGCAGCACTTGGTACGTGCACGAGCCGATGGGCGTCTCGAGTGTGATCGTGTCGCCGGGGTTGAGGAGATCGAGGTTGGCGAACGGCTTCCCGTAGGTGGTGCGGTGGCCGGCGATGGCGACGTTGCCGACCTCGCACGGCAGGGCCGTGTCGCGATAGTGCCCCGCGCCCGCTCGCAATGCATCGGCCCCGGTGCCCTCGACGACGACGACGTCGACTCCGATGTCGGGGATCTTGATGCGCGTGAGGCTGTCGCCTTCCTGCAACCGGTGTTGGAGGTAGGCCTCTTTGAGCTCGGGGCTGGCCAGCTGGCGATCGAGCCGCGACTGGATCCGGCTCTGCACGAGGTTCGTGTAGAAGGGGTACGCGATCACGCCGACCGCGAAGATGAGGGCGAGAAGCGACCCGAAGGACAACGACAGGCGCAGCGCCTTCCGGCGTCGCAGCACGTCGATCATCCAGCCTTGCGGGTCCTTGCGGAACTGCACCTTGGGCCGCGCCGGCACCACGACGAGCGCGGGCTGTCGCCGTTGAGCAACCGTCAGGAGCGCGGACTGCCAGGCGACCAGGGCGACGATGAGCGAACCAGCGAAAAGCGCAACGACCATGGGCCTGACAACGTTAGCTACTGCGTCCTAGGTCTCGACATTCACCGCGAATCGTTCCCTTCCACTCGCATGGTGGCGCTGGCGTGGAGCGTGACGTCGCCGATCAGGCCGCCGACGAGGGGAACGTCGGTGGCGGCCGTGTAGGTGACCTCGACCTGCACCCGGCTGCCCGGCCCGTCGCGTCCGTGCACCTGCACGGCCATCCGTTCCGGGTCGAGCGTCGTTGCCGAGGTTGCGGCCCGAACCGGGGCTTCCGGGTCGGCGTCGACCGCCGCAGCGCGCGCCGCCTCCCGGGCAGCGTGGGTCACGAGCACCTCGCCCCGCACGAGCAGGCCGACCTGCACGATGGCCAGCACCAGGAGCACCACGAGCGGCAGCACGAGCGCGGCCTCCACGGTGGCCTGACCGCGCTCATGCCGGCGCCCGCTCACAGCTGCGACAGGATCTTGTCGATCACCCCGTCGAGCAGGCTGGTGACCTTGCCCGACTTCATCGCCCACGCGACGAGCAGCAGCGCGACCGCGGCCGCGCCGAGCAACACGAGCGCGTACTCGGCGGTCGCCTGGCCACGGTCGCCGCGGGCACGGGGCGCCGGGGCAGCGGACGTCACGAAGGCCACCTGGATGGCCACAAGAAGTTGCAACATCGGAACTCGCTTTCGGTCTTCGAACTTGGGGTGGCAAGCGGGGCTATGGGCCCGCTTCGCACCCCGAGTTCGTGCGGTGTTGGTCAGAGGCGCAGCGCTTGCAGCGCGCCGGCGAGCAGGGGCGCGACGGTGAGCAACCCGAACGCGGGCAGCACACACAGCACCAAGGGGAACAGCAACTTCACCGGGACGCGCCGAGCGGCCTCCTCGGCGCGCCGCCGGCGATCGAGGCGCGCATCGAGCGCGAGGCGATCGAGCGCGGGCAACAGCGGCGTGCCGTAACGCTCGGCGCCCGCGAGCACGCGCACGAGGGGACGGGCGGGCTCGCCCAGCGTGTGCGGCAGCGCGTCGAGCGCGTCGCCCACCCGCTGTCCGCGATCGACTTGATCGGCGACGCCCGCCAGCGCGTCCGCCCACGCTTGCGGGGCGCGTCGGGCCACCGCCGTGAGCGCGAGCCGAAGGTTGAGGCCGGCCCCCAGCGCGAGGACGAACAGGTCGATGACGTCGGCTTGTTGCGCGGCGACGGCGTCGCGTTCGACGGAGGCGCGCCGAACGATGCCGCGCATCCACCACGCGCCGAGCGCGTCGAGCCCGAGCCCCGACGCCAGGCACACGAGCCCGATCGGCGAGCCGACGAGGAAGCCGATCGCCCCGGGGTCGGCCGCCGCGACCACCAAGAGAAAGGCGACGGGCGCGCTCCCGATGACAACCGCCGACGCACGCGCTTGCGCCGACAGGGCGCGTACCTCGCGGCGCACCGCGTTGCGATCGCGCAGCGTGCCGGCCACGCCGTCGAGTGATCGGGCCGCCGCTCCACCGAGCTCGGCGCTGAGGCCGAGTGCTGCCGCGGTCAACGGAACGCCGTCGCCCGGCGTGGCGTCGCGCCACCGGTCGATGGCCGCGTTGAGCGGGCGGCCGCGTGCCACCGATCTCGCGATTTCGTCGAGCCCGTCGGCCAGGGGCTCGGGAGCCGATGCACCCGCCTCGGCGATCGCCAGCCGAAGTGAGGTGCCGGAGCGCAACGACCGGGCCATCGACTCGAGCGTCTCGGGCAGTGCGGCATCGACCCGCGACGCGGCGGAAGCGAATGTCGGCCACGTCACCTTCACGAACGCGCGCTCTCGTGACGGAGCAAGTTCGCGATCCAGGCGACGCCGTACGGCGTTCATCGGCGCGCCTGCCGCTCG
>Ga0299913_10005794_pt1 | contig 10612 bp, 10 predicted proteins | sample RVTome_9_FD_201360 | JGI IMG/M metagenome (GOLD analysis project Ga0299913, IMG submission 201360) | Soil microbial communities from uranium-contaminated site in the Upper Colorado River Basin, Wyoming, United States - RVT155D38 (version 2) ... | reverse complement strand
CGGCTGAAGGGGGCGTTCTCCTGGGCACTCGTGACCCACGCGTTGACCCAGCCGTCGACCTGCTCGAGCCGGACCAGCCACGTGGCGATCGTCTCGGTCTCCTGCGCCACCCCGGAGAAGGTCATGTTCCCGATCAGTCCTCCGATCGCGGGCGGCGCCGTCGGATCCGCCGCCGTGCCCGTTCCCTGGACCTGACCCGTCATGTTCAACAGGTACGAGGCGTCCGGGATCACGCGGGAGACATCCAGCAGCGCGCTCGACCACGACACCTCGTTCAGGAACAGCGTGGTCACGAGCTGCCGCTTGGCGTCCAGCTCGGCCTCCAGCGCCGCGAAGGACTGGAGCTCGACGATCCTGGCCTGCAGGTCGGAGTTCCGGGCCTCCTGCGCCGCGAGCTCGTCCTGGACGTCGGCCAGCCTCTGCGACTGGAGGAAGAAGAAGACACCGACGAGCGCGATCACGCCGAGGCCGCCCGCCACGACGAACGAAGTCGTGCGCCGGACCGCCTGTCGCTGCCGGAGCTCGGGGGGAAGGAGGTTGACCTGGTTCACGATCGCCTCCGGTCTCCGATCGCGAGGCCGGCGGCGACGCCGAGCAGCGCCTCGGCCTCCTCGGCGGCCTCCGCGTCAAGGTTCAGCTCCGACTTCAGGCGCTCGAACAGACGGCCTCGGTCGACCGTCACGGGGATCCGCTCCTGCAGGAGCTGGAGGAAGCCGTGAAGCCGCGAGCCCCCGCCGGTGACCACGACGCGAGCGATCCGCGCCCCGGGAACCTGCGCCGCATAGAACTCCAGCGACGAGCGGATCTCATCGACGTAGCTCCCCGCCCGCTGGAGCGCGATGCGTCGGACGTCCTCGATGTCGGGCAGCTCCACGGGGCGGCCTTCCGGATCGGTCGGGGGCGCGACGGGCTCGCCGCGCTTCAGCGCCTCGGCCAGGGCCTCGTCCACCCCGAGCCCGCTTGCGATCGCGAGCGTGATGTCGCGCCCGCCGGACGGCAGGATGCGGACGAATCGGGTGGTCCCGCGATCGTGGATGCAGATGCTGGTCACGTGGCCTCCGACGTCGATCACCGCCTCGTCGCCCTGCGCTTCCAGATCGAGGGCCTCGTCGCCGCTGCCGACGGCGCGCACGATGGCGAACGAGGTGAGGTCGATGCCGACCGGATCGAGCTTGGCGGCGACCACGGCGTCGACGAGCGTGTTGACCATGCCCTTGTGGGCCGCGACGAGCAGGATCCGTTGCATCCGGCGCCCACCCTGGTCGATCTCGCCGAGGGGATCGAAGTCGAGCACGGCCTCCTCGGCCGCCATCGGGATGAACTCCTGGACCTGGAAGGCCAGGGAATCGCGAAGCTCCTTCTCCGGGAGCCACGGCAGGGCGATCTCGCGCACGACGACCCGCTGATTGCCGACGCCGAGATGCACCTGCTTGGTCTTCACACCGGCCTTGCCCCAGAGCTCGCGAAGGGCCTCCGCCACGACCTCGGGCTGCTTGACCTCTCCGGCCTCGACGGCCCCGAGCGGCAACGGCACCTGCGCCGCCCGCACGAGCACCGGCACGTCGCCGCTGGCGACCTCGGCGGCACGCACGGCCGTCGACCCGACGTCCAGGCCCACCCTCGTCCTGGCCATCAGGCGCCCTCCACCTGGCGGTCGAGCAGGTATCGGTCGACCTCGGACTCGCGGATCCGGTAGTTCTTCCCGACCCGCAAGGCCGGCAGCTCACCGCTCTTGATCAGGCGGTACACGGTCATCGTCGAGACGCGCATCACCCCCGCCACCTCGGCCACGGTGAGCAGGCGGTCCCCAGCCTGCCGGCTGGTCCACCCGGTTCGCCCGCGTCCCGACATCTCGTCTCCCGCCTACACCGATCGTTCGGACAGGTAGCGGTCCACGTCCGACTCGCGGATCCGGTAGTTCTTTCCGACCCTGATGGCGGCCAGCTGCCCGGCCTTGATGAGCCGGTACACCGTCATGTTCGAGACGCGCATCGTGGCCGCCACCTCACCCACGGTGAGGAGCCGGTCACCCACGAACGGTCGTCGTCGTCCCACCTATCACATCTCCCACATCTGCACCATCGTTACCATGTTCAACATCTTCATCAGCAGCCTCGGTACCCTCACCGTGCCCGAAGGGGTGCGGACCGTAACAAGCGCCACATCCGTCGTCAATCCCCCCGCTTGACTACTTTCGGCACGGTAGCGTGAATTACATAGATGTAATTAGCTCTTTTTTCCAGAAGGCAACAGAAACCACAGACCGCAGGTCCTCGGCCTCGGTCTGAGGAGCTGGAACGGCCGATCTGAGGCGCAGGACGGCCTATCTCAGGAGGTCGAGGTACGCCTCGGCGATGGCCCCGCCGGCGAAGACCGCCACCGCGGCCCCGGCGGCCAGGAACGGTCCGAACGGGATCCGCGTCTTGCGCCCTGCGCCGGCGATGAGGGCGATCACGGACGCCACTCCCCCGATCGCAACCCCCGCCGCGGCCGCCACGGCCACGTACCGAAGCCCGAGAGTCCCCAGCACGAGGCCGATCAGGGCTGCGAGCTTCACGTCACCCATCCCCATGCCTCGGGGCGAGATCAGGGCCACCACCAGGAGCCCGGTGCCGTACGCGAGGAACCCGATCCCCGCGCGGATGGCGTCGAGCTCGGCCCCGGCGAGGTCGGCGACGACGATGCCGGCGGCCGCGATCAGGCAGGCGGGGTAGACGAGGCGGTTGGGGATCTTCTTCGTCCGAAGGTCGATGACGGAGATGGCCACCAGCAGGGCGAGGAAGGGCGCCAGCACCGCCGCCGCCCAGGGATCGTCGAAGGTCAGGGCGACGGCCACGAAGAGACCGCCCGACGCCAGCTCGATCAGGGGGTAGATCGCCGGGATCGTGACGCCGCAGGCTCGGCAGCGCCCCCGCAGCAGGACCCAGGAGACGAGCGGGACGTTGTCGAGGGACCGGATGGCAGCGCCGCAGCTCGGGCATCGCGAACGGGGACGCACGATGGACTCGCCGCGGGGAACCCGGTGGATCGCGACCGTCAGGAAGCTCCCGAAGACCAGCCCGAACGGCAACGCGAGCAGGATGCGCAGCGCGACGTCGAAGGCGGTCATCGTGGCGGCCGAACGCTACCGCAGGCAGCGCGGAAGCCGCTCCCCTACGCGACCTCGCGCAGGTACACGATGCCCTGGTCGAAGCCCATCAGCGTGGGGACCCCCGGCACCAGGACCGGCCGGTAGTTCAGCGTGAACTGGTTGGTCACGTTCACGGTGTTGCCGAGGGCCTGTCCCGCGAAGTTGTTCGAGTTGTTCAGGGTCACCGTGCAGGGCGAGTAGAAGAGGACGCTGGCATTGAGGAAGTTCGAGTTGTTGCCGATCGAGACGTCGTACGAGGAGCTGCAGCTCGCCGTGAAGATGGATCGGTAGTTCACGATGAGGAACAGCTTCTTCCCGCTCACGCCGGTCCAGTTGTTCTGGTTCGTCGTCGTGATGCTGCCCTGGGTGACGATCGCGAGGTCCCCCGTGAAGGTGATGTCGTCGTTGTTCCCGATCGAGAGGTTACAGACAGCGTCGATGAACACGACGCGGTCCCCGGTGAGCGTACCGGTCGTGAGGAAGTTCTTCGCGGACGTGCACGCCGTGGCACCCGTGTAGGTGGACACGGTGTAGCCCGCCCACGGCATGGCGCTGCACACCCCGGTGATCGCCACCTGGCAGAGCTTGGGGAAGGATTGGGTCGGAGGCGGGCCCTGAGGCGTGGTCGGGTACCGGTTCCCCCCTACCGTTAGCCCTGCGGCGATCGTCGTTCCCGCCGTGGCGGAGCCGCCGACCGTCCCGCTGCCGCCGACGCTTGAGGTCGACGAGATGACGTTCCCCGTGACGGTGGCCGGGTTGTTGATCGTGACCGAGTTCAGCGCCCACAGGTTGCCCACGACCTGGCTGCCATTCGACATCGACGCGGACCCGGTGGGGACGTAGACGTTGCCGTAGAAGGTCGGAGAGTTCGTGATCGTCAGGTTGCCGTTCGTCACGTAGATGTCGCCGTCGCTCCCGGTGAGTCCCGTGACCGTGAAGTTGTTCGAGAAGGTGGTGTTCGTCACCGACAGGATGGCCGCGTCGAAGCCACCATAGTTCGGTGTGAGGGTCATGTACGCCTGCACCTGCCTCGGGACGGTGTTGCTCGTTCGTCCCGTTGCGGTCACCAGCACTCCCGCCGGCACGTTCGTCTGGCTCGGACACCCCGTGAGGAGGGTCGTACCCGCCGAGTCCGCGTACCAGGTGTAGGCCGCGGAGAACGTGGCCGGGCCGGGCTCCGCCTCGACCGAGCCCACGAGCGGATGCGACAGACGGGTAGGCTCCGTGCAGCCGGCGCTCGGGAGGATCTCGGGTGCCGTCGTCTGGATCCGGTTCCACGCATCGTCGACCCCCGCCTCGGCCGCGACGACCGACGTCACGCGTTTGCGGTCGTAGGCGCTCTGCTCGCTGTTGTGGATCGACAGGCTCAGCACCGTGATGGAGAGCGTCACGACGACGAACACCACGAGGACGGCGAAGACCATCGCGAACCCGCTCTCGTCTCGGTGGATCCGCTGGAACATCCCCGCTCCCTTCATCAGTCGGCCGGCTCTTCGTCGCAGACGTTCACTGGGAACCCGTACGACGTGTTTCGCCCGGTGAGCGAGGACTGGATCTTCACGGTCTCGTTCGGCCGGTTCTCGTAGTCGTTGTTCATCATCAGCACGATGTTCACCGTGCGCCCGCCCTTGTTTTCATCGTCGTCGAGCTCGAAGGCGTGTACCTCCGGGCTGACGGCCTCGTTCACTACGCCCGTGGCCACAGTCCGCCAATCGGTTGCCTCGAGGGGCTTGAGCGGGGGCCAGAACCGCGTCTGCAGGTCGTACGTCGGGGTGATGCGCCACAAGCGACAGACATAGCCCGACGACGTTTCCGTGGCGCGCGTCGGGGCGTTCGACTGCGTGTAGATCTTGAACCGGTAGTAGGCGTCCGTTCCGCTCCCCGGGTTGTACAAGACGTTGCCGGACCGGATCTCACGGTCGAGCTCCTCGATCGCCAGCCGAGCCTGGGTGTTATTCTGGGTCCGCGAGTCGGTCTGGGACACGACCCGTTGGACCGAGGAAAGCGTTGTCGCGAACACCGTGGCGACGATGCCCAGGATCATCATGGCGACGAGCAGCTCGACGAGGCTCATCCCGTCCTCCCGGCGCGCGAGTCGTGCGATCCTCCGCATGATCGTCACGCCGCCGACGAGGGAGCCGGCTGATAGATGGACTTGGCAGTCGCCGTTCCGAGCGAGAGGTTGATCGTGAGGTCGACGACCTGCACGCCGTCGACCCAGATCTCGTAGTCAACGGTCCCGAAGACCGGCGAGCCCACCGTCGATTGGGCGATGTTCCGGACGATCGAGCCGCCCCCCGTCGGGGTCGAGGTCGCGGTGGGAACTGTCTGCATGGAGATCGTCCCGGCCGATCCGATCCGCACCCGAACCGTGCTCGCCCCGACCGTCGTCGAGTGGTCCACCACGAGACCCGAGAGCGAGTACGCAGGAGTCGTGGCGAGGTTCACGCTCGTGTATCCCGCGCCGCTCCAGTAGCTGAGCGTCCCCGTGTTGACCGTCGCGGTTGGCGCCGCCGCGCTCGTTCCGGCGGTCGACACGACGGTGTCGCGATATCCGGAGAGCTGCAGGAAGTATCCGGCCCAGTTCGCCGGGATCGGGACGTTCGTGGGAAGGCCGCCGACTCTCACCGTGCCGATGTACCGGCTCACCGTGTCCTGGAGATTGCCGTTCTGGCCGCTCACGAGCATCCGGTTGGCGAACGTGGTGGTCGTAGTCGCGGGGTTCGCGATCGAAACGAGGGTCGCGTCGCCGAGGTCGGCGGTGAAGCCGTGGAAGTGTCCGATCGCCTGTGAGGTCCCCGCCTGCAAGGCGCGCGCGCCGCCACACGGCGCGAGATCGCTCTCGGCGGGAGGAGCGGGTGGGGTGGGAGGACACACGTTGGCTCCCCCCGCGGACACCGCGCTGATCGCCTGTCCCGTATCCCCCGCGGCGTTCGTGAACTGCATCTGGTTGGTCCCGGCTGCCGTCGTGAGGTCACTCGCCGCTCCGGTGATGCCGGAGTCGGTGGCCGCATACCCGGGGGTCGTCCCCGAGGGGTCGCCGTCCGCGGCGGCGGTACTCGAGCTTGTGGCGCCGCCGAACTGATCGCCCGCGCTCGTCGTGAGCTGGGTCCCGGTCTGCGTCCAGTTCCCCTGAACCTGCGAGACCTGCTCCTGTTGCAGTGTGGACTCCGCCGCGGTCGTGGTGATCGCACCGGTCGTGAAGTCCAGGCCCAAGACCGTCCCGGCGACCGTGACCTGTCCCTCGGGGGCCAGGGCCTGCCCGTAGAAGAAGGACTGGCACGGCGCGGCGAACGGGTGCGTCTGCGAGCTGACGCAGCCTTGCGGCGACCAGAACAGTCCCTGGGTGACGACCCGCTGCGCCAGAGAGGCGCCGACGCTGGGATCGTCCCAGGTCACGACGATGGTGACCTTGTACGGGGTTGCGGTGGTACAGGTCGCGCTCACGGCCGGGCAGTTGTTCGTGACATACGTCCGCCACGAATAATCCAGCGGGTACTCATTGGACTGTCCGATCGTTCCGCTGTTGGGGACGATCGGATCGGCGCAGTCGGTCGACACGGTCGGACAGTTGAGGGTGGTCGAGAGGATCTTGTCCCCGGTGCAAGACACGTATCGATAGGTGGGGGGGTCCACGACATCCCCGGCGCACCCCGTGACCAGGTTCGGATCGGTGGACAGGCTCGAGGTCTGCATCCCCCGCGTGATCTTGTGGTAGGCGAGACCGCGCGTCTGCTCCATGAGCTGGTTCGCGATCTGGTTCGCGGCCTGGCGCTCGCGGCCGACCCCGAAGTACCTGAGCCCCGTCGTGGTACTCAACGCCAGGGTGAGGAGCGAGCCGAAGATGATGCCGATCGCGATAACCGTCTCGAGCAGGCTGAATCCGCCCTCGTCGTGGAGACGAGCTCGCATCCCGAAGAGGAACGGCCGGCGCTTCTTGGTCATGGCAAGGACATCGCGATAGAGATCACCCTTTAGGCATCGGCCGGACGGGGGGGTCCCTTGAGGGGATGACGCCGATCGTTGGGGACTACAACTCACCGGGTCCGGCCACCAGGAGGTCACGAACCCTTCGCGCGGTTCACCAGCCGCCGGTACACTCGGCGATCGTGTCGACCGCCGCGAAGCTCGACCCGATACCACGGGTGGTCGAGGGGTGCGTGCGGACCTGTGCGAGGCAGAAGTAGGAGCCGCTACCCGACTTCCCGACCAGGAGCAGGTCCCAGCCGACAGCTACCTCGATGGAGATCTCTCCGATCGCGGGATCGCCCCCGTCGATCCACGTGAGGTTTGGCTCTGCGCTCGTCGCCTCGGCCGCGTCGAAGAGATCCCACTCTTCGACTTCGGCGAAGTAGGTGAGGGCGCCCGCGAGGCCGGTCCGGAGCTCGCTGGTCATGGCCCGGTTCTGTGCGCGCGTCCGCGCGCCGAGAAAGACCGGCAGCGCGATCGCGATCAGGATGCCGATGATGAGGACGACGACCATCAGCTCGGTGAGCGTGAAGCCCTGCTCGTCGTTGCGCCATCGGGCCCATCGGGCTCGCATGGTCACTCGTGTGTTCATCGGGGAATCCCTCCACCGACTCCCATCGACAAGGGCAGCCGGCGTCCTGTAGGCGAGAACACGGAGGGGCGGCCCTTTGGGCCGCCCCTCCTGTGCGCTTCGGTGTGCTCGTGACTGGGCTTTACCAGCCGCCGGTGCAGCCGCCGGAAGCGACGACAGTCGCGTCGGGCCCGAAGGTCGTACCCGGTCCCGTCGAGTTGTCACCGAGGCAGAACTGTGCCCCCGACGTGCTGTGACGACCCATGATGACTTCGTCCGCGGCCACGAAGTTGATCCCCAGCTCGTCCGTACCTGCTGTGGGAACTCCGGTCACCCAGTTGAGCGACGGCTCGATGCCGCTCGCCGCCGAGACGTCGAACCCCGTGTAGGTGTCGCCGTCCGTGAAGAAGGTCTTCGCGGCGGCGAGCCCGTTCCGCAGGTCCGACTGGGCTGCCCGGTCCTGTGCCCGTGCACGTGCGCCCAGGAAGGTCGGCAGAGCGATGGCGATCAGGATGCCGATGATCAGAACGACCACCATCAGCTCGATGAGGGTGAAGCCCTCTTCGTCCTTCCGGTGTTGCCAGAAGCGCTGAAGCATGGAGTCACCTCCTCTTTCTCGAGTCATGCGTGTCCCGATGACACGCCTCTCTGTTGACGTTTTCGGCCGGAACGACCTGCGGCTTTACCCCGTCGGGGCGGTTTGGGGCGGAATGGCCCGAATGCTCTAGTCATCCTGGGACCTTCGCGCACGGCCCGGACCGAACGGGGGACGAGTCGGGCCCGCGAGAAGCGGAGCCCACGGGCCTTGGCCCGCTCGACTACTCGATGACGTTGATGATGTTGAACATGGGCATGTAGAGCGCCACGACCGCCGCGCCCACCGCGCCGCCGATGATGGCGATCAGGAGGGGCTCGATCAGCGACGTGAGCGCCTCGACGGTCGCCTTCACTTCCTGGTTGTAGAACTCCGAAACCTTGTCGAGCATCGTGTCGACCGCACCCGTCTCCTCACCCACGGCCATCATCTGGACGACCATCGGCGGGAACACGCTGTGCTTGCCGAGCGGTTTGGCGATCGACTCGCCCTCGCGCACGCTGGTCTTGACGTCCTCGACGGCGCTCGAGATGACCTGGTTGTTCACGGTGTCCTTCACGATCTCCAGGGCCTGCAGGATCGGGACGCCGGCCCGCATCAGCATGCTCAGCGTCGAGGAGAAGCGCGCGATCGCGACCTTGTGGAACAGGGGCCCGAAGACCGGCACCTTGATCTTGATCGCGTCGATGCGAGCGCGCCCCGCGTCCGACTTCTTGTACCGCTTGAACAAGATGGTGGCGCCAACGGATCCCATGATGAACATCCACCAGTACTTGGTGAACGCGCGCGACGCCGCCAGAAGGATCGTCGTCGGCAGCGGCAGCTTGCTGTCCAGGCTCGAGTAGATCGTCTCGAACTGCGGGACGATGAACAGGAGCATCGCCGACATGATGAGGACGACGAGGGCCACGACCACGACCGGGTAGGTCATCGCCGACTTGATCTGCCGGCGGAGCGAGACCTCCTTCTCGATCTGGTCCGCCAGCTGGAGCAGGACGTCGTCCAGGACACCACCCGTCTCGCCGGCCTTGACCATCGCGATGAACGTGTTGTTGAACGCCTTCGGGTGCTTGCCCATGGCCGCCGAAAGCGACGAGCCCTGCTCGACGTCGGTCCGCGCCTGCACCAGGACCTTCGCGAGCTCCTTGCTCTCGGTCTGGTCGGCCAGGATCGAGAGCGCCCGCAGGATCGGCAGGCCGGAGTTCACCATCGTGGCGAACTGGCGGCAGAAGATGGCGACCTGCTTGAGCTTGACCCGTCCGGGACGGAGATTGATCTCCATCTTCAGGCCGGCGTTGGCCTTCTTCACCTCAACGGGCGTCATGCCCATCTGGCGCAGCTTCTCCAGGACGAGCGTCTCGCTGTCGCCGGCCAGCTGCCCGGTGACGAGGTTCCCCGTTCGGTCCCGGACCTTGTAGTCGTAGGTTGCGGTCATCGGTCCTCAGCTCTTCCCATCAATAGTCGCCGAGCATGATCCCGGCGGAAGCCGCGGCGCCGTAGCCGGCGTCGAAGCTCGCGCCCGCGCCACCGATCAGTCGGTTCAGCTCTTCGGGGTCGTGACAGCGCTCGTACGCGAGCTGCTGCGTGACCTTCCCGGACTTGACCAACGTGGCGAGCGACTGGTCCATCGTCTGCATCCCGAACCGGCCGCCGGCCTGCATGATCGAGTAGATCTGGTGCGTCTTGCCCTCGCGGATCAGGTTGCGCACGGCCGGCGTGCAGATCAGGACCTCCACCGCCACGGCTCGCGACCGCCCGTCGGAGGTCTGGAGCAGCTGCTGCGTGACGACGCCCTGGAGCGTGGTCGCGAGCTGCACGCGCACCTGCTGCTGCTGGTGCGGCGGGAAGACGTCGATGATGCGGTCGATCGTCTGCGGCGCGTCCTGCGTGTGGAGCGTGGCGAAGACGAGGTGTCCCGTCTCGGCGGCGGTGATCGCCGTCGAGATCGTCTCGAGGTCCCGCATCTCCCCCACCAGGATGACGTCCGGGTCCTGGCGAAGGACATGCTTCAGGGCCTGGGAGAAGGAGTGCGTGTCCGCCCCGACCTCGCGCTGGTTCACGATGCACCGGTCGTGCTTGTGGAGGAACTCGATGGGGTCCTCGACGGTCATGATGTGGGCCTGGCGCTCCCGGTTCACGATGTCGACCATGGACGCGAGGCTCGTCGACTTGCCCGAGCCGGTCGGTCCGGTGACCACGACGAACCCCCGCGGGTAGCGGGCCAGGTCGGCGACGACGCTCGGCAGGTCGAGGTCCTCGAGCGACTTGATCTCGTACGGGATCAGCCGGAACGCCGCGCCGATCGAATCCCGCTGCAGGTAGACGTTCACCCGGAAGCGGGCCTTGC
>Ga0299913_10005793_pt1 | contig 10613 bp, 9 predicted proteins | sample RVTome_9_FD_201360 | JGI IMG/M metagenome (GOLD analysis project Ga0299913, IMG submission 201360) | Soil microbial communities from uranium-contaminated site in the Upper Colorado River Basin, Wyoming, United States - RVT155D38 (version 2) ... | reverse complement strand
CCGCCGGATCTGCCGGGGCTGGACCCGCCGGATCTGCCCGGCTGGACCCGCCGGATAGCCTTCGGACGTGCCGCCCGAGATCCCGCCGCTGCCACCGCGCCTGGCCGACCCGACGCCGACGGTGCTGATCTGCACGGGGCTGTGGCTGCTGGCCTCGCTCGTGCTGTTCGGCGCGTTCGTGTTCGGCGACCGCGCGCTCGACGAGTGGTTCTGGACGGCGACCGCCGGCTGGCTGCTCGGGCTGCTCGGCTACTCGATCTTCCGCTGGCAGCGCTCCGCCGCGCGCCGCGGCTCCCGGTCGGCCCAGCGCGGCCTGGGCGCCAGGTGACTCAGGTCGTTTGAGGCGGCCGGCGCAGCCGCACGTAACCGAGCACGAGCAGGTAGCCGGCGACGGCGAGCGCGGACGGGATGCCGCCGGTGACCAGGAACGCCGTGCACGCCACCAGCGCGAGGCCGCACAGCAGCCTGGTCGGCCGGTCGGTGAACAACCGCATCCCGGCCAGGAACGTCGCCACGTAGATCAGCAGGATGATGGCCGCGGTGAACGCGATCAGGTTGCTCTCGTCGCCGCCGATCAGGTACAGCACCGCGAAGTCGACCAGGTAGGCCAGCCAGACCAGCACGAGCGCCACCAGCGGCGCGCCGTTGCGGCCGGACACCCTGCTGATCGAGTGCGGCACCACCCGGTCGCGGGCCATCGCATAGAACAGCCGGGAGGCGCCGCACACCCACACGTTGGTCGTCGCCACCAGCAGCACGACCGCCAGCGCGGCACCCACGCGGGCCGCCGCGTCGCCCTGGCTGAACTGCAGCATGACGGACAGCGCGGCCGCCTTGTTGGCCGCGTCGGCCGGCACGACCAGGGCCAGCACGAGCGCCAGCGAGCAGTACAGGATGCCGAGCACGGCGGCGGCCAGCAGCGCGGCCCTCGGGTAGCTGCGGCGCGGCTCGCGCACCTCGTCGGCGACGTGCGCGACCGCCTCCCAGCCGAAGAACGAGAAGAAGCACACCACGATCGCGGCGCCGACCGCGGTCCAGCCGTACGGGGCGAACGGCGTGAGCCTGGACGCGTCCGCCGACGGCACCGACACGGCGATCACCACGATCAGCCCGACGGCGAGCCCGACGAGCAGCGCGGACTGCACCCTGGACGCGACCAGGATGCCGGCCATGTTGAGCAACACGGCGATGCTCATCACCACGAAGCCCGCGGTCAGGATCGCCACCCGGTCGGTCCAGCCGAGCAGCGCGGCCAGGTAGCGGGCCGCTGCCAGCCCCAGGATCGGGTTGCCGATCAGGTTGATGACCAGCAGGTACAGGCCGATCGACGTGCCGGCCCGCCAGCCGAACGCGGTGCGGATCACGTAGCTCACCCCGCTGGCATGCGGGTACCGGGCCGAGAACCGGGCGAACATCGCGGCGATCGGGAACGTCGCCAGCGCGAGCACGCCCCAGGCGACCAGCGACGCCGGGCCGGCGATCTCCAGCGCGATGCCCGGCACCACCAGGATTCCGGCGCCGACGAGCGCCGACAGGTAGTACACGGTGAGCTCGCGGGTGCCGAGTGCCTTGCGCAGCTGCCCGCCGCGCGCCTCGTCGCCGTTGACGGCCACGGCTTCCCCAAGCTGATGCGGTCGGTGACGTCTCGGGTCCGTCGGGTGACGTTACCGGGTTCACGCCCCGGCGGCAGGACTCCCGAGCCACAGCAGCGCCCGGACCGGGTCGCTGGCGTGCACGGTCTCGCCGTCCACCCAGAACGCCACCGCGTGCTCGGTGCCGTCACCGGCCCGGACCCGCAGCGGCTCGTGCAGGATCAGGCTCCCGGACGGCACCTGCCGGCCGAGCGCCTCGCAGGCGGCCGCCACCTCCGACAACCCGGCCCACGGCACCTCGTGTCCGGTGGACACCACCTCGCCGGACAGCCGCTCGGACGCCAGCGGCAGGTCCAGCAGCTCCGCGAGCGCGTACGGATCGCCGCCGGCCACGGCCAGGTCGGGGTCCGCGATGCCGGCGAGCCACGGCCGGTCCAGCACGTACGCGTCGTCGGCGTGCACGACGGCGCCGGTGACGGCCCGCACGGTGGCCGGCAGCTCCAGCTCGTCGAGGTCGAACAGGCCGTCGGCACTGGCCGCCGCCAGGGCCGCGTGCGCTGCCCTGGTGGTCGCAGGCGAGGGGTGCCGGTCGGGGTCGGCCAGCCGGCCGAGCACGTCGGCGGCGTCGTCGGCGCCGGTGACGGACAGCCGGGTGCGCACGCCGGCCGCGGCCAGCAGCCAGTCGTCCAGGCCCAGCTCGGGCACCGGGTCGTACAGCCCGGCCAGCTCGACGGCCCCGGTCTGGACGGCCCCGGTCAGCCCGACGGACGAGCCCAGCCCGGCAGACGAGCCCAGCCCGACGGACGAGCCCAGCTCGGCCGCCGAGCCCAGCCGCCAGTACCGCGGCTCGTGGCCGGACAGCCGCGCATGCCGGGCCAGCCACCAGCCGGTGTACCCGCCGTCGCGCAGCGCCCGGCCGGTGTCCGGGTCGGCGGCCAGCACCCGCAGCGCGTGCGGCCAGGCGCCGGCGTCCACCAGGTCGAGGTCGCGCACCGCCACCAGCACCGCAGGCGGCTCGTCGAGCGAGGACCACCACTGCTGCTCGTCGGCGAGGTCGTGGTCCGGCGCGGTCGGCTCCTCGTCCAGCAGTACGGCGAAGCCGTCCAGCACGCCGACCGCGGTGAGCGCCGTGCGGGGGTAGGCCCCGGCGAGGTCCGACCGCAGGGTGCCGAGCGGGCTGTCCGCGGCGAGCACGGCCCGCAGCGCGCCGTCGGGCAGCACCAGCTCGTCGGCGCGCCGCGGCCGGCCGGCATCGTCATGCAGCGCGAGCGCACCAAGCCAGGGCAGCGCGTCGCCGACTCCCTCCACCGGCCGGGGGGCGGCGCCGGCCTTCGTCACGAGCGTCAGCACAGTGTCCACCAGCGGCGCTGTGTCCAGGCCGGCCTCCGCGTCGTCAACCGACCGCTCGACCGCCTCGCGCAGCGCCGGGCTCTCCAGCAGCTCGCGCGGCCCGGACTGCTGCGCGCCGAGCCGGAGCAGCAGCGGGTGCACGGCGTCGGGGTGCACGACCCGCAGGCCGGGCAGGTTGGCGTGCACGCCCTCCAGCAGCAGAGTGCTGCGCGGGCCGGTCACCGTGCGGCCGTCGGCGAGCGGCACCGGCAGCGCCGCCAGCTCCTCGCGCGCCGCGGGGTCCACGTCCACCAGCGGCACCAGCGCGTCGTACAGCTCGCGCCACCACCAGGGCGCGCGCGAAACGCCGGACACCGCGGCCACCACGTCCGCCAGCCCCAGCCGCGGCACCTCCAGCACGACCATGGCGTGGGCCGCGGCCGGCTCGGACAGCGCGGCCGCGAGCAGGCCGGGCACCAGGTCGCCGAGGAGCTCGACGAGCCGCGGCGCGGGGCTGTCCAGCACGCACGCCCTGGCCGGGCCGAGCTCCGACACCCCGTCCGCCGCGGGCAGCCAGGCCTCCGCCCGCAGCGCCACGACCACCCCGTCGCGCAGCACCGCGTCGACGTCCGAGCGCGGGAAGCCGGCCGGCGGCACCAGCGCGGTGCGGTGCTCCGGCGGCAGGGCGCCGACGAGCGACGGGTACGCCGCGACGGCCTGCGCGAGCACGTAGTCGGCGGCGGCGCCGTGCCTGATCCGCCGGCGCGAAGGCTCGACCGGCAGCGTGGCCAGCAGCCGCGCCGGCAGCGACAGCCGCTCGTCGGTGGGGGTCGGGGCGTGCAGCACGTCGTCCAGCACCGGCTCGGGAACGTCGGACGAGGACACCCGCACCGCCCAGCACACCGACCACTCCGGCCGGTGCCGCTCCTCCGCCGCGGCCCGCAGCTCGGCGGGCATCGCGCCGTGCCGGCGCACCAGCCGCCAGCGGGTGCGGCCGTCCGGCTGCCCGAGCACCACCAGGCCGTCCTCGACGTCCTCGCGGTCGTGCACCCGGCCGGCGATGTCGATGCTGCGCAGCGCCGGCAGCGCGAGCAGCAGGTCGGTCGCCTGCGCCGAGGCCTCGGTGACCAGCGCGGCGGCGTCCACGCCGGGCTCCAGCCGCAGCCGCACCTCGGTGTCGAACCCGGCCGGCGGCCGCTCGTCCGGCCCGGTCGGCCACACCAGCCGCAGCACCGGAACCCGGCCGCCGCGGCGCGCCACCTCCTCGCGCAGCCCGAGCTCGTCGTCCAGCAGCCGCCTGGTGTGCTCGGCGGAGAACGCGACCCCGCCCGTCGTCGACACCACGCGCGGTTCGGCGCTGATCGGCAGCACCGCGGCGAACCCGATGCCGAAGCGGCCCACCGACGGCGTGTCCCGCTTCGCCGACGCCCGCAACGAGGCGAGCGCGGCCACCCCGTCCGCGTCCAGCGGCTCGCCGGTGTTCGCGACCCTCAGCTCGCCGTCGACGACGGAAACGCGCAGCTCACCGGGCACCCCGGCCCTGGCCGCCGCGTCGGCCGCGTTCTGCGCCAGCTCCACGAACCAGCGGTCGCGGTACCCGCCGAGCACGAGATCCTCTTCGGCGTTGGCGTCCTCCCGGAACCGCGTCGGGGACGAGAGCCACGCCTGCAGAGCTGCCCGGCGAAGTTGTTCGGTACCGAACGGGTCCGCGTTCACTCGCCCGATGGCTCGGTCGCCACCCCGGTGCCCGGATCGTGGGCGTCTTGCGGCTCACCCTGCGACACCGGGGCGTCCCACAGCTCGCCTTGCGACACCTGGGCGTCCCACGGCTCACCGGCCGCGGCGGCAGCGGACACCTCGGCGGGCGGCGGCGGGGACTGGGGTGCCTGCATGACGTCGAGCTGCGCGTCGTCGTAGACGACCTCGGCCACCGGCGCCAGCGGTGTCGGCTCCACGTCGACCTCGGAGTGCGCGCCGCAGCCGAACTCGGCGTGCACCACCTTGCCGTCCGCCGGCGCGAACTCGTTGGCGCAGGCACCGAACGCGGCGCCGAGGGAGCCGGCGAGCGGCAGGTAGAACCCGCACGTGCCGCAACTGCCGGGCGCGGACGCGGCCATGTCGGCCGACGGCCCGCGCTCGTCCTGCCAGCGCTGCGCCGCGTCCAACCGGCCCTCGCGGCTGAGCACCCGCGGGCGGCCGAGGCCGATGTCCGGCACCACGTCGTCGACGACCGGGTCGTCGGTCTCGACGTAGCCCGGCACCAGCCGCGGGTCGTCGGGGGCCGCCGGCAGCAGGTCGCCGACGCCGAGGTCACCGGCGCGGACCCGCTGGTCCCACGGCACCCACTCCGGCGCCACCAGCGCGTCCGGCCCCGGCAGCAGCACGACCTCGCTGACCGTCACGGGCTCGTCGGGGCCGGCGGTCGAGACCGTGACGGCCCAGCGCCAGCCGCGGTAGCCCGGGTAGTTCGCCTCGAAGAGGTGCGTCGCGGCCGCGTGGCCCTCGGGGTGGACGGCGACATGCTTGCCGACCGCGTCGTCCTGGACGATCTCGGCGGCGTCGACCTCCGCCGCCTTGCGGGCGACGTCGACCGCCGCGGCCAGCCGCGGATCGGCCACGTCTGGATGCGTCGGTGCTGTCAATTGCGGACTCGGCGGTTGGGGACTCACAGTGTTGACGATTGTGCCCCACGCCGGGCTCACGCGTGGCACTGGGCGTGTCACGCTAACCGCCGTGGCCGTCCCTTCCACCACGCGCGGGCGTGTCGCGCGCCTGACCACCCGCCAGCCCGCCATGCCAAGGCGTACCGCGCCCTCCAGGTACAGCCAACCGCCCGCTATGCGCCCGCGTATCGCGGGGGCGGCGCTGCGGCCGCGCGCCGCCAGCTTGCGTATCGCGCGGACGGGACTGCTCTTGGCCGCGCTGGCGTTGGTCGCCGGGTGTTCGGTCACCACGTCTACATCCACATCCACTACGGGCGGTGCCACCGGGCCGGAGCGGCTCCGGGTCGAGGTGCTGGAGGTGCTTCCGCACGATCGTATGGCGTTCACCCAGGGGTTCGAGATGGTGGACGGGGTGCTGTACGAGGGGACCGGGCTCGTCGGCAGCTCGGCGGTGCTGGCGACCGACCCCTCGACGGGCGCGGTGCTCAAGCGCGCCGACCTGCCCGCGCCGCTGTTCGGCGAGGGCATCGCCGTGGTCGGGCCGCGAATCTGGCAGCTGACCTGGAAGGACGGGGTCGCGATCGAACGGGATCGGGACACGCTCGCCGAGCTGCGGCGGGTGCCGTACCGCGGAGAGGGCTGGGGGCTGTGCTTCGACGGCTCGCGGCTGGTCATGAGCGACGGCACCGACCGGCTGACCATTCGCGATGCTGCGACGTTCGAGGAATCCGGGCAGGTGCAGGTGCGGCTGCCCGGCGAGTCGGTCAGCGAGCTGAACGAGCTGGAGTGTGCGGGCGGCGCGGTGTGGGCGAACGTGTGGAAGACCGACCGCATCCTGCGCATCGACCCCGCGTCGGGCGAGGTGACGGGCGTGGTGGACGCCTCTGGGCTGCTCGACCGGCACGCGAGCGCCGCCGACCGCGCGGGCGCCGACGTGCTCAACGGCATCGCGGCCATCCAGGGCGGCTCCGAGTTCCTGATCACGGGCAAGCTCTGGCCGAACACGTTCCGGGTTCGGTTCGTCCCGGCGTGACGGCGGCCCGCGCACCACTGCGACCGCGACGCCCGCAGTAACCACGGCGGCACCCAGCCACAGCGGCACCTGGGCGTCCCAACGCTCACTAGACGAAGCGCGGGACGCCCACGTGCCCGAGGTGACACCTGACGCGCCCGCCGTGACACGCCCCGATCATGCTTCGGTGCGGCAGGATTGATGCCGTGGCATGGTCCGGTTCCAGCGACGACCCCGGTAAGCAGCGCAAGCGCGCCCGCCGGGGTCCGCGCTGGGTGACCGACCGCGCCCGCGAGGTGGCGGAGCAGCCGCCGTCGCGATACGACCCACCTGCCCGGTACGACCCGCCGCCACGGCACGACCCGCCGGCACGCCACGATCCGGCCAGGCGCGACCCGCCACGGCACGACCCGCCGAGGACGCGCCGCTGGCAGCCGCCGCCACCACGGCAGGCGCCGCGCGCCGAGCCGCCGCCGGCGCGCCGCTGGCAGCCGCCGAAGGACCGCGGCCGCTACCCCTGGGACGACGACCCCGAGTACGGCTACCGCGGCGGACCACACGACGAGCCCCAGCGCGGCCGGCCGCACGACGAGCCGACGGACCAGCACGAACAGCGGCCGACGGCGGCCAACGGCTCCGACGGCAGCGGCCCGCGCAAGCTCACGGTGACCAGGGTCGCGGCCTGGCGCAGCCGCCAGCTCACCCAGCAGGGCATCGCGGCCTTCCGCCGGGCGGCGACCGCGGACGGCGCCGACCGGTCCGGCCTGACCGCGCTGACCTTCCCCGTGATGGCCAGCTTCGCCGCGGACGCCGCGGTCGCCGTCGCACTGGCCAACACGCTGTTCTTCTCGGCCGCCACCGCGGAGAGCAAGACCAAGGTCGCGCTGTACCTGCTGATCACGGTCGCGCCGTTCGCGCTGCTCGCGCCCGTCATCGGCCCGCTGCTCGACCGGCTGCAGCGCGGCCGCCGGTTCACCCTCGCGGCGAGCTTCGTCGGCCGCGGCCTGCTGGCGATCGTGATGGCCCAGCACTTCGACGACTGGCTGCTCTACCCGGCAGCGCTCGGGTCCATGGTGCTCACCCGCACCTTCGGACTGCTCAAGGCGGCCGTCACGCCGAGGGTGCTGCCGCCGGAGATCACCCTGACCAAGACCAACTCCCGGCTGGCCGTGTTCGGGCTGGCCGCCGGCGGCGTGATAGGCGCGATGGCCGCTGGCTTCGCGTGGGCGTTCGGCTCGGCCGGCGCGCTGTACTTCACCGCGGCGGTGTGCGTCGTCGGCGCGTGGCTGTGCCTGCGCATCCCGGCCTGGGTGGAGGTCACCGAGGGCGAGGTGCAGGCCTCGCTGCGGGCGCTGGACGACGAGCCGCGCACCAACGGCCGCCGCCGGCGCGAGCCGCTCAGCCAGCACGTGGTGGTCGCGCTGTGGGGCAACGGCACGATCCGCATCCTCACCGGCTTCCTGACCCTGTTCGTCGCGTTCGTGGTGAAGGCGCAGACCGAGCAGTCGCCGTGGCAGCAGATCGTGCTGGTCGGCATGGTGGGCGCCGCGGCGGGGGTCGGCAACATCACGGGCAACGCGCTGGGCGCCCGCCAGCACTTCGTCAAGCCGGACCAGGTGATCCTGACCTGCGTCGGCATCGTGCTCGGCGCGGCCGTGCTCGCGGCGCTGATCCAGGGCATCGCGACCGCGGTGGTGGTGGGACTCGTCGGCTCGACGTGCAGCTCGCTGGCGAAGGTGTGCTCGGACGCGGTGATCCAGCGCGACATGTCGCAGGAGTCGATGGCGTCGGCGTTCGGCCGCACCGAGACGATCCTGCAGCTGTCCTGGACCTTCGGCGGCGCGCTCGGCGTGCTGCTGCCGCCCATCTACTGGCTGGGCTTCACCGTGGTGTCCGGCCTGCTCGTGCTCGGCACCATCCAGACCGTGCTCGCGCACCGGGGAGGCTCGCTCATCCCGCAGCTCGGTGGCGACCGGTCGGCCCGCACCACCAGGCTGCCGCGAACACCGAAGGCACCGCAGGCACCGCGGGGACCGCAACAGCGCTGGGAGCGCCCGTGAGGCGGTGGCTCCCGGTGCTGGCGGCCGTCGCGCTGGCCGCCGCGGGGTGCGGTGGCGGCGACGGCCCGCCGCAGGTCACGTTCGCCGCCGACGGCACCACCGTGGTGGCCGGCGCCACCCAGTACTGCGACGTCCGGCTGGAGAACTGCGCGGCCGACCCGAAGGCCGCGGTCGTGCTGCGGGTGCCGCCGGGCAAGCCCGTCGAGATCTCGGTGCCGGAGGCGATCGGCGAGACCCCGTGGCTGGTGGTGTTCGGTTACCGGACCGGGGCCGGCGAGCGGGTCAACGCCCGCAGCGACCTGTTCGCGAGCAACGAGCGCCGCGACTACACGCTCCTCCTGCCGGCGGCCGACGACCAGCTGGAGACGGTCGAGGTGCAGCAGATCAGCGGCGCGCTCGCGCCGGGGCCGGACGGCGTGGAGTTCCCGACGCGCGGCACCTGGGTGCTGTCCGTCGACGACCGTTAGACAGACCACCCGTCAGGCAGGCGGCCGTCAGGCGCTCGTCGGGTCGAGCTCACGGGCGACCGCCCGCACCAGGTCGGCGACGAGCTTGGACGTGCGACGGTCCGGGTAGCGGCCGTGGCGCAGGCCCGGCTGCACCTTCACCTCCAGCAGCTTGATCATGTCCTCGATCAGGCCGTGCAGCTCGTCGGCCGGCCGGCGCTGGGCCTCGACGACCGACGGCGGCGGGTCGACCAGCCGCACGGACAAGGCCTGGGGGCCGCGACGACCCTCCGCGACGCCGAACTCCACCCGTTGCCCGGCCTTGAGCGCGGTCGTCCCTTGCGGCAGCGCGGACGAGCGGACGTACACGTCCTCGCCACCGTCCTGGGTTACGAAGCCGAAGCCCTTCTCCGCGTCGTACCACTTGACCTTGCCGGTCGGCACTGCCCTCACCGCTTCCTCGTCTAGCCTGCGGCGCGCGTCGCGTCTACGCACGATGAACGCGCCCCGAGCGGGCCCGAGACGCGCACCGTGAGCCTACGCGTTTTAGCTACAGTGCCGCCATGCGACAGCGTCCGTCCCGCGACTGGCTGCTCACCGTGGCCATGCTGCTCTTCGCGATCGGCCTCCTGGCGTTGGCCGTCGTGTTCGGGCTGTTCGCCACCGGGCACCGCGACCTGCCGATGTGGTTGAGCCTGTCCAGTCTGCTGCTGCCCCTCGGGTTGGCACTGGGTATCCCGCGCACCCTCCGCGTCCTGCGCCGCCGCAGCGAGCGGTCGGGTGGACAGCCGGCCGACTGATCAGGCCGCCGTCTCGTCGAGCTCGGGCAACTCGAGCAGCTCGACTGCGAGCTCCCGCATCCGCACCTTGCGGACCTTGCCGGTGACCGTCATCGGGAACTCGTCGACGACGTGCACATACCGCGGGATCTTGAAGTGCGCCAGCCGGCCGGTGCAGAACTCGCGCAGCGAGGCGGCGGTCGGCCTCGGCGCGCCCGGCCGCAGCCGCAGCCAGGCCATCAGCTCCTCGCCGTACCTGGCGTCCGGCACGCCGATCACCTGTGCGTCCAGCACGTCGGGATGGGTGTGCAGGAACTCCTCGATCTCCCGCGGGTAGATGTTCTCGCCGCCGCGGATGACCATGTCCTTGATCCGGCCCGTGATGTTCAGGTAGCCCTCGTCGTCCATCACCGCGAGGTCGCCGGTGTGCATCCAGCGTGCCGCGTCGATCGCCTCGGCCGTCCTGTCCGGCTGCTCCCAGTACCCGAGCATGACGCCGTACCCGCGCGTGCACACCTCCCCCGGCGTGCCGCGCGGCACCGTCAGCCCGGTCTCCGGGTCGACGAGCTTGACCTCGACGTGCGGGTGCGCCCGGCCCACCGTGGACACCCGCCGGTCGAGCGAGTCGTCGTACCTGGTCTGGGTGGACACCGGCGAGGTCTCGGTCATGCCGTAGGTGATCGTCACCTCGGTCATGCCCATGCGGTCGACCACCTGCTTCATCACCTCGAC
>Ga0299913_10005792_pt1 | contig 10614 bp, 12 predicted proteins | sample RVTome_9_FD_201360 | JGI IMG/M metagenome (GOLD analysis project Ga0299913, IMG submission 201360) | Soil microbial communities from uranium-contaminated site in the Upper Colorado River Basin, Wyoming, United States - RVT155D38 (version 2) ... | reverse complement strand
CGGTCGGTCTCTGCGGACGTAGCTCGGCGACGAGGGGAATCGAGCTTCCCCTCGTCGCTGTCGAGCGGTTTCGGCTAGGCCGCTTGCGTGGCCGGCCGCGGAACTGCTTTCGTCTGCACCGGGGACGGCTCGACGCGGAGGAGGCGGGCTGCCCAGGTCGGGAGCCACCAGTTCCAGCGGCCGAGCAGCGCGACGGCGGCCGGGGCAAGGATGCCTCGGATGATCGTCGCGTCGAGCAGGATCCCGCCGCCGAGCGCGGTGGCGAAGATCTTCGCCTCGGTGCCGGGCTGGGCGCTGAAGGCGACGAAGGCGAGGCCGAGGATCAGCGCGGCGCTCGTGACGAGACGGCCGGTGCGGCCGATCCCCTCGACGACCGCGGACTCGGTCGAGCCGGTGCGGTCGTAGGCCTCGCGCATCCGGCTGATGATGAACACCTGGTAGTCCATCGAGACGCCGAACAGGAAGGCGAAGATGACGATCGGCATCTCGACGTTGATCGCGTGTGTGGCCTCGATGCCCCAAAGCTCGTCGGAGCCGATCCCTTTCTGCCAGACGAGCACGATCAGCCCCCACGCGGCGCCGACCGAGAGCAGGTTCAGCAGCACGGCTTTGAGCGGCAGGATCATCGAGCGGAACGCGCGTGCCAGGAGGATGAAGGTGAGGATCGAGATCAGGGCGAGCATGAGCGGGAAGTTGCTGTAGACGGCGTCGAGGAAGTCGGCGCCCTGCGCCGCCTCGCCGCCGATCGCCACGTCGGTCGGGAGCGCGCTCGCGGCCGTGCGGAGGCGGTCGAGCGTCTCGCGGCCGGCGGGGGAGTTCCCGTCGCCGGTCGGGATGACGGCGACGATCGCGGTGCCGTCCTGCCGCCAGTCCGCGGGTGCCGCGGCGCTGCGGACGCCTTCGACGCCGGCGAGCGCCGACGCGACGGCAGCGGAGTCGCCGGAGCGGACGAGCGCGTCGAACGGGGAGAGCGGCCCGGTGCCGATGCCGGAGTCCTGCAGCTTCTCGAGCCCGGCGCGGGCAGGGCCGACCTGGGCCAGCGAGTCGGCACGCGGGTTGCCGAACTGGATCGAGAAGGCGGCCGCCACGAGCGCGACGAGCGCGGCTGCCGACGTAGCCGCCGCGACCCACTTGTGCCGGACGATCACGGTCGCCCAGGCCGACCAGCGCCGGCTCGCCTGGGCGTCGCGGCTGTTGCGCGGCCAGTCGAGCCTCGGCCCGATCGTCGCCAGGACGACGGGGAGCAGGGTGACGGCGACGGCCACGCTGACGAGCGCGATCAGCAGTCCGGCGATGCCGATGCTGCGGAGTGCGGGGATCGGCACGACGAGCAGGGCGAGCAGCGAGATCGCGACGGTCGTGCCGCTGAAGACGACGGCGGAGCCGGCGTGCTGCATCGCGTTCCGCACGGCGTGGTCGTTGGTCGTGCCGGGCTGCTGCCGCTCCTCGCGCCAGCGGACGACGACGAGCAGGGCGTAGTCGATCGCGATCCCGAGCCCGATCAGCGCGACGAGGAACTGGACGATCACGGAGACGTCGGTGATCTGCGCGATCGGCCAGATCAGGAGGAAGGTGGTCGGGATCGCGACGAGCGCCATCAGGAGTGGAATGAACGCGGTGAAGGAGCGGAAGACGAAGGCGAGCACGAGCAGCGCGCCGAGCGCGGCGAGGAGCGTCCCGATCAGGACGCCGGTGCCCGTTCCCTCGTCGCTGGCGCCGGTGGCGCGGAGGGCGTCGAGGCCGGTCACCTCGACGGGCGAGCCAGCGACGGTGACGCCCGTGAGCGCGGCCTGCGCCAGCTTGGCCTCTTCCTGCCCCTGCCCGACGCCGCCGAGAGCGGGGATGATCACGAGCGCGAAGGTGGTGCGGCCGTCGTCGGAGACGAACGCGCGGTCGCCGGTGGAGGCGTAGGAGGCGGTTCTGGCCTGCGGCAGCGCGGCCTCGACCTTGGCGAGCGCCGCGGCGAGCTCGCGGCGGACGCCGGGGGAGTCGACGGTCGTGCCCTGACGGAGCTGGATGACGGGAACGATCGGCGCGACGTCGCCACCGTTGCCGTAGATCTCCGCGAGCTCCTTGTTCGTCTGGAAGCCCTCGCGGCCGGGCACGTTGAACTCCTGCGAGAGGGAGCTGCCGGCCGGGCCGATCGCCGCGAAGGCCGCGACGGTGACGGCGAGCCACAGCCCGAGGACGAGTCGTTTGTGGTCGAGCACGAAGCGGGTCAGGCGGGTCATGGCGTCTCCTTCGGTCTTGGGTATCGGCTAGCTCGTGCGCGCAGTAGTCAGGAGTCGGACGCGGAGCCGGTGGAGGTGCGGCATCAGGCCGTAGATCACGATCGGCACCGCGATCGTTGCGAGCACGAAGGTGCGCGGTACCGGGGACATCGTCCGCAGCCAGTCGCCGAACGCGACGTTGATGAGCGTCAGCGTCGGGAAGACGCAGAGCCAGATCATGAGGGCGAGCTGGTGCTTGCTCGGCGGCGGAACACGCTGGGGCGGGGTCTCGGTGGTGTTCATGGAGCTTCCTTTCGTTCGAGTTGAGTGCGGACGTCTTCCTCGACGAGGTCGGCGTTGAGGGCGATGGCGGCGGCGGATCCTTCGCCCGCGGCGGTGATCACCTGTGCGCGGGGGTTGCCGGCGTTGCCGGCGACCCAGACGCCGGGCACGCTCGTGCGGCCGGTCTCGTCGTGGCGGACGAAGCCTCCCTCGTCGAGGTCGCAGCCGAGCGAGTCGATCAGAGCGGCTTCGCGGGCGTGGAGGGCCGGCCGGACGAAGACTGCGGCGCGCGGGACGGCGCGACCGTCGGTGAGCTGGACGGCGTCGAGGCGGTCGTCGATGACCGAGAGCCGTGCGACGAGCCCGTCGACGACCCGGATGCCTCGCGCCTGCAGCGCCGCCCGGTCGTCAGCGGTAAGGGGATAGGTGTGGGCGAAGAAGACGACGTCGTCCGACCACTGTCGGAGCAGCTGGGCGTGGTCGACGGAGCCGGGGCGGGTTCCGAGCACGCCGAGCGGCCGGTCGCGAACCTCCCAGCCGTGGCAGTAGGGGCAGTGGAGGAAGTCCCGCCCCCAGCGCTCCTTGGCGCCTGGGATGTCGGGGAGCTCGTCGACGGCGCCGGTTGCAAGCAGCAGCCGCCGCGCCGTGAGCGTGCCGCCGGCGGTGAGGCGGAGCGTGAAGTTCTCGGTGATCTCGACGACGCGGTCGTCGACGAGCTCGACGCCGTAGGCGCCGACCTCGGCGCGTGCGGCTGCGAGGAGGTCGTCGGGAGCCATGCCGTCGCGGGAGAGGAAGCCGTGCATCTGCGCTGCGGGGGCGTTCCGCGGTGTGCCGGCGTCGACGACGGCGACGCGGCGTCTCGCCCGGCCGAGCACGAGCGCCGCGCTCAGGCCGGCTGCGCCGCCGCCCACCACCACCACGTCGTAGCTCTCGGACTCCATGTGCGCGACGGTGCCCGAGAGCACTGGCGCCGGCAAGTTCCGTTGCTGTTTCCGGGAAACGGCAGTAGCGTCACCCGTCGTGGCAGACTCGCCGGCCATTCCCGACGTCCTGGCCGAGGTCGGCCCGCGCCTGCGACGGCTGCGCCTGAAGCGCGGCGTCACCCTGACCGCGCTCGCAGCGCGGACCGGCATCTCGAAGAGCACGCTCTCACGGCTGGAGAGCGGGCAGCGCAAGCCCAGCCTCGAGCTGCTCCTGCCGCTCGCCGAGGCCCACCAGGTGCCGCTCGACGAGCTCGTTGGCGCACCCGAGGTGGGCGACCCCCGGATCAGGCTGAAGGCCCGCATCCGCAACGGACGGATGGTCTTCCCGCTCACGCAGCAGTCGAGCGGCGTGCACGTGTGGAAGGTCGTCATCCCGCCCGAGCGCGACCGCGAGCTCCGCACCCACGCCGGCTACGAATGGCTGTACGTGATCTCCGGACGGCTGCGCCTCGTCCTCGGCGAGCACGACCTCACGATGGGGCCGGGCGAGGTCGCCGAGTTCGACACGCGGCTGCCGCACTGGTTCGGGCCCGCCGACGACCAGCCGGTAGAGATCCTCAGCGTCCACAACAGCCAGGGCGAGCGCATGCACGTCCGCGCGGCACCCCGCACCACCGGCTCCGCCTGAGACGGGCGTTCGGCGAATTCCCGGAATCGGCTACGAACTCGCGAACATCGGCATCGCCGTCGTCGTCTATCCGTTGCTCAACGGCAGAACCACATTCTCTCGCCATGAGAAAAGGGGCTGCAAACGCCACACTTCCGCGATTCGACAGCCGGTCGCAGGAAGCCGTCCATAACCCGCCCCCGCTTGAAGGCCCCGGAGACGGGGCCTTTTCGTCGCCCGCCGCGCGTCGCATAATTGCCGCATGCCCGAGCTCGGCGTCAACGGCGTCTCGCTCTACTACGAGGAGTACGGGGAGGGATCCGCGATCGTGGGCATCCACGGCGGCGGGAGCACGGCCGCCTTCTGGAGCGACGCGGCGTGGGAGTGGGCGAGGCGCGGGCGGGCGATCGTGTACGACCGCCGCGGGTGCTCCCGGAGCGAGCGCCCCGAGCCGTACGCGACCGACGTGCACCAGCAGGCCGACGACGCGGCGGCGCTGATCGATGCCCTCGACGCGGCGCCGGCGATCGTGATCGGGCGCAGCTACGGAGGTGCGATCGCGCTCGACCTCGCCCTGCGCTACCCGGACCGGGTCAGCGCGCTCGTGCAGCTGGAGGGGGACGGCGGCCTGTCGCTGAGCGAGACGGCGATGCGGCAGCTCGCCGAGCTCGAAGCGGAGATCTTCGCGGCTGCCGACGCGGGCCTCGACACCGTCGCCGAGGCGGTCGTGCGCGCCGTCGCGGGCGACGCGGCCTGGTCCGGGCTGCCTGAGGCGGCGAAGGAGGCGCTCGCCGGCAACGGCCCGGCGCTCGTCGCCGAGCTCCGCGGGGGCTACCCCGACGTGAGCACGGAGCAGCTCGGCACGATCGACGTGCCGACGCTGCTCGTCGGCGCGGAGGACTCGCTGCTCGACTACGCGGAGGTGATCGAGCTCACGGCCGCGGCCATCCCCTCTGCACGGGTCGAGTGGATCGCCGGCGGCCACCTGATCGACCCCGCCCACCCCGTCGTGCTCCGCTTCATCGACGAGGCGCTCTCGGCGCGTTAGGGCTGGGGCACGTCGGGGCCGGGGTCGCCTCCCTCCGCGCGCACCCGCAGACGCTCGAGGTAGTGCTCCCAGCCTTGCCGGTGGTGCTCGGCCACCGGCTGCGGCGCGAGGCCGCTGTGCGTCAGGCGGAGCAGCGTTCCCGTCTCCGTGGGCTCGAGCTCGATCACGACGGTCGTCGACCCCGGCGGTACCGGCGGCGCATCGCCCTCCCAACCCCACGTGAAGACGAGCCTCTGCTCGGGGACGACCTCGACCATCCGGCCCGAGGCGACCTGCGCGCCGGGCATCCGGATCCGGAAGGCGCCGCCCGGTCGCGCGTCGAGCTCGCCGTCCACGCCCTGCCACGAGGTCCAGCGCTCGGCGTCGGTGAAGAAGGAGAAGACGGTCGCCGGCGAGGCCGCGATCAGCCGCGTGACCACGACGTCGGTCACCGCCGCTCCGCCTCCTCTGCGAGCGACGCGAGCCTGTCGAGCTGGTCCCCCCAGAACGACTCGAGGAACTGCTTGAGCGGCCCGAGCCGCTCGTGGTCGGCGCGGTAGAGGCGCCGCTTGCCGTCGCGGCGGACCGTCACGAGGCCCGCCGCGCGCAGGAGCGCCAGGTGCTGGGACACGCCCGCATAGCTCAGGTCGAGCCTCTCGACGAGCGTGCCCACCGGCAGCTCCTCACGCCACACGTGGCGGAGGATCTCCTGCCGCCGGGGCTCGGCCACGAGCTGGAGCGCGTCCACGCGATCATTTTACCCATGGACGAAACGTATGGTACGTTTTCGCTCTTACTGAAATGAAAGGAGCCAGGATGGCCGATGTACTGTTCCGCTTCGATGTCGATGCACCCCCGCAGACGGTGCTCGAGGCCGTGACGACGACGGAGGGGATCAAGGGGTTCTGGACGAGCGCTGCCGAGGTGCCGGGCGACGTCGGCGAGACGCTGAAGCTCGAGTTCGCGATGGCGCCGCTCCCGTTCGATCTCCGGCTCGAGCAGTCCGACGATCGCACCGTCGTCTGGCGCACGGAGACGTTTCCGCCCCACTGGGTCGGGACGACCGTCCGCTGGGACGTCGAGGCGCGCGAGGGCGGCTCGACGGTCGGCTTCCGCCACGGCGGCTTCACCGACGACGAGGAGGCCGGCCGGGTCGCGTACACCTGGGGCCAGGTCATGGAGCGGCTCAAGGAGTACGCGGAGACCGGCAAGCCCGACCCCGTGTTCGCGTAGGTCCGATGCAGGTCGACGTCCTGACGGAGGTCGAGATCGGCCGGCCGCGAGGCGACGTCGCCGCCTATGCGGCCGATCCCGGGAACGCGCCGGACTGGTACGAGAACATCGAGAGCGTCGACTGGAAGACCGCGAAGCCGCTCGCCGTCGGCTCCCGGATCGCGTTCGTCGCCTCCTTCCTCGGTCGCCGCCTCACCTACACGTACGAGGTGGCGGCACTCGTCCCGGCCGAGCGGCTCGTGATGCGCACCGCCGACGGGCCGTTCCCGATGGAGACGACCTACACCTGGCAAGACGCGGCGGGCGGCGCGACGAGGATGACCCTGCGCAACCGGGGCGAGCCCTCCGGCTTCGCCAGGATCGCCGCGCCCGTTCTCGCCGGCGCGATGCGGCGTGCGAACCGCAAGGACCTCGCCCGCCTCAGGGAGATCCTCGAGTCGCCCTGGGGCGTGAAGGACGGTCGGGCTGCGCCGACTCGCCCCAGCACTTAACATTTCGGGCTCCGGTCACGACAGAGGGGGTTTCCTGTGCGCGTATGGCGAACGATCGGGCTCGCGACGCTGGCGACCGCGGCGCTGCTGCTCGCGTCGGGGTGCTCGCTCGGCGGCGACGACGATGACGACAACGGCGGCGAGGCGGTGGCGACGACCGACACGACCGCGACGACAGGCGGCGACACGGGCGGGGATGGCAACCTGCTCTCGACGGTCCAGAGCCGCGGCACGCTGAACTGCGGCGTCAACGAGGCGGTGCCCGGCTTCGGGTTCGTCTCCCAGGGCGGCGAGTTCGAGGGCTTCGACATCGACTACTGCAAGGTCGTGGCCGCGGCCGTGCTCGGAGACGCCGACGCGGTCGAGTACATGCCGCTCACGGCGGAGCAGCGCTTCACGGCGCTCCAGTCGGGCGAGATCGACGTGCTGATCCGGAACACGACCTACACGGCCTCGCGTGACGGCAGCGAGGGCGCCACCTTCCTGACGACGACGTTCTACGACGGCCAGGGGATGATGGTCCGCGCCGACAGCGACTACCAGGAGCTGGAGGACATGGCGGGGGCGACGATCTGCGTTCTCTCCGGCACGACCACCGAGCTCAACCTCGAGTCGCAGTTCAACGCCCGCGGCGTCGACTACACGCCGCTCGCGTTCGAGGACAACGACCCGCTCCAGCAGGCGTTCACCGCCGAGCGGTGCGACGGCTGGACGTCTGACAAGTCCCAGCTGGCGGGCATCCGCTCGAACTGGCCCGACGGCCAGGGCGGCCCGGACGCGCTGCGGATCCTCGACGTGACGATGTCGAAGGAGCCGCTCGGCCCGGTGGTGCGGGACGGCGACACGACGTGGGCCTCGGCCGTCAACTGGGCGATCATCGCGACGCTGCAGGCGGAGGAGTTCGACATCTCCTCCGAGAACATCGACGAGGCGCTCGGGAGCGACGACCCGGAGGTGCAGCGCTTCCTCGGCCAGCCGGTCGAGGGAGAGGCGTTCGACCCGGGCCTCGGCCTCGCGCCGGACTTCGCCGTCGAGGTCATCCGCTCGGTCGGCAACTACGCCGAGATCTACGACCGCAACGTCGGGCCGGACAGTGCGCTCGGCCTCGAGCGGAACCTGAACGCGCTCTGGACGGACGGCGGCCTCCACTACCCGCCGCCGTACCGCTGATCCACTCGCGGGGGCGCGGCGTGCGCCGCGCCCCCGCCGCTTCCCGATGAGCGCCTCGACCGCCGCCGCCACCCGCCGGCCGCCTCCCTGGCGCGACGTGCGCGTGCTGCGGGTCGCGCTCCAGGCGCTGTTCCTGCTCGCGGTCGTCTCGCTCGTCCTCTTCCTGCTCGACAACCTCGTCTTCAACCTGCGCCGGCTCGGGATCGAGACCGGCTTCGGCTTCCTCGACCAGCCCGCCGGCTTCGCGATCCCCGACTCCGACTTCCGCTCCTCGCAGAGCGTGCGGGCCGCGATCTTCCAGGGCGCGCGGACGACGCTCGTCGTCGCGCTCGCCGGGATCGCGCTCGCGACCGTGCTCGGGATCGTTGTCGGCGTCGCCCGGCTCTCGCCCAACTGGCTGGTGCGGCGGACCGCCGCGCTCTACGTCGAGTCGTTCCGCAACGTGCCGGTGCTGCTGATCATCATCTTCCTCTACCTCGCGGTCTTCCTGCGGCTGCCGCCGATCGGCAGGGCGGTCGAGTGGGTCGACGTCTTCGTGCTCTCGAACCGCGGGCTCGTCGTGCCCTCGCTGGCCGGGACCGGCTCGACCGGGCCCTTCCTCGCGGTCGTGGTGGTGGGGCTCGCGGCCGCCGTGGCGACATGGATCTGGCGCACGCGCCGGTTCGACGCGACCGGTCAGCCGCACCACCGCGTGCTGTGGGCGCTCGGCGTGGTCGTCGCAATCGTCGCGGTCGGCTTCCTCGCGACCGGCCGCCCGTACGGGCTCTCGCTGCCCGAGCGCGGCGACCTCGGCGTCGCGCACGGCTTCCGGCTGGGGCCGGAGTACGCCGCACTGCTCTTCGGGCTCGTGCTCTACACCGCGAGCCACATCGCCGAGATCGTCCGCGGCTCGATCCTCGCCGTCTCGCGCGGCCAGGGCGAGGCCGCGGACGCGCTCGGCCTCTCGCCGTTCCAGCGGCTGCGGCTCGTCGTGCTGCCGCAGGCGTTCCGGATCATGATCCCGCCGCTCGCGAACCAGTACCTCAACCTGACCAAGAACTCGTCGCTCGGGATCGCGATCTCCGTCTACGAGGTGACCAAGGTGACGCGCGTCTCGATCGCGCAGGGCTCGCCGGCGCCGCAGGCGATCGCGATCCTGATGCTCGTCTACCTCGTCATCTCGCTCTCGATCGCGTTCGTCACGAACCTCGTCAACCGCAGGCTGGCGCTGCCGTGAGCGTGCTCGAACCGACTGCACAGGAGCCGATGCCCGTGCCCGAGCCGCCGCGGCGGACAGTGGGGCCGCGGGCGTGGGCGCGCGAGAACCTCTTCTCCGGGCCGGCCAACACCGCGGTGTCGATCGTCTTCGGGCTGCTGCTCGCCTGGGTCGCCTACCGCGTCGGCCGCTTCGTGCTCGTCGACGCGCGCTGGGAGATCATCGAGCGGAACCTCGAGAACCTGCTCGTCTTCCGCTACCCGCGCGACGAGCTCTGGCGACTCTGGGGAGCCCTCTTCGTGCTCGCCGCCGGCTTCGGGCTCGCGGCCGGGATCGGCTCGCGCGGAGCCGCGCACGCGACCGCGCTGACCGCGCTGCGGCGCGCGGCGCCGATGCTCGTGCTCGTCGGCGTCCTGCTCGCCTTCGCCGGCTCGCTCCAGGCGACGCTGCTCGTGGCGGGCGTGACGGCGACCGCGGTGCTGGCGCGGCTCGCCGGCACGAGGCTTGCGCTCCGCGGCCGGATCGCGCCGGTGATCGGGCTCGCGAGCCTGCTCGCCGCCTACCTGCTCGTCGCCCACTTCGGCGGCGTCGGCTGGCGGGACTGGGGCGGCTTCCACCTGACGATCTTCCTCGCCGTCGGCGGGATCGTGCTCTCGTTCCCGCTCGGCGTCCTGCTCGCGCTCGGCCGCCGCTCGCGCCTGCCGGCCGTGCGCTGGGTTTGCATCGCCTACATCGAGCTGATCCGCGGCGTGCCGCTGATCACGATCCTCTTCATGGGCGCGTTCATGCTCGGCTTCTTCCTGCCGGAGGGAGTCGACACGCCGAGCGCGGTCACTCGCGCGCTCGTCGCGATCACGATCTTCACCTCGGCTTACGTCGCCGAGATCGTCCGGGGCGGGCTCCAGTCGGTGCCGCGCGGACAGGTCGAGGCGGCACAGGCGCTCGGGCTCTCGACCCTGAAGACGACGCGGCTGATCGTGCTGCCGCAGGCGCTGCGCGCCGTGATCCCGGCGACGGTCGGCCAGTTCATCAGCCTCTTCAAGGACACGTCGCTCGTCTTCATCGTCGGCCTGACGGAGCTGCTCGGTGTGGCCGAGGCGATCACGAAGCAGCCGGACTTCCTCGCGCAGGGCCTGCTCGTCGAGACGCTCCTGTTCGCGGCGTTCGTCTACTGGGCGGGGTCATACTGGATGTCGCGGGAGAGCCAGCGGCTGGAGCAGCGACTGGGGGTGGGAGAGCGGTGAGCGAGAACACGACGATGATCGAGGTGGAGGGCGTCGAGAAGTGGTTCGGCGACTTCCAGGCGCTGAAGGGGATCGACCTGACCGTCGGCAAGGGCGAGGTCGTCGTCGTGCTCGGCCCGTCCGGGTCGGGGAAGTCGACGCTGATCCGCTGCGTCAACCGGCTCGAGGAGCA
>Ga0299913_10005791_pt1 | contig 10614 bp, 9 predicted proteins | sample RVTome_9_FD_201360 | JGI IMG/M metagenome (GOLD analysis project Ga0299913, IMG submission 201360) | Soil microbial communities from uranium-contaminated site in the Upper Colorado River Basin, Wyoming, United States - RVT155D38 (version 2) ... | reverse complement strand
GCCACCTGTGGGAGGCGCACGGGGAGTCCGAAATCCCCTACGTGGTGGAGGACATCGAGCGCGAGCTGGGCGCGTTCACCGGCGACGCCGGGTTCGCGGCCGACTTCTTCGACCGGTTCGTGCGCGGGAGTGAGCTCCCGGACTACGAGGCCTTGCTCGCGAACGCCGGTCTCCTGCTGCGGCCGCTGGCGCCCGAGGCCGCCTTTCTCGGGCTCGTCCGGCTCGAGCCGGTCGACGGCGGCATGCTGGTCGTGTCCCCCACGCGGATCGGCGAGCCGCTGTACGAGGCCGGCGTCGACGTGGACCACGTGATCCGGTCGATCGGCGGCATGCGGCTCACGAGCGACGCCGACTGGCAGGCGATCAAGGACGCGCACGCGCCGGGCGACGAGGTGGAGATCGTATTCGACGCGCGGGGCCGGCAGGTCACGGGACGCGTCCGGTTCGCCGACGACCCGCAGCTCGAGGTGGTCCCCTACGAGGACGCCGGCCGGGAGCTCACCCCCGAGATGCGCGCGTTACGCGACTCCTGGCTCGGCAGCCGGCGGTAGCCTGGCAGGGTCGGCCCACGGTCGCGCCCAACCTCGCGGGGGAGTCCGTTCCGATCCGGGAGCGCGCGGTCGGCTCCGGCTTCAGTAGCCGAGCACGTGGAGCCCGGGCACGCGTTCGAACTCGCGGGTGTTTCGGGTGACGAGACGAGCCCCATCCACGATCGCGGCCGTGGCGATCAGGAGGTCCATCGTCGAGATGGCTTCCCCCCGGCCGCGCAGTTCGGCGAGCAGTCGTCCGTACGTCGCCGGGAAGGCCCCTTCATCGGGCATGGAGAGCGCGAGCGGCCGGGCGAGCGCCTCGACCCGAGACCGCTCGCCTTCGGGGTCGTTCGAAAGCGCCGCCCCCGCATGCAGCTCGCAGAGGACGTGGATGGCCACGCCGAGCTCCTCGTCGCCGAGACGGTCGAGGAGCTCGGTCGCGGGGCCCGCCTCGCCCCGGCCGGATTCTCGCAGAAGGTCGACAACGTACGTCGTGTCGAGGTGGATCACAGCTCCGGCGCGGTCGCCGGCTCCGCTCCCCGGTGCTTCACCAGCTGGTCCACCGCATCCAGCGTGGAGTCATCCAACCGGAGGTCGGCGAGGATCCGGCTGAGCTCGCGTGCTGTCGCTCCCCTCTCGAAGTGCTCCTTGATGACATCGGAGAACGACTGACCCGCGCGCTTTCGGCGCTTGAGGGCCTCGTAGGCCTGCAGGTCGATGGTGATCGTCTTGACGGCCATGCAAGATACGTACACTTATAATCCGTGTATGTCAATCGCACAGGCCACCGCCGCCGCCCCATCGACCCCTCGCACTGGAGCGGTGACGCACCCGACTGATATCATGCGGCCATCGATCATTGGCCAATCAACCGGAGGGCGTTCCATGACCCAACTCGAGGCGGGAAGGATGGACCGCCCCTCCGGTCCCGATGCGAAGCTCGGTGGATCCGCGACACTCGTTGCCGGCCTGGCGATGGTAGCGACGCTGGCCGCGGTGGCCTGCGACCGGTCCGCGAACGCGTCGTTCGAGCCGGTCGAAGCGACGATCGCGGAGGTCCATGCCGCGCTCCAGGCCGGCGACGTCACCTGCCGGGAGGTCGTCCAGGCCCACGTCGACCGCATCGAAGCCTACGAGGACCGGCTGAACGCGATCACCGTCCTGAACCCCGCCGCCCTCGAGCGGGCCGACGAGATCGACGGCTCGCTGGCGGCCGGCGAGGAGCAGGGGCCGCTCTTCTGCGTTCCCATGCTCGTCAAGGACAACTTCGACACGCACGACATGGTGACCACGGGGGGCTCGATCGCGCTCGCGGGGAGCCTGCCGCCCGACGATGCGTTCATGGTCCGCCGCATCCGCGAGGCGGGCGCCATCGTGATCGCGAAGACCAACATGGCGGAGTGGGCGTTCAGCCCGCGGCAGACGGTGAGCTCGTCGTTCGACACCACCCGGAACGCGTACGCGCTCGACCGCGTCCCTGCGGGCTCGAGCGGGGGCACGGCCTCGGGGGTGGCGGCGAGCTTCGGGCTCATCGGGCTCGGGAGCGACACGGGGAACTCGATCCGCGGGCCCTCGGCCCACCTCGCGCTCGTCGGGATTCGCTCCACGCTCGGGCTCACCAGCCGGGACGGAGTGATTCCGCTCTCCTTCGACCGCGACATCGCCGGGCCCATGGGGCGCACGGTCGAGGACGTGGCGCGCGTGTTCGAGGTGGTGGCGGGCTACGACGTGGCCGATCCGTACACCGAGGCCGGTCGCGGACGACGCGCGCGGGACTACACGACGTTCCTCGACACCGCCGCGCTGCGCGGGGCCCGCATCGGCGTGCTGCGCTCGCTCGTCGACAGGGAGGACACCGACACGGCCGTCGTGCGGCTGTTCGAGGCCGCCGTGGACGACCTGGCGCGGCTCGGCGCCGAGATCGTGGACCCGTTCGAGTTCGACGTGGATGCGGAGCTGGAGCGCGACAACATGTTCTGCCGCCGGTTCCGCTACGACATGCGCCGCTACCTCGCCACGCTCGGGAATGCCGCGCCGATCCGCGACGTCGTGGAGGTGCTCGAGGACGGCCGCTACTCCTCCTACGTGGAGGACATCCTGCGCGGGGCCGCCGACACGCCCGGCGACGTGCCGCCGGGGGAGTGGTCGCCGCCGTGCCCCGACTACGGGGAGAACTCCGGGCGCCAGCTCTACCTGGGCAACCTCGTCTCGGCGATGGACTCGCTCGGCGTCGAGGCGCTCGTCTACCCCACGTGGCGCTGCGTTCCCGCGCACATCGACCGCGGACGTGAGGAGTACTGCGGCGACAACAGCCAGCTCGTCGCCCCGGCGACGGGGATGCCGGCGATCACGGTCCCCATGGGGTTCACGTACGACGACCTCCCGGCGGGGCTCCAGATCCTCGGGCGGCCGTACGATGACGGGCGTCTGCTCGGGTTCGCGTATGCGTACGAGCAGGGGACGCACCACCGGCGTCCGCCGGCCGGCTTCCCGCCGCTGGCGCCGTGAGGCGGGTTTCGACCTCCGGGCAGAGTCTCCGACCGTCCGTGGCGGTCGAAGCGCGGCTTTCTCCGGGTCCGACGAGCCGACCGCGATCGGCTACTGAAGCTGCGCCCGCCGCAGGGCCGCCGCCGCGGTCCCGGCCGAGGACGCGGTGTCGGCCGCGGAGTCGTCGTGCAGCGGCTCGCCGTGGAGCCCGACGAGGTGCCACGTGCCGCCGAAGCTCTCGATGCCGTCGCCCGCCGGCTCCCCGATCCCGTCGTCCTGGACGTACACGTACAGCGGCCAGCCGTCGTACACGACCTGTCGGCTGCCGTCCGGGCGGGTGATCGACGAGATGAGCGTAGAATCGACGTCCGCTCCCGCCGCCACGGGGTGGATCAGGGGCGGCCAGGCGGACGCGCAATCGTCGTGGCAGGCGCTCGACTGCGCGCGGGTGTCGGCGGTGAAGATGTAGACGGGCCGCTCGCCCGCGGCGAGGTGCAGTCCGCGCTCCGAACGCACGAGCGTCAGTCGAGTGGCGGTCGCGGTCGCGGGGGGAGCGCGGTCCGCGCCCCCGGTCGTCGTCCGGGTCGGCTCCGACTCGATCTCGACGCCGTCATCCTCGTCCGACGCGCAGGCGCCGATGGCCACCGCGAACCCGATGGCGAGCATCGCGATCGGTCCCGCGAAACGGAGCGGCGTCCAGGCGGTGTCGTTGCGGAAGCTCTTCATGCGCCGGTTCCTCTCGGTCCGGTGGATCGTCCTGGCAGGGGAACCCCGCCTGCGCGGAGCGGCGATGGCGTCGCGCCTCGCGTATGTCTATGGGGACACGGATCCGGATCGAGAAGGCGCACGTGGCGTGCCCCTCTCCAGTAGCCCGTGGCGGCGGGAAAGCGCGGCCTTCCGGACCTCCCATCGGGGATCCGAACGCCGGGGATTGTTTCGGGACGGAGCGCGTCGCACGAAACGCACGAGACACACGAGATCCGGAGGCGGACGTCATGGACGACGCGACACACGGACCCGCGGACGCGACGACGCGCCTCGCGGCAGTCTTCATACTCCGGCTCGCCCCTATGCGGCTGGGGACCCTCGTCCTGGCCGCGCTGCTGCCGGCGGCGCTCGCTCTGGGAGTGGTGGCGGCGCCCGCATCGGCGCAGACCACCATCCCGGACCACATCCGGGACCGGCTGGTCGAGATCGGGTTCTCGCTCCCGTACGCCTCGGCCGACTCGATCTACCTCCCCCTCCTGGCGCGGGGGCCGAAGGACGGGGTCTCGGTGGCGAAGGACTTCGCGTACGGGGATCATCCCCGGCAGCGTCTCGACGTATACCGGCCCGACGGCGCGGTGGACGCGCCGGTGCTGGTGTACGTGCACGGCGGCGCGTACGCGAGCGGCGAGCGCGACATCAACGCCGAGATGTACGCGAACGTCCTCACCTACTTCGCGCGTCACGGGATGCTGGGCGTGAACGCGACGTACCGGCTGGCCCCCGAGGCGACGTGGCCGTCGGGAGCCGAGGACATGCGGGGCGTCGTCGAGTGGGTGAAGGCGCACGCGGCCGAGCACGGCGGCGACCCGGAGCGGATCTTCATGATGGGGCACTCGGCGGGCGCGACCCACGTCGCCACGTACGCCTTCGACCCGCGCTTCCAGCCTGCCGACGGTCACGGGCTCGATGGCGTCGTGCTCGTGAGCGGGCGCTACACGATCAAGCACGATCCCGACGACCCGAGCCTCGCGGGGATCCGGCGCTACTTCGGCGACGATCCGGCCCGCTACCCGTCGCGCTCGGTCGTCACGCACGTGCCCGACAGCGACATCCCGGCCATGCTGGTCATCGCCGAATACGACCAGCGCAACCTCGTCGAGACGACGGGCGAGCTGTTCACGGCGCTGTGCGAGCGCGACGACGGCCGCTGCCCCCGTCTGCTACAGCTCCGCTACCACAACCACATGTCGGAGATCGCCCACATCAATACCTCCGACGACCTCCTCGGCCGCGAGATCCTCGACTTCGTGCGCGAGGGCGCCGCGCGTCAGCGGCGCCCCGGACGAGGCCGCGCTTCAGGCGTGCGTGCCGGCGTTCTTCCGCGCCCACGGTCCCACCCACGGGAGCTCCCAGCGCTGGCCCTGGTAGGCCTTCACCATGAGCAGGATCCAGAGGATCAGCCCGAGGATGCCGAGGACGATCGAGGCGAGCGCGCCCACGAGCACGCCGAGGAGCGGCACCACGCTGAGCGCCGCGCTCAGGATGGAGAGGACGACCGACAGCGCGATCCCGACCACGGTGAGGGCGACGCACTGGAACGCGTGGAAGCGCACGTATGGGCGGCGGTCGATGATCAGCATGATCACGCCGGTGATGATGCCGAACAGGTAGGCGAGCGCCCCGGCCTGGTTCTCGGTCAGACCGCCGGGCGCCGTCGGATCCGGCGCGCCTCCCGGCTCGCCGGCGTGGGGCGAAGGACCACCGGGTCCGGTGCCGGGAGCGTCGGGCGTGGGCGTTCCGGTCGATTCGTCCATGGTCGTCTCCTGTGTTGGTGATGCGCTTCGGACCGCTCAGGGCACGATGCGGGGCCCTCCACCCGATCCGCCGCCCGGCAGCCCGAACGAGTAGCCGAGCATGATCGAGAGCACCCGGTTCCGGACGTCCAGCGCCCCGTCCTCCGTCTCGTTGATGCGGCTGAGGCCCTGCGTCACGCGCGCGTCGAGGTTGATCGCCCCGATCCCGCCCAGGATCAAGAAGTCGAACCCGCCCCCGAACGCGGCCCCGAGCTCGTAGTCCCGGAGCGTCTGCTCGATGTTCTCGCTCTCCAGGTCGTCGCACGTGCGGGTGGTCGAGCCGCCATCCGCGTCCACCGAGATCGAGCAGTCGAGCCGCCACCCGAACGCGGGACCGCCGTTCACGTACGGAACGATCTTGCCGCCCGCGAGCGACCCGAGGTCGATCCGGAGGAGGACCGGCACTTCGACGTAGTCGAGTCCGATCTCCGCGGAACCCTCCTCGATCAACTGCTGATTGAACTCCTCGACGTTCGTGGCACCCTTCTGACGGTACCAGACTTCGGGCGAGATCGATACGGGTCCGATGCTGAGGATCGAAAAGGCGGCTCCCAGACCGAGCCCGTTCCGGGTGTCCGTGTCCTCGACGCCGTCGCCGAAGAAGTTCGCGAGATCGACCCCTCCCCGGACCCGGAGCTGGGCCGATGCGGACCCCGCGGTCGACAGGACGGTGCCGAAGGCGAGGACGAGCGCGAGATGGATCGGGATCGTGGGCGGATGACGCATGCGCGTGGCCTCCATTTCGCCGGGAGAAGGGACGCCCCGGAGGGGACGGGTACGGAGGAGAGGCGGGAGAACGGGCTCGGGTGCGCCACGCCGGTGACGCAGGAACCCGAGCTTCTCCGCCTCAGGTGACGGAGGCCGCGCCCCGCCGGCGCCGGAGACGGAGGATTCCGTGAGGCCGAAGAACATGGATCGAAGGAGAGCGGCGCTAGCCCGCACCGTGGCGATCGCGGCCGCGGTCCTCACCGAGGGGACCGCGGCCCTCGGGGCGCAGGCGCCGCCTCCCGCCACACCCCCGGCCTGTTCGTGGACCCTCACGGTGTCCTCACCCGTCGCGATGGTCCACCAGGGAGTGACCGCGACCTACATCGAGGCGGGAGGCGTGCTCAGCGTGATGCTGGGAGGCGTCCGCGGCCAGTCGGTCGGCGGGATGATCATGGTGTCGGGGGTCACGGGCACGGGCGTCTACGACGTGACCGGGGGTGCGCCGGGTGGGAGCAACTCGGGCTCCGTGCTCATGGCCGAGCGCCACGATGGGAGCGTCGTGCCGCTGGCGTCTGGAAGCGGTGACGACCTGATCTATCAGAACCGGGTGGTGGGGCAGTACCCGCCGCCTTCGCGGCTCACCATCAATCACTATTCCGCGACCGAGATCCGCGGCGACCTCTCCGGCACGTACTACGACATGACGGCGGTGGGCGGGAATCCGCCGGTGATCGTTCTCGTGCCGGTCCACGTGGTGTTCAGCGCCGGGGCGGCCTGGACACCGGGGGCGTGTCCGTGAGGTGAGCCCGTCGCGCCCTCGAGGGTGAGCGGGGGCGTGTACGTCGGGAGAGCCGGTCGCCATGTTGCGGCCATGGAACCGAGAATCCGCCCTCTTCTCGCCATTCTCCTGTCCACCCTCGTGACGCCGGTTCTCGCGTCACCGCCGGTCGCCGCGCAGGCGGCCCTCTCCGACATCCCGGATCCCTGCTCGCTCCTCACGCGCGCCGACGCGGCCGAGCTCATGGGCGAGCCCGTGGAGCCGGGACGCTCGTACCCGACGACGCCCTGGAACTGCGTCTACCGGGCTCGCGGCTCCGACGGGCTCCTGACCCTGACGGTCGAGCTCGGACGGGAGACGGACCCCGCGAGCACGCGCAGCGGGGTCGAGCTCGCCGCGTGCGGTGCGGTGGTGGAGCGCCCGGTGGACGGCCTCGGGGCGCGGTCCGCGCTCTACCACACGCCCGACGGGCGCTGCGGCGAGGCGTGGACGTTGTGGGTGGCGACCGGCGTGGGCTTCCGGGGCCGCACGAGTCCGCGGCTGGCGCGCGGATCGGAGGGGGTCTTCCACCTCACGGTGGTGCGATATCCGCCCGGGCATCCGGAGGAGCTCGAACCGGTCCTCAGAGAGGCGGCGGAGCGCGCGCTGGCGCGCCTCGGGGGGTGACCCGGGTCACCGCGGGCGGGGGGCGCGGATGGTTCGCTTCGCTGCATCGACCGCGCGTCGCTTCGCTGCCCGTAACGGGCTTCACCGCCCGCGGCGCTCCGGATCGCGTCCGGATCGTCTACCCGCGGCCCGGACGCCGTCATCGGGATGTAACCCCGGTGGCCCCTCCCGGGTTCACCCCTTTCGTCCTGGCGACGGTTCAGCCTTCGCCCGGAGGAGACCACTCCTCGGCTCGGAGCACGATCGTGTAGTCCCCGCTCCCCCGCTTCCCGTCCGTCCCGGCGCGGGTGATCACGATGCGTCCGCGGCGGTCCGGGGTGCCCGACCCCTGAAAGAGCACCTTGTCGCTCCCCCCGGTCATCTTCTTCACGAGATAGGACCGGATCTCGTCGGCCGCATCGCCGGCCGAGCCCCGGGTGACGTCGACGGCCTGCGCGAGCGCCCGTTCGCCGGTGCCGAAGATCCCGCCCAGGAGGCCGTCCACCACGTCGCGCAGGTCGTCGAAGAAGTCCTCGCGGTCGACATCGTACACCTTGGCGCGCACCGCGATGATTCCCTCGCCCGTGACGTGGACGACGTCGCGGTCCCAGGCGTCGAGCCCGTCGACGTCGATGCGGGGGAGCGGCTCGTCGCCGTCCATCGCGCGCCGGTAGTTCGGCCGGCTCCGGCGGCCGGGGTCGCACTCCCAGAACACGTCGGCGCCGGGCTTCACGGCCGTGGCGATCTTCACCTCCACCGTGTCCCGGTTCCTCCGCCACCAGTACTTCACGTCGAACACGACGCGGAAGTTGGCACGCGAGGGCTCGAGGTCGCCGGGGAACTCGAAGCGCTCGAGGATGAGGGTGTGGGTGGGCATGGCCTTCTCCTCGGCTGGGCGCGTGGCCGCGCGTGGCGCCGGCGACGCATCGAAGCCGGCGGCTGCCGGCGCACGATGATGCCGTACACGGGCGACATCAACCGTCCGGATCCGGCCGGGGGAGGGTGCAGCGAGGCCGCGAGCGAAGTCGGCCGGCGTCGACGCTACTCCTCGCGCAGGGCCGCCACCGGATCCACCGAGGTCGCCGACCACGCCGGCACGATGCCGGCCAGCACCGCCACCCCGAACGCGAGCGCGCCCACGGAAGCGATGACCACCGGATCCATCGGCTGGACTTCGAACAAGAGCCCACGGATCAGCCGCGAGAGCGCGACGGCGCCGGTGAGCCCGATCGCCGTGGCGAGAAGCCCGATCGCCGCCGCCTCGCGGAGCACGTAGCCGAGTACCGAGCGCCGGTCGGCCCCCACCGCCATGCGGATGCCGAACTCGCGCCGCCGCTGTGCGACCGTGTAGGACAGGACGCCGTACACGCCGACGCAGGCCAGCAGGAGCGCCACCCCGGCGAACACGGTCATGAGGATGGTGTTGAACCGTGGGCGCGAGAGGGTGGCTCCGATCCGCTCGCGCAACGTGCCCACATCGGCCACCGGCATGTCCGCGTCGAACTCGCGCGCGATCCGCTCGAGCATGGCGGCGGCCTCACCCGGGTGGCCCGTCACGCGCGCGGCCACCACCAGACCCGAAACGGGCTCCTGCTCGAGCGGGACGAACGCCTCGGGGTAGGGGGGCTCCGAGAGCTCCTGCCGGATGTCGTCCACCACCCCGATCACGCGCGCCCAGCCGCGGTCGAGCTCCGGGGCGCCCAGGATCTCGTGCCCCAGCGGGCTCTCTTCCGGCCAGAAGCGCTCGGCCGCGGTGCGGTTGATGATGACGACGTCCTCGTCGCTCGCGAGGTCGACATCCTCGAAGCCGCGGCCCTCGCGGAGGGCGACGCCCATGGTCTCGAAGTAGCCCGCCGTCACGATGTTGTAGCCGATGGACGGGAGCTCCGCGGTGGGCACCGGCCGGTCGCGGATGGTGAGGGAGTTGGACCAGCCGCCGGCGTTCGCGGGCTCGGTCAGCACCGCGGCCGCGCGTTCGACCCCGGGCGCCGACTCGAGCGACCTCAAGAGCTCCCCGACGTGGAGCGCGTAGGCGCGGTCGTCCCGGTCGCCGGCCGGGACGCGCACGTCGAGCGTGACCACAGACGCCTCGTCGAGCACGCCGGTCTCGACGCCGCCCATGCGGGCGAGGCTCTTGAGCAGGAGCCCCGCGCCCACCACCAGCACGACCGCCAGCGAAAGTTGCGCGACCACGAGACGGCGGCGCTGGCGCATCGTTCCGAGGGCCGAGGACGAGCGGCCCTGCCGGAGGGCGAGCGAGGCGCCGGAACGCCACCCCTGGACGAGCGGGGCGAACGACACGGCCAGCGCGCACAGGAGCGCGGCTCCCGCGGCGAACGCGAACACCGGGAGCCCGATGCGGATCTGGTCGACCCGCGGGATGATCCCGGTCGCAGCCGCCCGGACCAGCGCGGCGGCCCACGCCGCGAGCCCCAGCCCGACCACGGCACCGGCCCCGCCAAGGAAGAGGCTCTCCCATGCCACGAACCAGCCCAGCTGGGCGCGCGATGCCCCGAGCGCGCCGCGGGTGGCGAACTCGCGCTCGCGCGATGTGGCCCGGGCGAGCAGCAGGCTCGCGAGGTTGACGCACGCGATGAGGAGCAGGACGCCGCAGGCGGCGAACAGGATCGTGAGCCCGTGGCTCACCGACCCCACCATGTTCTCCCGGAGCGGCTGGACCTCGAAGAAGTTCCCCGAATTGTCGTCCGGATACGCGCTCTCGAGACGACGGGCAATCGGGTCGAGCCGCGCCTGCGCCGTCGCGGCGTCGAGACCGGGCTCCAGTCGTCCGACCATGTTGTGGCGATGCCAGCGCCGGGCGCCGATCGGATCGGTCACGGGTTCGAGCGGCACCCACGCCTCGCCGCCAGACGGGAAGTCGAATCCCGGCGGCATCACGCCGACC
>Ga0299913_10005790_pt1 | contig 10616 bp, 13 predicted proteins | sample RVTome_9_FD_201360 | JGI IMG/M metagenome (GOLD analysis project Ga0299913, IMG submission 201360) | Soil microbial communities from uranium-contaminated site in the Upper Colorado River Basin, Wyoming, United States - RVT155D38 (version 2) ... | reverse complement strand
TGGTCGCGACCGACGTCGCCGCGCGCGGGCTCGACATTGCCATGCTGCCGTGCGTGATCAACTACGACGTGCCCACCCATGCCGATGATTATGTCCACCGGATCGGGCGCACCGGCCGCGCCGGCCAGGAAGGACGGGCGTTCACCCTGGTGCTGCCGGATGAGCGGCGCTACGTCGATGCGATCGCGAAGCTGACCGGCAAGGAGATCCCGCGCCTCGAGATCACCGGCATGGAGCCGGAGGTCCTCGCGGAGGAGAGCCGCGGTCGGCCGCGCCGCGGTCGCGCGCCCAGAACCGCGCCCGGTGACATCGCAGCCGCACAGGTTGCGGCCACAGTTCCGACGGCTGCCGCCGCGCCGGCCGAAGCTCCCGCCGCCGCAGCCGCGCCGGCCGAAACTGCAACAGCTCCGGTTGAAGCCGCACCCCGACCGGACGCCGAGGCCCGGCCGCGCGGCAGGTCCGGGCGCAGGAGCCGCAGGACCGGGACCAGGGCCGAGGCTTCACCGGCTGCCAAGCCGGAGCCGGCTTCCATGCCGGCCAGGCAGCGCGGCCGCGGCGGGCCCGCGCCCGAGCGCAAGCCGGTGGTCGGCATGGGCGACCACGTGCCGCTGTTCATGCGTCGCCCCGTGCCCCAGCTCGCGCCACTGCCCGAATCGGCGGAGGACTGATGCAAACCATTTTCGTGATGGTCAAATGCCAGCTCGGGCGCGCCTATGACGTCGCCGATGCCGCGGTCCAGAACGTCGATGCGGTGTCCGAGGTCCACTCGATCTCGGGCCAGTACGACCTCCTGATGAAGCTTTATCTCGACGACGACACCGACATCGGCCGTTTCGTCACCAGCCGCGTGCAGACCCTGGATGGCGTCAAGGACACCTTCACCCTGATCGCCTTCAAGGCCTTCACCTGAACCAGCCCGGCGCGCCAAGCGCCACCCCGCGCCCTGCCGCCATGACCGATCCGCGGGTCGAGGTGATCGAGCGGAAGGTCGTTTTCGACGGCTTCTTCGGGATCGTCCGCTATCGCCTGCGCCACCGTCTGTTCGCTGGCGGCATGGGGCCGGAGCTGGTGCGCGAGCTGTTCGAGCGCGGCCCTGCGGTGGTGGTTCTGCCCTACGACCCGGAGCGCGGGCAGGTCGTGCTGGTCGAGCAGTTCCGGATCGGCGCCCTCGAGCGGGACTGCGACCCCTGGCTGCTCGAGCCGGTCGCCGGCATGATCGAGGCGGGCGAGAGCGCGCCCGAGGTCGCCCGGCGCGAAGCGCGCGAGGAGGCCGGCCTCGAGCTGCTCGATCTGGTCCCGATCGGCCGTTACTATCCGAGCCCGGGCGGCAGCAGCGAGATCTGCGAGGCGTTCATTGCCCGGGTCGACAGCCGCGGCGCCGGGGGGCTGTTCGGCCTGACCGACCACGGCGAGGACGTGAGCGCCCATGTCGTGCCGCTTGCGACCGCGCTCGCCTGGCTGGACGCCGGCCGGATCCGGGTCGCGAGCACGATCATCACCCTGCAATGGCTCGCCCTGCATCGGGCCGAGCTCGAGGCGCGCTGGCAGGTCGGCCCGGGCGCCTCCGGGGCCGGCTCGGGCGCCGAGCCGGGCCGCGAGCCGGGCGAAGCTTGAATCCGCTCCGCGCCGCAGCTAACTCTGAGCCGGAAGCGATGCGCGGGGACGGCAAACGATGGTTGCGCAGATCTACCAGCCCGCCAAGACGGCGACCCAGTCCGGGCGCGCCAAGACCCGGCGCTGGTTGTTGGAGATGGAGCCGAGATCGCGCAGGGAGGCGGATCCCTTGTGCGGCTGGATCGGCTCGGACGACACCGAGCAGCAGCTGCAGCTCCGCTTCCCGAGCAAGGAGGCGGCGATCGCCTATGCCCGGCGCAAGGGCATCGACTATCGCGTCTATGAGCCGCACGCGCGCCTCGTGCGGCCGAAGTCCTATGCCGACAATTTCACTCGCAAGCATTAGCGGCCTTGCCGGCGTCGCGCCGGCGTGCGGGCGCCCTTAGCTCAGCTGGATAGAGCACCGGCCTTCTAAGCCGATGGTCGCAGGTTCGAGTCCTGCAGGGCGCGCCAGCTCTCTCAATGGCTTTGCCGGGACTTTTCCCGGCCAGACCCGCTCGATCGCGTTCAGCTTGGGCGCGCAGGGCGGCAGGAAAATAAGATCTGCGCGCACTCAGCGGGACCTGAAGCGGACCCCCTGGAAGGACGGCACGGACCAGCTGTGAGTTGTGTCCAGAATCTTCAGCAAATTTGGATCATGGTTGCGGTGGTGGGCCCTTGTGGGCAACGCGCAGCGTTGTCCACAGGGCGGTTGGTGGGGCTCATGCCGCCATGCGCAGGGCCTCCTTCTTGTGCTCGCGCAGGTCGTCCATGTTCAGGTAGCGGTGCGCTTCGAGCCCGTTCTCGTGCGTCTCGACCGCAAGCGCTCGGATCAGACGGAGACAACTCTCGGCATTGGGGAAGATGCGGACGACGTGGGTGCGCCGCTTGATCTCCTCGTTCAGACGCTCCAGCAGGTTCGTCGACTTCAGGTGCTTGTGGTGCTGGCGCGGCAGCCGGTAGAAGGTGAGCGTCTCCTCGATGTGCTCTTCGACCCAGCCGCACAGCTTGGGGTAGGTGGCCTGCCACTTGGTGAGCCACGCCGCGAGGTCGCGCCTGGCCTCGGCGAGATCGCGCCGATCGTAGAGCCACCGGAGCTCGCGCAGGCAATCGTCGTCGACCTTGCGCGGCACGTAGTCGAGCGCGTTCCTGAGGAAGTGCACATAGCAGCGCTGCCAGGCCGCCTCGGGGACGACCTCGACGATCGCCTGCCTGAGCCCGGCGTGGTCGTCGGAGACCACGAACTCGACGCCGGACAGGCCGCGCTCGCGCAGCTGCAGGAGAAAATCGCGCCAGCTCGAGCGGCTCTCGCGGTTGGCGAGCTCGACCGCCAGCACCTGGCGCCGGCCGTCCCAGCCGATGCCGATCGCTAGCAGGACCGCCTGGCTTTGGATCACGCCGGCTTCCCGGACCCGCTCATAACGCACGTCCAGGATCAGATAGGGGCAGGCCTCGTCGAGCCGGCGCCCGGCGAACTGGGCCAGGCCCTCGTCGAGCCTGGCGTTGATCGCGCTGATCGCCGCGGCCGAAAAACTGGGGCCGCAGAGCTCCTCGGTGATCGCCTTGACCTTGCGGGTCGAGACGCCCTGCACGTACATCTCGGCGAGCGCCGCCACCAGCGCCTTCTCCGAGCGCTGATAGCGCTCGAACAGCTCGGTCGAGAACCGGCCGTGCCGGTCCTGCGGCACGCGCAGCTCCAGCTTGCCGACCCGGGTGACCAGGGTGCGGGGGTAGTGACCGCTGCGGTAGCCAAGCCGCGCCGCCGTCCGCTCGCCCTTCTCGGCGCCCAGCACCGCGGTCATCTCGGCCTCGAGCAGTTCCTGCAGCACCGTCTCGACCAGCGGTCGCAGGAAGTCCTGGTCCGCAGCCAACCGCGCCTTCACTTCCGCCAGCGTCGGCCTAAGCTTGCTTCGGGGCATGGTGTGCATCCTTCAAAGGTGACCTCGAACATCACCCGCATACCATGACCCCGCTCCTTCAACGCTTTTGCAGAACCTTCCGTACACGACCCAGCTGTGCCTGCGAGCCGTTGAATAATCCTTGGTTTGTCGCGCGGTCTGCGACACCAAAAAGGCGCCCGGAGGCGCCTCAGTCGCTGGAAAGCTTGGAGCGGGTGAAGGGAATCGAACCCTCGACACGAAGCTTGGGAAGCTTCTGCTCTACCACTGAGCTACACCCGCATGAATCTCCGTTTTGTAGCCCGCGGGCACGCGGTCCGCAAGCGCGGCGATGGCGCCGCCGCGGGCCGGCGGAGCGGGTTGACGCCGCGCGCAAAGCACCCTAGCTAGAGCCCTCGGGGCGCATAGCTCAGGTGGTAGAGCAGCTGACTCTTAATCAGCGGGTCCAAGGTTCGAGTCCTTGTGCGCCCACCAATCTGCCAAAGGCTTAGCTGGAAGATCCAGCGAAGCGCGCGGCCTCAGCAATCATATAGCAAGCACGGCAGACGATCTTGCGCTGGCGAGAGCGGGTGCCAACCCCGCGCCTTCGCCCCCAGGAGCCGCCCGGGATGGCTCGAGACGAGCAAGCCTTCGTGGTAGCGGAACATCATCCGACGTTCCCTTGCCCCGCCGCAGCCGCTCCAGCGTGCTCTCCAGAGCGTGCGACACCGGGTCATCCTCGGGCAGCCGCATCAGCCGCCTGACCCGCCGCGATGGCTCGAGCCAGCCCCGCTCCAGCAGCCAGCGCCAGGTCCGGCTCACATCGAGATACCGGGCGCAGTCGCGCCGGAACTCGCCGAAGTGCCGCCGGCGCCAGACCAGGAAGTTGACGTCCGCCATGTTCACGTCGCTCCTGTTCAAAGCAGGCACTCGGCCTGCGGGCCAAGGGCACGGAAGTGTTCCCGGTCGATCCAGGACCAGTGGCGCGAGCAGTTCCCCGCCAACGCGAGTGGGCGAGCTCGCCCTGGAGCTCGAAAACTTCGTCAGTTGCCGCCCGCTCGAGGAGCATGGGCGGCAGACCGCGACGCTGGCCGCGCACTTCGGCGATGGCGCCGCGACCGGCGCGCTGTACGCGCTCGTCGGGCCCAGAAGCGGCGTCCTGCCCGGCGCCGCATACGGCGTGCTGGTCTGGGCCGTGAGCTACTTCGCGATCATGCCCGGTCTCCGGATCCTGCGGCCGGCGCACCAGCATCCGCTGCGCCGCAACGGGCTCATGATTGCGGCTCATTTGGTCTGGGGCAGCACGATGGCACTGACGCTGCGGGAACTGGAGCTCGCTGGGCAGGAAGTTTTCGCCGGGGACATCGCGCCCGACCGGATTCCTTCGAGACTGCCGACGTAACGAGGGCATCTGTGCGTCGGCCGTGAGACCGACAGGCTCCTCGGCGGGCGCTCGAAGCCGTCCGTATGCCGTCGACCCCGATGCGGACCTTGGGCCCAGCGATCTCCCCAAGAACTGGCCGGCTCACTGCGCACCACAGAGCCGCCTGGGACGTGGCCAAGACGTGGCGGAAGAACCCTAGCCCCGCCTGATGCCTGCGGGGTTCTTACGTGCCACAACAATTTCACTTTTCGGAGGAACCCCATACGAACCATCGCGTTCGAGCTGGGCAGGTCCCGGGCTCGCACCGGAAGACGCCCTTGCGCCGGGCCGCACACTAGCTGCGGGAGCTCGCTGAAGGAGCAGGTGTGATGAGGCACCACGATGACGAGAGTTCGTCGGATATAGAGCGTGAAGTGGCGGCCCAAAGGGCCGAGATCTCGGAGACGCTGGGAGAGATCAAAGAACGGCTTTCGCCCGGAGAACTTCTGGACAGGATGCTACGTGACAGCCGTACCCGCGATGCGGTTTCGCGCATCGGATCGGCGATCGGTCGCAACCCCCTGCCGGTCGTGCTGATCGGGGTGGGTGCGTTGTGGCTTGCCCTAGCGAGCAATCGAGCCGAGCGCCCGCCCGCATACCACAGGCCCCGTAGACGCCCGGCGTCGCGGGCGGCAATGCCAGTTGAAAGGGAAAGGCTGATGACTGTGAGCAGAGACAATCTGACGGCTTGGCTGCGCGACGCGTACGCCATGGAGAATCAAGCGATCGAGATCCTCGAGAAGCAGGTGAGCCGACTCGAGCACTATCCGGACCTTCGGGCGAAGGTGCGTTCGCATCTCGAGGAATCGCACTGCCAGGCCGAGCGCGTGGAGCGCTGTCTCCATCAGCTCGGGACGGACACTTCAGGGCTGAAGACCGCTCTCGGCAAGATGATCGGCACGGCGCAGCAGCTTTCCGGCTTGTTCGCAAGCGACGAGGTTCTAAAGAGCGGCATCGCCGACTACGCCTTCGAGCACTACGAGATCGCCTCCTACAAGATGCTCATCGCAGCCGCCGCCGAGGCGGGCGAGCACGAGGTGGGGCGCATCCTGGAAGAGAACCTGCGCGAGGAGGAGGCCATGGCTGCGTGGCTCGCGCAACACCTGCCGGAGGTCACGCGCCAGTACCTGCACCGGGAAGCTGCCGGGCAGACCGCGAAAGTCTGAGGGGTCCGGCCAACGGCAGAGAGCACCCGCTCGGGGCGGTCCCTTATCTGAACAGCGCCTGGTCGGGATGCTGACCGATCGCGACCTCACGATCCGCGCGACCGCCGCCGGCAAGGACCCAACAACACCCGGGTCGAAGAGGTGATGACGCCAGACGTCGTCGACTGCTTCGAAGACGACGACGCTGGCGAGGTTGCGCTCAAGATGGAGCAGCACCAGATCCGCCGCCTGATCGTGTTGAACCGGGACAGACGGCTGGTCGGCATTCTCTCGCTCGGCGATCTCGCCGTCCATACTGCGGACGACGGTCTCAACGGCGAGGTGGCCGAGGCGGTGTCGGAACCTGCCGAGCCGGAAAGATACGCGCAAACTGGCAGTTCCGCGGGACTGCCGAAGGAGACAGACTCCCGAACGGGAGAGGCTGCCATGAAACTATGGTTCGGATCGACGGCGCTGCTGTTGGGCCTCGGACTGGGCGTCCACCTGAGTGGATTCGCGGCCGCACAGCAGGTGCAGTTCGCTTGCGATCAGAATGGTGATGGCTCGGTGGATGCGACTGAATCGCGCCTGTGCACGGATCGTGAGTTCGACGAGATCGCGCCCGGCGAGACGGCGCTCAAAGAGGAGCAGCTGTTCGCCAAGATGACCACCGGCCAAGCTGTCGCGCCGACTTTCGCCGAGATCGATCAGAACGGCGACGGCCAGATCTCAGGGGCCGAGTGGAGCGACTTCAGCGCTCGACGTTTTGCCGGCGCGACGGAGGCGGGCGGCGGCAAGATGACGAACGAGGACTATGCCAGGTGGCGCGAGCAGGGACTCTACGTGCGGCCTGCGCAGTAGAAGGCCGATCCTTATGAGGGGCTGGAGCGGCCTCGCAGGATGTTGGAAAGGTCGGGCTGGGCGACGTCGAGGATGCGGGCGGCCTCGCGCTGGCTCAAGCCGCGTTCGTGGATGATGGCGTCGATGCGGCCGACCAGCTGCGCCTTGACCAGCTGGCTGTCGGCATCGGGCAGACCGGCATCGGCAAAGACGTTGCCACTGCTACGGGTGACGGTGCGGTCGTCGCTCATGATTTTATCTCCTCCTTGCCGGTTGCCGGGCGTCATCTTCCGCCGTTCGCAGCCGCCGCCTGACGATGTCGATGTCGCTTTTCGGGGTTTCCCGGCCCTTCTTTGATTTCTTCTGAAAGGCATGCAGCACATAGACGGCTGCGGCGAACCGTACGGTGTACACGGCACGGTAGGTGTCCCCGTCGTGATCATCCACGAGCTCGAGGACACTCGCCCCGCCGAAACCTTTCAGGAGCTTGACGCTCTCGTGCTTTTTGCCGATCTGCGCCAGATACAGAGCATAGCCCATGTCGTCCTTCACAGGGTCGGGGAAGGCCCGGAAGTCCTTCTGCTCGGTCGGGCGCCTCGAGGAACGGACCCGGCCCGACGGCTAGCGGGGCAGCTCGTCCGGTCGCGGCGAGCGCCGCGCGGCTAGTCCGCGGTCCGGCGGGCGAAATCTTCGAGCGACACGGTGTACCGCTCGTCGTCCGCCAGATAGCGGATGCAGTAGGTTGTGGGATAGTAGCCTTCGGCCTCCCATGACTTTGGCTGCTTGATCGGCACGCATGAATCCGGCCGGCTCTGGAAATAGGCGAGCGTGACCATCGGCTCATAGAAGGTGACGTGGCCGTCGTAAGCGCCGAAGATGAACGTGTGCGTGAACTCCCGGCCTTCGACGACCAGCTCGGGCGTCTTGGCATCGATCAGGTGATTGCCCATGTCGGGGACCGCGGCGCCGACATCGATGTGGTCCGGATGCACGTAGCGGGCGGGCACCGGCGTCTGGGCGCGCTTGAAGTCGTCGCAGTGGATCAGCTCGCTGCACGGGCCCGGCCGGATCTGCGCCACCGCCTCGCGCGCCATGATGTAGAAGTGGAAGTCCAAGTGCGGCACCGCCCAGACCGGAGGTGCTGGCGGCGGGTGGCCCCTCGGGTTGAAGTTGACGCTCACCCACTTGAAGGGCGTGAGCGAGCGTTGCGCCAGCTCCTGCGGCAACGCGAACTGGAGCTCGTAGTCGCCGTTGCATTCGCCGTGGGCATCGATCCGGCCGTTCGCGTTCTTGTCGAAGCATCGGCTCCAGGTGTTGGGCATGGTCGGCAACCCCGCGAGCACGCCCTGATCGAAGGTCACGCCGATCACGCGGGGCGCGCCCTCGGCGTCCAGCTCCGCGTAGACCTGGGCGAAGCCATCGCCCAGCCTCTTGGCCTCGCTATACACCGCGGCTGCGTCCGCCATCGCGGCCTTCGCTCCGCAGGCGGCGAGCGCCGCCGCGCCGATCAACAGCGTCCTGATGCCGTTCATGGACCTTCCCCCCGATCCCGGATGCCGGCTGCCGCAGGCCGACGATGCGCCGTTCCGGTGCGCGAGGCAAGGCGGCAAGGGCGGCAACCAGTCCCAAGTTGCGCAGGACTGCTTGTTCGGGCCTGCACCCCTTTGGGTCGCGTTCCAGCGACTCCGGGTTGATCATGGACGCACCTCGCTCGTCGCGTGTCGTCGATCGTGGCGCTCCCTGCCCATGCGGGAGCAGCAGCGGCGGTCGCGGCACGTCTCGACCGCATCGACGCGACCGCGCAGAGCCTGACGCTCGAGGTCCGGGCCACGCACAGCCGCCACGAGCGGCTGGCGAGACAGGTCGAGCGCCTTGAGAAACGGGCCTAGCTGTGGTTGCTGTGAAGGTTGTTCATCCGGCACCAGCGCCCGGTTCTGGAATGGATCTGCAGGCCCGCTACGATCGCGCGGTCGCCGAGCGTGACCCGCACTGCCGCCGAGGTTGACCGCGCCGCGTGAACCAGACGTAGTCGAACGGCAGGTCGGCCGCTGCCGCGTCGAGCCCCTCCCGGACCTCGAGCAGCGCGACGCTGACGGTCCTGGCGGTCGGACGGATGCGGGCCAGATACCAGGGCACCCCGCGATCGGTGCGGACGTGACCGTTGCCGGCGATCAGCACGCCCCCTGCCCGCCCGGCGACGGTCGCCAGACGATCCGCCATCATCGCATCGCGCGCCCGCTGCACCCGGAACATGCCTTCGATCACCGGCTCCGGGATCCCGCCGCAATGGGCGTCGCGCAGTTCCTGCGCCAGGCTCGCGGCGAGCGGCGCCGGCAGGTTGCGATCGAGGCCGGTGCGCCGGACCATCCCCGCCTGCAGCACCTCCGGCCCGTCGCGGAACACCGCTTCCCGCTGCGGGCGCGAGAGATCCGCGGCGACGATCTCCGCGCCGCGTTCCAAGGCGGCCTGCGCGATCGGCTGGTAGAGCGCCCAATCCGGCCAGCCGAGCGCCGGCCAATCGACCGCGGCGCCGAGCCCCGCGACGTCGCCGGGCTGCCGTTGGCGATGCTCGACCACCGCCAGCTGGCGATCGCTCGGGATCATCTCGAAGGCGACCACCCGCGGGCGCGCGCTCATCGCCTGAAGCTCCCGCGTCAGGAGCGCCTGCAGGCGGTGATGATCACGATTGCCGTGACGCTCGCCGAGCAGCACGAAGTCGGCACCCGCGAGGTCGGCGAGCAGCGTCGACTCGTCGACGAAGCGCTCGCTCGAGACCTGATAGATCCGGCCGACCAGCGGGTGGTCCCCGCCCAGGCTGTGCTCCCAGGCGCTGCCCTGCGCGCAGGCCGAGGCGAGCAGCGCGATCCCGCCGGCGACCGCGAGCCGCAGGCCGACGGCGCTACCATCCAGTCCCAACTCCCGGCGGCTTCGCATCACCTAGAGGTTGGCCGGCCCACCTTGTGCGGCAAGGGTTCGCGGCGCAGCTTCTCGCGGGTTCGGCGCCGGCGACCGGCAACCCCGGACCATCGATGGTCAGGAGCCCGCGGCGACCCTGCCTGGTCTGCTGACAGGCCCGAGCCGCGGATACGATTTCTTGCCGGTCATGGACTAAGCTTGAGGCGTCGGCGTACATCCGACACGAGCGAGCAGAAGAGCGCCATGACGAACCGCGCCGTCATCGACCACCTCAGCGAGCATGTCGCCGGCCTGCGCCGTTACGCCTTCGCATTGACCGGCGGCCAGCAGGAGGCCGAGGACCTGGTTCAGGACACGCTGGTGCGGGCGCTCGCCGCGGCGCGCAGCTTCCGAACCGGCGGCAACCTGCGCGCGTGGCTGTTCTCGATCATGCACAACGCCTTCGTCAGCGGCACACGCCGGCGATGCCCGCCGACGATCGCTCTGGACGAGGACGCCTGGGCCGTGGCCGAGCCGCCTACGCAGCTGATTCAGCTCGAGCTGCGCGACGTGCTCGCAGCCCTCGCCCAGCTGCCCGAGGCGCAGCGGGCGGCGCTCAGCCTGATCGCTCTCGAGGACTTCAGCTACGAGGAGGCGGCCAAGGTGCAGGGCATCCCGCTCGGCACCCTGATGTCACGCCTGGCACGTGGCCGCGAGGCGCTGCGCCAGATCATGCGCGGCGATCAGACGGTCCCGCTGCGGGTGGTGGGAGGCAAGCGATGACTCCGCCGGAGATTGGCGAGGACGAGCTGCAGGCGTTCGTCGACGGCAAGCTTTCCGATG
>Ga0299913_10005789_pt1 | contig 10619 bp, 13 predicted proteins | sample RVTome_9_FD_201360 | JGI IMG/M metagenome (GOLD analysis project Ga0299913, IMG submission 201360) | Soil microbial communities from uranium-contaminated site in the Upper Colorado River Basin, Wyoming, United States - RVT155D38 (version 2) ... | reverse complement strand
GCGGTGAAGCTTCTCCTAGCGGATAGGGAAAGAAAATGATCGGCGGCTCTACTCTTCCTAGCTCTGCCGATTAAATCGGCATTGGTGCATCAACTACAAAATTGGCCGCGGACTACGACAAGGAGATTTCAGATATCATCCAGTTCATCCACGCGATGGCAGAGTCGGAGCTGGATCCGAGAAAGCACCACGCCGCATTCTACATACTTGAAAACCTGCTTCTTGAGCTGCGCTCAATTGCCCTGGAGGCGGGCAGACAAAGCCTTGTGGAGACGGCTGACAGGGCTCTTGCCGGACTGAGCAGGACTCTTGACGACGGGAGTCAGTTCACAGACTGGCTCAAGTAGAGGCAGAGTCCCATTTCATTTACCTCATCTCATCCAACAACCATCAATCAAAGGATGGTGGAGAGAAGGCACCGTTGAAGATTTTTGGCAATCAAACAAAATGCTCCAAGTATATGAGAATCAAATCCGAAACAAGCTGAAGAAATAGATTAGTAGTTACAGTTAACTTATCGCTTGTTCAATGATCTTCAAGACAGGAGCATAGCCTACGATAAGTTAACAGAGCCTGTAGTATCGATATATTCAAGTTAGGTTAACTCCTCGACTAACTTTGTCTCAAAGTCGTCGATGGAACCTTTTTCCAGCATTTCGCTGTCTGACTTGATCGCTCCCTGCTTCTTAAGTACTTCCCTTGCGAGAAGCCAGTAGACCGTCGCCAGCGCCTTGCGCCCGCGGTTGTTTGCAGGTATCACTAGGTCGACCTTTGCAGTGACGTTGTCGCTGTTGGCAATCGCGATTACCGGAACTCCTGCCCGCGTGGATTCAAGGACTGCCTGTTGGTCTGCCTGCGGGTCGGTCACTACCACTATTTCCGGCTCCATATAGTCGGGGAGCGACGGGTTGGTGAACGTGCCGGGCATAAAGCGGCCCAGGATAGGGGTTGCGCCTGTCAGCTCGCAGAACTTTTCCACCGGGGTCTTGCCGTATTCACGGGCAGAAGTCACGGCAACCTTGGAAATGCCTGCCCTGCCGATGAACTTTGCCGCAACGTCGACCCTTGCCAGCGTCTTGCTGATGTCGAGGATGTAGAGGCCCTCCGGGTTGGCCTTGACTATGAACGGTGCCATGAACTTGGTCTTGACCGGGGTGCCTACGCGGATGCCCGTGGAAAGTATCATCTTTTCTAAATTATCGGTATCAATTGCTTCCTGACCTTCCTGAGTCTCAACAGGCGGGGAATCTGGCTGCGCTTCTATTCCTTTCTCCTCTTCGTCATCCATCCCCGCGCTGGTTTTATCAATGTCGTCAGGGCCGTCTTCGGGATTACTCATTATTATGCAGAGGTCAGTTCAGCCATACCTTCTATTAAATCATACTCTGTCAAGCGAACAAGCTCGTTCAGCTTGGCGACGCGCTCGCCCCCAAGGACTCCGGTCTTTATCATCTTCGAGCCGGTGGCGACCGCGATGTGAGAGATGTGCGAATCGACAGACTCGCCGGACCTGTGCGACGTTATTATCCTGATGCCGTTCTTTTTGCACTCTTTGGCAAATTCCATTGCGTCGTACAAGCTGCCTGCCTGGTTGACCTTCAGTATCGCGCCGCTGCATGCACCGTACTTCACTGCCTCCGTCACCTTGCCGGCGTTTGTGACCAGCATGTCGTCGCCGGTCACCAGCACCTTCTGGTTTTTTTTTGTCAGGATCGCCATGCTTTCAAAATCGCCTTCGTGGACGGGGTCTTCCGCGTAGGCGAGTTTGTAGTCGCGCATAAGCCTGCTTGCAAACTCTATCTGATCGCCGGTGTCCTTCTTTACTCCCTGCCGGGAGTAGTCGTAAACCCTGTTCTTCTCGTCCCAGAACGACGAGCTGGCAAAGTCTATTCCCATCGCCATGTCGCTGCCAAGGGTGTAGCCGCAGTTCTTGATCGCCTTTTCAACGATCTCTAGCGCCCTGTCGTTGTCGACGTTAGGGGCCCACGCGCCTTCGTCGCCCCTGCCGTAGGTGAAGCGCCTGTCAATCGACTCGATGACCTTCCGCGTTTCGGCGTGCAGTTTAAAGTTCATCTCTAGCGCCTCTACGATGCCCCTTGCGCCAACGGGGCACGCCAAGATCTCCTGGATGTCCGGAGTGCCGGGCCCTGCGTGGGCCCCGCCGCCAAGTATGTTGCCAAGGGGGAAGGGGAACCGGTAGGGCTTGGCTGGATTCAATAACTTGAAAAGCGGGACGCCGAGCGCCTTGGCAGCAGAGTCGACGGCCGCGATGGAAAGCGCGTACGCGACTGACCCGCCTATCTTGCTATAGTTGTCGGTCCTGTCGATAGACTTTAAAACGTCAAATATCGCTTTCAAGTTCTCTGCCTGAAGGCCGACAAATTTGTTAGAATTCGCGTTGAAGGCCGCCAGCGCATTTTCGGCCTTATTATCCGGAAAGCTCTGGGCCTCGAACTTGCCAACGGACGCGCCGGACGGCGCGCACGCCCTTCCAGTGAATTTGTTGTCGGTTGTTACGTCGATTTCTATGGTCCGGGTTCCCCTGCTGTTGAAAACTATTCTGCTGCGGGCTGCGGTGATAGAAGGCATAAGTGTGACCCGACGGGACGTTATTTATTATTTGTTTATGACTATTCTATCTCGGACTGGATCTCGGACATGCGCCTTCTTAGCGCCTCGTAGTATGGGATAATCTGGTAGATCGTCTCGATGCTCGAGATGAACATCCTCCTACAGCAATAGCGCTTTAGGTTGAGCGAGTCCATGACCTTTGCCGGGTCTTCGCCGGCCTTTACCCTGTTTGAATACTCGGCGTACCTGTCTGCGATGAGGTTGCCGCACGTGAAACATCTAACCGGGATGAGCATCTGCTTCTGTGAATGTCCACAGGCATTATAAAAACCATTACCGCCACGCAATATTCAAATTAGCGCGGAGCAGGCGTTTTAACGGGCGCGGGAGTCGCCCAGCATGGCCAAAGGCGTAAGACTGAGGCTCTTATCCCTTAGGGGTTCGTGGGTTCAAATCCCACCTCCCGCACCTTTTCATGTCTTGGTTCCTTTCGCGTAAAGCACTTCATGGTTGCCCGGCGTCAGGTCTTCCCACACGACATAGATGTTGTCGCCGGCCATTGCTATCGACGGGCATTCGGAGATCTTTTCATTCTTGCTCAGGTTGACGACGCCAGTCGCGTTGCTGCCGGACACAGGCAGCAAGAGGATTTCTTCATTGCCTCCGGAAAAGACCTGCCCTACAACGTATGCGACGTTTGGATCGTCTGACGCAATTTCAACGTTAAGCGGGTTTACGAACTGCCCGCCTGCGTCGATCATCACGGGATCAGCAAACGTTTCCCCTCCATCGACGCTCTTTATGAAAAACAGGCCGTTCACCTCTGCAGAGTGAAGGCCTCCAGAGACCACGAAGACTGTGCCGTTGTAGGCCGCAACTTGGGACTCGCCGGAAATTTCCTCGCCAAGTATTGTGTCGTTTCCAAAAGTGCTTCCCCTGTCGGAGCTCTTTGCAAAGTACAGGCCGTCGTTCGTTCCCTTCCCTATCACGTTCCACGCCACGTACACGTCGTCGCGGTACGCGGTGACCTTGGGGAAGGACCCGACGCTGGCCTGGCCGCCGATGCTTATCGTTTCGTCAAAAGTGGCGCCGCCGTCGCTGCTGGCCCTGAACAGTATGCTAGTGTTTTCCTGCTCGTCCCGGTCCAGCCATATCACGTACACGTTGTCGCCAAAAGCTGCCATTTCTTGGTTGTGCGAGTCTGAAGGGTCGTTGCTCAGGTTCAGGGCTTCACTAAAGCTGGTACCGTTGTCCGCGCTCCTTGAAAAGAGCACTTCCCTGTTGCCCGGCGTGTTGTCGGCCCAAACCGCGTAGACGCTGCTCCCAGAGGCCGACAGCTGCGGGTGCTCTGAAAAGCCGGGGTTTTTGCTCAGGTTGAGGGGTTCTCCAAAAGTAGTCCCGTTGTCGACGCTCCTTATTATGAAAATGTCGTAATTCCTGCCGCTGACAGAATCCTGCCATATGACGTACACTCTGCTGTCCCAGGCGGCGACCTGCCCGTAGACAGAATCCTGATCGTTGTTTGTCAGGTTCGTCGCGTTTTCAAAGACGACCGGCATCAAACCTCCGGCATCCGGCCCGCTTATGTCATGCTGCGGCTGTGCGGGCTGGTAGTAAACCAAAGCCAGAGCGGACGCCGCTCCTCCTGCAATTAACGCGATTAGCAGGACTGCGAGGGCTTTCACGCATCAATTATGAGCTGATCTTATTTTAACGATGCGCAGGCAGGCTAGTCAAAACTTTTTCAGGATCTGGTAGTAGGGCGATGCCTTGTGCCGGTCGACGCACTTGTCGCATATCGACTTGTCGCCGTATTTCTTGTGGCAGCGGCAGTCGCAGATGCTCTGTATTGACGCCAAGCAGTGGGAACATGCTTGAGAACTTATTTAAACGTACAAGACCACCAGTTTTTTATTGCCGGCCGTCCCATCTTGTCCGATGGATTCGCGGTTGAAGCAGATGGAAAGGAAGCAAAAGCTCTATTCTTTCCTGAAGGACCAGCACGACGCCGAGATGAAGGAGCTGATGCACTACATGTCCACACTGACGACGGTGGAGAACAACCTTGTGCGAAGCTACCTCCACACCCTTCTGACGGACGGTCTGCGTCACATCGATTACATTTCGAGGATAATGGCGGGCATAGAGGGGACGACAGCCAGCGCCAGCCTCACGAAAAAGGGCATTTCCGAGTCCATCAAGGACGAAAAAAACTCACGCGACACCCTCCTCCGGTGTGCCGAGATGGCAGACGACCCCGAAACCGCCGCCCTACTAAAGAGCATAAGCGTAGACGAGGAGCACCACATCCGGATCCTAGAGCACCTTTCAGAGCCCGTAGATTCTGCAAAATAGAGAGCCTGTACAGAATCTAGTTGCGTATCTCTATTAAGTAGACAAGATCTGATGGATTTTGACATATAATGGATTCACAATACGAGCCCCGGACCGAGAAGCATAGAAGCAAGGTGGACATTGTCTACGACATCCTCGTCTCGGCGATGGGCGGCGGCGCAAAAAAGACGCACATACTGTACAAGGCGAACATAAGCAGCACGCAGGTGGAGAACTATTTCTCGGCGCTCCTTGCGCACAACCTGCTCGAAAAGGCCCATGACATTGACGGCAACAACGTTTATCGCACGACTGAAAAGGGCATGAAGTTCATAGAGTGCTGCGAGGAGATAAGGTCGCTGATCGGGCTCGTGATGAACAACCGCAGGATAGACCCAATGTCTGAATTTTACGCGTTTGACGGCAGGCGCTAGCCCCGCAGCGCGTCGAGTACTTCTTGGCTGTGGCCGGCCGGCTTGACCTTTCTGTAGACCTTTGCTATTCTGCCTTCCTTGTTGACAAGAAATGTCGAGCGGTTGACTCCCATGTACTCCCTGCCCATGAAGCTCTTCAGGCCGTAGACTCCGAACTTTTTCGACACCTCGTTTTCAGTATCTGCGACGAGCGGGTAGGGCATGCCCATCTTGGCCCTGAACTTCTGGTGCGACTCTTCGTCGTCCGGCGACACGCCGACTATCTCAATGCCGGCGTCCCTGAACTTTTTGTAGTCGCGGGAAAATCCGGTCGCCTCCATCGTGCAGCCAGGCGTGAAATCCTTCGGGTAGAAATAGACCACCGCGCTTTTTTTGCCGCGCAATTCCGACAGTTTCATCTCTTTGCCGTTGCCGTCCCTCATCGTAAAGTCGGGCGCAACGTTGCCCTCGGCAAGCTCGGCCTGCTTTTCTTCCATGATGGAAAACTGTTGCAGCAGGGATAAAAAACTTACCCAAAGACAAAAGTGTAAAAGACAAAGTTGTCCGAGCGCGGGATTATCTCTATCTCGTGCATCTCGGACTTGTCCGTCGTGACCAGGTTGTGCATGAACGGCCACTGTACGTCCGCGACGCTGACGTTCCCGTCAAGCCTTGCGTCCCTGCCGAGCTGCTCTCTTGTCAGGTAATTGCCGTCCAGCTTGATCTCTATCCTGCCGGGTTTGCCGTCGGACGTCCCCATTATGCCGTGCACCCGCTTGCCAGCGTTGTAATTCATTATCACGGCCGGGTTCTGCTCCTTGCCGCCGGGCGCGTACTGGACACCTTCCCGCTGCCACACCCACTTGCCGCGCAGGTAGACAACGTTGATGTCGTGGGAGCCGGGATCGACGACAATGTTCGCGGCATCGGGCTTGAGCGTCTGGTTGTTGCCAAATCGCCTGAGCCGGGAGTAGCCGACGCAAATCTCCGGCGCCATCCCGTAAAAGTGCATGCCGTAGGTGTCAAAGATCTCGTCCTTCGGGTCGTCCTGCTCTTTTTCTTCGGAAGGCTTTTTCCCCGCTTCTTCAAGCAGCTCGACTACAATGTCTTCAAAATCCGCGATGCCACCGTAGCCGGCGTGCTCGTAGCGGATGAAACCATTATGATCGATAAGTACGTGCTTTGGCCAGTACATGTTGCCGTACGCCTCCCACGTCTTGTTGTTCGTGTCAAACGCGTTTGGGATGTCGACGCCGTAGCGCTGGAGGGCGCGCTTTATGTTGCTGTGATTGATTGCAAAATGGTACTCGGCGGAATGCGCCTGGACCACCTGCAGGCCGTACTTGCCGTATTTCTGCTGCAGGCGCCTCATGACGGGGATTGTGCGCAGGCAGAAAATGCAGGTGTAGGTCCAGCAGTCCAGCACCACCACTTTGCCCTTCAGGTCCTTTATCGAAAGCGGACCAGTGTTTGCCCACCCCGTGATGTCCTTGAACTCGGGGGCAGGGGTTGCCGGGATAACGTCCATTTACGCATCTTGCAATGGAGCAGACAAGATATAACTGTTAGATTTTTATTATTTTGATGACTATTCAGTAGCATGATAAAATGCGCAGACTGCGGATGCACGCCGCAAGGGTGCAGGAACAGCGAGTCGCCCCGCGACTGCGCAAACTGCACAAGGGAAGAATGTTGCTGCTGGCGTACCCTTAACACATTTTAAGACAAGCGATATTTGACTACCTGATGACGACTGCCATAGTGACCGGGGGCGGCAGGGGGATAGGGCTGGAGACCGCGATCCTGCTTGCAAGGCGCGGCGTAAACGTCGTAGTGTGTTCCAGGACCCAGAGCGAAATCAACGACACCGTCGAGGCGATCAAAAAGATACATCCCGGCGTGCTTGGGGTAAAATGCGACGCCGGCGTCTCCTCGCAGGTAGGGAGCCTTGTCAAAAAGACTGTCGAAAAATTCGGCGGCGTCAACATCTTGGTCAACAACGCCGGCATCATTATCGTCAAAAAGCTGGCAGACAGCTCGGAAAAAGATTGGGATGAAACGCTCGACTCGAACCTGAAAAGCGCGTTCTTGTGCTGCAGGGCAGTCCTGCCCCATATGGCCGGCAGGAATTTCGGCACCATAATCAATGTCAGCTCGATCGCCGGCAAGACCGGCTTTGACAGCCTGTCTGCATACTGCGCCAGCAAGTTTGGCATGATGGGGATGACCGCAAGCCTCGCGTGGGAGGTTGCCGGCCACAATATCAGGGTGATGGCGATATGCCCCGGCGAAGTGGCGACAAAGATGCAGGAAACCGACCCGGAATACTACCGGGAGAACAAAGACAGGATGCTCAAGCCAGAGCAGGTCGCCGCAAAAATCACGGACATGATTTTCAGCGATAAATACAGGAATGGCCAGTCCGTCGACATTTAGAATATAAGAATCCCCGAGCTCTAGACAGTAATGCAAAAGTCAAACATCAAGCAGGTGGCTCCGGACCAGTCGATGCTGCAGTACTTTGAAGGCAAGGTGGAGATCAAGAAAATGATAACGGACGCGCTCACAAAGGATTTCGAGACTTTCCTGGTCACCTTTGTCGACGGCGCGAGGACAAAGCTGCACTACCACGAGACAGATCAGGCGCTCGTCACTACGGCAGGCAAGGGCATAGTGGTGCTCCAGACGGGAGTGAAGATGGACAGCGACACTACTGCCACGGTAAAGATGGACGAAGTCCACTATCTGGAAGAAGGGGATTATGTCTGCGTGCCCGCAGGCAAGTGGCATTGGCACGGCGCCGTCAGGGGAAGCGATTTTGCGCACTACCAGATCAAAAAGCCGGGCAAAACGACATGGCTGGAATAAAGCATACAGATATACACATAATTATGACAATTGAAGCATGAACGTGATGCCTGACGCCAGTGAGATCGACCGGCTCAGATCACTGATTTCGTCGTCAAGGGGCGCGAGCTATGTCGAGGCGCGCTACCAGGCGAGGCTCACAACCGAAGTCAACTTTGTCAACGGCGAGCTCGAGCGGATAAGGGTGGTGGAAAACGCGGGCTGCGGAATCAGGGTCTTGGTGGACGGCTGCTGGGGCTTTAGCGGAACAAACGACATTTCATTGCTGAAAGAGTCGCTCGAACACGCCATTTCCGTGGCACGCGTTCTTGCTAAGACGAAAAAGAACAAGGTAAGGGGGCTTGCAGAGTCTAAAATGGCCACTGGCATTTTCCGAACAGCTGTAAACGGCAGCCTGTCAGATATTGACATTGAACAGAAGGTGCAGGTCGCAAAAGAGGGGGAAAAGGCGGCGCGCAGCAACAGGAAAATAAAGACCGCGTCGTGCACCTACCGCGAGATGCTCGACCACAAGGCGATTGTCAACAGCGACGGCGCCGACGTCGAGATTTACGATTCAAAGCCAGAATTCAGCGTGGCCGCCATAGCAAAACGGGGAGGCGAGAGCGCGACCGCCCACGAGGGAGTCGGGGTCACCGGCGGCTGGAACGACCTCTTTAAGAAAAGCCACTTGGAATACGCGGTGACAGCGTCAGAGCGGGCTGCCAAGCTGCTCGACGCAAAACACGTGAGCGGCAACAAGGCGACCGTGATCCTTGATCCTGCGATGGTCGGGCTCTTGTCACACGAGGCGATCGGCCATACGGTAGAAGCCGACTTTGTGCTTTCAGGCTCAGTGGTGAAGGACAAGATCGGGCAGCAGGTCGCAAGCGAGCTGGTTACCTTGGTGGACAGTGGCAGGTCTGAAATCCTGAACAACGCCGCTGGCACAATTCTCGTGGACGATGAGGGCGTGGTCGCGGGCCGGACAGCGATAATTGAAAATGGGATGCTAAAATCGTTCCTGCACAATCGCGAGTCTGCGATGACATTTGACACCGCTTCAACCGGCAACGCCCGGGCATTCCTGTACAGCGACGAACCGCTCATCAGGATGCGCAACACCTACATCGAGCCGGGGGCGGACAGGTTGGCTGACATGATAAAGGAGACAAAGCACGGCTACGTGGTAAAGGGGGCGAGGAACGGCCAGGCAGACGCCAACGGCGAATTCATGTTCGGCGCCGAGGAAGTCTACTTGGTTGAAAAGGGCGAAGTGAAGGAGTTGATGAGGGGCGCAAGCATCTCGGGCAACGCGTTTGACGCGCTGCGGTCAGTCAACATGGTGGGCGACGAATTCCAGTACGACATTGGCACCGGCTACTGCGGCAAGTACCAGCCGGCTAAGGTGGACGGCGGGGGGCCATACGTCAGATGCGCGGCAGTCATCGGGGGGCTGCAGTAATTGCAGGACCTCCTACGCTACGCGATAAAGGAGGCCGAGGCTGTAGGCGCCGACCACGCCGAAGCGTACGCGGCGGCAGGCGCCGAGTCGGAAGTGTTTATCGAGAACAACGACGTCAAACAGGCAAAGTCGCAAAGCATGAGCTCGATAGGCGTCAGGGTCCTGGTGGGTGGCAGGATCGGCTTCTATTCTGTCAACAGTCTGGCAAGGAACAAGATAAAGGACGCCGCGTCGATGGCGGTGAAAATCGCGCGACTGAGCCCGCACAACAGGTACCACGTGCTCCCCGACAGGTCAAGAGCAAGGCTGATCCCAGGCATATACGACAAAAAGGCCGGGTACTTCGCGGCGTCAGACGCCGCTAGGATGGCCGCCGAAATGCTCGAAACCGCAAAGTCGTACGACAAAAGGGTCAGTGTAGACAGCGGCAACTTTAACGCCAGCGTGGGCACGCACGCGCTTGCAAACTCTAACGGGGTTGAGCTGGCAGAAAGGGCGAGCGTATTTTCGTGGTCGATAATGGGTATGGCCATTGACGGAAGCGACATCTCCAGCTTTGACTTCCAGCTCGGGGGGTCGCACTCTGTCAAGGGCATCGATGTCCGCGCCGCCGCATGCGAGTTTGCAGAAACGGTGGTCAGCTCGCTCGGGCCGCGCAGGATCGAGAGCTTCAAGGGCGAGATGCTGCTGACGCCGGCGGCGTTTAACGAAATGATGCAGGAAACGATCTCACACTCTATCAATTCAGACGCGGTCCAGAAAAAGTCGAGCCACTTTGCCGGCAAGGTGGACAGGCGTGTGGCGTCGGGCATGCTGACCGTCGAGGACGACGCGACAAACGTCGAGGGCCTTAGGGCGTCCAGCTTTGACAGGGAGGGCGTGCCGCACCGCAGAAACGTCGTGATAGAAAAGGGCGTGCTCAAGAAATTCCTCTACAACATGTACACGGCGAGAAAAGCAGGTGTCAGGAGCACGGGCAACGCAAGCGG
>Ga0299913_10005788_pt1 | contig 10620 bp, 10 predicted proteins | sample RVTome_9_FD_201360 | JGI IMG/M metagenome (GOLD analysis project Ga0299913, IMG submission 201360) | Soil microbial communities from uranium-contaminated site in the Upper Colorado River Basin, Wyoming, United States - RVT155D38 (version 2) ... | reverse complement strand
AGGTTGCCGTGATGGTCGCCGATGATCTGGAACTCGATGTGCCGCGGGTTCTCGAGGTATTTCTCGACGTAGACGTCGCCGTTGCCGAACGCCGCTTCCGCTTCGCGCATCGCCGTCCGCAGCAGGTTCCCGAGCTCGTCGGCCGATCGGACGATGCGCATGCCGCGCCCGCCGCCGCCGGCCACGGCCTTGATGATCACCGGATAGCCGATGTCCTTGGCGACCTTGAGCGCCTGCTCTTCGCTGTCGACGGGGCCGTCGCTGCCCGGCAGCATCGGCACGCCGGCCTTCTTCATCGCCCTGCGCGCCCGCGCCTTGTCGCCGAGGAGCTTGATGACGCTCGGGTCGGGCCCGATGAAGCGGATGTGGCACGCCTCGCACACCTCCGCCAGATACGCGCTCTCGGAGAGGAACCCGTAGCCGGGATGGATGGCGTCGGCGCCCGTGATCTCGGCGGCGCTGATGATCGCGGGCACGTTGAGGTAGCTGTCGGCGCTCCGGGCCGGCCCGATGCAGACGTCTTCGTCCGCGAAGCGCACGTGCAGCGAGTTCTCGTCGGCCTCCGAGTACACGGCCACCGTCTTGACGGCCAGCTCCCGGCAGGCGTGAATGACCCGCAGCGCGATCTCTCCGCGATTGGCGATCAGGATCTTCTTGAACATGTCCGTCTGTTGGACCGCTATGGGGCTGGCTTGATCGCGAACAGCCGCTCGCCGTACTGCACCGCCTGGCCGTTCTCGACGTAGACCTTCACCAGCTCGCCATCGCACTCGGCGTTGATCTCGTTCATGAGCTTCATCGCCTCGATGATGCAGAGCACCTGGCCCTTGCGCACGGCCTGTCCGATTTCGACGAACGACGGCGCACCCGGCTCCGGCGCCAGGTAGAACGTGCCGACAATCGGCGACTTCACGATGGCGAGATCGACGTCTTCGCTCGCCGGCGTGAGCACGGCTGCCTCCGGCGCGGGCGACGCGGCCGGCGCAGCCGCGCCGGCCACCGCCGGCGCCGCGTACGGCATCGGCGGCATCGGCGGGATCGGACCCGTCCACGGCGCGGGCCCGTGCTTCCGCAGCCTGAGCGTCACGCCTTCGCGCTCGAGCTCGAATTCGGCGAGCTCGTGCTCGCGCATCATCTCCAGGATCTGCTTGATCTCGTCTAGGTTCATTCGGTGTCGAGGGCCAGCAGGTCGCGGGGTACGGCGGTCAACACCTCGCATCCCGTATCGGTCACCAGCACATCGTCCTCTATCCGCACGCCGCCCCAGCCGGGCAGATAGGCGCCGGGTTCGACGGTGAAGACCATGCCCGGTTCGAGTGGAACCACCGGAACGTCCGGCCGCGGGCGGCTGATTCGCGGTTCCTCGTGCACGTCCAGGCCGAGCCCGTGGCCTGTGCCATGGCCGAAGGCCTCCCCGAGACCATGTCGCTCGAGCACGGTGCGGGCGGCGGCATCCACGGCCGAGGCGGCCACTCCCGGGCAGATGGTCGCGATCGCCGCCTGCTGCGCCTCGTGGACCGCCCCGTGTACGCGGAGCGCCTCCGCGGAAGGCGGCCCAACCGACACGGTTCGCGTCAAATCGCAGCAGTATCCGTCCAAGACGCCGCCGAAGTCCAGCACGACCAGGTCGCCCCGGGCCAGGATGCGGTCACCTGCCCGATAGTGTGGACGTGCGGCATTTGGGCCCGACGCCACGATCGTGTCGAACGCCAGGCGTTCATACCCCGCCTCGCGCATGGCCGCCTCGAGCGTGGCGGCCACCGCTCGCTCGGTGACCCCCGCGCGCACCGCGCGGAACGTCATATCAGCCACCGTGGACAGTCTGCGCGCCGCCTCTCGGAGCACGGCAAGCTCGCCGGCGTCCTTGACCATCCGCGCCTGCTCGACCATGCGATCCGTTGCACGGAAGGTTATGGCGAGTCCGCGCGAGGAGGCCGTGCGCACGAGCCAGTCATGGCGCGCGACCGTGAGGTGCGCCGCCTCGAATCCCACGCGAGTGACGCCGATCTCGGCAAGGCATGCCAGCAGCGCCTCGTCGTAGCTGGCGGGCACGGCCCACGTGCGCAGGCCCGGACATGCAGCGGGCGACGATTGCTGGGCGCGCACGGCCTCCTCGTACCGAAAATCGATCAGGAGGTGCATCGCGTCGGTCGTGGCGACGAGCGTCCCGGCGGTGCCGGCATGGCCCGTTAGGTAGCGCATGTTGGGCGGCGTGGTGACGATGAGGGCGTCGAGGGTCAGCGCCTCGAGCGCGCGGCGGACGCGGGCGTGCCGCGCCGCGAAATCGGCGGACGTCACGCGGACCCGGCAGCGGCGCGCCGGGAACGATCCGAGAGGATCGCCGCGAGCCAGGCCTCGAGCTCGGTCAGGACGGGATCCCCGACGGGGGACTGGGGACTCGGGACTGGGGGCTGGGGGCTCGGGACCGGGGGCGGCGACGTGAACACGGCATCGGCCAGGGGAAGGTCCGGCACGTCCAGCTCACGCGGCAGGGAGTCGAGCGTCGCGAGCGCGCGTGTGAATTCCGCCTCTGCGCCGAACAGCGCGAGACCGAGCGGAGGCAGCGGCGGGGGGACGGCAGAGTCCTCAGCCGGCCTGTTACCGTCTGGGGGCTGCGCCCCGTCTTCCTCACGGCGCTGGTGCAGATCGGCAAGGCCGCGAATCGCGGCCAGATTGTCGGGCGCCGCCTGCAGCACCTGCTCGAGCTCGGTTTGCGCCTCATCGAGCCGTCCGGCTTCGAGCAGCGCGCGGCCAAGCGTCACGCGCGCCGACAGGTAGGTGGGATGGTGTTCGAGGCCCGCGCGGCAAATAGCAATCGCTTCCTCGACGTCGCCGGCGCGCCGGTATTCCTCGCCCAGCTGGGCAAAGGCAATCGACGCCGGGTCTTTCTCGACCCGGCGTCGAAGGTCTTCGATGCGTGGATTGTCCGCCACGCCAGAATTGTACCGGACGTCTACGGTCCGACGGTCACCGTCGCTGTCGTCGTCGCCGTGCGGCCGAAGTTGTCCTCCACGATCAAGCGGACCGTATACGTGCCAGGGGCGCTGTACGAGTGCGTCGTCTGAGCCGATGAGGTTTCGGTGTTGGCCGAGCCGTCGCCCCAGATCCAGGTATACGACTCGATGCTCGCGCCCGCTCCGACGGACGAGCCGGCGGCGTCGAAATGGATCGTGCTGCCGGGGGGACGCGTTCCGGTCGGAGATACCGAGATGTTCGCCACGGGCGCCGCGGGACCGGCCACCGTGAAGCTGGTGGTCGCGCTGCCTCGCAGTCCCTTGTCATCGACTGCCGTCACCGACACCGCGTACGTCTGAATCGCTGAGTACGTGTGTGTCGCCGATCCAGACGACGTCGTCACGGTTGTGCCGTCTCCGAAGTTCCACTCGAACTGCACGATCGTACGGTTCGTCCCGGGCGTGGCGCTCGCGGTGAAGTTGGCCGGCTGATTGACGACCGGTGGGTTGGGCGCAACCGTGATCGTCACGCTCGACGGCGGCACCAGAGGCAATACGTCGACCGTTCGAGTCGTCGTCGCTTCCGCCCCGTTCGTATCCGCGACGGTGAGCATCACCGTCTTCGAGCCCGCCGTCGCAAAGGTCTTCTGGACGATGCGGCCGGTAGCCGTCGTGCCGTCCCCGAAGTCCCACGCGAAGGTACAGGTCGTCGGGCACGGCAGGCCTTCATCTCTGGTGGCTGACGCGTCGAAAGTGATGGGTTCGGTCGCCGTCGGTGTCGTTGGCGTGAAGTCGAAGCTCGCCGCAGGCGCATTCGGATTGGACGGCGTCAGCCGTATCTCGATCGTGCGCCGCAACGGAACCTCCGCGCTGTCGCTCGTAATCGGCTGGACGCCGACGACGATCGCATCGCCGGTCACCGTTCGCGGCGGCGCGAGGACATTGAAGGAGGCGCGTCCATCCGAGCCTGTGGTGACCTCGGAGACAGAGAGCCGCGTCCCTGTCGGCGTCGGCGCAAGGAGGGTCAGCGCCAGGCGCTGGCCGCTGACCGGGCGTCCATCCTCGTTGTGCACGAACGCGGTGACGGCGGCCTGTGAGCCGCCGTCGCGGGGCAACTCGTCCGGTGTTGCCGTCAGGCTCACGGCCTGGGCAAAACCCGACGGCCCAGTCAACGCGGGGGCCTGCTGGCTCTCGAGGCTGCACGCGGCAAGGCCGGCGGCCAGCAAGACCAGCGTGGCTGATCGATTGACGAGTGCGATCCGGCTCTGCATACCGTCCTCTACTCAGGGTCTCCGAAGTTACCGAAGTCGATGCCGATCTGTCCGACGGCGCTGACGTCGTTCCCCGCCTGGTCGCGCCCGTAGAACGTGACGCGAGCAATCGTCGAGAGGATGTCGGGGTTGGACGCGAGTTGCGCCAGCGGCGGCTCCTGCTTCGCGGTGTGCCGGACGATCTGGAAGCCGGCCGAGGCGGTGCCCGTGGCCGGTACAGTGACCGTGACCGCCGAGTCGAAGGGAAACGGCACGTCGGCGCCCGGCGTGCCGCGCCCGTCGGCGCGCAGGTACTCGACGCGGTAGCGTGAGATCGTGACCTGGTTGATCAAGCTGGGCGTCGCCGTGAGGCCCGGTTGGCCGGGGTCCTTCAGGATCAACGACAAGGTCGCCTGGGCGCTGTCGTTGAAGACGGTGGGCACGCGGACCTGCTGCCCGTTGATCGTCTGCGTGACGTTCGTGAGGACGTCGGACTGCAGCGTCCCGCCCAAGTCGTCCGGCTCGGCGCCAGAGGCGGCCTCGAGCGAGAGGATGACGAGCTGCACGGGCGAGCGGCCCTGGCGCACCACGTCGCCACAACCGGCCGACACTGCGGCCGTCAGCGCGATTACCCCTGCCACCGTTCGTCGATTCCAGTTCGTCGCCACTGCGCTCTCCTACAGCCTCAGAATTCGCGGCGTGATGAAGATCAGGAGCTCCCGGCTCTCGTCCGAGTACTCGTTGCGCTGGAAGAGCCAGCCGAGAATCGGAATCCGGTGCAGGCCGGGCGTGCGATCCTGGCTCGCCTGCTCCCGGCTCACGTAGATGCCGCCGATGACCGTCGTCTCGCCGTCGGCTACGAGGACCTGCGTATTCGCCCGCTGCGTGTCGATCGGCGGGATGTCGTTGACCGCTCGGCTGAAGTCGGGCGACGCGTTCTCGACCTCAACGCGCATGATCACGGTATTGGCGGCGGTGATCTGCGGCGTCACGCGGAGGACAAGCGCGGCATCCTGGAACGTCACCGTGACCGTGTTGTTCGCCACGGTCTGAATGGGGATCTGGACGCCCTGCATGATCTCGGCCTCGATGTTGTTCTGCGTGGACACGCGAGGCGACGACAGAATGCGCCCCTGGCCGCTCCCCTCGAGCGCCGACAACGCCACGTCCAAGTTGAAGGCGCCGTTGATCGAGCCGAGCGCCAGGCCGATCGCGCTGCTCGCGGCGTTGACGCCGAGGTTGACGACGCTCGGCACGTTGTCCGCGCCTGGATCGGGCGGCGGCGCGCCCTGGCTGAGGCCCGTGCGTCCAGTCAGGCTCCCCTGGTTGGGAAAGGCCGTCGGTAACGTGTTGCCGAGCGCCGTGCTCGCGCGGGCACCGGCACCCCACTGCACGCCGATCTGGCGGGCGAAATCGCGCGTCGTCTGCACGATGCGCGCCTCGATCTCCACCTGCGGCTCCGGACGATCGAGCGTCTCGATGAGCTCCGCCGCCGCCTGCAGGCGATCGGACAAATCCGTGATGATGATCGTGTTGGTGCGAGGATCGATCTGGACGTCGCCCCGCGACGAGAGCACCGTAGCCGGGAGCAGCGCCTCCAACTGCTCGGCGCGCGCGTAGCTGAGCGATCGCGTCATGATCTGGAGCTCGCCCGAGAGCGCCTGCTCCTCCGCCAGCTTGCGGCGCTGTGCCTCTTCCTCGGCCAGCGCGGTGAGCGGCGCAATCCGAATCACGGTGCCCTCGACCACGTAGCCGAGGCGGTTCGCCCGCAGGATGATGTCGAGCGCCTGGTCCCACGGCACGTCGCGAAGATTGACGTTCACCGTCCCCTGGATGGTGGGATCGATGAACATGTTCAGGCCGCTGATCTCCGAGAACGTGCGGAGCACGGCGCGCAGATCGGCGTCCTGGAAGTCGAGGCTGATCGGAAAGCCCGTGAAGCGCGCGGCGCCCTGGGCCGCGGGCGCCGGCGGCTGCGGCGGCGGCACCTGGGCCGGCGGGTCCTGAGGCGCCGGCGCCGCGACGGGATCTGCCGGAGGCACCGGTGCGGGCGCCTGTGCCTGCGCGGCCACCGGCGAAGAGCCTGCCCCGAGCGAGCGCAGCGGGTCGAGGGGGCGCGCGGGCCCCGGGGCGATCACGTCGAGCGCCTCGGCCGGCGAGGGCGTCCGCAGCGCGGCGATCGGATCGGCGACCGGCTCGTCGAAGACGACGGTCAGGTCGTTGCCATCCGGGGACGACTCGATGCGGTACGGCGCCGATCGCGACAGGTCCATCGTGACCTGCGTCATGAGCGGCGCCTGCGGATTCAAGCCGACGCGCACGCGATCGATCGGCCCCTGCTGGATCGGCGTCGAGGTGGGGACCGCCGACGTCACGTTCGGCAGGTCGATCACCAGGCGCCGCGGGCCGTCCTTCGGCTCCTGAATACTGGTCGCCACCAGGCGCGACGTGCCGAGCAGCGTCACCGCCGTCGCCGTGCCGCGCTGTGTGACACGCACGTCGCGGATCACGGCGGATGGTCCAGCCAGGCTGATCGTGCCGGCCCCCGCCGCCGGCGTCGCGTCGACGCGGTCGGCCTCCACATAGATCACGTTGCGTGAGCTGCGGACGCGCGGGCGCATCGGCTGGCGAAGCGTGATCCGCACGCGCGCGACGGTCACGCCGTCGGATGCCACGCCACGCTCCACCTGTACGGCGCCGACAGGATGCCGCGGATCGACGGTGAAGTCGTCCGTGAAGCCGCTGGCCACGACGTCGCGCAGCTCCACGACGAAGGTGCGCGGATCGGGCTGCGAGGCGACGTAGGGCACGGGCGCGGAGGCTTCGATCGCCACGACCCCGGTGTGCGCCTCGAGCCGCGAGGCGATCTTGGTGAGCGTGGCGCCATCCGCGGCCGCCCGGAGGCTCTTGGCGGGCATCGCCGCCGCCGCGATGGCGAGCGCGACGCACAGCGGAATCGCGGCGCGCGGAACCACCTGGCGGCGCGCGAGAGATCGAGTCATCGAATTGAGACGGTCCACTAGTTGGCCCCTTCCGGCTGTCGGAGCTCTTTCCGCACCTCACGCTCGGTCGCGAGCGAGAGCGGATCGTTTACCTTCTGCAGAATGACCACCGCGTCAGCCGTGATGGTTCGAATCGTGCCGTCCAGCAGCGTGTCGCCGGGCCGCACGAGATACGTCTTGTTGTCGATGCCCTGGAGCATGGCGACGAAGCCGTCGCGTCCCTTCAGCGTGCCGCGCAGCACCACTTCACTCGTCGTCAGACCGGGGAGCCCGTCGGGGCGCGCGCCCGCCGGCCCTGCAACCTCTGTCCCGCGCCGGATCAGGCTCACGAAGGGATCGCGTCGCCCCTCCGGGTCGTAGGTGTAGCCGAGCGGCTCGAGCGCCGGAGACGGCGGGGTCGCGGGGGCTCCCGCCTGCGGGGCCGGAGCCGGCGGGGCCGGGGCGGGTGCGGGAACCTGCCCGGACAGGACGCCGGGAATTGCCAGCGTGGCGACGAGGATGACGACGCGCGTCACGCGCCGCCTCCGGCCGGCGGCGCCGGCGCGGCCGGAGCCGCGGGTTCGATCAACACGAAGGTCGTGGCCGTGAGATCCGCCGTGATCGTCGCACCGCCCGGGGCGCCATCGGTGGCGCGAATCGCGAGGTTCCCGACGTTGATGATGCGCGGGAACTTGCTGACCCGCTCGAGGAAGTCGCCCAGATCGTGATACGTCCCTTCGATCTCGAGCCCGATGGGCCACTCGGCATGGAGCTGCTGGCGGGCGACCGCCTGCGGCGTGAAGCCACGGATAGTCAGGTTCGACTGGGTCGCCATCTCGTTCACCCGGCTCAGCAGATCGCCGACGTCCTGCTCCTCCGGCAGCACCGTGCGCAGCCGTTCGAGCTGCGACTCGAGCGCCACGAGCTCCTGGCGGAACTCCGGCAGGCGTTGGGCGATCCCCAGTCCGCGGGCGATCTCGGCGCGTAGCTGCGTGAGCTCGCCGCGGCGTGCCTCGATGTCGGCCCCCGCCGGGCTGGCGTAGAACCACCAGAACACGAACACGGCCGCCAGCGACACGAGGACGAACAGGAGGACCTGCGTGTACCAGGCTTGCCGGTTGAGACTGAGGTTGATCGCCATCTCTTCGTTTCTGCGTATCGGGTGCGGCGCTGGCGGCTTTAGCCGCCGCCCGCGGCTGCCTGCGCCTGAGCGGGCGGCCGCACCCCGGCCCGGACCGTAAAGCGGATCACCTCAACCGTCCCCTGGCCGCTGGCCGCCGGCAGCGCCTCCACCTGGCTGTCGACGATTTCGATCGGCTTCAGCAGCAGGTCCGAGCCTCCGAGGTTGCCGACCAAGTCCGACAGCGCGATGAGGCTCATGCACCGCCCCTGAATCGTGATCGCATCACCGGTGTGATTGATCTCGGTGAGCCACAGCATGTCGGGCACGCTGCGACTCACGTGATCCACCAGTTGCACCGGCAGGCTCTGGCCGGCGCGCAGCTGCTCGATGAGCTGCACGCGCTGCTGCAACTGGCCGCGGCGTGCCTCGAACTGCTGCACCTCGCCGAGCAGCGAGGCCAGCCGCGCCTGCTCCTGCCGGGCCGCCTCGATCTCCGCTTCGACCTGTGCGGCCTCCTGCGTGAGCGTCCAGTACCACCACCCGATGCCGAGCGCCGCGAGCACCAGGACGAGGCTGCACAACAGCGTCACACGCTGGGCGGCGTCGAACGCCGCGGGCTTCCGCGCCCGCTGCCGGTCGACGCCGAGCAGGTTGATCTGAATCATCGATCCCCCACCTTGCGCAGCGCGAGGCCGACGGCGACGGCCGCCATCGCCGCGTGATCCTCAGCGGCGGCGCCGATCTTGCCGGCGTCCCACGCCACGGCGCGGAAGGGATCGAACTCCTCGACCGGGGCGTTGAACCGCTCCTGGAGCATCTCGCGGAAGCCGTCGACGCGCGAGGCGCCGCCGCTCAGCATGATCCGGTCGATCCGGTCCGACGAGGCGGTCGCCTTGAAAAAGTCGAACGTCTTCTGCACCTCGAGCAGCACGTTCTCGGTGACCGCGCGCAGCACTGGCTGCGCGTCCTCGAAGGTCGCGCCATCGACCGGAATGCCCTTCTTCACCTGCTCCGCCGCATCGAAGGGCAGATCGAGCTCCTTCTGCACGGCCTCGGTGTAGGCGTTGCCGCCCATCGAGATGTCGCGGGTGAAGACCGACTGATCGCCCTGGAGGATGTTGATGTTGATGGCGCTCGCGCCGGCATTGAGCAGCACGACCACCTGCCCCGGCCCGAGGCCGTAGTTCACCTCGAAGGCGTTCTGGAGCGCGAAGGCGTCGACGTCGACGATGACCGGCGTGCGGCCCGCCTGGGCGATGACGCTCGTGTAGTCGCCAATCTTCTCCTTCTTCGCGGCCACGAGCAGCACGTCCATGCTGCCGCGCGACTCGGGCCCGGTGCCGGGATCGAGAATCTGGTAGTCGAGATTGACGTCCTGGATGTCGAACGGAATGTACTGCTCCGCTTCCCAGTAGATCGACTCCGCCAGCTCCGACTCGGTCATCACCGGCAGCGTGATCTTCTTGACGATCACGGCGTTGCCCGACAGCGACGCGCACACGTCCTTCGACTTGAAGGCCGCGTTCCCCTCGAAGACGCGACGGATCGAGTCGGCGACGGCGCCGGCGTCGATGATCGCGCCGTCGACGATCGAGTCGGGCGGCACCTGCTCGATCCCGAAGGCCGCGACGCGAAACGCCTTGCCGGCCGGCTTCAGCTCGACCGCCTTGACGGCGCTCGAACCGATGTCGAGCCCGACGACTGCCTTGCTTTTCCGAAACAGCATCTCTGCCCCGTTACACTGTTGGCGACTCCCCCGACACATTCGTCAGTGGCGACCGGGCGAATACACCTGACGAGTTGGTTTATCGGTCGATCTCGTCAACGCATCACGGAGCTGATCCGGTTGGTGGTTCGTGGTTGGTGGTTGGTGGTTCGGATGCGGCTGACGCTGCCTGGGCCGCAGCCGTCCCGGCCCAACCACCACGAACCACCAACCAGCAACCAGCCAGCGTGTTGACACTCCCGACAAGTCTCCGTATCATTGGGGTTTGCGGTTCCAGGTGTCGTCCGCCCCGTGATCTGTCCAGAGGACAGCGCACCTGTACCCGGACACCGCGTCCGGGGGCGGACCAGCGCGAAGGATTCCCTGTTCATGCGTACGTTCGTGGCAAGCGCAAAGAGCGCAGACAGCCGGTGGCACGTCATCGATGCCAACGGCCAGGTGCTCGGCCGGGTGGCCACCTTGGCGGCTCGCCTGCTGCAAGGGAAGCACAAGGCGACCTATATCCCCTTCATCGACATGGGGGATCACGTCGTGATCGTCAACGCGGCGTCGATTCGCCTGACCGGCCAGAAGGAAACTCAGAAGC
>Ga0299913_10005787_pt1 | contig 10620 bp, 8 predicted proteins | sample RVTome_9_FD_201360 | JGI IMG/M metagenome (GOLD analysis project Ga0299913, IMG submission 201360) | Soil microbial communities from uranium-contaminated site in the Upper Colorado River Basin, Wyoming, United States - RVT155D38 (version 2) ... | reverse complement strand
ACGTGATCTACCAGCGGTTGGAGAGATTGCCTGTCCGCGACGCCGAGCTGGAGCGGGAGCAGGCCAAAGTGACCAAGGGCGGTACCGGACTGGACCGAGACGAGCCGAATGACAGGGAAGGCGAGTAGGCGATGGTCTCGACGGTCATGCAGCCCATCCTTGAGGTCGAGAACATCTCGAAGCGCTTCGGTTCCGTGCGGGCCCTTCGGGATGTGGACTTCTCGCTTCACGCCGGCGAGATCGTCGGTTTGGTCGGCGATAACGGCGCGGGCAAGAGCACGCTGATCCACGTGATCTCGGGAGCGCTGCGGCCGGACAGCGGCGAGATCCGCGTCGACGGGCGGGCGTTTTCGTTCGACCATCCGGCTCATGCTCGCAAGCAAGGGATCGAGACGGTTTTCCAGGATCTGTCGCTCATCCCGACGTTGAGCATTGCCGAGAACGTCTACCTGGGTCGAGAGCGGTTCGCCCACCCTCCCGTCGGACGCTGGCTACGGTGGATGGACAAGAGCCACATGCGGCGCGATGTCGAGGAGGGGTTTTCGCGGCTGGGGCTGAATCTTCCGTCACCGAAGACTAAGGCGGCGGCGCTCTCGGGAGGACAGCGCCAGGCGGTCGCGATCGCGCGGGCGGTCCTTTGGGGAAGTCACATCGTCCTGCTGGATGAGCCGACGGCGGCGCTCGGAGTCCGCCAGACGGAGATCGTCCTGTCGTTCATGGAGCGCCTGAAAGCGCAAGAAGTTGGTGTCGTCTTCATCAGCCACAACATCCCTCAGCTTCTGCGGGTAGCAGACCGCATCGTCGTGATGCGGCTTGGGCGGAAGGTCTTCGACGGCTCCTCAGCAGACGTCAGCGGGTCAGACCTGGTGGCAATGATGACCGGCGCGGCGTCCCCGAGAGCAGCGTGAGGACTAGGTCGGGGTTCGACCTGTCCGAGCGGTCGTCGCGAGCCGTTGTGCGGACGGGGGTTCGATGATCGACCGCACGCGTCCGGTCATCGTGACCGGCGGAGCCGGCTTTGCCGGGAGCTACGTCGTCCGCCAACTCCTGGACGACGGCCACTCCGTCGTTGTGTTCGATCGCGACGACTATCGCGCCGAGTCGCGGTTCGTGATCGGCGATCGGATCTCGGACGTGGAACTCATACGCGGGTCGATCGACAACTGGCCGCTGGTAGTCGAGACGGTTCAGCGCACCGGCGCGAGCGGGATCGTCCATCTCGCCTCGGTGATGGACGTCGCTCTGCTCGACCGGCACCCCATGCTCGCGCTGAAGGTCAACGTCGAGGGAACCTGCAATGTCCTCGAGGCCGCCCGCCTGAGCGACGTCGACCGTGTGATCGTTTTCTCGACAATCGGTGTGCACGGGGCGAAGAAGTACGAGCCAATAGACGGCGACCATCCCACGATCACGAAGCGTCGGGGGCCACTCGGCGCCTACGGGGCGGCGAAGCTCTCCTGCGAGGCGTTCGCGTTCGCCTATTCGCAGTCGTTCGGGCTCGACACACGGATCATCCGGCCCTCCGCGCTGTACGGCTTCGGGATGAGCTGGTTCGCGCCGAACTACATGAAGAACATCGTGGAGCCTGCGGTGCTCGGTGAGTCCGTGCGGCTTTCCAGTGGAGGCTCCGTCCCGCGTGACTATGCGAGCGCGGTTGATCTTGCGGGCCTCGTTTCGGCGTTGCTGGCCGGGCCGGACGACGCGGATCGAATCTTCTATGCGGCTACCGGCCGCGCGCTTCGGACAGGGTCGGACGTCTGCCGGATCGTCCGCGACCTCATCCCCGGCGCCGACGTGGCGATCGGAGACGAGTGGACGGAGTCGGACCGTGAAGAGGCAAGCTTTCGCGGTCTAATCTCGATCGATAACGCACGCACGCAGCTTGGCTGGGAGCCGCGCTTCGGCGACCTGGAGAAGGGGATCGCCGACTACATCGACCGGCTGCGTGAGTACCTCGCCGCCGGCGGGTCTCCGACGGCGCGCCCCCACCTCACGGAAGCACCGGGCTCGGGATGACCGGCATCGTCTCGTCCGCGAGGGGAAAACGCACCGCTACTCGAGAGCCAATTTCCGGCTGCTGACCTCCGCGACCGCCTCGATCTGGGCGGCGTTGAGGTCGAGGACGCTATCGCTGCGGGGACTCTCGGCAAGCCAATCCGTTGTCGCTCGCAGGTACGCCTCCCGCAGCTCCGTGTTCACGTTGAACTTCGCGATGCCAAGGCCGATCGCCTTCGCGACGTCCTCGTTCAGAAGGCCGGAAGTCCCGTGGAGCGAGAGTGGCACCGCGACGCGCTCGCGGATGCCACGGAGCCGCTCCCAGTCGAGATTCGGCGGCTTCGTGTACGTCCCGTGCACGTTGCCGATCGAGATCGCCAGACAGTCCGTACCGGTGCGCTCGACGAAGTCGGCCGCTTGCTCCGGATCCGTTAGCTCACCTGCCTCCGCCGCGGCGGCCATGTCTTCGTCACCCTCGATTCGGCCGAGTTCCGCCTCGACAGAGGCCTTGAAGGGGGCGGCCAGGCGCACCGCCTCCTGCACGAAGCTCGCGTTCTCGTCGAGCGGAAGGGACGAACCGTCGGCCATTACGGCCCGAGCGCCCGCATGGAGCGCGTCTTTGATCAGAGCGAGATCAGACGCGTGGTCGAGCTGCACGCACGCTGGCACAGCGGCTCTTGTGGCCAGCGTCGCCAGCGCCGCTGTCAGTCCCGGACCGCCCGGCCGGCGGAAATTTGTTGGGCTCACAAGGAGGACGACGCCGCACTCGAAGCGTTCGGCCGCCCGAAGCACCCCGATCGCGGTCTCGAGGTTGTAGCAGGTGAATGCCCCGACGGCCCCGCCGCGCTGCGTCGCCTGGGCGATGAGGTCACGCAGCGAAGCCTCCATCACGCATCCTCTCGGAGTACCGAGCGCGTAACGTCGAGCAGCGCCTCGTCGGATCCGACGTTTCCCGGAAAGACCACGTAAGAAAGGGAGTCGCCTCCCGGCACGGCGAGATTCCAGAGAGAGATGCCGTCCCGAAGTGGGCCGACGACGTGCGCTCGGACCGCGCCCAGGCCGGCCCGGGCGGTGACGGCGGACGTGATGCCGCCCTTCGCCAGAACGACGTCAGGTCGCGGGTCGACTGCGCCCACGATCGTGGCAAGACCCGTGGCAATCCGCTCTCCCAGAGCGAGCGACGTCGGTTCGGCTTGGCCGTTCCGACGGGGAGTGACGATTGCAAGCCGTCCCGTGCCCAGGCGTGCTACCGCCTCGCTCGTCGCCCGGCGCACCTCCGCGGCCCGTCTGCTGCTGACGAGCGCCCCTGCGTCGACCTCTACGAATGCACCTGGATAGCGCCCGGCCAGATGACTCAGTTGGCGGCGAGTCGTCGAGACGTGGGAGCCGCAGACGATCAGGAGTCCGCGACCGGTCGCCTGGGGGATGGACGCGTAGGTCGTCGCCCGGACACCGGCAAGCACGGCAGCGAATGCCGGAGCGGAGCGCACAACGACCTGTGCTCCACCGCCACGGGCTCGGTGGACTCCTTCGGCCACGATCTCGAGATCCTCCATCGTTTCGGCGTCCGGGGCGCAGACCGCCGGCTGCCCCGCGCCGTCGAGGTCGAGGAGCGTCTCCGCGAGGACGTCCGGCCCCTTTTCGCGAAGGTCTCTGAGCGAGATCTCGCGTCCGCGCTCGATCGGGAACAGCCCGTCGGAACGCTCATTCGCCCACGACAGGAGCCGAGCACTTCGATAGCCGAAAACTGGATCGCGCGCATATTCCGTCTCGTGCAGCGGTCTACGGTCGCCCCCACGGTCGAGCAGGTGGATCCCGTCGATTGTCACGCGGCCTGCCGCCGGCAGCGCGGGGACGAGCAGAAGCGGCGGCGTCCGGCCGGCGAACGCCATCTCACACACGACTTCGTACTCCTCGCGTACGTGCGCGCGTAGGGTGCTGTCACCCCGAAGCACGATGAACGGCTGGTCGAGTGCGGACGTTGCCCAGCGAGCCGCCGAGCGGACTGTTGCGCGAGCTCGGTCGGCCGGGTACGCACGCGAATTTGTCAGCAAGAAGAGGACGGCGGCGCCGGCCGCCTCACGCGCAAGTGGTTCCGAATCCCACGAGAGCAAGACCGGGACGTTCGCGGCGCACTGCGTACCCGTAGGGTCGTCGTCGAGTACGACTATGGGATGGCCCGTCACCGGTGTACTGTATGATAATCCTCCGATAAGACGTGCGCTGTAGGGATGTGTGGAGCGGAAGGAGGACGACCGTGCGCACGAGGCCAGGGGACGAGCTTTGCTTTATGCCCGCAGCCGAACTGGCACAGAAGATTCGCACCCGCGAAGTCTCCCCCGGCGAAGCTGTCGAGGCTTTCTTCGAGCGGATCGAGGCTTGCGACGCCGGCCTCAACGCATATACGACGCTACTTCACGACGAGGCGGAGAGAAAAGCGAGCGAGGCGGAGCGGAGCATGAGCTCCGACCTTGACCTGCCTCCATTGCACGGGGTGCCCGTCGCGATCAAGGACCTCGAGCCGAAGGCGGGAGTCCGAAACACGTGGGGGTCGAGGGCACTTGCGAGCTTCGTGGCGAGCGAGGACTCCGTGCATGTCCAGCGCCTTGAGGAGGCAGGGGCAATCGTTCTCGGAACGACCAACGTCCCCGAGTTTGGGCACAAGGGCTGCACAGACAACTATCTCTTCGGCCCAACGAGCTCACCCTTTGCCCGCGGCCACAACGCGGGCGGCTCTTCCGGCGGGAGCGCGGCCGCTGTCGGTGCCGGGCTGTGCGCGCTCGCACAGGGATCCGACGGGGGCGGATCGATCCGGATACCCGCGTCACTCTCCGGCGTCTACGGGATAAAGCCGTCGCGCGGCCGCGTCCCGTTCGCGCCACGACCGGATGCGTTCGGCCCGCAGAAGCCGTTCGTGCAGGTCGGGCCGCTCACGCGGACGGTCGAGGATGCGGCACTCATGCTCAGCGTCATCGCCGGTCCCCACGAGCGCGACCCGACCTGTATCCCGGGCGAGGTCGACTGGCTATCGGCTGCCCGTGGATCGATCGCCGGCATGCGCGTCGCGTACAGCCCCGATCTCGGCGTGTTCCCGGTGGACGGGCGCGTCTCGTCCGTCGTCGGCGACGCCGTTCACGCCTTCGAGTCGGCAGGCGCACAAGTCGACGCCCCGGCCTTCACGCTGAAACGACCACAGTCGGAGCTGATCGATGCATGGATCAGATGGAGCTCCGTCTTCTACGCGGCAATGATCTCGACGTTCGAGGAGCAGGAAGGAATCGACCTGGTCGCATCGCGTGACGAGATCACCCCGAGCTTTCTTACCTACGTGGATCTCGCGCCGAGCGTGACCGGCTTGGCGTATCGCCTCGACGACATCCTCCGCACGGAGGTCTTCGACGCGTTCCAGGACCTGTTCGAGCACTACGACCTTCTCGTCACACCGACAGTAGCCGCCCCTCCGCCTGCGAACAGCGCCACCCGTGGACACACACTGGGGCCAACCGAGATCGGCGGGGAGGCGATCGAGCCAATGATCGGGTGGTGCATGACCTATCCGATGAACTTCTCCGGCCACCCCGCTGCGTCGGTTCCTGCAGGGTTCACCGAGGACGGGCTTCCGATCGGACTCCAGATCGTCGGCCGGCAGTTTCGCGACGACACGGTGCTGGCCGCCAGCGCGGCATTCGAACAGGCGAGGCCCTGGCACGACGCGTACGCGACGCGACTCGACCTTTCGTTCGCGGGCGTCGCAGGCGAGTCGTAGCGGCGACCCGACGGCCGATCACTTGGGATTCGTCCGCGCGGTTCCCGCCACGACGGGGTTAGTCAGCTCGCCGATCCCGCTTGCGGAAACCCTGACGCTGTCGCCCGGCTCGAGGAAGCGAGGAGGATCCTGGAACGTCCCGCATCCCGCCGGCGTCCCGGTCATCAAGCAGTCGCCGGGCGCGAGCGTGATGACGGAGGAGAGCCACTCGATCGCGACGGGAGGCGGTCCGATCTGCTCGCCCACTCGCTCCGACTGCTGCAACTCGCCGTTCACGTGGGATTCGATACGGACGCCCTCCCAGTCCGTCAGTTCGTCGCGGGTGACGATGCACGGGCCCATCGGACAGAACGTGTCGAAGTTCTTGCCCAGATCACGCTGCTCGTTGTGGAACTGCACCGAGCGCGAGCCGACGTCGTTGAAGACCGTGTAGCCGAAGATGTAATCGAGCGCGTCCCGCGATCGAACGTTCTTCGCCGTCGCGCCGATCACCACTCCGAACTCGACCTCCCAGTCGACTGCGAACCCATCCTCGGAGAAGCGAGCCGAGCCGCCGGGCTGACGTTGGATGACGTCGTCCGCCGGGGGAATCACGATCGGATCGCCCGGGCCGATAATCGAGCTCGGCAGCTTGATGAAGTCCCATACCACCTCATCGGGGAATACGAACCCGGGATCCTCGTCGCCGTGGCTGCGGTAATTGACCCCCGAGCCAAAGATCTTCCCGGGATTCGTCAGGGGAGCAATGATTCGGTCGTACGTCACCGGCTTGCCGCGCTCGGCGGCCAGCGCCGCGGCTTCGAGTCCGCGTTCCCCGTCGCGAATCAGCGACAGCGTGTCCGCATAGCCGCTGAACACGACACGGTCGCCGAGATCGACGCCGCAGCCCATCTGATCGCCGTTGGTGTACTGGATGAGTCGCATGCTGGTTGCCTCCTCTTTCGTGAGTCTGGTTAGCGGGCGACGTGGACTTGCAGGCCGTCCGGAGCGGCGTCGACGACGACCGTCTCTCCAACGCGCGGCGCGAGCGGGATGCGCGTTCCGCTCGTATCGCGTGCAGCGGCGCGATCGAGGAAGCTGTCGAGATCCTCTGTCCACGAGAGGTAGTGCGATGCGATGGCGACCCGCACGCCCAGCATCTCGGCTGCGAGAGCCGCCTCGTCCGGATCCATCTCCCCCGTGAGGATCTCGCCGGCTTCGCCGTCGTCGAGCAATTCGACGGGGTTCGTGCAGCCCAAGATGCCAACCGTCGGGCGGTAAAGCTCTCCCAGGAGCCGCATGTCGAAGATCGCCGTATCGCCGTAGTGGTAGACGCTCACTCCTGGCTCCACCTCGAAGATGAAGGCAAGCGGCGTGCCCGTCACGGGTCGCCCGTCGAGGGTCCCCATAGACCAGTGACGACATTCGACCGGTCTGACCACCACCCCACCGACCTTCACGACGACGCCCCAGATCGTCGCGCGCAGCTGCTCGTCTGGGACTCCGCGCTCGCGCAGGATCAGCCGGACGTCGCCCCCGCATACGACGGGCGCGCCGGTCCGAACGGCGATTTCCGCGGCGTCGCCGAGATGGTCGTACGCCGCGTGGGTAACCAGAAGCACGTCCGGCGGCTCGAGCTCGGCGGGAGCACACGGCGCGAGCGGACTCTGCGACAGGAACGGGTCGATCAGCACCCGCCCGGTCGGGCCGACGACCTCGTACCCCGCGACGCCAAGAAAGCGGATCGTCGTGCTCACCGGGACGATCCCGGCGTAGCTGCCGGCTCTGCGTCACGAGTCTCTCGGCTTCGCTCGAAGCCATGGAGAAGAGCCACCATCGCCCGATTAAGGGGCACTACGATTCCGTGCTCCTCGCCGATACGGACGACCGCACCGTTGATCGTGTCGATCTCGGTGCGCCTCCCGCGTTCGACGTCCTGGAGCATGGACGCCTTGGCCTGGTCGGCGGCGACGAGGACTTCTCGAACATGCTCGACTTCGGCAGCGTCGTCGAGTTTGAACCCGAGTGCCTTTCCCACTGAGAGCGTCTCGCGCGCGATACCGGAGACGAGAGGCCACATCGGCGGCTCAGTGAGCATTATCGCGCGAAGCGACGTCAGTGCGGCCGTCGGAAGGGCCGCGGTATTGAGAGTGAGCTTCTTCCACGCCTCTTCCCGGATCGAGGCCGTAACGTCGCATGCCAGGCCACCGGACCGCAGGGCGTCGGCGAATCGCTCCGCACGTCGCAGGTCGGTACCCACGAGCGGCCCGATCTTGGTCACGCCCTCGTTCGTGTGGGCGATTCGTCCATCGCCGGTCGCCGCCGCGCTGTGGTAGCTCACGCCGACGAGTACCCGGTCCTCGCCGACGGCGCGGGCCAGCTCGTCGCCGTTGCCCCACCCGTTCTGGAGCGAGAGGAAGGAAGTGTCCCCGCCGACGAGTGGACGCGCGAGTTCCATGGCGGCGCGCGTGTGATACCCCTTGACGAGCACGACCGCCATATCGACGTGACCGATCTCGGTGGGATCGGTGGTCGCTGGAACGCGAACGACGTGCTCGGCGCCGCCCCGCGTGAGGACGAGCCCGTCGGCACGGATCTCGCGAACCCGTGCCTCCGATACGTCGAGAAGGGCGACGTCGTGACCGGCCTCGACGAGCGCGGCAGCGTAGATACTGCCCATCGCCCCGGCGCCGACGACGGCGACCCGCATCTTTCCTGGAAACCGTTCACCCACGGAGAGCCCCGTATATTATAGGAATCGGCCAGATGGTATACCATCGTATAGAGATGTTTGTGCAACTCTGCGAGCCGTTGGACGGAGCTACTTCTGGTCGGTGTAAGTCCGCTCGTCCGGTGCGAGAAAGGGCAAGCCGCAGGTGAGGTTTGCGATCGATACAGGCGGCACGTTCACGGACCTCGTGCTCGAGGACGACGCAGGCCGGCTGTTCCTGCGCAAGTCGCCGACCACACCGGACGACCCTGTTCAGGGCATCCTAGCCGTCCTCGATCTCGCGGCCCGCGACCTCGACCTCGACTCGAACGACCTTCTTAGACGCGGAGAGATGTTTATCTACGGGACGACCGGTCCGATCAACGCGATTCTGACCGGCAACACGGCGCGCACCGCATTTCTCACGACCGAAGGACATCCCGATGTGCTGTTGATTCGCGAAGGCGGTCGCGACGCGTTCAACCTCCTGGAGGAGTATCCCGATCCGTACATTCCTCGCTCGCTCACGTTCGAGGTGAGCGAAAGAATCGGCTCCCAGGGTGAGGTCGTCAGGCCGTTCGACGACGAGAAGACCCTGCAAATCATCAAGCAACTGAAGGGCCTCGACGTCGAGGCGGTAGCGGTGTGTCTGCTGTGGTCGATCGTCAATCCGAACCACGAGCTTCGCCTGGCAGAGCTTCTCGACAGGCATCTCCCGGGCGTTCCGTACACGCTGTCGCACCAGTTGAACCCGTCTATTCGGGAGTATCGCCGTGCGAGCGCAACTGCGATCGACGCGTCGCTCAAGCCCGTGACGAGCGCGCATCTCACGGACCTCGGCCAGCGACTTCGAGCCGCCGGATTTGCCGGGCGACTGCTGCTCATGACGTCCGGGGGCGGGGTCATGGACGTGAGCGTGGCCTCGTCGGCTCCGATCCACCTCATCAAGTCCGGGCCGGCGGCGGCGCCCGTCGCCGGTCGCCACTTCGGGAGCACCGATGCGGGCTCCAACACGGTGCTCGTGATCGACACTGGAGGAACGAGCTGTGACGTGAGTCTGGTGCGCCGCGGCAAGATCCCGATGACCCGGGAGACCTGGCTCGGTCCCGAATGGACCGGTCACATGACCGGGTTCCCGTCGATCGACGTGCGGAGCATCGGGGCCGGTGGAGGGAGCATTGCGTGGGTTGACGAAGGCGGCCTGCTTCACGTCGGCCCCGAGAGCGCCGGCGCCGTCCCGGGACCCGCGTGCTACGGGAAAGGTGGGACGCGGCCGACGGTCACGGACGCCTGCGTCGTGCTCGGATACATAGACCCAACGTACTTCCTAGGGGGACAGATGCCGCTTGACGTCGACGCGGCACGGCAAGCCGTAGAGACGAATGTCGGCCGGCGCCTCGGACTCGGGCTCGAGGAGTCCGCCACGGCAATCATGGAGATCTTGACGGAGCAGATGGTCCAGCTCATCGAGGAGCTGTCGCTCAACCAAGGCGTCGACACGCGAACCGCGGTTCTCGTGGGAGGCGGTGGTGCGGCGGGCCTCAACGCCGTGCCGCTCGCGCGACGGCTCGGGAGCGCGAAGATCGTCATTCCGGAGCCGGGAGCCGTCCTCAGTGCCTTCGGCGCGCTGTCGTCAGACCTATCTCGTGAGTTCGTCACGAGCTTCATCACGACGACCGATGACTTCGACTTCGCAGGGGTAAACAAGGTCCTCGAAGACTTGCAGAAACGCTGTCACGAGTTCATCGAGGAGACGCACTCGGATCCGCAGCGCGCGAGGATCGAGGTGTCGGCAGAGATGCGCTACCCGAGCGAGGTCTGGGAGCTCGAGGTCCCGATCGAGATGAGGCGGTTCGAGACGGACCATGATCTTGAGAGGATGCGTGACGACTTTACGCGCACCCGCATGGACGTCTTCAACACGTCCGATCCGAATGCACCGATCGTGGCTGTCGCATGGCGCGCTAAGGTCAGCTGTCCTCTGCGCGACGCTGGCCCGGGCAGGCCCGTCACGACGGACGCACGTACCGACCGCGGCGAGAGGCGCTCCGTCTACTTCAACGAGACCGGGTTCGTCGAGACGACCGTCCGGTACTTCGAGACGCTCGCCGCGGGCGAGACGGTCGAAGGGCCTGCGATCGTCGAGTCTCCGCAGACAACCGTCGTCCTC
>Ga0299913_10005786_pt1 | contig 10621 bp, 8 predicted proteins | sample RVTome_9_FD_201360 | JGI IMG/M metagenome (GOLD analysis project Ga0299913, IMG submission 201360) | Soil microbial communities from uranium-contaminated site in the Upper Colorado River Basin, Wyoming, United States - RVT155D38 (version 2) ... | reverse complement strand
TGCCGGGGGCCGAGGTGGACCCCGAGTGCCGCCGCGCGTGGGAGGAGGCCAGTGCGCTGCTCGCCACGCTCGGCCACGACGTCGAGGACGCGCCGGTGCCGTTCGACGAGCACGTGGTGCCGGTGTTCGAGATCGTGTGGTCGGTGGCCGCGCACGCCTTCCCGATGGACCCGGCCCGCGAGCCCGAGCTGCAGCCGCTGACCAGGTGGCTGCGCCAGCGCGGCGACGCGGTCGGCGCGCCGCAGTACCTGCGGGCGATGCAGAACCTGCAGGTGCTGGCGCGCAACGCGGTGCTGAAGCACGCGGCGTACGACGCGGTGCTGACCCCCACGGTGGCGATGCCGCCGCGCCCGGTCGGCTGGTTCAGCGACGGCGGCGACCCGGCGGCCGACTTCGAGCGGCAGAAGCGCTTCACGCCGTTCACGGCGATCTACAACGTCACCGGGCAGCCCGCGCTCAGCCTGCCGCTGCACTGGACCGAGAACGGGCTGCCGATCGGCGTGCAGTTCGTCGGGCGGCCCGGTGGGGAGGCCACGCTCCTCGCGCTCGGGGCGCAGCTCGAGGCGGCGCGCCCGTGGGCCCAGCGTCGACCCCCTCTGGGCCGGCCTTCGACCGGGTAGCCGGCCGGTGGGTTACCGTACGCGCCGTGACCGTCCTGCAGACGATCGGCGTTTTCGCGCTGATCCCACTCGCGCTGTACGGCGTGATCTCGCTGTTCACCCTGTGGCCGAGGATCGCCCGCGGCCCGCGCTACCGGCCGGGCCAGGAGTGGAACTTCGAGCCGGTGTGGTGGACCGGGAACCCGGAAGGCATCGGCCAGCCGCTGGAGCTGCCGTCCGCCGCGGCGGACGGCTCCGGCCGTAGCACCGCACGCGGAGGTGCCCGTGGCAACTGGTGAGAAGGCGCCCATGTCCACCCGGCTGGTGCGCGTCGAGGAGCGGCTGCCGGTCGGCACCGCGATCATGCCCAACGGCACGGTGTCGGCCGCCCGCGAGGTGCGCGCCGACCCCACCAAGGCGCCGTTCGCGCCGCGCCAGCTGGCCTTGCTCGACGAGGCGCTCACGCTCGCCTCGCGCAGCAGCGGGCTGCCGTTCAGCCTCTACCTGGGCGACCTCGGCCAGGACAGCAGGGTGCAGGCCGAGGCGCTGCACGCCGCGACGGCCGACCCGAGCCGCGCGGTGCTGATCGCGGTGTCCCCGGGCCAGCGGGTGCTGGAGGTGGTCACGGGCGAGGAGTCCGCGCGCCGGCTGCCGGACCGCGCCTGCCGGCTGGCCGTGATGGCGATGGTCGCCTCCTTCAAGGAAGGCGACCTGGCCGGCGGCCTGGTGTCCGGCCTGCGCATGCTGGCCGACCAGGCCGGCCAACCCTCCCGCCGCTGACGCCGAAAGTCGCCGTACAGGTGCTAGGAGCGGTCGAAGTCGCGGGCGGCTAGGGCGCGGACGATGCCGGCCCTGCCCTCGGCGACCAGGCGATTCAGCGCCGGCGGCCGGGTGTCCGCGGCCAACCAGGCGTCCGCCGCGTCCACCGTGGACTGGTCGACCGCCCACGCCGGGAACAGCCCGACGACCATGGTCTGCGCCCGCTCGCTGGTGCGCCGCGACCACACGTCCGCGACGTCCTCGAAGTAGCGCGCCGCGTACGGCGCCAGCAGCTCCTTCTGCGCCGGGTGCGCGAAGCCGCTGACGATCGCCTCGTTGACCGCGTTCGGCAGCTCGTCGTCGTGCACGGCCCGCAGCCACGCGCGGTCCTTGGCCTCCACCGTCGGCACCAGGGCGCGCGCCCGCTCGGCGTTGCGCTGCCCGGTCGCGGTGGGGTCGCGCTCCAGCTCGGCGGCGATCTCCGGCTCGGCGGCCGCGCCGTGCGCCACGAGCGCGAAGAGCAGCCGCCAGCGCATCTCGGTGTCCACCTCGAGCCCGTCCAGCGGCCGCGAGCCGGACAGCCAGCCCTGCAGCAGCTCCAGCTCGGCCGGCCCGAGCACCGCGCCGGTCAGCGCGTTCGCGAAGGCCAGCTGGTGGTCCGACCCCGGTTCGGCCGCGGCGGCCAGCTCCCGCAGCGCGCCGCGGTACGCCGGCCAACCCTCCTCGCGCACCCACCCGGGGTCGGCATAGGAGGCCAGCGCGGTCTGCGCCTGCATCAGCAACCGCTGCACGACGCCGACCTCGGTCTCGGTCGCGACGCCACCGGCCACCAGCGCCGCGAAGTCGCGCGCCTTCAGCTCGGCCTCGCGCGTCATCTCCCACGCCGCCGACCAGCAAAGCGTGCGCGGCAGCGGGTCGGCGAAGTCGCCGATCCGGTCGATCAGCGAGGTCAGCGACTCGGTGTCCAGCCGCATCATGCAGTAGGTGAGGTCGTCGTCGTTGACCAGCACGAGCTTGCCGCGCGGCACGCCGACCAGGTCGGGCACGTCGGTGCTCGCGCCGCTCACGTCCAGCTCGACGCGGTGCGTGCGGACCAGCTTGCCCGTCACCGGGTCGTCGTCGTACACGCCGACGGCCAGCCGGTGGTCGCGCAGCTCGCCGGCGCCGGGCCGGGCACCCGCCTGCAGGATGGCGAACGAGCTGAACCTGCCGCCGGCATCCACGGTGAACTTCGGCCGCAGCTGGTTCAGCCCGGTGGTCTGCAGCCATTGGGCGGCCCACGACCTCAGGTCCCGCCCCGACGCCTGCTCCAGCGCGCCGAGCAGGTCGGCGAGCGTCGCGTTGCCCCACGCGTGCTTGTCGAAGTAGAGCTTGAGCCCGGCCAGGAAGTTGTCCAGCCCGACGTAGGCGACCAGCTGCTTGAGCACCGACGCGCCCTTGGCGTAGGTGATGCCGTCGAAGTTGACCTCGACGTCCTGCAGGTCGCGGATCTCGCACGCGATCGGGTGCGTGGACGGCAGCTGGTCCTGCCGGTACGCCCACGACTTCTCCACGTTGGCGAACGTGGTCCAGGCGTGCACGTACTCGGTGGCGTTCGCCTGGGCCAGCACGGACGCCCAGGTGGCGAACGACTCGTTGAGCCACAGGTCGTCCCACCAGCGCATGGTGACGAGGTCGCCGAACCACATGTGCGCCATCTCGTGCAGCACCGTCTCGGCGCGCCGCTCGTACAGGTAGCGGGTCACCCTGCTGCGGAACACGAAGTCCTCGAGGAACGTGACGCAGCCGGCGTTCTCCATCGCGCCGGCGTTGAACTCCGGCACGAAGCACTGGTCGTACTTGCCGAACGGGTAGCGCACCCCGAACGCGCCGTGGAAGAAGTCGAAGCCCTGCTTGGTCTCGGTGAACAGCCGCTCGGCGTCCATGTGCCTGGCCAGCGACTGCCGGCAGTACAGCCCGAGCGGGATGCCGTCGTGGTTGTCCAGCCACTCGGCGTACGGCCCGGCGACGAGCGCCGTCACGTAGGTGCTCATCACCTCGGTCCGCGCGAACGTGTGCCGCAGCGCGCCGCCCTCGGCGTCCTCGGTATCCACGACCGCGCCGTTGGAGATCACCTTCCAGTCGGCGGGCGCCGTTACCGTCAGCCGGAACCTGGCCTTGAGGTCCGGCTGGTCGAAGCAGGCGAACATCCGCTTGGCGTCCGCCGTCTCGAACTGCGAGTACAGGTAGACGGCGCCGTCCAGCGGGTCGACGAACCGGTGCAGCCCCTCGCCGGTGTTCATGTAGCGGCAGTCGGCGGACACGACCAGCTCGTTGTGCTCGGCGAGGTCGGGCAGCGCGATGCCGTCGTCCTCGCGGTAGCCGGAGATGTCGAGCTCGACGCCGTTCAACGCGGCGGACCGGACGTCGGCGGCGACCAGGTCGATCCAGCTGCCCTCGCCCGGCCGGTTGGCCCGGAAGCGCACCGTGGTCGTCGACGAGAAGGTTGTGTCGCCGGGTTTGCCGCCGCCGTCGGTCAGGTCGAGCTCGATCGAGTAGTCGTCGACCGCGAGCAGCGCGGCACGCTGCTGCGCCTGCTCGCGGGTCAGGTTGGGCGGAGCCACCGGTTCACCTCTGGTCCTCTTGTCGTTCCTCGCATCCAATCACGGATGCACCGGTGCATGCCGCCGACGAATTGCGGGAACAAACCGGCGACGCCCCCTGGTTGCGCTGGTTGAGGAGTTGGACTTCACGAAGGGATCACGATGACCGCCACACCGCGAGTCGACTTCTGGTTCGACCCGGCCTGCCCGTGGGCGTGGATCACGTCGCGCTGGATGCTCGAGGTCGAGCAGGTGCGCGAGGTCGACCTGCGCTTCCACGTCATGTCGCTCGCCGTGCTCAACGAGGGGCGCGACCTGCCCGAGGAGTACCGCGAGCTGCTGGAGCAGTCGTGGGGGCCGGTGCGGGTCGCCATCGCGGCCGCCCAGCTCAAGGGCGACGACGTGCTGCGCGACCTGTACACCGCGATGGGCACCCGGATCCACAACCAGGAGCTGCGCGACCCCGAGGTCGTGATCCGCGAGTCGCTGGCCGAGGTCGGCCTGCCCGCGGAGCTGGCCGAGGCCGCCACCTCGACCGAGTACGACGAGGCGCTGCGCGAGTCGCACCACCGCGGCATGGACCCGGTGGGCCCCGACGTCGGCACCCCGACGATCCACGTCAACGACGTGGCGTTCTTCGGTCCCGTGCTGGCCCGCATCCCGCGCGGCGAGCAGGCCGGCGAGGTGTTCGACGGCGCTCGGCTGCTGGCCAGCTACCCGCACTTCTACGAGCTCAAGCGCACGCGCACCGAACCCCCCCAGTTCGACTGATCCGACGCCCCATGCGGCGCCTCGCTGCGTTCTCGCTCGCTCGTGTGCTATCGCACACGTCGCTCACTGCGGCCTTGCGAGGCATCCGCCTGGATGCGCCGGGTGGTGGCTGGGTGCGCGGGTGCGGGGTGCTGTGACAGGCTCGGCGGTGGACTTCCACGAACTCATGGAGGATGCATGGTCGCGCCTGTCAGCACCCGCACCGACCACGTGATCGGTGGCGAGTACGTCGCCGGTGGCGGCGAGCGGATCGAGGTGGTCAACCCGGCGACCGAGGAGGTCATCGCGGCGGTGCCGGCCGGGACCGCCGGCGAGGTGGACGCCGCGGTGCGGGCGGCGCGCGGCGCGTTCGCCGGCTGGTCGAGCACGCCGGTGGCCGAGCGGGGAGCGGCGGTGCGGCGCATCGCCGACGGGCTGGCCGCGCGGCGCGACGAGATCGCCGCGACGATCACCGCCGAGATGGGCGCGCCGATCACCTTCGCCACCAAGGTGCAGGCGTCGGTGCCGGTGGCCACGTCGTCCGCGCTGGCCGACCTGCTCGACGACTTCCCGTGGACGGAGCGGATCCGCAACTCGCTTGTGGTGCGCGAGCCGATCGGCGTGGTCGCAGCGATCACGCCGTGGAACTACCCGCTGCACCAGATCATGGCCAAGGTGGCGCCGGCGCTGGCCGCGGGCTGCACGGTGGTGCTCAAGCCGAGCGAGATCGCGCCGCTGACCGCCGGCATCCTGGCCGAAGTCATGGCCGAGGCGGGCGTGCCGGCCGGGGTGCTCAACGTCGTGCACGGCTTCGGCCCGGTGGTCGGCGAGGCGCTGGCCGCGCACCCCGAGGTGGACATGGTGTCGTTCACCGGCTCGACGCGCGCCGGCCGGCGGGTGTCCGCCGTCGCGGCCGACACCGTCAAGCGGGTCGCGCTGGAGCTCGGCGGCAAGTCGGCCAGCGTGGTGCTCGACGACGCCGACCTCGGGCTCGCCGTGAAGATCACCATGGCGAACTGCTTCGTCAACGGTGGCCAGACGTGCACGGCGCTGACCAGGATGCTGGTGCCGGCGGCGCGGCACGACGAGGCGGTCGAGCTGGCCGTGGCGGCCGCGGCGAAGTACACGGTCGGCGACCCGACCGAGGCCACCACGCGCATCGGGCCGATGTCCTCGGGCGCCCAGCGCGAGCGCGTCACCGGCTACATCCGCGCCGGCATCGAGCAGGGCGCGACGCTCGCGACCGGCGGCGCCGAGGCGCCCGACGGCTTCGACCGTGGGTACTACGTGCGGCCGACCGTGTTCGGCAACGTGCGGCCGGACATGACGATCGCCCAGGAGGAGATCTTCGGGCCGGTGCTGTCGGTGCTCCCGTACGCCTCCGAGGACAACGCCGTGGAGATCGCCAACTCCACGCAGTACGGGCTGGCCGGCGCGGTGTTCTCCGCGGACGACGACCACGCGGTTGCGGTCGCGCGCCGGCTGCGCACCGGGCAGGTGGACATCAACGGCGGCGGGTTCAACCCGATCGCGCCGTTCGGCGGCTACAAGCAGTCCGGCAACGGCCGCGAGCTCGGCCGCTTCGGCCTGGAGGAGTTCTGCGAGGTCAAGTCGGTGCAGCTGCGCAGCTGAGCGCTACTCGCCGGTGCGGGCCAGCGCGGTGCGGGTGACGTCGGCGGGGTACGGCGAGGCGGCGAGCAGCGCTTGGATGGGCTCGCCGGCGAGGTGGCGGCGGCACAGCGCGGCGATGGCCGACAGCTCCTCGCGTTGCGCCCGCACGAAGGCGAGGTCGACGGGGTCGCCGTGGCCAGGGACCACGGTCGCGGCGCCCAGCGCGACGAGGTTGTCCACAGTGGACGGCCAGGACAGCGGGAACGCGTCGTCGAAGGCGGGCGGCGCGCCGTGCTCGACGAGGTCGCCGGCGAACACCACCTTGTCGTCGGGCAGCCAGACGACCAGGTCGTGGTCGGTGTGCCCGATGCCGAGGTGGGCCAGCACCACGCGCCGCCCGCCGACGTCCAGCGTGACCCGATCGTCCAGCGGCCGGTCCGGTGGGGTGATGGGGGCGGCGGCAAGCGCCTGGGCCACCCGTGGCTGCGTCCGCGCGTAGTGCCGCACCCAGGTGGCGCGCTGTTCCTCGCCGGTCGCGGCCAGGTCGGCGGCGCAGCGCCGGTGCGCCCACACCGCCGCGGGCAGGAACGCGGACGTGCCGAAGCAGTGGTCGAAGTGCGCGTGGGTGATGGCCACCTGCCACAGCGCGGCGGTCACCTCGCGCACCGCGGCCGCCAGCTCGGCGCCCTGCACGGCGTCGCCGCGGGTGTCCACCACGAGGCAGGCCCCGTCGCCGACGACGAGCCCGACGGTCAGGTCGAGCTCGTCGTACCGGCGGGCCAGCACCCCGTCGGCGACCTCGACCCAGCGGCTCACGCCCGGTACTCGCCGTCGCGCAGCACCGGCGCCACCCCGCTGATCCCGTACTGAGCCGCCAGCTCCACGTCGGCCGCGAAACCACGCGCCGTCAGCTCCCGGCCAGACGACGAACCGAACAGCGCGTCCGCCAGCCCGCGCCGCCGCGCCGCCGCGAACGCATCGGCCGCTGCCATTGCCTCTGGCGAGGCCCGTGAGTGCCGATAGGTGCCATAGCACTCATCGCCACTCACGGGCGCGCAGCGCATCAACTCGGCCACGATGGCGCCGGCGCCGAGCAGGTCCTCGACGGCGGGGCGCAGGGTGCCGTCGGGCCAGCGCTCGCCGGCGGCGACCAAGCCGATCGCACCCGCAGCGTCGGGTGACCCGCCTGGCGTCGGGGACGGCGGGGCCGCGTCGGACCTCGGCAGCGGGCCGGCTCCTGCCGCGGCGGGGGCGGCCGGGTCGAGCGCGGCCGTCGCCACCGCATCGGGGGTCGGCGGCGGGCCGGTCCCCGGCGTGGCGAGGGCGGCCAGGGCGAGCGCGGCGGCGGCCACCGCGGCGGCGTTGCGCAGGCAGCCGGCCAGGACGGTGGCGCCGGCCTGGGCGGCGGCCGCGGAGAGCGCGGCGCCGTTCGGCGACGGCAGCGCGAGCCGCGCGCCGGCCGGCAGGTCGAGCAGGCTCGCCGGGGACAGCGACCACCCGCCGGAGCTTCGACCGCCGGCCATGATCGTGCCGGCCGGTACCTCGCCGTGGTGCGGCCAGCGCAGCGGCAGCACCGACGCGCCGCGCCCGACCGACACGTCGACCGCCGTCGAGAAGGACAGCACGTCCACCACGACCAGCACCGAGCACGACGGCGCGAGCGTCGCCACCCCGCCAGGGCCCCACTCCAGCCGCACCAGGTACCCGTGCTGGTCGAAGGTCACGCACCGATTCCAGCAGCCGGTTCACAGCCGCGCCACAGCCGCCGCCTTGTGGACTGTGCCGAGGAGCACCGGGTGGGTGTCCCGCAAGGGCTGGGAGGCGGCGGCATGCGCGAGAGCGTCCGGCGAAGTTTCATCGCGTTCAACGCGCCGCTCGAGGGCCGGCTGCACTACATGTACCTCGACATCAAGGGCCTGGTGACCACCGGCGTCGGCAACCTGATCGACTCGGTGGCGGCGGCGCAGGCCCTGCCGTGGCAGGTCGGCGACGGCGGCCCGCAGGCCACGGCCGACCAGGTCCGCGCCGAGTGGGAGCTGGTCAAGTCCAGGCAGGACCTCAGGAACACGCCGGCCGAGCGCGCCTTCCGCCCGATCACCCAGCTGCGCCTGTCCGACGCGTCCGTCGACGCCCTGATCATGTCGAAGCTCACGTCCGAGGAGGCGTCGCTGCGGCGCACCGCCGAGTTCGCCACGTTCGACGACTGGCCGGCCGACGCGCAGCTGGGCCTGCTGTCCATGGCGTGGGCGATGGGCTCGGGCTTCGCCACCGGCGGCAGGTGGCCCAACTTCCGCGCGTCGGTCGCGGCCGGCGACTGGGCCGGCGCGGCCGCCAACTGCGGCATCGACGCGACCGGCAACCCCGGGGTGGTACCGCGCAACACCGCCAACCGGCAGCTGTTCACCACTGCCCAACGCGTGGTCGCCGAAGGCCTCGATCCCGAAGTGCTGCTCTACGGCGCCGGGGGTGGTGTGGCGCCGCCCGCCCAGCACGGCACCGGCCGGGCCATCTTCACGGTCGGCGCGCACTGCATCGCGTTCGACGTCGCCGCGAACGCCGCCAGCAGCGCCGTCCCGCTCGCCGACTACTGGAAGGGCCTGGACGGCACGGGCTTCGAGCACGGGGTGCGCGCCGTGGTCGGCCTGGGCGCCCGCAGGTACGCGTTCAGCGGCAACGCCTACGTCCGGGTGCAGAACCAGGTCGCCGACGCCGGCTACCCGCGGGTGATCAGCGGCAACTGGCCCGGGTTCGCCGAGACCGGCTTCGACGCCGACATCGAGGCCGCGGTCGACATCGGCAACGGCAAGCTCTACTTCTTCAAGGGCGACAAGTACATCCGCTACGACATCGCGTCGAACGTCGTGGACGCCAACTACCCGCGGCCGATCGCGGGGAACTGGCCGGGGATGGCCGAGGCCGGCTTCGACCGGATCGATGCCGCGATCACCTGGCCGACTCGCAAGGCCTACTTCTTCCGCGGCGACCAGTACGTGCGCTACGACGTCGCGGCCGACCACGTCGACGCGGGCTACCCACGGCCGATCGCCGGGAACTGGCCGGGACTGGCGGAGGCCGGCATGGCTGGTCGGATCGACGCGACGTGGATGGAGTGACGCAAGCCGTGGCGCGGCCCACCCTGCACGACGTCGGGCGGACGATGGTCGGCCAGCTGTACGACGCCGTGTGCGGTGGCGACGCGTCGGTGCCGCCGACCGAGGACGCGTTCCTGACGTGGTGCCGGCCGGGGCTGCCGTTGCCGTCGGCCGCGGCCCCCCGGCCGGTGGAGGGAGATGCGGCCCCGAACGTCGCCGCGCTCGTCGACTTCGTGCCCAGTGTCGCGCCAAGCGCCGGGGACGGCAGGGGAGCCGGTGGCGGCGGGGCCGGTGGTGGCGAGGCTTGCGACGGGGACGGTGCGGCGGCCGGACCGCGGCTGTCCGTGGCGTACGCCCAGCTCCTGCGCCGCGCGGCCGTGGTGCACGGCGGGCTCTCCGCGGAGGAGCGGCTGAAGGTCGAGAAGTTCCGCAACCTGCTGCGCACCACCAGGAGGCTCACCGACCGGGTGACCGGCGCCGAGCGCGAGGTCACCGAGGACGGCCCGATGCTGCGGGCGTACCTCGACAAGCAGGCCGGCTACCTGGCCGCCGCGCTGCGGTACAACCTGCACCGCGTCACGGGTCGCGACGGAGCCGGTGCCGAGCGGCGGGTCAGGACCGCGATGGACGCCTGGGTGTGCCTCGGCTACCGCAACGAGGTGGACCAGGTCAACGCATACCTCGACCAGGTGAGCCAGCGCGACCTCGTGCCGTTGCGGCACAGCCTCGTGCAGATGTACGACGACGCGCTGCTCGGCTGCGGGAACTACCACACGACGCTGGTGCCCGGCGACCTCGGCAGCGACGAATGGTGGAGCGACTACGAGCTGCGCGCCGAGGCCCGTGACATCGCCAGGCCGGGGTCGTGGCGCGCCGGCGCCGACGTGGACTTCGGCTACCACGGCGTCGAGCTCGGGGAGTTCGCGGTCAGCTTCCGGCTCGCCCAGGTGGTCATCTCGCGGCCGTGGTTCTACCCCGGGTTCCTCACCAACCGGGGCTGGACGCTGCGCGACGGGGAGCTGGCCAGCGACGGCGGCGACCCGCCACGCGGCGGCCTGGTCGGCTACCCGGCCGCCGCGCTGGTGGCCCGCGACCTGCGGATCTGCTCGCCCGAGTTCAGCGCCGCGCACCGGCGCTCCGGTGGGCACTGGGGGCCGTTCCGGCTGGACGGGGCACGCGTCGATCCGGAGGGGCTGGCCGTGCCGGGCATGCAGGTCATCGGGTTCGT
>Ga0299913_10005785_pt1 | contig 10621 bp, 8 predicted proteins | sample RVTome_9_FD_201360 | JGI IMG/M metagenome (GOLD analysis project Ga0299913, IMG submission 201360) | Soil microbial communities from uranium-contaminated site in the Upper Colorado River Basin, Wyoming, United States - RVT155D38 (version 2) ... | reverse complement strand
ATCGCGATGCTCACCGGCACCAGCACGATCCACACCAGGTAGACCGCGGACATCACCTGAGCGGTGAACCCGGTGCCGAGCACGTCGTGCATCAGGTCGGCCGGGTCGCGGCCGAAGAACATCGCCCGGTCGATCGTCGCGAACTCGTCGTCCCAGTTGTTGTGGTTGACGAACGGCACGAAGCTCTTCAGGTTCCGGAAGGTCGCGTAGGTGAGGTACCAGGCGGCCATGCCCGAGAGCGCGAAGACCCAGTGCGAGCGCGGCCAGCGCTCGGCCACCACCTCGCGCCAGGCGGCCGGCAGCCCGCGCAGGCGTCGGCCGGAGCGCCACGCCGCGCGCGGCACGATGTCCGTGAGGATCGCGGCGAGGACGATGAGCGGCATCCGGAGGTATCCGGGGATGAAGGCGTCGGGGTCGCGGATCGGCAGGTTCTCCGTGCCGGCGATCCAGATCGTTGCCACCAGCATCAGCAGACCGGCGACCCAGGCCCACCCGAAGTACCGGAGCCAGGAGGAACCGGACCACCACTCACGCATCAGGCCAGGGTAAGGGGTGTCCGCCGTTTGGGCCGTGTCGATAATGGCGCGCTGTGATCCGCGCCATGCCCTCGCGCGGGAAATGGGCGCCCGGCAACCCGGCTCGTAGACTGACCCACCGTGTCCACTCCTGATCTGGTCGTCGTCGGTTCCGGCTTCTTCGGTCTCACCATCGCCGAGCGCTGCGCCGACGAGCTCGGGCTGAAGGTGCTGGTGCTCGAGCGGCGGCACCACATCGGCGGCAACGCCTACAGCGAGGCCGAGCCCGAGACGGGGATCGAGGTGCACGTCTACGGCGCCCACCTGTTCCACACGTCCAACCGGAAGGTGTGGGAGTACGTCAACCGGTTCACCGACTTCACGAACTACCAGCACCGGGTGTTCGCCAAGTACCAGGGTCAGGTCTACTCGTTCCCGATGAATCTGGCGCTGATCAACCAGTTCTTCGGCAAGAACCACACCCCGGACGAGGCCCGGGAGCTGATCGCCCAGCAGGCCTCGGAGATCGACACGGCGGACGCCCAGAACCTCGAGGAGAAGGCGATCAGCCTGATCGGCCGGCCCCTCTACGAGGCGTTCGTCAAGGGCTACACGGCCAAGCAGTGGCAGACCGACCCCAAGGAGCTGAGCGCGGACATCATCACGCGTCTCCCGGTCCGCTACACGTTCAACAACCGCTACTTCAACGACAAGTACGAGGGGCTCCCGGTCGACGGCTACACCGCCTGGCTGACCCGGATGGCCGACCACCCGAACATCGAGGTACGGCTCGAGACCGACTTCTTCGCCCCCGATCACGAGTTCAGTGCCGACGCGATCAAGGGCAAGGTCCCGATCGTCTACACCGGCCCGGTCGACGAGTACTTCGGCAACTCCGAGGGCCGGCTGTCCTGGCGGACCGTCGACCTGGAGCCCGAGGTGATGGCGGTCGACGACTTCCAGGGGACCTCCGTGATGAACTACAACGACATCGACGTGCCGTTCACCCGGATCCACGAGTTCAAGCACTTCCACCCCGAGCGTGAGTACGCCGAGGCGAAGGGCAAGACGGTGATCGTCCGGGAGTACTCCCGTGCGGCGGAGGTCGACGACGAGCCCTACTATCCGATCAACACCGCCGAGGATCGAGAGAAGCTGCTCCGCTACCGCGACCTGGCGAAGAAGGAGCCGATGGTGCTGTTCGGGGGCCGCCTCGGTACCTACAAGTACCTCGACATGCATATGGCGATCGGCTCGGCCCTGACCATGTTCGAGAACAAGCTCAAGCCGCACTTCGCCGAGGGTGCGCCACTGACCTCCGGAGGAGTGGACGAATGACAGCCGCCACGATCGAGACCAGCGGGAGCATGCGCACGCGGCTGCTGCAGCGGCAGATCTTCCCGACCGACCACGACTTCGACGTACTCCCGCTCTACGTCGACCCGGAGGAGGTCCGCCTGGACGCGGACCGCTACGAGGTCGGCGGCAGCAGGGCGGCCAAGGACCTCAACAACGCGGCGATCCGCCAGTCCACCTCGACGGGTCGCCGCATCCACCCCGACCAGATCGAGTCGCGCACCGCGCTGCGGGTGAACTCGGGCGAGCGGTTGTCGTTCGGCACCTACTTCAACGCGTTCCCGGCCAGCTACTGGCGCCGCTGGACGATCGTCAGCGAGGTGACCCTCACGATCTCGGTGCGAGGCCGCGGCGCCACCGTCATCGTCTACAAGTCGATGGTCAACGGCCGGTCGCAGCGCGTCGACTCCGTCCAGACCGGCGCCGAGGACTCCGGCCGCTTCCGCTTCGAGCTCTCGCTGGTGCCGTTCGTCGACGGCGGCTGGTACTGGTACGACGTGGTCGCCGGCGACGAGGACGTCGTGGTCGAGTCGGCGGAGTGGACCGCCGAGGTGCCCGAGGAGCGGGCAGCCCACGGCACGGTCGACATCGCGATCACCACGATGAACCGGCCCGACTTCTGCGCCAAGCTGCTGGGCCAGCTCGGCGACGACGCCGAGCTCGCGCCGTACCTCGACGAGGTGCTGGTCATGGAGCAGGGCACCCAGAAGGTCGTGGACTCCCCGGAGTTCGCCAAGGCCCAGGGTTCCCTCGGGGCCAGGCTGCGGATCATCGAGCAGGGCAACCTCGGCGGCTCCGGAGGCTACGCCCGCGGGCAGCTCGAGTCGGTGCGCAAGGGCACGGCGACCTACGCGCTGATGATGGACGACGACGTCGTCTGCGAGCCCGAGGGCGTCATCCGCGCGGTGACCTTCGGCGACCTGGCCCGCCGCCCGACGCTGGTCGGCGGGCACATGTTCAGCCTGTTCTCGCGCTCGCGGATGCACAGCTTCGGCGAGGTCGTGCAGCGGTGGCGGTTCTGGTGGATGACCCGCCTCGACGGCTACAGCGACTGGGACTTCGCCGCCCGCAACCTGCGCTCGGCGCGCTGGCTGCACAAGCGGGCCGACGTCGACTTCAACGGCTGGTTCATGTGCCTGATCCCGCGCGCGGTGCTGGCCGACATCGGGCTGTCGCTGCCGCTGTTCCTCAAGTGGGACGACGCGGAGTACGGACTGCGCGCCAAGGAGGCGGGCTACCCGACGGTGACGTTTCCCGGTGCCGCCGTGTGGCACGTGCCGTGGACCGACAAGAACGACGGCGTCGACTGGCAGGCCTACTTCCACCAGCGCAACCGCTTCGTCGCCGCCCTGCTGCACTCGCCGTACCAGCGCGGTGGCCGGATGGTGCAGGAGAGCCTCAACCACCAGATCTCCCATCTGGTGGCGATGCAGTACTCCACCGTCGAGATCCGGCACCAGGCCCTCGAGGACATCCTGGCCGGTCCGCAGACCCTGCACGCCGCGCTGCCGACGAGGCTGGGCGAGGTCCGGGAGTTCGTGAAGGGCTTCACCGACGCCCGGCTGCAGAAGGACCCCGACTCGTTCCCGCCGATCCGGCGCGAGAAGCCGCCCAAGCGCGGCAAGGACGACGCCGTCGACATCCCGGGACGGCTCGCGCAGCTGGTCAGCGCCGGCATCGCCCCGATCCGGCACCTGACCAAGCCGCGCACGCTCTCGCGCGAGTTCCCCGAGGCGGAGATCACCGCCATGGACGCCAAGTGGTACCGCCTGGCGAAGTACGACTCCGCCATCGTCTCGATGAACGACGGGACGTCGGCCGCGCTCTACCAGCGCGACCCGCAGAAGTACCGCGAGCTGCTGAAGAAGACCATCGAGATCCACGCCCGGCTGCACCGGGAGTGGCCGCGGCTGGCGGCGGAGTACCGCGCCCAGCTCGCCGAGGTGACCTCGCCGGAGGCGTGGGACGAGACCTTCCGCCCCTGGACGCACGGCACCGATGACTGACGCCTATCACGCGCGGGTCGAGGAGCTGCCGTGGGTCGACCCCGCGCCGCGCAACGGCCTCCTGGAGGTGTTCCGCCGCCGCTACCTGCTCAGGCTGCTGGTGCGCCGGGAGATCAGCGCCCGCTACTCGGGGTCGTTCCTGGGGCTCGTCTGGTCCTACCTCAACCCGCTGTCGCAGTTCGCGATCTACTTCGTGGTGATCGGGCTCTTCCTACAGCTGCACGACAACGTGCCGAACTTCGCGATCCACATGTTCTGCGGGATCATCCTGGTCCACTACTTCACCGAGACGTTCAACGCCGGCACCCGCTCGATCGTGCGGAACAAGGCGATCGTCCGGAAGATGGCGATGCCGAACGAGATGTTCCCGGTCGCCTCGATGCTGGTCTCGCTCTACCACGTGGGGCCGCAGGTGGTGATCCTGGTGCTCGCCTGCCTGGGCTACGGCTGGGTGCCCGACCTCGGCGGCCTGGTCGCCGTCCTGCTGGCGCTCGCGATCATCATGGTGCTCGGCACCGCGTTCGCGTTGCTCTTCAGCGCCGCCAACGTGTTCTTCCGCGACTGGGCGAGCTTCGTCAACATCCTGAGCAACCTGGTCCGGTTCAGCGTCCCGATGATCTACCCCTACAGCATCGTGGACGAGCGGTTCGGAAGCATCGCGCAGTACTACCTGTTCAACCCGATGGCCAACGCGGTGCTGCTGTTCCAGCGCGCCTTCTGGGTCGGGACGACCGACCATCCCGAGGAGCTGGCCCGGACCGACCTCCCGGATCACCTGTTCGCCCGCGGCTTCGTGATGCTCGGCGCCGCCCTGGTCTTCCTGGTGATCGCGCAGATGGTGTTCAGCCGGCTCGAGGGCAAGATCCCGGAAAGGATCTAGGGCCGATGACCGAGACCATCCGCGTCGAGAACGTGACCAAGCAGTTCACGCTCCGCTATCACCGCACCTTCAAGCAGGTGACCGTCGCCATGATGAAGGGCCGCAGGATCAGCGACACCTTCAACGCCGTCGACGACGTTTCGTTCACCGTGAGCGCGGGGGAGTCGATCGGCCTGATGGGCCTCAACGGCTCCGGCAAGAGCACCCTGCTGAAGATGATCAACGGGGTGATGCGCCCCGACCAGGGCAACGTGCGGACCCGCGGCCGGATCGCCGGCCTGATCGCCACCGGCGCCGGCTTTCATCCGCAGCTCAGCGGCGAGGACAACATCCGGCTGAACGCCGCCATCCTCGGCATGAGCGAGAAGGAGATCGACCGCAGGTACGACGAGATCGTGGCCTTCAGCGAGATCGACACCAAGTTCCTCAAGACGGAGGTCGGTCACTACTCCTCCGGGATGAGCGCCCGGCTCGGCTTTTCCGTCGCGATCCACGTCGACTCCGAGATCTTCCTCGCCGACGAGGTGCTGGCCGTGGGCGACCGGCCGTTCAAGCGCAAGTGCCTGAAGAAGATGGAGCAGGTCCGCGACAGCGGTCGCACCCTGTTCTACGTCAGCCACTCCGCGGGCTCCGTTCGCCGGATGTGCACGCGCGTGCTCCTGCTCGAGAAGGGCCAGCTGATCTTCGACGGCGACGTCGACGAGGGGATCAAGATCCTCCACTACGACGAGGACAAGGACGAGAACGAACCGGACACCGACCAGGACCAGGACGACGAGGAGCTCGGCAACGACATTTGAGCTCGCGCTGGGGCGCGCGAGGCACGAGCGCGCAGCAGCGACCGAGCCAGGTCGAGCGAGCCCCGCGACCGAGGCACGAGGTCGCGACGGGCGGGTCGAGACCAGGCGCTTGACAAATCTGCCCTTCCTCGGTGTGTCGAGTGGAAACTACAACTTTGTAGTTACTCAGTTCCCCTAGCGGCGCCCTGTTACGCATGTGAAAGTTGCTTCCCGTGTGACTCTTCCCCTCGCACTGGAGTAGCCAACAATGCAGCCTCATCAGGCCCGTTTCGTCACCGTGTGCCAGCAGTTCCTGGCCCTCGGCGTGGTCCTCGCCCTGCTCACCCCGGCGGCCGGCATCGTCTCGCTCGACATCGTCCCCGACCGCACCGTCGGCCGAGCGGCGGCTCCCGCCGGCCCGATGGCGGAGTACGCGCGGGAGACGGCGCTGCCGTCGACGGTGCCGACAGAGGCCGTGGCGCCGAAGGTGAGGGAGTACTCGCTCACCGCGCCGGCGGGTGCCCGGGTCGTCCCCGGCCGGCTGCAGGCACGCTCGATGATCAAGCGCGACGGCGCCAGCGAAGTGACCAGCCGTCCGCAGCCCGTCTACGGGTACGGCGCGATCGGGGTCACCTGGCAGCACGGTACGTCGTACGAGGAGGACGCGATCGAGGTGCAGGCGCGCACCCTCGACGGCACCGGATGGTCTGACTGGACCTCGATCGAGTACCACGACGAGCACGGCCCCGACGCCGACAGCCCGGAGGCCGCCCGCTCCCGCCCGGGCACCGAGCCGCTGTTGGTCGGCGACGTGGACCAGGTGCAGGTCCGGGTCGGTGCCGACCGGGCCGCCCCCGCCGACCTGAAGCTCGCCGTCATCGCCCCCGGCGAGGCGGACGGCACCGCCCGCGAGCTCCCCGCCATCGACACCGGAACGAGCACCGACGACGAGGTGGCGCCCCCGACCGCCACGGACGGCGACGACGCCCTGGACCTCCAGGCGGCGACGTACACGCCGAGGCCCAAGATCTTCTCCCGCGCCCAGTGGGGTGCGGACGAGCGACTCCGCGACAAGGGATCCCTGCGCTACGGCAAGGTGAACGCCGGGTTCGTGCACCACACCGTGAACGCCAACGACTACACCCGGTCGCAGGTGCCCGGCATCCTGCGCAGCATCTACGCCTACCACACCAAGTCCCGCGGCTGGAGCGACGTCGGCTACAACTTCCTGGTCGACCGGTTCGGCCGGATCTGGGAGGGCCGGTACGGCGGGGTCGACCGGCCGGTCGTGGGGGCGCACACCCTCGGCTACAACGACGACTCCTTCGCGATGTCGGCGATCGGCAACTTCGACGTCCGCCAGCCGTCCCAGTCGATGATCGAGGCCTACGGCGCCCTCTTCGCCTGGAAGCTGTCGCTGCACGGTGTCGATGCGTCCTCGACGAAGCAGTTCGTCACCTCCCGCAACTTCCCGGCGATCAACGGACATCGCGACGCCGGCTCCACGGCCTGCCCCGGCAAGTACCTCTACGCCAAGCTCGCGACGATCCGGACGCTCGCGAAGCAGACGCAGAGGGGGTGGAGCGGCCGGCAGCTCGAGTCCGACATCGCGAGGACCGACCACCCGGACCTGATCGTCCGGCGCAAGAGCGACGGCAAGGCCTTCGTGGTTCCGATCAGGCCCACCGAGACGTCGTACAAGGCAGGGAGGCCGATCGCTACCGGGGTGGACCTGACCGGCGTGCCCGTCTTCATGAACGCCGGGGATTGGGACCGCGACGGGCACAGCGACATGATCATCCGCAACCCGGGCAACGGGGCGTTGTACCTCAAGCGCGGGCTGGGCACCGGCGAGTTCGCGGCGTTCCAGCGGCTCGCTCCGGGGTTCGGGAACGTGCGGATGCTCGAGGCCGTCGGAGACATGACCGGTGACGGCTGGCCGGACCTGATGGGCCAGCCCAAGGGTGGCGTGATGCGGATCTATCCCGGCAAGGGGGTCGGCGGGGTGCGGCCGAGCTTTGTCGCGCGCGCGGCCGTCGACGCCGCGCGCCAGATCCCCATCGGTCTCTGGAACGCCGACGGCGCGCCGGACGTCCTCTACCGCAAGGGGGGCACCCTGACCGTCATCCGGGGCAACGGCCCCGGCGGCCTGACCTCCGCGCAGCGGATCGGGATCGACATGCGCCCCTTCGACTGGACGATCGGGGTCAGCGACGTGGGGATCACCGGCCACGCCGACGTGATCGTGCGGAAGAAGGGGACCGGGCAGCTGTGGTTGCTCCCGGGCTCCGCGGCCGGCTTCGGCACGCCGGTGCTGCTCGGGACCGGGATGGGGATCTACGACAAGGCCACCTAGACCTCCCGGGCGTCCTGGTCGCTCAGGCAGGGAAGCGAGCGGTGGCGCGCTCGGCGACGTACGTCGCCTCGAGCCGCTCCCGGTCGGCCTGAGCGACCAGGACCAGGGAGCCGCCCCGTGCGAGCGGCTCCGCGAAGGTGGCGATACCCGATGGGGAAGTCGGGTTCGCCACCGACAGGAGGCGGCCGCCGTCGGCGAGCAGATCGCCGGCGGCGGCCGCGCTCCAGAGCTCGGACTGGGTACGCCGCTCCCCGCCGAGGTCGTAGGCCGGATCGGCGTCGCCGGGTGGGTCGAACGGCGCGAACGCGTCCGGCTGCGACCAGATCTCGAGCCCCACGTCGTGGACGCCGTCGGGGAGCGGGTCGGCGAACCGGGCGCCGAGCGGGAGCAGCGAGCACGCCAGCACCGGTATGTCCGCGGCGCCGTCCGCCCAGCGCGGCACGGAGCCCGGCCCGCACACCACGGCGTCCGGGCGCTCGGTGTCCGACACCACCAGCCCGGCGGTCCAGGCGGCCCCGAGGAACACCGGGCCCAGCCAGTGCGGCGGCAGGTCGATGCGCACGGTGTCTCCGCGCGCCAGGTCGTGCTCGTCGACCAGCAGTGAGGCCGCCTTGGCGACCCAGTTGCCGTAGGTGACCAGCGAGAGCTCCACCCGCTCCCCGGTCGCGTCGTCGTAGAACGTGATCAGTGGCCTGCCGGGATCGTCCCTCAGGACACGGGTCAGAACGGCGTCGAAGGTGGTCACGGCCCACTAGCCTTCCGCCCATGTCCGGCATCGACAACTTCTGGGCCGTGGTCCCCGCAGGCGGTGCCGGCACCCGGCTCTGGCCGCTGTCCCGGTCATCCGCGCCGAAGTTCCTGCGCGACCTGACCGGCTCGGGTCGATCGCTGCTCCAGGACACCTACGACCGGCTCGCCCCGGCGGTTGGCGACCGGTTCCTGGTGGTGACCGGGAGGGCGCACGGCGACGCGGTCGCCGCTCAGCTGCCCCAGCTCGGGAGGGAGTCGATCCTCGCCGAGCCGTCGGCCCGCGACTCGATGGCCGCCATCGGGTGGGCCGCGGCGCTCCTGGAACGCCGCGACCCGGAGGCGGTGATGGGCTCCTTCGCGGCCGACCACGTCATCGACGACCCGGAGGCGTTCCGTCGCACGGTCATCAGTGCCGTCGACGCGGCGCGCGACGACTGGTTGGTCACCGTCGGCATCGAGCCCACCCATCCCTCGACGGCGTTCGGCTACATCCACCTCGGCGATCCGCTGCCCGGCTCGCCATCGTCCGGGAAGGGGTCGGCGTACGCCGTTGCCGAGTTCGTCGAGAAACCGTCCGCCGAGGTCGCGCGGGGCTACCTCGCGACCGGCCGCTACCGCTGGAACGCCGGGATGTTCGTGGTCCGCCCGGGCGTGCTCCTCGACCTGCTGGGCGCGGGCGATCCCGACTTCGCGGCGGCGCTGCGCGCGATCGCCGCCGACCCCGCCCGGCTCGACGAGCTGTGGCCGACGCTGCCGAGGATCGCCCTCGACCACGCGGTCGCCGAGCCCGCCGCCGCGGCTGGACGGGTGGCGACCGTGCCCGCCGGGTTCGGGTGGGACGACATCGGCGACTTCGACTCCCTCGCCGCTCTCCTGGGTGGCGACGGGACGTCGGTCCTCGGCGACGCCGACCTGGTCGAGACCGTCGATGCGACCGGCCTGGTGGTGCCGGGTGGCGATCGGATGGTGGCCGTCGTGGGACTCGACGACGTGGTCGTCGTGGACACCCCCGACGCGGTGCTGGTGACCACCCGGGCCCACGCACAGCAGGTCAAGCAGGTGGTCGACGCGCTCAAGGCGCGAGGGCGTGCCGACCTGACCTAGACGCTGCTACATCGCGTTCGGCTCGGGGGAGTCGGTGTAGGGGTAGTCGTCCATGAACGTCTTCAGCGCCGCTCCGCTGGGCTCCGAGCAGTACTGCCACACGCCCTGCGACTTGTCGCCGCCGGTCCAGTGGGTGAGGGCGATGTGCTGGCCCTCCGGGAACTTCGCGACCTCTTTCTCGTCGTCCGAGGTCCAGGGTGCGGCGATGAACTTGAACCGGAAGTTGCTGTCGCTGGCGTCCAGCTTCTTGGCGATGCCCTCGATCTGGACCAGCATGTCGTCGTCGTCCGCGATGGTCTCGTCGTACCAGAGGATCGTGTAGCCGTGCTCCAGGTTGTGCACGAGCGACTCCAGCTCGGGACGCTCGTCGTCGGTGTAGAAGCGCTTCTTGATGGGTGCGGGGGAGTCCTGGTCGTTCCAGTGCGGTCCGAACGCCGGCGGAGCGTCCTCGTAGGGGACCTGCTCGCCGCTGGTCCGGTGGTCGTTGCTGCCCTCGGAGGCCTTCTCCTCCACCGGCTCGCAGACGTCGGCGGCCGCCCCGATGGACGCCAGGTCGACGTCGTTGAACTGGCGCAGGTCCCACCAGTTCTTGATCGGGCGATAGGCGGCGGCCCCGACGATGAGCAGCGCGATCACGACGCAGACGGCGACGATCATCATGCCGCGCCGCTTGTCGGCGCCCTTCTGCTTCTTCTTGATCTCGTCGATGACCTTCTGGCGGTCGGACTTGGCGGGCTTGGCCACGGCTCGGCTTACCTCAATCTGTGTCAGGGTCGCGCAGAGTCTACGGAGTGAGCGGCTGCAACCCGATACCGCCGTCCCCGGAGGGTGCCTCCGCACGCCAGCCGTGCGCGAACGCCACGATCCGCACCGCC
>Ga0299913_10005783_pt1 | contig 10621 bp, 9 predicted proteins | sample RVTome_9_FD_201360 | JGI IMG/M metagenome (GOLD analysis project Ga0299913, IMG submission 201360) | Soil microbial communities from uranium-contaminated site in the Upper Colorado River Basin, Wyoming, United States - RVT155D38 (version 2) ... | reverse complement strand
CTCCGTGCCCTCGTCGTCGGCGGCGTGCGAGATCACGAGGGTGGCCGGGAGCCCCAGGCGGCGCGTCATCTCGATCGCGTGCTCGATGCCCTTGCGCTGGATGACGCGCGTGGGCTGGAGGATGAGCCTCTCCTCGGGAGCCACCCCGAGGGCCGCTCGAGCGCCGCGGGCGTAGTCGTCGAGCGCGGGCGGCGGCGTCTCGAAGTCGATGACGTTGGGGACGACGCGCGCCGTCACGCCCCGGCGCCACGCCAGCTGCTGGGCCTGGATCGTGTTGATGACCACGTGCCAGACCGATGGCAGGTCGGGCGGGAAGGCCGTCGCGATGTAGTCGCCCACGCAGTTGACCGCGAACCGCTGGCGCTCCCAGTAGAAGTCGTGGTGATGGGCGAGCACGGGGATGCCGGTCTCGGCGATCACCTCTGTCAGCGCCAGCCCGAGTGGGATGTTGAGCGGGATCGCCAGCGCGTTCTCCACCGACAGGAGGTCGAGGTCGAAGCGGTTGATGAACCGATACAGCTCTGCTTTCAGGTCCGCCTTCAGCTCCTCGATGCGCCGCGTGATCGTCGGTGGCCGCACGTACGGGCTGAAGAAGTCGCGCCGGTGAATGAGCGGGTGCTCTGCGTCGGCCGCGGCCGTCACCTCGGACGTCCCGGCGTAGGCGATGTCGTTGATGGCCTGGATGTCGGGGTGACGGTAGAACGCGTGGGGGACGAGGTGGCTGCGCTCCTCGGGGCGGTCCAGCAGGCCCGCGAAGTAGAAGCAGGTCGCTCCGTGGCGCTCGAAGATCGCCTCCCATTTGGCCGATTCGAGCGAGACGCCGTCGGTGCCGGCGAGGCGGGTCGAGACGACTCCGATGCGGCGCGGCCCCACGCCCGCCGCCTCGAGGCGCTCCATCTCCTGGCGACCGTCTCCGAGCGAGCTCATGCCGAGGCCATCCTCCACCGCTGCGTCTGGGCGATCACCGTACAGCGAAACGGTCCTCGTGGCTCCTGGACCGGTCCGGGGATCCGGCGTCGACCGGCGAGGCTAGCGAAGCTCTCGCCGGCTGGCGAGCACGAGCGCCAGGCGGATCGGCACCATGAGCAGCAGGAACGGAAGCGCGAAGCCGATGCCGAGCGCGAACGCTAACGGTGTCATAGCCACCCCGAGCCGGGCGCCCCACCGCCGGCGCTGCCACAGCAGGACCCCGGCGACGACGTCCAGGGCGCTCACGACCACGAGCGCCCAACCGAGCGCGGTGAACTCTTCCGTCCCGCGCTGCTCGAGCGGGCCACTGAAGGCTCGGAATCCGAACGGCGTCATCGGCAGCTCCCCCGTCCGGGCCAGGTGGGCCAACGTGCCAGGCATCGCAAGCCCGAAGCCGACCTCGGCGATGAACAGTAGCGCGGCGATCCTGATGCGGCGCGACGCAGTCATGGTCGCCGCCCTTCCATTCCCGATCGCGACGTCGTCGGGTATGCCAACGCCTCCAATCCGCTGATCAGGAGGTCCAGGGTCAGGCGATCGGCCTCCGGGCTCGCCGACCAGTCGAGGAACGGCGCGACGGCGCTCGAATGCGGGAAGTCCTGAGCCGAAGGCGAATCGATCGACGAGTCCTGCGGTCCAGCCGTCGCGACCTCGCGCATGGCGGCTGCCCAGGCGGCGCGGTGGAGGGCCGGGCCGAGGACCATGCCGCTGATGACCTGCATGACCAGCCCGGACTGGCGGGCGTCGAAGCCGGCGTCGTGGAACGCCCCAAACAACGCCTCGGTGACCTGCGGCTCGCGCGCCGACGTGAAAGGACGCGACAGCAGGAATGGCGCGGCCGGATGCGCGTCCGCGACCGCCAGGTAGCTGCCGAAGAGCCGGCGCAGCCGCTCCTGCCACGGAATCGTCCCGTCGGCCGCGATGTCGACCTGCTCGAGCAGGCGCTCGGCCATCAGGTCCAGCAGGTGGGACTTGTTCCGTACGTGCCGGTAGATGGCCATCGGTGTCACGGCGAGGGAGACGGCCAGCCGACGCAGGCTGAGGCTCTCGATGCCGTCGGCATCCGCGACCTCGAGCGCGCCATCGACGACTCGCTCGGTGTTCAGCCCGCGGCGGGTCTTGACGTCGTTGCCCATCGCTCTTAGTCTACAGCGTACACATTGAGTCTACGCCGTAGACTTGTGAGTCCTGCGGACCAGGAGGACGAGCGCGATGGACGCCTGGCTGATCTTGCTCCGAATCATCCATGTCGGCTCGGCGATGATCTGGTTCGGAGGCGGGATCCTGGCTTCATTCTTCCTCCAGCCGACGGCCGAGGCCCTCGGAAAATCGGGCCAGCCGTTCATGGACCATCTCGTCAACCGTCGGCGGATGGGCCTCTTCTTCCCGATCGTCGCGGGCCTGACGATCCTGAGCGGCGCCGCGCTGTACTGGCGCGATTCCGCCGGCCTGTCGATCACCTGGATCACGTCGCCGACCGGGCTGGGATTCACGATCGGCGCGATCGCCGCGATCCTCGCCTTCGTCCTCGGCTTCATCCTGATCGGGCCCAGCATCGCCGAGCAGACGGCCGTCCAGAACGAGCTGGCGCGCGGCGATCGCGAGCCAACCGATGCCCAGCGCGGACGGCTCGAGCGCGCCGCTCGACGGATGCAGCTTGCGAACCGGATCGACCTGCCGCTCCTCCTCGTCGCCGGCCTCTCGATGGCCGTCGCCCGCTACCTGTAGGAGGTGGGCGATGCGCGCACGCCAATTCAGCTGGCTAACCCTGTCGGTCGTTGGCGCTGTCATGGGCCTCGCAGCGCTGTGGGTCGCGCTGACCCCTACCGGCGACCAGACCGAGCTCCGGGACCGGACCTGGGACCAGTTCACCCAGCAGGATCCCGAGGTGGCGTCGTTGTACTCGATGGACCTCGTCGTCCTCGGGAGCCTGGGCGCTGGGTTCGGCTTCCTCATCGTGGCTGTGGCTGTCGTGCCGTTCCGACAGGGCGAGCGGTGGGCGTGGGCCGTCCTGTGGCTCGCTCCGATCACGATCGGCGCGGTCGCGCTGCGGATGTTGGCCAGCCAGTACGCCACCGGATACTTCTACGCCGCCCTCGCGGCCGCTGCGCTGGTCGCCCTGCTACTCCCGGCGCGCGGGTTCATAAGACGATCCGCACTTCGGAGGTAGCCTAGCGCGACGCATCGCCTACGCCGCTCCTCGCGAGCCCTCGGTGATTGGGCACGGCGCTGAACTCGATCGCGATGGCTCAAGCCAGCCGGATCACCCGACCCTGCGGTCGCGCGGGTTCAGTGCGGCCGATCCTCCAGCAGCGCCTTGAGCGCCGGAAATGCGGCCTTCATCTCGCGTCGGAGACCCGCGGCGATCACCGGTTCGAATAGCCGACTCAGCCCGGTGGACTGGAACTGGACGCGTGACGTCAGTCGCGTGCCTGGGCCGACCGGCTCGAACAGGTACGAGGCCTCGAGAGGCGGGCCGCTGATCGTCCGGAACGTCACGTGCCGGTTCGCCTCGTAGGCGATGAACTCGTTCCTGCCTTCCATCCGGCGGCCAAGGAAGTTGCGGACGAAGGCGTGGCGCGTGCCGACGCCGATGGGGCCGTCGGTCAGTCGCTGCACCTCGACCACGCCGGATTGCCATCGCGGCGTGTTCCGCTGGTCCGTGACGAAGGCGAAGACGTCCGCGATCGGGCTGTCGATGACGATGCTCTGCTCTGTTGGTTTCATCGGGGCACACCTTTGGTGTAGCTCATCACTAGAGTTGTTCACTAGTGAGTGACTCAGGTAGGATGGACCTGCCGATGGCAACCGTCAAGCATCGCCCCGAAACTCCGACGTCGCGTCGCGAACGGGCCCGGGCGACCCGCCTCCGGATCACGAAGGCCGCGTACACGCTGTTCTGCGAGCGCGGCTACGTCGGCACGACGATGGCCGACATCGCGGCCGCCGCCGGCGTGGCGGTGCAGACGGTCTACTTCACGTTCCACACCAAGAGCGAGCTGCTCAGTCGGGCGTACGACTTCGCGGTTCTCGGCGAGGGCGATCCCCTGCCGCCGGAGGACCAGCCGTGGTACGCCCGCATGATCGCGGAGCCCGATCTCGTCCCTGCCGCGCGCCAGGTCGTCGAGGGCATCGGCGAGATCCTGACGCGCGCGACACCGCTCGACACGGTCGTTCGGGCCAGCGCCGGCAGCGATCCCGATACCGCGCGGGTTCGCGCGTTCCACGAGCGCTGGCGGGCGGAAGGCTATCGGCGCATCGTCGACCTGCTCTGCCTGAAGTCGGCGCTCCGGCCGGGAGTAACGCCGGAACACGCGACGCAGCTCCTGCTGCTCTACGCCGGCATGGACGTGTACCGCGTCCTCGTCCTCGACTTTGGATGGACGCACGACGACTGGATCGCATGGACCGTCGCGTCGGTCGCGGAGCAGCTGTTCGGCGTTCGCTGACGCCACGCTCCGGCCGCAACGCGTGTTGCCCAGCCCGCAGGCTGCGGCTACTGTGGCGCGATGGAGGAGGGAGGCCGCATCGCGGAGCTCGATGCGCACCTGCCGCGCCCCGTCCGAACGTACCTCGAGGAGCACCTCTGGCGGCCGATCGAGGCCCAGGCCACGCTCGAGGTCCTGTCCGCTGATCCCAGCTTCCTCGCGGATCCGGGGCACCATCCGGCGATCTTCGCCGACCACGGCGTCGTGCACGTTCGGGATGTCGCGATCGGCCTGATCCGACTGCTCGACACCGCCAACGGTGTCCTCCTCCCCAGCCGGCCGCCGGCCCGGCAGCGCTTCGTCGAGGCGGTCGGCGTGGCGACCGCGTATCTCCACGACATCGGGATGGTCGACATGACGCCAGCCGGGCGCCGGATCCACCCGCTCTTCGCGGCGCACGCGGCGTTCGGCCCCGAGGTCGATCCGCTGGTCCAGCACCTGCTGGCGCCGGGACCGGTGCGCACGCGGCTTGACGACGTCGCGGATCGGGCGCCGTTTGCGACGCCGCTCGAGATCGTCGTTCGGGAGATCCTCAGCCTGAGCGTCGCCCACAGCAAGTCGGCGGTCCCGGCGGAGATGCTCGACGACCGGGTCTCGTTCCGCCGGCTGCTCCAGCGGGTGATCTTCACGAGCCTGGACGATCATCGCGCCGCCCGCCGGCTGCCGCAGGCAGCGGACTCGTCGCCAATTCCGCGGGACGCCAACACCGGGGGTTACGGCGATCCCTCGCAGTCCTTCGCGTGGCTCACCGCTGCGACCGGCCCGCAGGCCGAGCTTGCCGATGACGTGGTCGATGCGCTTCGGGCCCTCCGAGCGGCGGACGTGCTGCGGCAGCGGGGCACCGTCCTGCGCACGTCCGGTGGATTCGAGATCTGCATGGACGCCGAGACGGCGCGCGCGGTGTGCACCCTCAGGCCGGCGACCGGCGACGCGGCGTACGTGGTCATCTACGACGATGAGCGCGGCGCCGGCGAGGCGAACATCCGGGTTGCGTTCGTCACACCGCAGGGGCACCTGCGAATCGCGTTCCATCGCGGCGGGTTCGGAAGTCCGGAGGCGGCTCACCGCGCTGCGAGGAGCGTCGCGGACGTCATCGTGGACATCCAGGCGGATGTGATCCCGTCGTTCAGCGGCCAGTCGATCGGTGGCGGCCTGCGTCCGCCGATCCGCGCCGGCGACGAGATCCGCATCCAGCTCGAACGCCCGGGCGACCAGCCGGGATTCGCGGATGATGTCGCCTCGCTCGTCGCGAAGCGCGAGCCGATGCTCGCCCTGCGGCTGGTCACGGTTGCGGATACGCAGGGGGCGGCGCCCGAGGAGCGCCGCCGCTTCTTCGCGGCAGAGCCTCTCGACCCTGCCGGACCCGAGGCCGACGAGCTGCTCCGGTTGCTGGCCGAGCACGGCACGGAGACGGCCGGGTTGGATCGCGCAGCCGCGTTTGCCGAGGCCTGCCGCGCATCGATCCAGCCGGGCGAGATCCTCGTCACGCCGGGGTCGGCGCCGGCGTTCGTGTACGTTCCGACCGGTCCCGGCCTGCTCGTCCTACCCGGCGGCGGCTACGCGCCGTCTGCCCTGCCACCGTGGGTGCCCGTCGGGACGACCGGCGTGATCCGGCGCGCCGAGCGGAACAGCGAGATCGTCGCCGAGCGGGCGATCGACGTGATCATGATCCCCGGCGAGCTCTACGCCCGGGCATGGCTCCGGCCGATGACCGCCGCCGGTCTCGGTGCGCGCCTCCGCCGGCCTGTCGAGGCGGCGGCATGCTGACGACCATCGAGCGCGTGGTGGCGCTGCACCGCGTCGGCCTGTTCGCCGACGTCCCAGGCCGGACCCTCGCGGCCGTGGCGCAACGGGCGACCGAGGTCGAGGTCGCCGAGGGCGCGCTCGTCATCGCGGAGGGTGCCGTGGAGGAGCACCTGTACGCCGTGGTGCGGGGATCGCTCAGGGTGCACCGCGGCGACCGTGTCATCGTCGACCTCGGTCCCGGGTCCACCGTTGGCGAGCTCGCGGCCCTCGTTCCCGAGCCGCGTTCGGCGTCCGTCACGGCGCTCCAGCCGGCGACCCTGCTGCGGATCGATCGGCCGGTCCTCGAGGAGCTGCTCGTCGATCGACCGGCGCTTGCGAGCGGAATCATCGCCGCGCTGGTCGCCATGATTCGGGAGCGTTCCGGGGCCGAGGCCGACACGACACCCGCGTGACCGGCTCTCGCGGCTCCAGGCGCGGAGCCGTTGCGTGGCTGACCGGCCAGTCCCTGGTCTTCGGGGCGATGGCCGCGCTGCTCGGCATCGTCGCGAACGCGATGTTCCTGAACGCGTACGGGTCGGCCTGGCTCCCGGCGACGTACATCGCCATCGGGGCGGCCGGTGTCGCCGTATCCGGCGCCGTCGCCCGCACCGCGCAGCGCTTCGACCTCCTGGGCATCTCCCTGGCGGTGCTCGGAGCGGCCACCGCCGGGCTCACCGTGGCCTGGCTCGTCGCTGCCGGCGGCGACGCCGCCTGGGTGTCGGTGCCGCTTCTCGTCCTGTTTCCGATCCTGATCCAGCTCGGCTTCGTGTTCATCGGTGGGCAGGCGGGCCGGCTCCTCGACATCGCCGGGATCAAGGCCAGCTTCCCCAGGATCATGGCCGGCTTCCCGGTCGGCGCGGTGTTCGGCGGCGTGCTCGGTGCGGAGCTCGTGTCCCGGCTCGGCCGGACGGAGGACCTGCTGCTCGCGACCGCGCTCGCCCAGGCGGCGTTCGCCGGACTCGTCTGGGCGACCGGGCGGAAGTACCGATTGGAGCTCACCCTGCCCGAACCCGGGCCCGCATCCGACGGGCCCCAACCGATCGCCGAGGATCAGCGGGGGCGCCCATCGCTGCGGAGGCTCCTCGCGACCCGGTTCGTGCAGCTGATCGTCGCCTACCAGATCCTCTCGGCGCTGGGCAGCCAGCTCGCCGACTTCCTGGTCTTCGACCGCGCAGCGGCGGCGTACCCGGACGCCGCGGACCTCGCCCGGTTCCTCGCCGGCTACACGGCGGTCATGAACCTCGCGAGCATCGGTTTCCTCGTCGTGCTGGCAGGGCCGCTGCTGCGCCGCTTCGGCCTCGGGCTCGGGATCGCCGCGAACCCGGTCGTGCTGACCCTCTTCGCGGGCGCGATGGTCGCGGTCAACGCGATCACCGGCGGAACGTCGCTCGCGCTTCTGTGGGTCGTGTCGGCCGCCCGGATCGGGGACATCGCCCTGACCGATGGCACGACCCGCACCTCCATCAACGCGATCTACCAGGTCATCCCGGAACGCTCTCGCCTGTCGGTCCAGACCGCCGTCGAAGGGATCGGCGTGCCGGTCGCCATCGGGATTTCGGGCGTCCTCATCCTCGCGCTCAACGCCCTGTCCTTCGCCCTCACCGCGACCATCGTCGTGACGGCGCTGGTGTGCGTCGTCTGGACCTGGGTGGGGATCCTCCTCTACCGGGCCTACGGACCGGCCCTCGTGCACGCGCTCCAACGCCGTCCGCTCATCGTCCCCATCGCCGACCTGAACGCGACCGCGGAGGACGAGGCCGCCGCGCGCAACCTCCTCTCGAACCCGGATGCTCGGGCGACGCGGCTCGGCCTGGACATGCTCACCGCGATGTCCTCGCCCGGCGTGATCGTCGAGCTTGGCGCGCTCGCCGGCGACCCTCGACCCGAGATCCGGCTGTCCGCGCTCGCCGCGCTGTCGGGATCGGGCGACAAATCTGCCACGGACCGGCTGGCGGACGAGGTTGCCGGCCTCCTGGAGGACGCGGACCTGGCCGTCCGATGCGCTGCGCTCGATTCGGTCCAGGCCGCGCATGCGTTCGCCGTCGGGCCCGCGATTGCGGCCCTGCGGGAGCCGCGCTCAGCCGGGGCCGCCGCGGGAGCGGTCGGTCGGCTCGGGGACGCCATCCTGCCCGCGCTGGCGGACCTGCTCGAGAGCGCCGGGCCGTCGGCCCCACCCGTCACGATGCGCCTCGTTCGGGCGGCCATCACCCGATCCGCGGCGCGTGACGAGATCCTCCGCGGGCACGTCGGTCATCCGGATCGCGAGCTCGCCCTGGCGGTCACCGAGCGGCTGATCGCGCCCGAACCGGCCGACGGGGCGAGCTCGATCGCGCTCGACGCGGTCCTGATCGACGATGCTCGTCACGGCGGGCGGATCCTGGCCGCGCTTGCGGCGCTCGACACAGCTGCCGGCGCGGCCGGCGCGGCCGCCGCCCACAAGCCGCCGGCGACGGACGAGCCGCTCCGGCGTGCGCTGCGCGACGAGCTTGACCTCGTGGGCCGGAAGGTGAGGGCGGACGTGCTCGCGCGCCATGGCGCAGCGCGCCTCGGACCCGTCATGGTGGAGCTGGGCGCCGGTGAACCCCACAGTGCGGGTCGATCGAGCGGCGCGCTCGCCCACGAGGCGCTCGGCGTGCTCCTCGGGACAGAGCAATCGAGGCTGGTCCTCGCGCTGCTCCAGCCCGACCTGTCGATCCCGGAGCGGCTCGGCCGGCTGCCGCAAGCTTTCGCCGGCGACGGCCTGACCGATCTCGATGGGTGGCTGCGCGACCTCGTGGAGGACCGGGACGGCCGATGGAGCTCGACGTGGCTCCGCGCCTGCGCCATCCACGCCGCCCGCGCTCGCGGCCTGCTCGAGGGACTCGACCTCGGCCCCGCTCGCGCGCTCCACGATCCGATCATCGATGAGGTGCTGGTCGGGCTCTGACCCCGAGTGCGGCGAAGCGGGGCCCCAGACGCCGGTCGATCTCAGGCCGAAACAGCGCCTCCACTCCCGCGCGTCGATCATCGGGAGATGGACACGTGATCGGCGGCGGTTGATGATCGCGGGATGGGAGCGACCGTCGGCCGCGCAACCGAGTGGTCGGCCATTGAGGCCTTCCTGGAGCGGTGCGTCGAAGGCTCACATGCCCTGGTCGTCGAGGGACGTGCCGGGATCGGGAAGTCGACCCTCTGGCTCGATGCGGTGGCCGCGGCGGGCGAGCGCGGCTTCGCGGTACACACATCACGGCCCGCCGAGACGGAGCGCCAGCTCGCCAACGTTGTGCTCGGTGACATGTTCCAAGGTGTCGGTCCCGAAGAGCTGAGCGCGCTCCCGACTCCGCGACGTCGCGCCTTCGAGTCGGCCCTCCTGATGCGGGACGACCCCAGCCAGCCAATCGATGGTCGTGCGCTCGGCGTCGCGGTCGTCACATTGCTGCCGGCGCTCGGGGCCGGTCGGCCCCTCCTGCTCGCGATCGACGACGACCAGTGGATGGACCCGTCGTCGGCAGCGACGCTGTCGTTCGCGCTTCGGCGGCTCCAGGCGCATCGCGCCAGCCTGCTCGTCTGTCGCCGTTCGCCCGAGGCCCCCGCAATCGCGCTCGAAGATGCGTTCCCGCCTGCATCGATCGAACGTCTTGCGGTCGGCCCGCTGAGCGTCGGCGCCCTCCATGCAGTCCTTCGCGAGCGGCTCGGGGCGACCTTTCCGCGGCCGATGCAGCTCCGCCTCCACGAGGCGTCGGGCGGGAACCCGTTCTATGCCCTCGAGATTGCACGTGCGCAATCGTCGAACCCGTCAGGCGATGGAACGGCTCCACTCGCGGTTCCTCCGAGCCTCGAGCGGGCGCTCGAGGCACGACTCGGGGCGCTCGACGGGGAGACCCGCCAGGCCATGCTGCTGATCGCGGCGCATGGGCGCTTCCCCGTCCGCACCCTGGGCGCTACGTCTGTCCCGACCTCGGCGATCGAGCGCGCTCGACGGGCTGGCGTCATCGAGATCGCCGATGGCGTGGCCCGGTTCACGCACCCCCTCTTCGCGTCGGCGTTCTACCTGGGAGCCGCTGACGACGAGCGTCGCGCCGCGCACCGGTCGCTCGCCACGATCGTCCAGGATCCGGTCCATCGCGCGCGTCATCTCGCGCTCGGTGCGGACGCTCCCGATGCCGCGCTCGCCGCAAGGATCGAGTCGGCGGCCAGTCTGGCGCAAGATCTCGGCGTCTCGATCGCGGCGGCAGAGCTCGCTGAGCACGCACTCCGCCTCACGCCGCCCGAGGACATCGACGATCGCAGGCGTCGTGCGTCCGCTGCCGTGCGGGCCCACTCGGCGGCTGGCGATGGCAGGCAGGCGCGCGCGATGGCCGCGGACTTGCTGGCCGAAGCCTCGGCTGGGCGAGCGCGCG
>Ga0299913_10005782_pt1 | contig 10623 bp, 9 predicted proteins | sample RVTome_9_FD_201360 | JGI IMG/M metagenome (GOLD analysis project Ga0299913, IMG submission 201360) | Soil microbial communities from uranium-contaminated site in the Upper Colorado River Basin, Wyoming, United States - RVT155D38 (version 2) ... | reverse complement strand
CCGGAGACGATCTACGTCGTGCCGATCAAGAGCGATTCCGAGCACTACCCGCCGGAGGGAAAGTTGCGCGTCTATCGCAGCCGTACCGGCGGCAACGAATGGGAGGCGCTCACCAGAGGGCTTCCGCAGCAGGATTGCTACGTCAACGTGCTGCGCGACGCCATGTCGGTCGACGCCCTCGATCCCTGCGGCATCTACTTCGGCACCACCGGCGGACAGGTTTACGGATCCCCCGACGGTGGCGACAGCTGGAAGCCGATCGTGCGCGATCTGCCCGCGGTGCTTTCCGTGGAGGCGCAGATCCTCCGATGATCCGCGTCGTGCTTCCGCAGCACCTGTGCAGCCTTGCGAAGGTCGACGGCGAGGTGCAACTGGACGTCGAGGGTCCTGTGACGCGACGCTCGATCCTCGACGCCCTCGAGGCAAGTTATCCGATGCTGTGCGGTGCGATTCGCGACCACGAAACGCAGAAGCGTCGGGCGCTGGTGCGGTTCTTCGCCTGCTCGGAAGACCTGACACATCGGCCGGACGATGAGCCGATGCCGGAAGCTGTGGCGGCCGGCAAGGAGCCGTTCCTGATTATCGGAGCAATCGCCGGCGGCTAGCCCGGAAGGTGGCCGAAGCTCGGCAGACGGCTGTAGCCAACCATCCGATCACTCCCGAGCCCGGAATAGACGGCTGTAGGAGCCCGCACTGCGGGCGATCACCCGCTGTCAGTTAAGCCCAAGGCGCTCGGTTAACGTGGAGTTTCTATCGCTTTCTATTCCCGGCTTCGCAGGCAACTGATGGTTGGGATCGCCCGCAAGGCGGGCTCCTACAGCCGTCTATTCACTACTCGACGGCAAACTGCCTGGTAGGATCGGCCGCAATGCGGGCGATCCGCGCTAACCAAGTGCCACTGGTTCATGAATAATGCAGGGCCAGGACACGGGTCGATAGTCAGGTCAGGAGTCGGTATGGATAAGCTTTTCGGTCTCGCGGGCAAAATCGCTCTCGTCACCGGCGGCTCGCGCGGAATCGGCGAGATGATCGCCGAGGGATTCGTCGCGCGGGGCGTCAAAACCTACATCTCGTCGCGCAAGGCGGACGTCTGCGACGAAACGGCAAGGCGACTGTCATCGGGAGGGGCGGAGTGCGTGTCGATACCCGCCGACCTGTCCTCGATGGAGGGCATTCAATATCTCGCCGACGAACTGGTCGATCGCGAGGAGCGACTCGACATCCTGGTCAACAACGCCGGCGCCGTTTGGGGAGAACCCGTTGACGACTTTCCCGAAAGCGGGTGGGACAAGGTGATGACCGTCAATCTGAAGTCGCCGTTTTTCCTGACGCAGAAGCTGTTGCCGCTGCTGACTCGAGCTGCTTCGCACGAAAGCCCGGGACGCGTGATCAACATCGGATCGATCGACGGGCTGCACGTGACCGATCTGCCGACGTTTTCCTACGGCGCCAGCAAGGCGGGCCTGCACCATCTGACGCGCATACTTGCGCTCCATCTTGCGGAAAGACACATCAACGTCAACGCGATCGCGCCGGGACCGTTCGAGACGAAGATGATGGCGCACACGCTGAAAACGGCCGGTGACAAGATCGTGCGCAGAGTGCCGCGGAAGCGCATTGGCGTCGCCGCCGATATGGCGGGCGCGGCGATATTCCTGTCGTCGCCGGCGTCGAGTTATGTGACGGGTGTGGTGCTGCCGGTCGACGGCGGCCTTACGGGAACGCTCTGAGAACCCGGAACAGGAAGCTTCCCAACATCCAGCCGGCGCCGAGTACGGATGCTGGGCTGTAGGAGCCCGCACTGCGGGCGATCGGCGGCGGCGACGCAAGTGCTACCTTCCGGCTCGTCATCGGGACCGGGCCAGCATCATTACTTCGTCGTAGCCTGAATGTTGGGATCGCCCGCGGGGCGGGCTCCTACAGCCCGCGAATTGGCGTCGTGGTGACTCGGCGAATTGACGTCGCGGCGACTGCGCGAATTGGCGTCGCGGTGACTGGTCGAACTATATCTGCGACTGCAGGTAGTTCTCTACACCGACCTTCTCGATCACGGCGAGCTGCGTCTCCAGCCAATCGACGTGACTCTCCTCGGATTTCAGGATCGAGTCGAACAGTTGCCGGCTCACGTAATCCTTGTGCGCCTCACAGTAGGCGATTGCTGCCTGCAGGTCGTCCAGCGCATCGAGTTCCAGGTCCAGATCGCATTGCAGCAGTTCGGGCACGTCCTCACCGATGTGCAGTTTGCCGAGGTCCTGAAGGTTGGGCAGTCCCTCGAGGAAGAGGATGCGCTCGATCACCTCGTCCGCGTGCTTCATTTCATCTACCGATTCTTCGTATTCCTTTTCGCCCAGTTTGCTGAAGCCCCAGTTGTTCAGCATCCGCGAGTGCAGGAAATACTGGTTGATCGCCGTCAGTTCGTTTTTCAGAACGCGGTTCAGGTGTTCGATGACGGTGGAATCGCCTTTCATCAGGATCTCCGTGACGCGACAGGATTGACGTCATCATAAGGCGCGTGCGCAGCGAGGCAAGCACAATTAGCGAGAATCAAAATGAGAATGAATGCGATTGACGATAGCGGATGACGAGAGCCCGGAATGGAAGGCGGCAGGGATTGGCATTGGTGCCAGACTGACGGTTGGGATCGCCCGCAGTGCGGCCGATGGCTTGCTCCTGCGTATCGGCACGCCCGCCGTCCATGGCGGTCGGGCTCCTACAGCCTGCTACTCGGAACGGTCAGGCGGCGGAGGGGACGTACAGGCGCGGATTGCCGGGGGAGGACTCGCCGTTGGCTTCCCTGAGGATCGATTCGGCTTCGTCGGCGCAGCCTCCGCAGCCGGACGCAACGCCGAGCGCCTCGCGGAGCTCATACAGGTTGTCGACGCCACGGGCCGCGGCGCGGCGGATTTGCTTGTCGGTCACGGCTTTGCAGATGCAGACGTACATAGTTATCAATGACTTGGAAAACACGCGGAGTCTGAGCACATTGCAACGCAAATGCGAATGATTGTCAATAGCATTACGTTAAACATTGAACAGGAGTCGCATTCCGTCCTAGACCCGCCTCAGAGGCTGAAACTGAGGCCCACGTAGGCCGTGCGCTCGAGCCCCGGCCGCGCGCCCGCCGGGCGCCGGGCCGCGACGTAGGTTTCGTCAAAGAGGTTGTCCACCTTGACGTAAGAACTCAGGGAGTCCGTGAACCGCCAGCGCGCGAGCAGATCCCAGACAACGTGCGAGTCGACGGTCTCGGAATCCACGTATTGGCCCTGGCCCGCCACCGTCCGCATCTTGCCCACGTAGTTTGCGGCGAGATTCACGTTCCAGGTTTGCGTCTCGAGGCCGCCTGCCGCTCTGAGCTGGTGCTCCGGTATGTACGGCAGCTCGTCGCCGACCTGGACGTCGCCCCACGGACCGAAGTCGCTGTCGAATGCGTTCTTGAATTCGGCCTCCGTGGTCCACGTGTACTGCAGGCTCAGGGGAAGGTCCAGCCCGCGGCCGCCCAGGTTGGTCCAGCCGGATTCTGCGCTCAACTCCACGCCCTGTACGGTCACTTCGCCGCCGTCGAACTGGTCGCCGATCTGGCCACCGCCGCCGGTCGAGGCAGTGACGGTTCCGACCAGGTTGTCGTAGTCGTTGATGAAGTAAATCGATTCGAACCGAAACCGCTCACTCGAATAACGCGTGCCGAACTCGACGTTCAGGCTGCTTTCCTCGCCGGCGTCGCTTCCCGGCGCGGGCGGGTTGAACCCCTTGTGCACGCCGGCCAGCAGGCGCCAGTTGTCGTCGAGACGGTAAAGCGCCCCGATGCCGGGAATGAACACGGATACCGAGTTGGTGCGCACCCGGGTCGGGCCGAGGCTGCGGGAAGGATCGGTGCCGGCGTAATCGCGACGCTTCATGTCGACGTCTTCGAAGCGGGCGCCGGGCGTGAGGATCCACCTGCCGTGCCGGATTTCGGTGTCCACGAACAGCGCTTTCGCTTCGGCGGTGCTGAGTCGGTTGGAGGACGAGCCGGGTGCGCCCGCGCTGGTCAGCACCAGCTCCGAGTCTTCCATGCGGAAGCGGTCGTCGCGATGCAGACGGTCTTCTTCGTCCTCATGCACGCGGATGCCCGTGGTCAGGGCCACCGCAGTGTTGCCGAAGGTCAGGTCGAATGTGGTCTCGGCCTGCACGCCCTGGGAGTAGTACTCGCGGTTGTTGTGTCGCTTGACTATCGCATCGTCCGGGCTGTCGGCGCCCTTGATCCAGGCGAACTCGTCGGCAAAGCTCTCCGGATCTTCGAGGATGCTGCCGATGCCCGTGCCGTTGACGGCGTCGAGTTTGAACCAGTTGCGCGCGAAGTTGTTGCGGTATGCCGTGACTTCCCCGCGCCAGTTCGTCTGCGGATCGAAAACGTAAGTGGCCTGGAACTGCTCGTGCTCGCTCAGGAACAGGTCCCCCGCGGAAGCGGCGTAACGGCGGTTCGGGTCGACCGCGAAGTCGGCGTCGGTCAGGCCGAGATAGGTTTCGTCGGAAGCCTGGTCGGTGTAGCCGGCCTTCAGGCGCAGGCTCTGATACAGCGTCGCGGCCGGATCGCTGTCGAACTGTACCTTCACCATGTAGTCCTCGATGTCGTAGCCCGTGTTCTGCCGGGAAGGGCCGTCGATCGACTTGAAGCCGTCGCTTTCGGCCTGCACGGTCTCCAGCAACCACGAAAAACGCGAGCCGCGATGGCCGACGTTCAGGTGTGCATCGGCGGTGTCGTGCTGTCCCAGGCGCAGATCGACATTGCCGCCGATGCCGTCGGACGCATTGTTCGCAGCCTCGGGGATCGGTGTGGAGATGAGGTTGATGGCGCCGCCTGTCGTGCGCGGGCCGACGGAGATTGCGGCGGGACCCTTCAGAACTTCCAGCGCGTGCATGCGTCGCTGTGTTGGAAAGTAATACGCAGAAGGAGCGGAGTAGGGCGCCGGGGCGATCAGCACGCCGTCTTCGAGGAGGGCGATACGCGCACTGCGGTCGAGGCCCGAGCCGCGAATGCCGATGTTCGGACGCAGCCCGAAGCCTTCCTCTTCCTGCAGATACACGCCCGGTACAGTGCGCAGGACGCGCATGACGTCCGCCTGCATGAAGGACTCGAGTTCCTCATTGTCGATCAGGTGCGCGGAGCCGGGGACGTCGGCGATGTCCCGCCGGTGGCCGATGATGGTGACGTTGTCGAGGGCGGCGTGCGGTGCCCCCGGATATTCGTCCTGGGCCGCGGCTGTAAAGGAGACGGACAGGAGCACAGCACACGGAAGGACCATGAACGGGAGGGCGGTTTGCATTTGTTGGAGACCTGGAATGATCTGTTGGGTGAACCGGATACGAAAAGTAACCGAAATGCGAATCATTCGCAACTGCAATTGAATTGGGAGACAGGTAGGTGACCTCCCGATTCCGCGCCGCGGGCAGTGCCTCACACTTCCCACCGTGCCCCAATACCTCCTATAAGCCGCGGTGACGTGGCAACATTGCGCGCTTACAGTGAATGGGCCTTCCCTCGCCTTTAGGATCAGCTTGAGCGACGAAACCCGAAAACTCCTCATCGTCGAAGACGATCCCGGACTGCTGAGCCAGCTGCGCTGGTGCTTCGAACAGTACGAGGTGGTGACCGCAGAGGATCGCAGTTCCGCGATCTACGAACTGCGCCGCAACGAACCGATGGTGGTGTTGCAGGACTTAGGCTTGCCGCCCAGTCCCGAAGGCGTCGACGAAGGCCTGGCGACGCTGCAGGAAATCCTGAAACTCGCCCCGCACACCAAGGTGATCGTCGTGACCGGACATGGCGATCAGGAGAACGCGCTGAAATCCGTTGCAATGGGCGCTTACGACTTCTACCAGAAGCCCGTCGATACCGACACGCTGCAACTGCTGGTCGAGCGCGCATTCAACATTAGCAAGCTGGAATGCGAAAATCGGCGCCTGCAGAGCCTTGCCGTCGAGTCTCCGCTGGACGGCATCGTCGCCGCGAGCGATGGCATGCTGCAGGTATGCCGCACGATCGAGAAGGTCGCGCCGACCAACGTCACCACGCTGTTGCTCGGCGAAAGCGGCACGGGCAAAGAGCTCCTGGCGCGTGCGCTGCACCGGCTCAGCCCCTCCGCGGACAAGCGCTTCGTCGCCATCAACTGTGCTGCGATTCCGGAGAACCTCCTCGAGTCCGAACTGTTCGGTTACGAGAAAGGTGCGTTCACCGGCGCCGCCAAACAGACACCGGGCAAGGTGGAGACGGCCAACGGCGGCACGCTGTTCCTGGACGAAATCGGCGACATGCCCATGGCTTTGCAGGCAAAGATGCTGCGCTTTCTGCAGGAGCGCGTCATCGAACGGGTCGGCGGACGGGAAGAGATCTCGGTCGAGGTTCGCGTCGTTTGTGCGACCAACCGCAATCTTGCCGAGCTGATCGCGCAGGGCCTGTTCCGCGAGGATCTTTATTATCGCATCAGCGAGATCACCATCGACATTCCTCCGTTCCGCGATCGCGAGGAGGGCCGGCTCATTCTCGCTCGCACGTTGCTGGTGAAGTACGCGAAGCAGCAGGGGCGGGCACTGATTGGATTTAGCGACGATGCAAATGACGCGATCGAGGCTTACTCCTGGCCGGGGAACGTTCGGGAACTGGAAAACAAGATCAAGGGCGCGGTCATCATGGCCGACGGCAAGCAGGTCACTGCGTCGGACCTGGGCCTGGAGAACGTGGAGCTCGAGCCCGAATCGCTCAACCTGAGGGAAGTGCGGCAGCGCGCGGAGTCGAAGGCGATCCGCGTCGCGTTGATGAAGAATTACGGGAACGTGTCACGCGCGGCCGAGCAGCTCGGCGTTACGCGACCGACGCTCTATGACCTGATGAACAAGTACGGGTTGTCGGCTGAGTCGTATTCGAAGCGCAGCGCGGGAGCGTAGCGGTCACCTGAGGTGACCTGACAGGTGGGATCGCCCGCAAGGCGGGCTCCTACAGCCCGCGAATAGCCAGTGCAGCAGGCTGTAGGAGCCCGCCCTGCGGGCGATCCCAGCTCTCGGATTAGCGGGATTTGAACGCGTCCGGGTTCAGGTCGTGCCGGGCCAGAAGTTTGTAGAAATCGGTGCGGTTGCGTTTGGCAAGACGCGCCGCCTGGCTGACGTTGCCGGTGGTGATCTGCAGAATCTGTGAAAGGTAATTGCGCGTGAACTCGTCGCGGGCCTCGCTGAACGACGCAAGCTTGCCGGCATGTTCGCCCAGCGAATTCTTGACGAGCTCGCCGCTGATGACGGGAGATCTCGACAGCGCGACGTTCTGTCGCACCACGTTGTACAGCTGACGGATGTTGCCGGGCCACTCCGCGGTGACCAGCAGCTCGACGGCTTCCGGTGCATAGACCTTGCGTTCCTGGCCGGACTCCTTCGCAATCTCCTGCAGAAAATGCGACACCAGCAGCGGAATATCTTCGCGGCGCCGGTCGAGGATCGGGATGCGGATGTTGACGACGTTCAGCCGGTAATACAGGTCTTCGCGGAAACGCCCGTCGCGCATCATCTCGACCAGGTCGCGATGCGTGGCCGAGATCACCCGCACGTCCACGCGGATCGCTTCCGTGCTGCCCACCGGCCGCACCTGATGTTCCTGCAGTACGCGCAGCAGCTTCACCTGCAGGCGCATCGGCATGTCGCCGATCTCGTCCAGTAGCAGCGTGCCGCCCTCCGCGGACTGAAAAAGCCCCTTGTGGCTGCGGGTTGCGCCCGTGAACGCGCCTTTCTCGTGGCCGAAAAGCTCAGACTCCAGCAGGTTCTCGGCCATCGCGCTGCAATTGATCGCGACAAACGGCTTCTGGCGGCGGGGACTGGCGCGATGAATGGCCTTCGCCATCAGTTCCTTGCCCGTGCCGCTCTCGCCGGTAATCAGCACCCGGGCATCGGTCGCGGCGACCATCTTCGCCTGCGCCAGCACTTCGAGCACACCCTGGTTGCGGGTAATGATGTCGGCGGCCCAATCGTCGTCGACTTCGTGCGAGCTGGAGACCTTGAGCGCGCGCTCGATCGTGCCCATCAGCTCGTCCTTGTCGATGGGCTTCGTCAGGAAACCGAAGGCTCCGCCCTGCGTCGCCACCACCGCATCGGGAATGGTTCCGTGCGCGGTGATGATCACGACCCGCAGTCCCGGCGACCGCCCCTGCAGTTCCTTCAGCAGGCCGATGCCGTCCATCTTGTCCATGCGAAGGTCGGTAATGACCAGGTCGGGTCGAAAGCGATGCAGTACGGCCAGCGCAAGCTCCGCACTCTCGACGGCTTCGACGTCGTAGCCTTCGGCGCGCAGCCTGATACTGAGGAGTCGCAGGAGCCCCGGGTCGTCATCGACCAGCAGGATCTTGCCCTTGGAGTTTTTGGCGTTCGCTATCATGAAAAAAAGCCTGCCGGTGGGCGGTGTCGTACAGGGGGCCGATGCGGTCCCGAACATTGATCCGGGCGCATTCTACCCCGATCCGCGACCCGAAGACGACTGACGCCGGCTGGCGACGACATCTCGCGCATGTCCCTACTGCTGGCCGTTGTCGGTCTGCTCACGGATCGACCGTTCGATGGAGGTAATGGCGTCGAGCTTTTCCTGCGCTTCGGCCAGCGATTGCCTGAGCTGCCGGTTTTCGGATTCGATCGAGGCAATGCGCTCTGCAGTCGCCTCGTCCTCGCTGTTCGAAGCGCGCGCGCTGGCGAGACGCAGGCGACGCGCCTCGGCATTGAGCGTCAGGCGTTCTTCGACTTCGCCGAGATGTATCGTTGCCAGCGACCGTTCGATCGGTGTCAGCAACTCCGGCTCCGACAGGAGTTCGCGCAGAATGTTCTGTGCGAGGTCCGGGTCGCTGCCGGGGTGGCCGGGGGTTGCGAGTGCCAGCGCAAAACGAAGCCTGGAACCGGTGTTCGGAGTCAGGCGCGCGGCGGCCGCGGCGTCTGCGTAAATCTCGGCCTGGGTCGCCGGATCGCCGCCCGCGAGCTGCGACATTTCGCCGATATAAGGAGCGACGTCGCCCGTCTCGCCACCGAACGTATCCGAGGCTCCGCTCTGCTCGCCGCGGAGCCAGTCGTCCACGTGCGTGCACCCGGCGGTCAGGACGACCAGGACGAATGCGGCGCAAAGATTTCTACCGTGTGTCAACCACTTTGCGGAAGAGGATGTGTTATGCACTAGCGGCCATCCTTTGAATTGTCTGTTTTTGCGGGATTCGGATGCGGAAATGCGCGCCCGGAAACTCATCCGAATCGACCAGTTCTATGACGCCGTCGTGCGCCTGTACGCACTCGAGCACGACCGAAAGGCCAATGCCCGTGCCGGCAATGTGTCCCCCCTGCTTTTGCTTACCCTGGAAAAACGCATCGAAAATACGCGGCCCTTCGTCCTCGGGAATGCCGGGCCCGGTGTCGGCGAACTCCAGTACACAACTTCCCGGCTGGCTGTTCGCGCGGATCGTGATGCTGCCTCCCCTGGGGGTGAACTTGATGGCATTGGACAGCAGGTTGTCCAGGACAGTTCGCATCTTGTCGCGATCGGCGGTGATTGCGCAGTCCTCCACCTGCAGTCGCAATTGGATCTGCGCGCTTTTCAGTGCCAGCCGCTGCGCCTTGGCAACGGAAATGATCAGTGAGCGCAGCGAAAACTGGCTCAATGACAGTACTTCGTTCTTCGTCTGCCAGGCGCTGAAGCTCAGCAGGTTCTCGATCAATCGCTGCAGCTTGAGCCCGTTCTGTCGCAGGATGTCGGTGACCTCCCGTTGCGGCGCGTCGAGCTCCCCGACGGTGCCGTCGAGGAGCAGCTCCGTACCTTCTCGTATGTTCGCGAGCGGCGTCTTGAGTTCGTGGGACATGTGTCGCAGGAAGCGGTTCTTTTCCTGCGCCAGCTCCAGTAATCGCACGCGCAACCATTCCAGCTGCCGGCCGAGGCGTTCCAGGTCGGTCGGTCCTTTCACCTCGATCGGCTTCGAAAAGCCGCTTTGCCCCAGCTGGTTGATCGCGCCGTCGATCTGCCGGATCGGCTTCGCCACCAGCAGCGTGAAAAACAGCACGATGACGACGGTTCCGGGAACGAGCGCGGCCGTCTGCCAGGCCGACACGCGCTGCGCGCGGCGGATGCTTTCCTGCAGGCCCTGGAGCTCGAGCTCTATGTGGGTGCTCAGGATCGCCGATAGGCGAGTCACGTCCTGCCGGATGGTCGCGAACTCCGCGATCGCGTCCTGCCCGTCGTTCTCGCTCACCATCTCCTGCGACAGGGAATCGACGATGCGGGCTGCGCGCTCGGGAATGGAACGGGCGAGATCCGTGGCATCCGCGAGCTCCGCGAGCGGCATGATGCGGTCGACGGTTTCCCTGATGGATTCGAGGTCCTGATGCACCAGAGAGCGACTGTCCTCCGTGCGCAGCACGAGGTACTGGCGCGCAAGTCGCTCGAACGACGCAACCTGCTGCGCGAGCGCCCGGTTGTTCTCGGCGGCCGTGACGCCGCTGACGATCAGCTGCTCACTGTGCGCCGCCAGCCGGTCGAGACTGATCAGCGCCCACACCACGGCGATCAGGAGCGGCAGGGCCACGAGACCGAACCCTACGAGAATCAGGCCGTTAAGGGAACGAGGGCGGGGTAGCGAC
>Ga0299913_10005781_pt1 | contig 10623 bp, 13 predicted proteins | sample RVTome_9_FD_201360 | JGI IMG/M metagenome (GOLD analysis project Ga0299913, IMG submission 201360) | Soil microbial communities from uranium-contaminated site in the Upper Colorado River Basin, Wyoming, United States - RVT155D38 (version 2) ... | reverse complement strand
GCTGTTCGCACAGCGATTCACCACTGGTCGCAAGGTCATGGGTAGGTTGGGTAAGGGTAGTGCGGGAAACCGCGCGTGAAAGATGCCCTTGCGGTTAGCGAATCCGGCAGCAATGAAGGCCCCTCCTCGGAGGGGCCTTCTCTATGCCTGAATATCGGTTCCTGTCTGGGATCGTGCCGCTCTACAGGTTCCCCGTGAGCAGCAGGATCAGCAGGATGAGCAGGATCAAGCCAACGATCCCTCCACCGAGATACATGAGATTTCCTCCTTCATTCGCGCGTGCAGACTCCGTATCGGTACCTTCGGGATGCACGCCACGTGCCAGAACTCCCATGGCGGACCCCGGTGGGGTGCAACGTACGATCGCCACGTGGCCAGATGGGTCTGTCGGCGCTGCTTCGAATCGAACGAGGAGAGCGTCCACGCGTGCGCCAAGTGCGGCCTGCTGCGCGGCGAGCTTCCCTCGCCTGGAGAGCAGGCCGCGTTGCCGGGCAGCGCGCCGCCTGCGCGCGCCGGGCTCGGTGGCCTCCTCCCGCTGCTCGGCCGCTTCTGGTGGGTGCTGGCGCTGGTCGTGGTGGGCATCGGCGGCTACGTGTTCAACGCCCAGCGCGGCGAGGACGGGGCGATCGAGCGCGGTGGGTCGATGTCCATCACCGACCTCCGGGTGGGCGACTGCTTCAGCCTGGATGACGACGCGGCCACCGAGATCGAGGAGGTCAGCGCCAAGCCCTGCGGCGAGCCGCACGGCTACGAGATGATCTATGTCGGCACCTTCGCCGCATCCGGCGACACCTTCCCCGGCGCCGCCGCATTCGAGGGCTTCGTGGGCGATCGCTGCCTGTCGGCCTTCACCGACTTCGTTGGCCTCGCCTACCCGGAGTCGCGCCTCGAGCTCTCGTGGTTCGAGCCGACAGTCGAGTCGTGGGGCTTGGGAGACCGCACGGTGCAGTGCGCCATCCTGGATCCGGTCGTTCCGGAGCTCACAGAAAGCATGCGCAACGCCCTGCGCTGAGCCTCTCCAGACCCTCTGCTAGACTCGGCGTCCCGCGCGCCGGTAGCTCAGTGGATAGAGCGTCGGCCTCCGGAGCCGAAGGTCGCAGGTTCGAATCCTGTCCGGCGCGCCAGAACCTCATCCTGAGCACCGGCCGCTGGTCTGGGGGCACGTCGGCCGCCCGGTCGCTGGCGTGCCCAAACCGCGCCGAATCAGAGGAGATCATGAGGCTACCCCGCTCCGCCATCGTGCTCGCCACCGTGGCGCTCGTCCTATCCGCATGTGACACGGCGCCGTCCGCGTCGGCGAACGGCAGCGCACCCGCTGCGTCCGAGGCCGTCGACCCCGAGGAGCTGGTCGTCAGCTTCGTGCCATCCAGCGAGGCGGCCGCCCGGGCGGAGGACATGGAGCCACTCGCGGCGTACCTGGCCGAACAGCTCGACATGCCGGTGACCGGCACCGTGTCGACCAACGACGCGAGCCTGGTGTCCGGCATCGAGGCCGGGCAGGTCCACATCGGCGCACTGGCGCCATACGGCATGGTTCAGGCGGTCGACCGCGCCGGCGCTCAGATCATCCTCCCGTCAGAGCGCCTGGGGAGCGGCACATATCACACGCAGTTCTTCACGACGGACGTCGCCACCTATTGCACCGGGGCGCCGGCAGAGAACTCGCGGGCCGTCGGCGATGACGAGCTTACGTTCCTCAACTGCAACGGGACGGCGCGGGCCGATGACGAGATGCCTGAGGGGCCGATCGGCCTCGAGGCGCTGGGCAACCTCGAGCCTGGGGCGCGGGTGTCCTTCGTGGAACAGACCTCGGCGCCCGGCTACGTCTTCCCGGCCACGGTCCTGGCCACGAACGGGATCGATCCCGAAGCGGACATCGCGCCGCTGTTCGCCGGCACGGATGACGGTTCGGTGATCGCGGTCTGCGAAGGGCAGGCGGAGATCGGGATCAGTTTCGATGACGCTCGGGCGATTGCCGCCAGCGACTGCGACATCGCTGGCGACGTGGTCGTCTTCGCCTACGGCCCGGAGATTCCGAACGATGGGATCGCGGTTTCCGGGGACCTTTCCCCGCAGCTGCGGGAGCGGATCACGGCCGCGCTGATGGCGTACGCGGATACCGATGCGGGAGTCGACGTCCTCGACACGATCTACCAGATCACCGCCTTCACCGAGCCAAACCTCGAGGCGCTTGAGATCGTCCGTCAGGCCGTGGCGGAGCTCGGGTATGAAGGCTGACCGCGCATTCGGCGCATGACACGTCCGCTATGATTGCCGACGACAATCGGCCCACACGGGTGCGATGACCCCACGATGGGTCCATCGACGTGGGGCCCGGGCCCACCATGGTGCCCTTCGCGGACCGCGCGGGGTCATCGGAGGAGATCAATGAGGTACACCCGCCCATTTGTTGCGCTTGCGGCGATGGCATTCGTCCTGTCGGCGTGTGGTGCTGCCGCCTCGCCTTCCGCCGACGCGAGTGACCCCGCCGAATCCATGGCGGCGTCCGAGGCAGCCGATCCCTATGCCGACTGGCCAGATGAGCTTGTCATGGGCTTCGTCCCATCCAGGGAGGCAGGCCAGCTGGTGGACAGCATCGACGCTCTGACCGGTGTCCTCGCAGAGGGTCTCAGCGAGGAGTCAGGTAAGGAGATCACCGTCGAAGGCACCGTCCCCTCCGACTACACCGGCCTGGTGACCGCCATGGAAACCGGCAATGCGCACATCGGCGCCTTCGGGCCATTCTCGCTGCTCCAGGCGCGTGACCGCGCCGGCGCCGAGATCATCCTGCAGTCGGAGCGCTTCGGCAGCCCGACGTATCACACCCAGTTCTTCACGAATAATCCGGACGCCTTCTGCGACGACGAGCCGGTGGTGGTCGACGAGGAAACTGGCTGGCGCAACTGCAACGGCACCGCCGATGCAGACGAGGGTCCGGTGGCCGAGGACAAGGTAGGCACCGTCCCCGAGGGGACCACGGTCGCGTTCGTGGAGCAGTCGTCCGCCTCGGGCTATATCTTCCCGGCGCTTATCTTCCTCAACAACGGGATCGACCCGGAGAACGACATCGCGCCCCTCTTCGCGAACGGCCATGACCGCAGCGTGATCGCGGTCTGCAATGACCAGGCCGAGGTCGGCGTCAGCTTCGACGACGCACGAGGCTCCGCCGAAACGACCTGCGACCTGGCGGCCAATGTGGTCGTCTTCGCCTACGGGCCGGAGATCCCGAACGACGGCTGGGCCGTTGCCGGCGACCTCCCGGACAACCTGAAGGGGTCGATCAAGCAGATCCTGCTTGACTACGCGGCAACCGAGGAGGGCGCGGCCGTCCTCGACGATCTCTACGAGATCAGCAACCTCGTCGAGGCCGACCTCGAGGCATTCGCGATCGTCGAGGATGCCGCCGAGCAGCTCGGCATCACCTCCGACTGACCCCAGCCAGTTGACGGGGCGGGCGCAGTGCCCGTCCCTGTCGCATACCGACGATCGAGCGAATGATCCGCCTCGAGAATGCGTCCGTTGTCTACCCGGGCGGCGTCGTCGCGCTCAAGAACCTGAGCCTCGAGATCCACGATGGCGAGCTGATGGTCATCGTAGGGCTCTCCGGTGCCGGCAAGTCGACGCTCATCCGCGCCATCAACGGGCTCGTTCCGCTGACCGATGGCGACATCCTCATCGATGACGTCAGCGTCCGCGAAGCGTCGCCTCGCGCCCTGCGTGAGCTGCGCTCCCGGATCGGCATGATCTTCCAGACCTTCAACCTGGTGAAACGGACCACGGTCCTCAACAACGTCCTGATGGGCCGGTTGCACAGCGCCGGCACGCTGCGCTCATTGGTGGGGATGTACCGACCCGAGGACGTCGAAATCGCGATGCAGGCACTCGAGCGCGTCGGGATCGTCGAGAAGGCGTACGTGCGGGCTCAGAACCTGTCCGGGGGCCAGCAGCAGCGGGTGGGCATCGCCCGCGCGCTCGCGCAGCAGCCCAAGATCCTGCTCGCGGACGAGCCGGTGGCCAGCCTTGACCCGCCGACCAGCCACGTGGTGATGCGTGACCTCCAGCGGATCAACCGCGACCTGGGCATCACCACCATCGTCAACCTCCATTTCCTCGACCTGGCCAAAGTGTACGGCGAGCGGATCATCGGCCTGCGAGCCGGCGAGCTGGTCTACGACGGCACCGCGGCCCAGGCCGACGAGAACGTCTTCCGCGACATCTACGCGCGCTCGCTCACGGCCGACGACCTGATGGGCGAGGCCGCCTCAGCCGCCGCGCTGCCCTCGTGACGGCGGAGGCCCCGCCCGCCGCGACCCGTCCGGCCAGGCCGCGTGGGTCGCCGTGGGGCATTGCCGCCCTGCTGGTCTTCGCCGCCATCACCTGGTGGGCCGCCAGCGAGGAGTTCGGCATCGGTTTCGACGTCATCCAGCTGGCTACCAACCTGACCCGCGGGTCGCAGATCATAGGCGAGTTCTTCCCGCCCAACTGGGAGTACCTGCCGCGCACCTACGGGCCGATGCTCGAGACATTCAAGATGGCCGTGATCGCCAGCGCGCTCGGCTGCGGCATTGCGCTCTTCATCTCGTTCCTGGCCTCCCGAGTCACCACCCCGAACCCACCGACCTACCTGGTGTCGCGCAGCGTACTCAACGTCATCCGGGCGCTGCCAGACCTGCTGTATGCCCTCATCTTCGTGGCCGCGGTGGGGGTCGGGCCCCTTCCGGGCATCCTGGCGCTTTTCTTCTTCAACGTCGGTGTGGTCGTCAAGCTCCTGTCCGAGACGATCGACGGCGTCGATACCGGCCCGATCGAGGCTGCTCGCGCCACCGGCGCGAACCGGACGCAGACCGTGCGCTGGGCGGTCGTGCCCCAGGTGCTGCCCAACTACGTGGCGTACTCGCTCTACGTCTTCGAGCTGAACATCCGGGCATCGGCGGTCATCGGCATCGTCGGCGCCGGCGGCATCGGCAACAACATCAACACCGAGCGTCGCTTCTTCAACTACGACAACCTGTCGGTCATCCTCATCGAGATCTTCCTGTTCGTGGTCGTCATCGAGCTGATCTCGATCTGGCTGCGGAGGCGGCTGGTGTGACCGCCGTGGCCCGCGCCGCACCCGCCCGACCGCCACGGCCGTCGACCCGGAACCGCTGGCTGGCGACGACGGCCGTGCTGGCCCTCGTCGTATGGGCGATGGCGACGGCGGAAATCGATCTCGAGCGGATCGCGAGCCTGCCCGAGGGCATCGGCCTGCTCTTCTACCGCATGTTCCTGGAGACCGGTCCGGAATGGTCGTACCTGCCGGACGCCGTCCAGGGGATGCTGCAATCGATCCAGATCGCGTGGATCGGGACCATCATCGGCGCCGTGATCTCGCTGCCCCTGGGCCTGCTGGGGGCGCGCAACGTGTCCGGGATCCTCGGGTCCAACGTCATGCGCCAGATCCTGAACGCGATCCGCGCGGTCCCCGAAGTCATCCTGGCCGTGGTTGTCTTCATCCCGATGGTCGGCATCGGCGGCGCGGCGAGCGCGTATGCCGGCACCCTGGCCATCGGCGTTCACTCCATCGGCACGCTGGGCAAGCTGACGGCGGAGGTGGTGGAAGGCATCGATCCCGGGCCGGTGGAGGCCGCCCGTGCGGCCGGCGGCAATACCGTCCAGGAGCAGCGCTGGGGGGTCATCCCCCAGGTCATGCCGGACATCATCGCCTTCTGGCTCTATCGCTTCGAGATCAACATCCGGGCATCCGCCATCCTGGGCGTGGTAGGCGCGGGTGGGATCGGGACCTCGCTCGAGCAGGCGATGACGTTCTCCCGCTTCCCACGGGCCGGCGTGATCATCATCGTGATCATCGTGGCGACCATCCTGGTCGACACCGCCTCCGGCTGGCTGCGACGCCGGATCATCGAGGGCGGCGCAGGGCGCGTGGAGGAGGTGGAGATCACCGGCATGTCCAGCCCGCTGCGCATGGACGGCGACGCCGGCTGACGCCGGTCAGGCCGGGCGCCACAGGCGGGGCGCCACCTGGACCACGATCACACCCAGCGTCGCGACCCCCAGGCCGGCGATCTGGCGTGCATCCAGCCTCTCGCCCAGGATGACCCAAGCCATGATCGCGACCATGATCAGCAGGGTGTTGACGATGACGCTGGACTCGACCGCGGTCAGCACGCGCAGGGTGTGGTTGTAGAGCGTGAACGCAAAGGCGGTGTTCACCGCAGCCAACCACCCCACGATGGCCCACCCCCGCAGGTCGAGGGCCGGCCAGCCCTCGAGGGCGACCCCCACCGTCAGGAGCGCCACACCCCCAATCGCCATCGACATGGCGGTGAGCCCCGCCGGCCCGCCCAGCCTGGCCTGTACGTCGCGGTTCAGGTCACGCGCAACGTGCTGACCCGACGTGCTGGCCACGGCACACAGCGCGGCCGCAGCCAACCCCAGCCACGCAGCCTGGCCCAGCTCGAACGGCCCGAAATACAGGATGCCACCGGCGAGCAGCAGCAGGATGCCGACGACCTGGGGGGCGGTGGCTTCCTCTCCGCCGCGTACCCAGGCCACGGCGGCAACCCACACCGGGATCGATGACAGGACGAGGCCGACCGCGGCGGCCGGCAGCACGGCCAGCGCGGCGAACTGGGCGCCCTGGGCCACGGCATAGAACACCAATCCGAGGAAGGCCAGCCGCGACCACAGGCGACGGTCGAGTCCCCCATGGCCGCGCGAGCGGGCCAGCCGCAGCGCTCGCCAACCGATGGGCACCATGATTGCGGCCGCCAATGCGTATCGCAGGCCGGCGAAGCTGATCGGGCGCAGGTCGAGGTCGGTGAGACCGATCTTGATGAGGATCCAGGAGGTCGCCCACAGGAACGTCACAAACAGGCACTGGGCAGCGGCCACCAGCCGCTGCCGCTCACGGTGACGGTGTGCCTCCTCTGGCTCGATGGCGACCGGTTCCAAAGCCGGCCACCTTAGCACGCCTCAGAAGTGCTCATCCTCGGGCGCATGCCGCTCGTCGCCGCCCAGCCTCGTGCCGCGACCTTCCTGCAACGCGAGTGGATCAGACGCTGTCGGGCGCTCGCCAGACGGACGCTCGTCGAAGGCATATGCCGGGTCGTTGGGCGCGAGGCCGTGCTCCGACCCGTAGCCCCCGTCCCGCTCGTTGGGACCGATCTCCTCGAGTGGTCGCTCGCCCAGGCTGCCGGGGTCGTCCATCGGCCCGTGCTCCGCGGCACTGCGTTGTCGGGCTCCGATGGTGGCCGCGTGCGCGATCTCCGGCCGGTTGATTGCGCGCAGCTCCGCCGGGACGAACGGCGCGTCGGAGTCGTCCGGCGTCAGCGACCCGGTCGCTTCCGTCATCCCGCCGCCGCTGGGTGGGACCTGGCGGTCGGTCATCGCACGCCCACCTCTCCCCGCCAGGCCCCGCTCTCCTGGCCGCGCGCCTCGATGAACTCCTTGAAGTGCTTCAGGTCGTCCTTCACGGAGCGGCCCACGAACCCCATGGCCGCCCCCGCCGACTCGACCGCGCCTTCCGGCTCGACCTCCATCTCGATATCGACGCGGGTCGTGTTCGCGTCGAGGCGCTCAAAGGTCACGATGCCGGCGTTGCTCGCGCCGTCGACGCTGGCCCAGGCCACGCGCTCATCGGGGATCTGCTCGGTGATCTGCGCGTCCCATTCCTTGGTGGTGCCATTCACCTCGGCGACCCAGTGCAGGCGGGTGTCGCCCTGCTGGGTCACCGACTTCACGCCCTCCATGAACCGGGGGAACTCCTCGAACTGGGTCCACTGGTTATAGGCCGTGCTGATCGGGACGTTGACGTCGATGGACTCTCGGACCGTGGTCATGGCTGGTGGCTCCCCTCTGGTGAATTGTCGGATGGCCCCCCTCTGCATGCAAGCGCCCTGCCAGCCGAGGGGCGCGGCCCGCACCTTGAACAAGGAACGCCGCGAGGAGGGTGAAACGAAGGAGGACTGATCGGCGATCATCGGTCCATGCAGACCGATGGGGCCGCAGGACGGCTGGTCCGGCGCGACCGCCTGGCGCGCGAAGGGGAGGAGGAGCGCCTGGCTCCGGCGGCCAGCCGATCGGCCGCCAGCCGCGGACGGCTCCGAGCCGAGGAGCCCGACGCGTTCCGCACCGCCTTCGAGCGCGACCGCGACCGGATCATCCACTCCAAGGCCTTCCGTCGGCTGAAGCACAAGACGCAGGTCTTCCTCCACCCCGACGGCGACCACTACATCACCCGCCTGACCCACACCCTGCAGGTGGCCCAGATCGCCCGGTCGCTGGCCGGCGCGCTCGGCCTCAACGAGCCGCTGGCCGAGGCCATCGCGCTGGGACACGACGTCGGGCACACGCCGTTCGGCCATACCGGTGAGGAGGCACTGAGCCCGTACTTCCCGCCGCACGGCTGGCATCACGCCGCGCAATCGGTCCGCATCTACGAGGTGCTCGAGGACCTGAACCTCAGCTGGGAGGTCCGGGACGGCATCCGCGCCCACTCCTGGCGGATCGAGCCGCCACCGGCCACCGCCGAGGCCTTCTGCGTCCGCTATGCCGATCGGATCGCCTACCTCTCGCACGACGCCCTGGATGCCATCCGCGCCGGCGTGCTGGTCCCCGACAGCTTCCCGCCCTCGGTGCTGGAACGCTTCGGCACGCCGGGCCGCGCCTGGATCGGCGAGATGATCGAGGCAGTTGTCGAGCACTCGCTGCAGGTGGGCGAGGTGCGCATGGACGCCGGGACCCTGGCGGTGATGAACGAGTTGCGCGACTTCATGTTCGCCAGCGTCTACCAGTCGGGTGAGCAGCGCGGCGAGCAGCTGCGGGCGATCGCGATTCTCACCGACCTGATGGACCACCACCTCGCCGACCCGGAGCTCATCCCCGAGACCTACCGCGAGCACCACGCCCCCGTGGTGGTGCAGGCCGCCGACTACGTGGCCGGCATGACCGACCGCTTCGCGCTCGGCGTGCACGCCGCCCTCAGCGGAAGATCCGCAGCGCTCCCGGACGCAGGCTGAAGACGACCGGCGTGATGCCGATGGACCGGCCGTCGGCATGGGCCGGCAGCGTCCCGCGCACCGCCTCGACGCGGATCTCGGTGCCCACCACCACCCGGACGCCCGGCTCCCGCGCTTCGCGGCCGCGCGCCACGCGCAGGTAATGGAGCAGCGCCTGGCCGGTTGACATGCCGTCGAATACCGCCACGTGCAGCTGGCCATCGGCCGGGTCGGCTTCCGGCACCAGCGCGAAGCCGGCGCCGTGGTACGGGGTGTTGCAGACCACGACCGACGGCGCCCGCGTCCGGCGCCGCCGTCCATCCACGGTCAGCCACATCGCGCGCCGCCGCTGTCGGAGCACCCGCCACAGCAGGCGCAGCGCGCGCAGGCGTCCGCGGCGCTCGGCGACCTCCATCACGCCGAAGCCCGCCGCTTCCAGCCCCACCGCTGCCGCCTCGAAGAACAGCTCCGGCTCGCCGTCGTCGTGCGCAGCGGTCCCCACGTCCACCAGCCCAACGGAACCCCCGGCGATGACGTCGAGCGCCCCGTCCAGCTCAGCGGGGAGCCCCATGCCGCGCGCCACGTTGTTGAAGCTGCCCAGCGCCAGGATGCCGAGCGTGGCGTCCGTGCCGACCAGGGTGGCGGCTGCCGCGCCGACCGTGCCGTCGCCGCCGGCGACCACCACGTCCCGGCCTTCGGACACCGCCTGCCCGGTCAGCTGTGCGAGATCGTCCGACTCCGCCAGGACGTGCAGCGTCACCGGCAGGCCGCGCCGGGCGAGCTCGTCGGCCAGGGCCTGCGGCTCGAGGCGATCCGCGTCGTCGCTGAGGGGAGGCGGCGCACCCGGCTTGCCACCCGAGGCGGGATTGGCGAGCAGGAGGATCGGTCGCCGTTCGGCGGGCGGGGTCACGGATCGGCCGGTGGCGACGTCGCGGGCTGCACGTCGCCGACGTATCGGTATGCCTGGAACGTGCCGTCGTCGCAGTCGAGCGCGATCTCGTCCGGGCGGTCCGCGGCCGACGTCGACGGCGCGCTGCCGGGTGGGCCGAACACGCGGCGCGTCGTCAGGCCGATGAAGGTGGAGCCGATCTCCACCGGGTCGCCCGGCTCCGACAGCGCCGGGGACGCCAGCGGCGCGCCCGCGGGCAGGTAGCGGCGCTCGTCCCACTGCAGGCTGTCAGGGCAGCCGTCGAGCTGGTTGAAGGCCAGGGACATGCCCACCAGTCCCACGATCACGAAGGTGGCCGACCCGAGCACCAGGCAGCCGACCGCCCGGACGTTCACGGTCGGGTGATCTCGAAGCGGTGGAACGATCCCGATGCCGACGACCGGCTGGCCTCCACGCGATCGACCCGGGCGCCCGGCGGGCCGCGCCACAGCAGGCGCTCGAGCTCGTCCAGGGCATTGGGCAGGCCCTCTCCCACCAGCGCCACGGCCCGCTCCTCCGGCTCGTTCATCACCCAGCCGGTGATCCCCAGCTGATCGGCGCGCGTCCGGACCCACCAGCGGAAGCCAACGCCCTGCACGTAGCCCTCCACCCGCGCCGTCAGGCGCTCGCGGTCGCTCATGGAGCCGCGTTGGCGACGCGCGGCCACGCGAGCATGGCGACCTCCAGCGCCAGTCG
>Ga0299913_10005779_pt1 | contig 10624 bp, 11 predicted proteins | sample RVTome_9_FD_201360 | JGI IMG/M metagenome (GOLD analysis project Ga0299913, IMG submission 201360) | Soil microbial communities from uranium-contaminated site in the Upper Colorado River Basin, Wyoming, United States - RVT155D38 (version 2) ... | reverse complement strand
GCCTGCGAACCTCTCCGACGCGACGTAGACGCTCGCGGGCGGAAGGTCGCACGTTGCGCTCTTCAGCCAGCAGTCGAACCACTCGCCCGCCCGAGCCATGAGGATGCCGGTGTCGGCGGCCGGGAAGGTCGAAGGCGCATGGCCGTGGAGGCCGACGTAGAGCGCCTTCGGCCCCTTCAGCCGCCGGAACGCCTGCGCGCCCTGGTCGATCCCGAAGAGGAAGTCGCGACGGCCCTGCGCCAGGAAGACCGGCGTCGTGACGGCTCCGAGCTTCGAGAGGCTCGAGCGCTCCGCGGCCCACGGCCGGACCGCGGCCGCGTTCCCGGCGAAGGCCGCGGCCTGCACCGTTGCGAGCGACGGATCGCGCTTGGCCTCCGGGATCGACCCGGCCAGCCCCGCGACGAGACCGGACTTGACGAGCCCCTGCGGCATCAGCGCCGAGAAGAGGTCGGTCCACGTCTGGACCGTCACGACCGCGCCCCATGGCACGCCGGCGACGAGCGAGTTGAGGACGGCGCCGCCGCCGTACGAGATGCCCCAGGCGCCGATGCTGTTCCCGTCGACGTCCGGCCGGGCGGCGAGCCACTGGAAGACGGCGCGCGTGTCCGCGACCTCGCGCGGCCCGTCGATGCCAACGAGCCCGCCCGACTGCCCGTGCCCGCGCGCGTCGAACGTCAGCACCGCGTAGCCGCGGCCCACGAAGCCGTACGCGGCCACGAGCGCGTTCGTGCTCTGCCGGTCACCGGCGAGGCCGTGCAGGAAGACGAGCGCGGGCCAGCCGGCTGCCGGCGGGCTGGCGTCCGGGAGGTGGAGCGTCGCCGCGATGGAGGCGCCGTCGTCCATCGGGATCGAGAGCTCCTGCGTCGAGGCCGTGGAGCCGGTGGCCTCGCCGACGCTGAGGACGAGCGCCGCCGCCAGCGCGATCAACCAGACCTTCACCACGGCCGAACAGGGTAGACGAGGATCGCTTGCAACAGTCTGTTGCGAGCTCGCCCTGGTCGCGGCGCCCGGGCTCGGTGCGCAGCACGACTCCGGTTGCGCGGCTGGCCACTGATCCGCTTGCAACAGTCTGTTGCAAGCGTTTCGGCGCCGGAAGGTGGGCGTCCTAGAATCCCGCGAGTGGACGCGCGCCCGATCGGGGTCTTCGACTCGGGCATGGGCGGGCTGACCGTCCTGCACGAGTGCCTCGTCACCCTCCCGCACGAGGACTTCGTCTACCTCGGCGACGGCGCGAGGCTTCCGTACGGCCCGCGGCCGCTCGCCGAGATCCGGCGGTTCGCTGCAGAGATCGCCGGCTACCTCGAGGGACAGGGCGTGAAGCTGATCGTGGCGGCGTGCAACTCGGCGACCGCGGCGGCGCTGCCCGACCTCCAGCGCCGGTTGTCGGTTCCCGCGATCGGCGTGCTCGCCCCGGAGGCGCACGCCGCCGTGCTCGCGACGCGGAACCGCCGGATCGGGCTGCTCGCGACGGAGGCCACAGTTGCGAGCGGCCGCTACGCCGAGCTCGTGCGCGCGCTCGACGCCGGCGCCGAGCTCGAGCCGGTGGCGTGTCCTCGCCTCGTCCCGCTCATCGAAGGCGACGACCCTTTCGGGGAGGAAACGGCAGCTGCGGTGCGCGAGTACGCAGCGCCGCTGCGCGAGGCAGGCGTCGACACTGTCATCCTCGGGTGCACGCACTACCCGCTGATCCGCCCGATCTTCCAGCGGGTCTTCGGGCGAGGCGTGACGCTCGTCTTCTCCGCGGAGGAGACGGCGCGCGAGGTCGCGGAGACGCTCAGGCGGAAGGACATCGAGAACGCCGAGACCCGCGAGGGCGGGTACCGCTTCCTTACGACCGGCGACACCTCGCTCTTCCGCGAGATGGGGCAGCGCTTCCTCCAGCTCCCGATCGCGTCCGCGGAGCACGTCGAGGTCTCCGCGCTCGAGGCTGCGGCCGCATGAGGGCCGACGGCCGGCGTGCGGACGAGCTGCGCCCGCTCCGGGTCGAGCTCGACTACCTCGAGCAGCCCCACGGCTCCGTGCTCTACGGCCAGGGGAAGACGCTCGTCCTGTGCACCGCCACGATCGAGGACGGCGTCCCGCGCTGGCTCTACGGCAAGGGCCGCGGCTGGATGACGGCTGAGTACTCAATGCTTCCCGCCTCGACCGGCGAGCGGACCCAGCGCGCGGTCTCGCGCGGCCGCCCGGACGGGAGGACGGTCGAGATCCAGCGGCTCATCGGCCGCGCGCTCCGGGGGGTCTGCGACTTCGACGCGCTCGGCGAGCGCACGCTCTGGCTCGATTGCGACGTCCTGCAGGCGGACGGCGGCACGCGCTGCGCGTCGATCACGGGCGCCTGGATCGCGGCGAGCCGCGCGCTGGACCGATTCGGCCTCTCCAAGGCGCTCGTGGGGTCGGTCGCCGCGGTGTCCGTCGGCATCGTCGAGGGCGAGCCGGTGCTCGACCTCGACTACGCCGAGGACTCGGCCGCCGAGACCGACATGAACGTCGTGATGACGGACTCGGGCGAGCTCGTCGAGGTGCAGGCGACGGCGGAACGCGATCCTTTCTCCCGCGACCTGCTCGACGAGCTCCTCGATCTCGCGGCCGGCGGCGTCGCCGAGCTCACCGCGGCGCAGCAGGACGCAGCCGGCACGCCACGCCCGGCGTGAGGCTCGTCCTCGCGTCGCGGAACGAGAACAAGCTGTACGAGCTCCGCCGGGCGCTTCCCGCGTGGGAGATCGCTCTGCTCGGAGCCCCGGACGAGCCCAGGGAGGTCGGCGAGACGTTCGCCGACAACGCTCGGATCAAGGCCCGGCACGGGCGGGCGCACGCTGCGTTGGAGGACTGGGTGGCGGGCGAGGACTCCGGGATCGAGGTGGCCGCGCTCGGCGGTCGCCCCGGAATCGAGTCCGCGCGCTGGTCGAGCCGGCCGGTCGAGGCCGTGCTCGCGGAGCTCGACGGCGTGGAGGACCGGCGTGCCCGGTACGTCTGCGAGCTCGTCGTCCTCGCCCCGAACGGGTCGGAGGTGCGCGCGACTGGGACGCTCGAGGGAAGCATCGCGCGCGAGCCGCGCGGGAGCGAGGGCTTCGGCTACGACCCGATCTTCGTCCCCCTCGGCGAGACGCAGACCGTCGCAGAGCTCGGAGACGCCTGGAAGGCTGAGCACTCGCACCGCGCACGCGCCGCCCGCGCACTGGCGGAGGCGGTCGCAGACGACGCAAGTGACAACTCGTAACTCGGCGCCTCTCATCCTCGAGACCGCTTCGGAGCCGGGCCCTCGACCGAGGCGCACCTCGTGACAGGTTGTAGGTTGCCGTCCGGCCCCGCCTCTCGCGTTGCGCTGAAGGTGGTAGCGTCGGCGCGATGAATGCCGACCAGGCGCTTGCGGAGCTGCGCGAGCTCTCGTCCCAGGTCGCACGGGCCGTCGTCCTCGGCGAGGACGGGGGGATCGTCGCGGGCACAGACGCGGACGCCACCGCGACCCAGCACCTCGCGGAGGCCGCGCAGGCGCTCGTCGCCGCGGCCGGCGAGCTGCACGGGACCTCGGGCGACGTGTCGCGGGCGGAGGTGGAGATTTCCGAGGGCGGCTTCTTCGTCCTCCGCGAAGGTGGCCGGACAATCGCGGCGACCACCGGCCCGGGGCCGACCGCCGGGCTCGTCGTGTACGACCTGCGCACGTGCCTCGGCTCCATCGACGACAAGCCGAAGCGGCGGCGGACGACGAGGAAGAAGGCCGACGAGGAGGCCTCGGAGTGACGCGGCTGCTCAGGCTCGCCCTCGCCGCCGGCCTCGCGATCTGGGCCTGGCGCTTCTTCGTGCGCGGGCGCGAGCCCCACGAGCGCGCGAGCGTGGCGTACGCGGACGGCTCGGAGCTCGTGCTCGAGCCGGGGTCGCCCGAGTTCGTCCGGCTGGCGTCGATCGCGCGCACCGTGCTGCCTTCGTGACGGCGGTCGCACGGGACGATCTCGGCAGCCTGCTCGTCGAGCGCGCGCTCCTCGAGGGCGACTTCGTGCTCCGCTCCGGCAAGCGCTCGTCGTGGTACCTCGACAAGTACCGGTTCGAGACCGAGCCGGAGCTCCTGCGCGCGCTCGGCGCGAGCCTCGCCGAGGCGGTGCGCGAGTTCGAGCCGGACGCGGCCCGGCTCGCAGGCCCGGCTCTCGGAGCCGTCGCGTTGGCCGCTTCGGCATCGCTGACGTCCGGTCTGCCGTTCATCATCGTCCGCGGTGAGACCAAGGAATACGGCACGGCGAAACGGATCGAGGGCTCTTTCGAGCCGGGCGAGCTGGTCTGCCTGCTCGAGGACGTCGTCACCTCTGGCGGCGCGCTCGGGGAGGCGGTGTCGGCCGTCCGCGAGGCGGGCCTCGTCGTTCGCACGGCCGTCTGCGTGGTCGATCGCGAGGAGGGCGGCTCCGACGCTCTCGCCCGGCTCGGCGTGCGGCTGCGGGCGCTCTACCGGGCCGAGGAGCTGCTGGGGCTGCGAAAAACCGCCGCAAAACGTGATGGTTGAGCCAAATACGAAGGAGTGTTAGGGTCCTTCGCGTCCCCAGGGCGAACAAACGACGTAACAGGAGGAGGGACAGTGACAAAGCAAGATTTCGTCGATGCCGTGGCCGATCGCGCCGGCATGTCCAAGCGCGACGCGGGTGAGGCTGTCGATGCGATGCTCGACACCATCACCGACACCCTCAAGCGAGGCGACTCGGTCACGTTCACGGGCTTCGGCAAGTTCTCGACGTCCGCCCGCGCCGCGCGCATGGGAGTGAACCCGCGCACGGGCGAGCGGGTACAGATCCAGGCGACGACCGTGCCGAAGTTCACGGCCGGGAGCGCGCTCAAGTCCGCGGTCAAGGGCGGCTAGGCCTCCGTACTGCGCGCGGGTCGCCGCAGGAGTTCCGAAGGGGCCGCCGGGAGGCGGCCCTTTCTCTTGGTCCGCCCAGGACGTGCGGCTGTGGAGTGATTTCGACGGATTCGGCGCACCGCGCCCGTCCGGAACAGACGACTCCCAGGGTCAGACCCTGGTTACCGAAGTGCAACGGGACCGGCGGGTCGGCCGGCGAGACCTGCTTGAGCTACGAACATATGTTCGATACGGTCGGGCGATGCAGCTCACGTTCGACGCCGCCGACCGGCTCGTCGAGCTCGTCCAGGCACGGCGTGGGGCGGTCTCGCCGGAGGAGGCCGCGCGCGTCCTCTTCGCGCTCGAGCGCTCGCCTGCGACGCTCGCCCGCTCGCTGCTGAGCGACGTCGTCGACGGCGACGCTCGCCTCGCCTGGCTCGGCACACGGGTCGGGCTGGCCGGCGAGCCGCAGGTCGGCACGGCCATCGAGGACGCAGAGGTCGTCGTCTTCGACCTCGAGACGACCGGGCTCTCAGCGACGCGGAACCGCATCTGCGAGATCGGCGCGGTCCGCGTCCGTGCGCTCGAGATCGCCGAGACCTTCGAGACGCTCGTCGACCCGGGGACCGCCCTGCCCGCATTCGTCGCGACGCTCACCGGGATCCGCGAGCACGACCTCCGTCGCGCGCCTCGGGCGGAGGTCGCGGTCCGCCGGTTCCTCGCGTTCGCCGGCGACGCGCCCCTGGCCGCCCACAACGCCCGCTTCGACGTCGGCTTCCTCGAGCGGGAGGTCGAGCGCCTGACCGGCCGCCGCGTCGGTGCGCCCGTACTCGACACCGTGTGGCTCGCCCGCCGGCTCCTCCAGGGCCGCACGTCGCGCTTCTCGCTCGCCCACCTGGCTCATTTCTTCGGGGTCTCGGCGACCCCGTGCCACCGCGCGCTCCCGGACGCGCTCGCGACCGCCGAGATCCTGATCGGCCTGCTCGGGCTCTCCCAGGAGCGCGGCGCCGGGACGCTCGCGGACGTGCTCGAGCTCGCCGCGCCGCGAGCTCGGCGCCTGAGCAGCAGGCGCTCGCTCGTCGCGGGCGCGCCCCGCGGTCCCGGCGTCTACCTCTTCCGCGACCGTAACGACGCCGTCCTCTACGTCGGGAAGGCGCGTGACCTCCGCCCGCGCCTGCGCTCGTACTTCTCGGGCGACCGGCAGCGCCCCGCTGTGGAGGGCGCGCTCGGCGCGCTCGCGCGAGTCGAGTGGCGGCGGCTCGGCTCCGAGCTCGAGGCCGCTCTTGAGGAGCTCCGGCTCATCCGCGAGCTGCGGCCGCCCGCGAACGCCCGCGCCGTGCGGCCCGAGCGCTGCGTCTACCTCCAGCGTCGAGGCGAGCGCTGGGCGACTGTCACCACGCCGGGGCCGCTCGGCCCGCTCTCGAGCCGGCACCGCGGGCGCGCCGCCGCCCGCGCGCTCGAGGGCTTCGACGGAGACGATCCCGCGGGAGCCCTGCCCGCGCTGCGCGCGAAGCTCCGCCGCCTCGCGCGCGACCGGCGCTTCGAGGACGCCGCGCGCGTACGCGACCGGCTGGCCGCGCTCGAGCACGCCGCCACGCGCATCGAGGAACTGAAGCGGCTGCGCGCGCTCCGCCTCTGCCTGCTCGCGCCGGCGCTCGAGCCGGGGTTCCGCCGCGCGTTCTTCGTCGCGGCGGGGAGGGTGGCGGCCGTCCGGACGCTCCCGGCGAGCGCGACGAGGCTCGAGGTGAACGCCGGCCTCGCGGCCGCGAGCGCCGCCGCGCCCTCGTACGCGCCCGAGGACGCCGCTGACCTCCTCGTCATCGGCGGCTTCCTCCGCCGCCCGGGGCCGGAGCTCCGCGTCGTCTCCCTCGACGCCGAGGAGATCCTGGCCGCGTGAGCCTTCTGCGCTGCCCTCCGACCCGCGGCCCTACGATGGGTGTCGTGGCGGACGCACACTTCGCCGACCGGCTCGCCGCCGCGGTCGAGCGCAAGCGGAGCCAGCTCGTCGTCGGTCTCGATCCTCGGCTGGACCTGCTGCCGATGGAGCTCCGCGGCGAGGGCGTGCTCGGCCGCGCGGCCGCGGCGTCGGCGGTGGCCCGCTTCTGCAAGGGGATCGTGGACGCCGTGGGACCGTATGTCGTCGCGGTCAAGCCGCAGTCGGCCTTCTTCGAGGCGCTCGGATCGGACGGGATCAAGGCGCTCGAGGAGGTCTCGGACTACGCGCGCTCGAGCGGCCTGCTCGTGCTGCTCGACGCCAAGCGGGGCGACATCGGGTCGACGGCGAGGGCGTACGCAGCGGCCTTCCTCGAGCCGCGGGACGGCACCGGGCTCGGGCCGGTCGCGGACGCGATGACGGTCAGCGCGTACCTCGGACAGGACTCCGTCGAGCCGTTCTTCGCGGCGTGCCGCAGGCATGGCTCCGGGATCTTCCTCCTCGTTCGCACGTCGAACGCCGGCGCGGCCGACGTGCAGGATCTGATCCTCTCGGACGGGCGGCCGCTATGGCAGTACCTCGCTGCGCTCGTGCACGAGTGGGGGCAGCCGCTCGTTGGGGAGGCGGGGATGTCGAGCGTCGGCGCGGTCGTCGGGGCGACGTACCCACGAGCGGTCTCCGAGGCGCGCAAGCTCATGCCCCAGACTCCGATCCTCCTGCCCGGCATCGGTGCGCAAGGGGCGACCCCGGCCGACGTCGCCCGAGCGTTCACAAGCGGGCCTGCGAGCGCGCTTGTCACGGCGTCCCGCTCGGTCATCTTCGCTTTCCGCGACACCGACGTCGACTGGCGCATCGCGGCCGCGAACGAGGCGGAGCGCCTCGCGGGCCAGGTCTGGGCCGCCTCCGGTTGGTGACGCTGCCCGGTCGTCGACTAGAGTCAGAGCAGGTGATGCGCAGAGCCCTGCTCGCCGCCGTCGTCGCACTTCTCGCCGTCCTCGTCTCGCCCGTCCGGGCGGCGAACGACGCGCCGCGAATCGACGTGCCCTACTGGTACCTCGTCGGCGAGGACGGCGTCGTGCTCTCGCAGCAGCGCGCGCGGGATCCGCGGGCGGTCGCAAGCATCACGAAGCTCATGACGACGCTCGTCGCGCTCGAGCATGCCGACCCTCTGGACGTCGTGCGCGTCAGCCCGGCAGCGGCGCGCGTGGGCGGCTCGTCGATCTTCCTCCAGGGGGGCGAGCAGCTCACGGTCGCGGAGCTCGTCCGCGCGACGCTCATCCCGAGCGCGAACGACGCGGCGACGGCCCTCGCGCTCCACGTCGGGCGCGGCTCGATCCCGCGCTTCGTGTCGCTGATGAACGCGAAAGCGGTCGAGCTCGATCTCGCCGACACGCGGTTCGAGAATCCTCACGGTCTCGACGCGCCGGCGCACCTCTCGAGCGCCCGTGACGCGACGCTGCTCCTCCGGCACGCGCTCGCGATCCCCCTACTGCGGGGAGCTCTCTCGCAGACCGAGTACACGGGCCCCGGCGGGCGCGTGTTCCCGAGCAGCGACGACCTCAACGCGACCTGGCCGCCGCTCGTCGGCGCGAAGACCGGTCACACCCTGAATGCCGGCTGGTCTGAGGCGGGGGCGGCACGCGCGCGGGAGGTCACGGTGTACGGCACGGTGCTCGGCGGCGTCTCGCGCGCCGAGCGGAACAGCGCGCTGCGGAGGCTGCTCGCGTTCGGGCTCGCGCAGTACCGCCGGATCGCCGCGGTCGACTCGACGCGCGTGTACGCCGCCGCGGAGACGGGCTACGACCGGCCGGCTCTCGAGCTGGTGGCGCCGCGGACGATTCCGCGGACCATCCACGAGTCCAGGTCACTGCTCGAGCGCGTCGTCGCGCCGAGGTCGGTCGGGCTTCCCGTCCGGAAGGGCCAGCGCCTGGGCCGGGTCGAGGTCTGGGACGGCAACCGGCTCGTCGCCTCCTCGAACCTCGTCGCCGCTGCGGACGTCTCCGAGCCCGGCCTCGTCGGCAAGGGCGTCTGGTTCGTTCGCCGAACAGCGGGAAATCTCTGGGAGCTCGTCTCGTGATCGTCACCGTCACCGTCAACGCCGCGCTCGACCGCACGCTCACGGTGCCCGCCTTCCTGATCGGGCATCGCCATCGCTCGAGCGACGTCCTCACCCTCGCCGGCGGCAAGGGCATCAACGTCGCGCGCGCCCTCAAGCTCCTCGAGGTCCCGGTCGTCGCGACCGGCCTCTGCGGCGGCCGCACGGGGACGCGCATCGTCGAGGAGCTCACCTCCGAGGCGATCCTCAACGACTTCGTCCGCATCTCGGGCGAGTCGCGGACGTCGACCGCCGTCGTCGACCCGACCTCGGGCACGTACACCGAGATCAACGAGTGGGGTCCCGAGGTGAGCCCGACCGAGCTCGACACGTTGATGGAGAAGCTCCACTACCTCTCGCGCGGCGCGGACTTCGTCGTCCTGGCAGGGTCGCTTCCGCGCAAGGTCCCGACCTCGTTCTATGGCGACGCCATCCGCGACCTGACGCGCCGCGACGTTCGCGTCGTCCTCGACAGCGAGGGAGACGCCCTGCAGGCGGGGGTCGACGCCGCCCCCTTCCTCGTCTCTCCGAACCAGGCCGAGGCCGAGCAGCTCGTCGGGCAGGAACTCGAGGACGACGACGATTTCCTCATGGCCCTCGACGCGATCGGCGAGATGGGGCCCCGCAACGTCGTCATCACGCTCGAGAACGGCTGCTTCGCACGGCTTCGGTTCGGGCGGAAGACGCGACGCGTGCGCGCGCTCGCGCCGTTCGTGGAGCCCGTCTCCGGAGTAGGCTCGGGCGACGTTCTGCTCGCGCAGTTCCTCGCCGCCGTCGTCGACGAACGGCCGCTCGACGCCGCGATCCGCGACGCCGTCGCCGCCGGAGCCGCCGCCGTTCGCGAGGTCGGGGCGGGGCGATTCGACCCGCAGCTCGCGGCCGTGTACGCGGCGGACATCGAGCTCGCGGAGCTCCAGCCTGCGCGCTCCTAGCGAGGCGGTCATTCCGTCACAGGACGCTGGTAACGTCACCTGATGGAGGCCGAGGTCAGGCGGCAGGAGATCGACCGGCTCGTCGCCTTCGAGCGCAAGCTCGGGCGTGAGGGCCTCACCTTCGACGACGTGCTCCTCCTACCGGACGAGTCCTCGGTGCTGCCCAACGACGTCTCGACGGTCACGCGCCTGACGCCCGCGATCGAGCTGAACGTCCCCGTCGTGTCGGCGGCGATGGACACCGTCACCGAGGCCCGGCTCGCGATCGCGCTCGCACGCGAGGGCGGGCTCGGGATCGTGCATCGCAACCTCTCGATCGACGATCAGGTCGCGGAGGTGGACAAGGTCAAGCGCTCCGAGTCGGGGATGATCGTGGAGCCGCTGACGCTCCGGCCGGACGACTCCGTCGCGGACGCGCTCGCGCTCATGGAGCGCTACCGGATCTCGGGCGTCCCGATCACCGACGCGGGCGGGATCCTCGTCGGCATCCTCACGAACCGCGACCTGCGTTTCGAGACGGACGTCTCGCAGCCGGTCTCCGCCCTGATGACGAGCCGCAACCTCGTGACCGCACCGGTCGGCACCACCCTCGACGAGGCGAGCGCCATCCTCCACCGCAACAAGATCGAGAAGCTTCCGGTGGTCGACTCCGACGGCCGCCTCCGGGGCCTGATCACGGTAAAGGACATCTCCAAGCGCATCAAGTACCCGGACGCGACGAAGGACGACCAGGGGCGCCTGCGGGTCGGCGCCGCGGTCGGCGTCGGCTCGGACGCGCTGGAGCGAGCGGCGGCGCTCGTCGACGCGGAGGTCGACGTCCTCGTGGTCGACACGGCTCACGGCCA
>Ga0299913_10005777_pt1 | contig 10625 bp, 9 predicted proteins | sample RVTome_9_FD_201360 | JGI IMG/M metagenome (GOLD analysis project Ga0299913, IMG submission 201360) | Soil microbial communities from uranium-contaminated site in the Upper Colorado River Basin, Wyoming, United States - RVT155D38 (version 2) ... | reverse complement strand
TGACCCGTCGCCGGAGCCGGCGTCCTCCACCGCGCCCGCGGCCCCGACCCCGTCCGCGTCTTCGGCCGAGGCCACGGCGGTGCATGACCGCGGGCATGTCGCCTCGGGCGAGCCTGGCGGCGTCGGTCCGCCCGCCTCGGTCGAGGAGCTCGGCGCGTCCGCTGGGGCCGGCGCGACCGCCTCGGTCGGAGACCCGGGCGCGTCCGTTGGGGCCGGCGCGCGTCGTGGAGCCGACGCGTCCGCCGCGCCCGGCGATCCGGGCGTGCCCCCGGCGCCCGAGCTCGGCCGGCCCGCCCGGGGCTCCCGCCGGCTGGTCGTCGCCGGGGTGGCCGCCGCCGCGCTGGTTCTGGCGGTCACCGCGGCCGCGCTGCGCGACACCGACGACGGTGGCGGCGGCGAGAACCCACGCGAGGGCTCGGCCCAGACCACCCCGCGCGACGGGCAGGCCGCACCGGGCGACGGGAACGAAGACGGCGGCGGCGACGCTGCGAGCACGCTGCCGTCGACCACCGACACGCCCACGACGACAGACGCGCCCACGACGACGGCCGGCGACACCGACGGCCTGCCAGAAGGTTGGACCCCGTTCCCCGACCCGGAGGGCGCCTACACCATCGGGCTCCCGCCGGGCTGGCAGGTGCGACGGACCGACGTCCCCTACCGCATCGATCTCGTCGATCCCGGCACCGAGTCGTTCCTGCGGATCGAGTGGACCGACTCGCCCAAGCCGGACCCCGCCGCGGACTGGCGCGAGCAGGCCGGGTACTTCGCATCGCGCAACACCAGCTACGAGGAGATCGGCATCGCGCCGGTCGACTACCGCGACTACGACGCTGCCCTGTGGGAGTTCACCCACAGCAGCAGCGGCGAGACCATGCACACGGGCAACCTGGGCTTCGTCGCCAACGGCCGGGGCTACGCCCTGATGCTCCGCACGCCCGAGCGCCTGTGGGACGACAGCCAGCCGCTCTTCGAGCAGTTCCAGCAAGCCTTCCAGCCCGCCTAGACACCCGGTCCGATCGCCGAGCCGGGCCCGAGTCCTGTGGTGGTCCGCCCGGCCTCCGCGTGCTGCCACGCCCGTGGACCCGCCTCCCGGTCCTGCCTTGTCCCTGTCCCGGCCCGGCCGGCGGGCTCGCGGGGGCCCACCGCCGCTGAACGGTCGTTCAGCGCGGCGTAGCCTGCGTCGGCGATGACGACCTGGACCGTCCACTACGACATGCGGGCCCCCGCGTTCGGCACGCCCGCGCCCGCCCTCTACGCCGCCGCCCTCGACCAGGCGTCGTGGCTGGACGAGCACGGGGTCACCGCTCTCGTGGTGTCCGAGCACCACGGCGAGGACGACGGCTACCTGCCCAGCCCCCTCGTGCTGGCGGGAGCGCTCGCTGCCCGGACGCGTCGGGCGATGATCAGCGTGAACGCCCTGCCGCTGACGCTGCACGACCCGATCGCCGCCGCCGAGCAGTGCCAGGTGGTCGACCAGATCTCGGGCGGGCGGCTGGCGGTGACGCTGGTGCCCGGCTACGTCGAGGCCGAGTTCGCGCTCTACGGCGTGCCCTTCGCCGGCCGCGGGCGCCTCTTCGACGAGAAGCTGGCGGTGTTCATGCAGGCGCTCACCGGCGAACCGTTCGAGCACGGGGGGCGCACCGTGCGGGTCACGCCTGGGCCGGTGCAGCGCCCGCGGCCGGCGGTGTTCATCGGCGGGGCCAGCGCCGTCGCGGCGCGCCGGGCGGCGCGCGTGGGCGACGGCTTCGCGCTCGGCGGCCCCGAGCGGGGCCTCGGCGCCGTCTACCGCGAGGCGTGCGCGGCGCTCGGGCGGCCGCCCGGCCCGGTGCTCGTGCCCCCGCACCCGATGGCGGTGCACGTGGCCGAGGACCCCGAGGCCGCCTGGGCCCGCATCGCGCCCCACGCGCTGCACGAGCTCGACCGCTACAGCGCCTGGGCCGCCGGGTACGAGGGCCACCTCTACGAGCGGGTCACCGACGCCGAGCAGGCCCGGCGGGACGGTTTCTACGCCGTGCTGACCCCCGACGAGTGCGTCGAGGTGGCCCGGCGGCTGACCGCCGAGGGCAGCACCGTGCTGTTCAAGCCGCTGATCGGCGGACTCGACCCCGAGGTGAGCTGGTCGAGCTTCGAGCTGTTCGTCGGCAAGGTGCTGCCGGCGCTCAGCGGCGGCGGGCCCAGGGGGCCCGCAGCAGGTCGCGGGTGACCTCCATCTGGCCGCGGTGCTGGGCCAGCTCCTCGTAGATGTGCACGACCGCCCCGCCCTGCGTGCGCACGATCGGCAGGCCGGCGTCCTCGGGGTCGGTGGTGCCTCGGGGCGGGGCGCCGGCGTCGAGCGCGGCGAGGTCGTCGGCCAGCTGCCGGCGGGCCCGCCGGGTGCGCTCGACCAGCTCGCCCACCGGGCCGCTGGCCCGGAACTCGGCGTCGCGGTCGCGCTCGACCGTGCGGCCGGCCACGACGTGCCCGGCCCAGTGGGCCATCACGCCCAGGCAGTGGTGCAGGACGGCGTACGGCGAGTTGGCGCCGGGGATGTCGGGCCGCCGATTGGCGAGGTCGTCGCCCAGCTCGGTGACGATCGCCACCATGCCGTCGAGCGCCTCGTCCACGAACCACAGGTAGTCGTCGACGGAGATCACAGGTCGAGCCTCCAGATGTCGTCCAGCGTGGTGAGGCAGGCGACGTCGTCGTGGCGGTCGACGGCGCACGACCCCGAGCGCACGATGTGCACGGGCGACAGCCCGGCGCGCCGGGCGCCGGCGACGTCGTCGTGCCAGCTGTCGCCCACGAACACGACCTCGTCCGGGCCGGCGCCCGCCCGCCGGACGACCTCGTCGAAGATCGCCGGGTGGGGCTTGCGGTAGCCGAGCGGCGCCGAGCAGACCACGAAGTCGAGCAGGCCGTCGAGGCCGTTGTGGCGGAGGTGGCGGTCGAGGTCCCAGTCCCAGTTCGAGCACAGCCCCACGGTCACGCCCCGCGCTCTGAGCGCCGCGATGGCCGGCACCACGTCGGGGAACACCCCGAACACCCGGCTGTAGCGCACCGCCTCGATCTCGTCGAGCACCGCGGACCGGCGCGGTTCGGCGATGCCGCACCGCTCGAACAGCTGGGCGAGGCGCGACCGCTGCCACGCCCGGTAGCTCGCCTCGCTGGTGGAGTGGTCCCGGTGCTCGACCGGGTGGGCGCCCTCCCACTCGGCCAGCGCCGCCGCGTCGGGGACGCCCCCGGCGGCCGTGACGATCTCGGGCAGGCGGGTCCAGAAGTCGTCGACGTTCGGGGCGGCGAGCGTCGCGTACCAGTCGAAGACAACGGCGGTCGCGGCCATCGGCCGATGCTAGGGGCGCGTCGCTCGCCGGCGGGTGGCGGGTGGCTGGCGAGCCGGGAGCGGGAAGGGGCGAGGGGAGCGGCAGCGGGGCGCCCCCGGCGGCGGGCGTCGCCGATCACGGCGCACCGAGCAGCCGCAGCCCGGCGGCGGTGGCGGCGGCGGCGAGCACGACCACCACGAACGGCGCCCGCCGCCAGGCGAGCACGCCCCCGACGAGCACCCCCGCCGGGCGGGCGGTGCCCGCGAAGCCGTCGTCGCGGGTCAGCGCGGCGGTGGCCACCAGGGCAGTCAGCAGCACGATCGCGGCGGTGGCCAGCAGCGCCTCGACCCCCGCGGGCAGCTCGACGCGGCTGCGGAGCGCCGGTCCGGCGAACCGCAGGGCGAAGGTGCCGGCCGCCAGCACGGCGACAGCGATGGTCAGCACCGGGACGCCCGGTGCAGGCGGGCGAGCAGCAGCCCGGCCAGAGCCAACAGGACGGGCACACCGGCCGGCGCGACGGGGGTGGCGGCCAGGGCGATGGCTGCGCCGGCGAGCGCGGCTCGGCGGGTGCCGCGGTCGCGCAGCGACGGCAGCACGAGGGCCAGCAACACGGCCGGGAAGGCGGCGTCGAGCCCGAGGGCGTCGGTGTCGCCGATGGCGGAGCCGGCGAGGGCGCCGACCAGCACGCCGGCGTTCCAGGCGACGAGGATCGCGATGCCGCAGACCCAGTAGGCGGCCCGCTGCGCGTCGCGCCCGCGCTGGCCGAGGGCGAATGCGACGGTCTCGTCGTTCATGAGATGGCTGCCGACGACCCGCCGCCACCCGGGGCCGACAACCTCGCCCACCGCCAGGCCGAACGGCAGGTGCCGGGCGTTGACCAGCAGGCCGGCGGCGGCCGCCGCCAGCGGGCTGGCGCCGGCGGCGACCATCCCGACGAACAGGAACTGCGACGCCCCCGCCAGCACGAGGAGCGACATCGCGATCGGCAGCCAGGGGTCGAGGCCCGAACCGACGGCGATCGCCCCGTACGAGAGCCCGACGATGGTGTCGGCCAGGCACACGAGGGCGATGTCCCGCAACACGGCGCGATCGAGGGTTCGGTACATCGAACGCATCGTGGCCTATAGTGAACGGAGGCGCGGCGTTCGTCAAGCCGAACACGACGACTGTTGGAGCGAACAATGGCACAGGACGGCAAGGCCCCGCTGGACGTCATCGCCTCGTCGCTGCGGCAGGAGCGCGGCCGGGCGGGGTTGTCGCTGACCGAGGTGGCCCGCCGTGCCGGGATCGCCAAGTCCACGCTGTCGCAGCTCGAGTCGGGCGTCGGGAACCCCAGCGTGGAGACGTTGTGGGCGTTGTGCGTCGCGCTCGACGTGCCCATCTCGCGATTGCTCGACCCGCCCCGGCCGCGGGTGCAGGTGATCCGGGCGGGCGAGGGACCCGTGATCGCCTCCGAGCGGGCGGACTACCAAGCGACGCTCGTGGCCTCGTGCCCGCCCAACGCCCGTCGGGACATCTACCGCGTGGCGGCCGAGCCGGGCCCGGCCCGCGAGTCGGAGCCCCACATGCCGGGAGTGGTCGAGCACGTCGTGATCATCGCCGGCCGGGCGCTGGTGGGGCCCGCCGACGATCCGGTGGAGCTGGGGCCCAGCGACTACATCGGCTACCCCGGCGACGTCGCCCACGTCTTCCAGGCCTTGGCGCCGGGCACGTGCGCCGTGCTGGTGAGCGAGCACACCTGACCGCGGCCGGCCCTCGACCACGAGGGCGCCGGGGCCCGGCTACTGGAAGAGCCTCCGCAATCGTCGCCGATCGCTGACGGCTGCGCTGCCGACCCGGCCGGTCAGCCCCGCTCGCGCAGGACGTTCTTCATCACCTTGCCCGTGGCGTTGAGCGGGAGGGCGTCGACCACCTCGACCGAGCGCGGCACCTTGTAGTTGGCCATGTGCTCGCGGGACCAGGCGATCAGCTCGGCCTCGTCGATCGTCGCGCCGGCGCGGGGCACGACGAACGCCTTGGCCACCTCGCCCAGCCGCTGGTCGGGCACGCCCACGACGGCCGCCTGGCCCACCGCCGGGTGCGTCATGAGGATGTTCTCGATCTCGGCGGGATAGGCGTTGAAGCCGCCCACGATGAACATGTCCTTGGTGCGGTCGGTGATCTTGAGGTTGCCGGCCTCGTCGAACACGCCGACGTCGCCGGTGTGGAGCCAGCCCTCGTCGTCGACGGCCTCGGCGGTGGCGGCCTCGTCGCCGATGTAGCCCGCCATGACGTTGTAGCCCCGTACCAGCACCTCGCCGGGCTGGCCGGCGCCCAGGTGCGTGCCGTCGCGGTCGACGACCACAACCTCGACGCCGGGGATCGGGCGGCCGGCGGTGTTGGCGATGGTCTCGGGATCGTCGGTGTGGCGGCACATGGTGGCGATGCCGGTGGCCTCGGTGAGCCCGTAGCCGGTGACGATCGTGCGGAAGGTCAGCTCGGACGCCATCCGGCGGACCATCTCCACCGGCACGTTGGCCGCCCCGGTGACGGCCAGCCGCAGGCTCGACAGGTCGTACCGGTCGAGGTCCGGGTGGTCGAGGATGGTCTGGTAGACGGCCGGGGCGCCGGGCAGCATCGTGATGCGTTCCTCGTCGACCCGTTGCATCACGCTCGGCACGTCGAACACGGGGTGGGGCACGATCGTGGCGCCCTTGATGAGGCAGGCGAGGATGCCGGCGTTGAACCCGAAGGCGTGGGAGAACGGGTTGACGATCAGGTAGCGGTCGCCCTCGGCGAGGCCCACCACCGAGGCCCAGGCGTCGTAGGCCCGCACCGAGGCGCCGTGGCGCAGCATCGCCCCCTTGGGTGCGCCGGTGGTGCCGGAGGTGAAGATGATCGTGCTGACGGCGTCGGGCTGGACGTCGGCCGCCCGCTGGGCCGTGAGGGCGGGGTCGACCGCCGCGCCGCGGGCGAGGAAGTCGTCCCAGCCGGCCGCGCCGTCGGGCACGGGGCCCGCCAGCACGACCACCTGCTCGACGCAGGCAGGGCGGCCGTGCCGGTCGAGCATCGCCACGTAGTCGGTGTCGAGGAAGTCGGTGACCGTGACGAGCAGGCGGGCGCCGGTGGCGTCGAGGGCGTGGGCCGCCTCGCCGCCCTTGAACCGCGAGTTGACGGTGGCCACGACGGCCCCCGCCCGGAGCGCGCCCAGCGCGGCGACGACCCAGCCGCCCAGGTTGGGCGCCCAGATGGCGATGCGGTCGCCCGGTTCGATGCCGCCGGCCACGTACGCCCGCGCTGCGTCGTCGGCGGCGGCGGCCAGGTCGGCGAAGCTCAGGCGGCGATCGCCGTCCACCAACCCCTCGCGCTCGCCGAAGCGGGCTGCCGCCCGCTCGACCACCGCGGGGATGGTCCGCAGCTCGGCCTCGGCCGTGTCGGCGACGTCGCCGGTGGCGCCCCCCGCGGTGTCGTCGGCGCCGCCGTCGGCCAGGTCGTCGGCGAGATCATCGACCATGTCTGACAGTGTGTCAGATCGCGGCGTCAGATGCGGACGACCTGGCCGCCGTCGACGGCGAAGATGTGGCCCGTCACCCAGCGGGCCTCGTCGGACAGCAGGAACAGCAGGGGACCGACGTGGTCGTCGGGTTGGCCCAGCCGCTTGATCATCAACGAGTCGACCAGCGGCTGGAGGAACGCCTCGGGCACGATCTCGCGGGTGGCGCCGGTGTCGGTGGGGCCCGGGGCGATGGCGTTGACGCGGATGTTCCGGGACGCGAGCTCGGCGGCCAGGTTGACGGTCAGGCTGTTGAGCGCCGCCTTGGCCACCGAGTAGAAGCCGCCCGCCATCCACGCCGCGGTGGACGACTGGTTCACGATCGCGCCGCCGCCCCGCTCGGCCATCGAACGGTGGCAGGCCCGGGTGACGACCAGGGCGCCGTTCATGTTCACCGCCAGGAAGCGGGTGTAGTAGTCGAGGTCGACCTTCAGCAGAGACTCGACCTGCATGCCGGCGTAGATGGCGGCGTTGTTCACCAGGTAGTCGATGCCGCCCAGCTCGTCGACGGCGGTGGCGGCCATGGCGCCGGCGCTGGCGGGATCGGCGACGTCGACCGCCACGGCCAGCGCGGTGCCGCCGGCGGCGGCGATCTCGGCGGCCACGCGCCGCGCCTGCTGCTCGTTCAGGTCGGCCACGACCACCCGGGCGCCCCGGGCCGCCAGCCCCTTGGCGTAGGCCTCGCCGATGCCCTGGCCCGAGCCCGTGACCACCGCGACCTTGCCGTCGAAGCCCATCGACCCATCCCCCTTGCCGTTCCACGCCGGCCCTTCGAACCGCCGAACCGCCGTTCGGCGGAGCGAGCTATGGTTCAACGCACCGTAGCCGGGTGAGGGGGTTGGGACGTGAGCGCCGAGACCGGGGGCGAGCTGTGGCGCGAGGAGCGCATGCTCATCGGCGGTGCGCTGGTCGAGGCGGCCGACGGCGCCACCTACGAGAACGTCGACCCCGCCACCGAGCAGGTCATCGGTGTCGCCGCCGATGGCGGCCCGCCCGACATGGACGCCGCCATCACCGCCGCCCGTGCCGCGTTCGACGGCACCTCGTGGTCGACCGACGTCGCGTTCCGGGTGCGCTGCCTGCGCCAGCTGCAGGAGGGCCTGGCGCGGCACGCCGACGAGCTGCGGGCCACCACGGTCGCCGAGGCCGGCGCCCCGGTGGCGCTCACCCACGGCCCCCACCTCGACACGCCCATCGAGGGCGTCGGCTGGGTCGCCGACCTGGCCGAGCGCTACGACTGGGTGACCGACCTGGGCGAAGCCGCGCCCTTCGGCGTCCGGTCGCACCGGTACGTCCACCGCGAGGCGGTCGGGGTCGTCGGCGCGATCACGCCCTGGAACTTCCCCCACCAGATCACCCTGGCCAAGGTGGCGCCGGCGCTCGCGGCCGGCAACACGGTGGTGCTGAAGCCGGCGCCCGACACGCCCTGGTGCGCCACCCTGCTCGGCCGGATCGTCGCCGACGAGACCGACATCCCGCCCGGCGTGGTCAACGTCGTCACCTCCGCGGGCCACGACGTCGGCCGCCGGCTCACCGAGGACGACCGCGTCGACCTGGTCAGCTTCACCGGCTCGACCGCCACGGGGCGCCGCGTCATGTCCGCAGCGGCCGGCAACCTCACGCGGGTCTTCCTCGAGCTGGGGGGCAAGTCGGCCGCCGTCGTGCTCGACGACGCCGACCTCGCCGGCGCGGTGGCGTCGACCGGCCTGCAGGTGATGACGCACGCGGGCCAGGGGTGCGCCATCACCACCCGGCTGGTGCTGCCCCGGTCGCGCTACGACGAGGGCGTCGAGGCGCTGGTCGGCGCGATGGCGTCGACGCCCTACGGCGATCCCCGCGATCCCCGGCACCTCATGGGGCCGCTGATCAGCGAGCGCCAGCGCCGGCGCGTGCTCGGCCACGTGACCCGGGCGGTCGACGACGGGGCCACCGTCGCCCTGGGTGGCGGCATCCCCGCCCACCTGCCGGCGGGCTACTACGTCGAGCCCACCGTGCTGACCGGCGTCGACCCGGGCGCCGCCGTGGCCCAGGAGGAGATCTTCGGCCCCGTGCTCGTGGTCTTGGCCCACCACGGCGACGACGATGCGGTGGCCGTGGCCAACGACTCGGTGTACGGGCTGTCGGGCGCCGTGTTCTCGGGCTCGGTCGAGCGGGCCCGGGCCGTCGCCGCCCGCATCCGCACCGGCACGGTGGGGGTGAACGGCGGGCTGTTCTACGGGCCGGACGTGCCGTTCGGCGGCTACAAGCAGAGCGGCATCGGCCGCGAGATGGGCGTCGCCGGGTTCGAGGAGTACCTCGAGACCAAGGCCGTCGCCGAAGCCGTCTGACGGGCTGCGAGGCAACGGGGGCGTGATGGCTGACAGCGTGTGGATCGGCGGGTCGCAGCGGACGGTCGTGGCGCTGCTCGAGCAGCGCCTCGAGGACGACCCCCACGGCGAGTACCTCGACGTGTGCGGCACCAAGGTCACGGCGGCCGAGGTGGCCGCGACGGCCAACCGGGTCGCCGGCGCGCTCGCCGACCTGGGGGTGCGCCCGGGGGACCGGGTGGCGACCCTGGTCGAGAACTCGGCCGAGGCCATGCTGGCCTGGTGGGGCATCGTGTGCGGCGGTGCGGTGGCCGTGCCCGTCAACACCGCCTACAAGGGCGACTACCTGCGCCACCAACTCACCGACTCCGGGGCGCGGGCGCTGGTGGTGGCCGCCGACCTGGCCGACCGGGCGGCGCGGGTGGCCGGGCGGGCGCCCGACCTCGACCACGTGATCGTGATCGGCGACGCGGACGGCGTCCCGGGCGTGACCACCCACAACTGGGCCACCGTGCTCGGGGCGGACGACCGCCCGCCGGCGGTGACCGTCCGCCCGGCCGACCTGGCCACGTTCGTCTACACGGGCGGCACGACCGGGCCGTCCAAGGGCTGCATGCTGAGCCACAACTACCACGAGAGCCTGGCCCGCCAGATCGGCATCTGCTGGCGGCGCACGGCCGACGACGTGGTGTGGACGCCCTTACCGCTGTTCCACTTCAACGCCATCGTCACCGCCGTGCTCGGCCCGCTCGTGTACGGCGGCCGGTCGGCGATCTACCGCCGGTTCTCGGTGTCGACCTTCTGGCCCGAGATGAACCGGGTGGGCGCCACGGTGACCTCGACGCTCGGCACCATGGCCTACCTGCTCGCCCACGACGTCGACCGCCCCGAGATGCCCGGGTCGGGGGCTCCCGAAGCCAACACGTCGCTGCGGCTGATCGGCGCCGCGCCGCTGCCCGTCGAGGTCGACTCGATCATCCGCGAGCGGTTCGGGGTCGAGACCTTCAGCGGGGCCTACGGCACCACCGAGGCCAGCCTGGTGTCGTGGCAGCCGCCGGGGGTGCGCAACAAGCCCAACGCCGCCGGCGTCGTCAACGACGAGTACTTCGACGTGCGCATCTTCGACGACGACGACAACGAGCAGCCCCGGGGCACCGAGGGCGAGATCGTGGTGCGACCCAAGCGGCCCCACACGATGTTCGAGGGCTACTGGGGCCGGCCCGAGGCCACCGTCGCGTCCAGCCGCAACTGGTGGTACCACACGGGCGACGTCGGCCGGGTCGACGACGAGGGCTTCCTGTACTTCGTCGACCGCAAGGCCGACTACCTGCGGCGCCGCGGCGAGAACGTCTCGAGCTTCGAGGTCGAGCGCATCCTCATGGGCCACGGTGCCCTGGCCGACGTGGCGGTGCACGCCGTGCCCAGCGACCTCACCGAGGACGACCTCAAGGTCACCGCCACGCTGGCGGAGGGGGCGTCGCTCAC